>JACCED011985646.1_pt1 | contig 37023 bp, 30 predicted proteins | sample 7455021 | NCBI WGS metagenome assembly JACCED01 (sample SAMN15323456, study PRJNA562643) | freshwater metagenome | isolation source: river surface water | place: USA:Blue River Watershed | collected 2017-08-19
AAAAAAGAAAAAATTTGAATTTAAAAAAGATTATCTATTTAAAAAATAGATAAATAATGATATCGGAAGATTTTTTTTCGTCTGAAAATTTTCATGCTTTAAAAGCAGTTATTGAGGATAATATAAAAAATGATTTGAAAATAAATATAGAATTGGATTCAATATATGAAGATGGATTAAGGGAGACGATGCAATATGTATCGGAGAATGTATCTCAAGAAGTGCCCTTTGGTATGGAAAAGGAAGATTATTTAATATTAATGAACAAGAAAGTATATTCATTAATAACACCAGTAATAAAGAATGATATAAAACAGAGTGAGATAAAGACTAATCAGGAAAGAAGTCGTAATTTAACAAGTTTACCAAAAAGAAATATTCAAATGAATACTGAACCAAGGGATAATATACCGCGAAACCGTATTCAATCACAACAAATTCAAAGAAAGAATACTGAAATTATAGATGATAGAAATAATCAGAAGAGATTGGATCCATTATTTGATCCAGTATTAATGGAGAATTATGATAATGTACCCGGAGTGATAGATTATCCAAAGACAGCAGATAGTAAATTAAAACAGGATACAATGGATCAGAAGTTAACAGAGATAAATGATACAAGACAGATGATATATGGAAAACCTTCAGAGATAGATTTTAGGGATAAGAATGCATTATTAAGTGATTCAAAGGAGTTAATGAGTAATTATAATGATTTATTAAAGGAGTATGAGAAGGGTTTAAATATACCAAAACCACCACAGGAAGATGATATAATGAAAGATGTGAGGGTATATGAACCTGATAATAATAAACCATTTGAATCGATACCAATAAAAATATTTGAGGGAGATTATGAGGAAGATTCATATTTAGGTAGGAATGATTATGGTGGTATAAATAAAGTTAATGATATGGATATTGAGGGTTTTAAAAATAAGATGAAGAAGGATATGAGTACAGAGAATAAGAATGATTATAATAAGATATATAGATATAATAGTCCGGATGATCCAAAGGCATTATATAATGATATATTTATAAAAGAGGGTATTAATGAGGCGGGTAATTATACAATAAATCAGATGGATACAAAGAATATGGAGTTTTCACCATTTAATAATACAAGATTACAATCGGTGATAATGCCACCAAAGGTGAATACAATAGAGAAGTCATATAGAATAGTTGTAAATTCGTTTGATAGAAATTTGGAGATGTTTCCGGATCAAAATAGATTTGAGATTAAATTTAATCCGGCATCTAATTCCTATGTTGTTGATGCCTATGTTGATTCACATAATACATTAATATATAATAGTAAACAATATGTATATGGAGATATAGGTGGTGCAAATATCCCAATATCATTTGATAATATAAAAGAGATAAAATTAATAGATTTAGTATCACCAGTTATAACAAATTATAGAGGAGGAAGAGCACCAGTTATTTATAATGGTCCAAGTAAAGTCACAGGTCAAACAGATTTTTCACCATATGATGCAGTATTTACAAAGAGTACGGGTATACCAATAGGTGTATTTAGGGAACCATTTTTGTATTTAGTTGTACCAGAACTTCAACATAGTTATTATACAACAGGAAATATAGGAAGAGTTGCATTTGCTAAATTAATACCGGATTATTCGGCAAATTCAGGATTTGTGAGTGTATATACATCAGCATTTACAACATTGACACCAGAGAGTCAGGATGAATTTTATAAATATGATCCAACATTAAGGGGTAAAGTGGATAAAATAACACCATCAGTATATAATTATCATGGAAGATATTATAATTTTGGTATAGATAAGTTATTTATAAAAGGTATAACAAAAGCAAAGGCGCAAAGATATGATGGATATTGTGGTCCAGAGTTTACACAAACAATAGTGGAGATAGATAATAATAATCCAAATTATCAATATTATTGTAGTCAATTTTCAGTATATCAAGATGCTTGTAATGTATTAAATAGTCATCCTGTAGCTCCAGGTGATTTAATCTATTTTTTTAATACTTTACCAAAAGAAGAAGATGTTGTATTCTTTGAACCTTATGTTAAATTAACTAAATTAGAATTTATCAATTTTTCACCATATACAACTTCCAATGTACCCGAACCACCCACCGATCTTTCATTCAGCGAATTAGAAGATTATTATAAAGAATATCAATTTTTGAAAGATGAAGAGGATATAAAAAAAGCATCAATAGAGAACAAGACGGTATCGAGTTTACCGGTAAATAAGTTTGTATTAATAGAGGCATCATATTCGAAGGAGGTTGAGGAGTGTGATGGTACGAAGGTTGTAAAAGATTTTCCGATAGTATTTAGAGATTTTATACCGGGAGGAAATGTTAATAATGATAATATATATCAAAAGTATTATATAGCATTAGCAAGAACCATTCCGGGACATGTTGGTAAGAAGATGTATTATTATAAGATAGCGGGTTTTAAAGGAAATGGTGTTGTTGTTGGTGCGAATAGTTTATTTGATTTAGGATGGATAAATGATATAAAGGAGTTTGGGTATGTAAAAGCGAATTTACAGGGATATCAGAATGATGATCGTCAATCATTATTTTTCACAGATGGTTATTATGTTATTCGTGTTGGTAATTTTACAAAGAAGAATCAAGAAGATACAGAGAATGTAAATCCCTTTTTATTGACTATAGATTATCCATATGATTATATAGATTCAACATTAAAGGAGGATTCACCGGATTATAATTTTTATAATTCATCAGTATTTTTAATTCAACATAAATTACAATTAACATATACATTTGAGATAGTTGTATTAACAAAAGATTATGATAATATGATATCAAATCTTCAAGGTAATGGTCTTAATTTTTAATAATATATATTAAGTTTTTTATAAAAAATAAATTTATAAATCAAATAGATTTATAAAGAGTCGTTTAAAATAAAATTAAAATAAGTGATAAAAATTTAAAAAATAAATGAGTTCATCAACAATGGCTCTTTTAACTTGTGTTCTAAATGAACACTCTTTTTTATACCATTTTATTTATTATTATCAATTAATTGGTTTTGATCATATTTATATTTTAAAAGATAAAAACCAACCTGATATTATTATTGATAAATCATTATTTACAATAAAAATAACTGTATTACCATTATTATATCCACCTAATATTAAAGGTTTTACATATATTCAATATTGGAATAATAATTTTATGATAAAAAATATAATTAAAGAAGATTGGATTTTAAATTGTGATATTGATGAATATCTTTATTTACATGGTAAAACAATAAAAGAATATATTGAAGATATTCAATTAAAAAATAATAATCAAATAGGTCAATTTCAATTTCCGTGGTTATGTATAGAACATATAGGAAGATTAACACCGAATATATTTGATACAATGTTAGAAAATAATTGGTATACAAATGATCAAGTTAAAGCTATAGTTAAAAGAGAATTATTTATAAAATCAGTGGATAATCATCATTTTATAATAAAAAAACAGAATAATAATATAAATTATTTTACATATCATTATAATAGAAGAGTAAATAAGGTAAAAAAAAGATATCCAAAATATATAAATCCACAATATTATAAAACAAATCCATTTATGATACATTTTCATAGTCGAGGATTAAATAATATATTTACAAAAATATTAACATATAAATACAAAGGTAAATCAGGACCAATGGAGCGACAAAAACTTATAAATAGTATAAATTCAAAACAGTTTTCAGCATTAAAAAATAATAATAAATTTCAAATAATAAAAGAACATAAAAGATATCCACAGATACAAAAATATGAATTAAATTTACCAGAATTCAATAGTCCATATTTAATAAATATAGAGAATGAAGAGGAGTTTTTATTAAATTTATTAAAAAAGAATAATATAAATATAGTATCATATTATGAATTATTAAATAGAGTTAAAATAATATTAAATTAAATTTGATCCATAATTAAATAATTTTTATTAGGTAAAGTGAATTCGGGTATATTAACAAAAGGTTTGTCAGGTACAAACCATTTATTGGGTATAAATATTGTTTCAGCATTACTAAAATAAGAAGCCATTAAAGAATAAGATGAATTAGCACAAATAATAATATCCATTTCAGACATTAAAAAGAGTTCAAATTCTTCCATATTTTTATATTTTTGATCTAAAAAAATATCATCAATATAATAATATTCAATATTATAATTATTTTCAAATAAATTTAATTTTTTTACATATTCTTTATCATCAGTAAATATAATAAATATATATTTACCAGGATCTTCATTAATTTTTAGATGATTATATAAAATATTTAAATAATAATTTTTAGATAAATTAAGATGAAAGTGGCTATGTTTAATATAATCGGTACCACGAATATGGAGACTAACAAATTTTCTATGTTCTCTTCCCATTTTAATAATTCTTTTAAATTTATTCGTTTCTTTTTTAATTCTAAAATCAAAATATTTATTTTTGATTTCATTAAAATATTCTCTAAAATACAAAGTACTTTGATAATATCCATTTAAATATAAAATATCTTTATCACTATTATTTTCAAAATATTCATTAATATTTTCATTATATGAAAATTGATTTTCATTAAATTGATTTATATGTTGTTCATTTGGATTAAAAGGTATTTTTAATATTTTGTCAAATAAATAATATCTTAAAGGAGATGAACGATAAGATATAGTTGGGTTTTGAATATTTTTATAATTTTCAATATAAGTTATATAAGGTATTCTATTAAATTTAATACTTAAAGCCAAACCACATAATATTTGAAAAAGTAAATTACCAAATCCACCACATGTTTTAATTATTAAACTTTTTGGTTTTAAATTAAATGATTCAATTTCATATTGAATTGATTCAATCATATCCATAGATATCATTTTATCATAATTTTTTAAATAATATTCTAATAAATATTTTTCATAATCAATATTATAATTTTCATTTATTCTTAATTCATCTATTTTATTATCTATATATTCAATTATATCAAAAAATAATAATTTATTTCCACCCGTCATTAAATCATTCTTTTTATTCTTTTTAAAATAAATAAGACTATTAACAAAATGAAAAGAATTTAAAAAGTCATAAGATAAAAGGTTTGGTGGAAGTACAAAGAGGAAGTCAAATGAGGATAGAATGAGTTTATTATCAATAATGAATTTAGTTTGGAAGAAAGAGTTGTGAGGTTGAAAATAGTTTTGAATGTATATAAGATGAATATTAGGATTTTCGGATATTAGGAGATTTTTATTATCTGAAAAGATAAATAAATGAAAATTAAATGATGGATTTAGGTTATTAAAAATAGATAGAAGATTAGGTAAGAATTGAGAAAGATTTCCTTGTAAAAAAGAGATAATAGCTAAGTTTTTAAGCATTTTATATATAATTAAATAATTATATAATAATAATAAAAATAAAAAAGAAAGTGTACGAATATGAAAAATATTATTAAGGACAATCATTATCAACCATTTCTTGAACAAGATCATCAAAAGAAGTTGTTGGTATCCAATTGAGATTAGTTCTAGCTTTAGTTGAATCACCAAGGAGTTCATCAACTTCAGCGGGTCTAAAGTATTTTTCATTGACAAAAATAAGTTCTTTTCCGGTATTTTCATCATAACCGATTTCATTTAAACCGGTACCTTTCCATTTAATATGAAAACCTTTTAAAGCGAAAGATTTTTCAACAAATTCGCGGACACTATGATATTCATTAGTGGCTAAAACATAATCATCAGGTTGATCTTGTTGAAGCATTAAATACATACCATAAACATAATCCTTAGCATGACCCCAATCTCTTTTAGCATCAAGATTACCTAAAACTAATTTATCAGTTTCACCTCTTAATATTTTACCTAAACCAATAGTTATTTTTCGAGTTACAAAATTATGTGCTCTTCTAGGACTTTCATGATTAAATAAAATACCAGAACAAGCAAAAAGATTGTAAGATTCGCGATAATTTTTGGTTATCCAATGACCATATAATTTAGCTACACCATAAGGAGAACGGGGATAGAAGGGTGTTGTTTCTTTTTGAGGTATTTCTTGAACTTTACCGAACATTTCAGATGTTGATGCTTGATAAAAACGGATTTTATCTTGGATACCAGAAGAACGGATAGCTTCTAAAATTCTTAAAGTACCAATAGCATCAATTTCACCTGTATATTCGGGGAGTTCAAAAGATATTTTGACATGACTCATAGCAGCTAAGTTATAAATTTCTAATTTTTCTAAATTGGTATAATTCGTTTTAATTTCGTAAATGATTTGGAGTAAATTGGAAGAATCAATAAGATCACCATATTTAAGTTTTAAATTAGGATGATTAAAAATATGATCAATACGATCCGTATTTGTTAAAGAAGATCTGCGAATAATACCATAAACAATATAATTTTTACTTAATAAAAGTTCGGCTAAATAAGAACCGTCTTGACCGGTTATACCAGTTATTAAAGCTACAAACATATTAATAATTAATAAATATGTATATAATAAAAATAAAAATTAAACTATAAATTTTCTAAAATATTTTCATCAATTTGATTTTCTAGAAAAGTAAATAATTTTTGAATAAAAAAGAATGGAAAATTCTTATCAATTAAATCATCATAAGGAGTTGTACCAAACCAAATAGCGACAAAAAATGGAAAATAGCAAGAAGATATAGTAAAATCTTGATTATAATCGATATAATTATAATCTTGAATACCGAATTCTAATAATTTAGAATAATAATAATTTTTAAAGATGGGTGTATAGAAGTCAAATTTATTTGTATCAAAACTTTCAATAATAAAAAAGACTAAATCTTGAGTACCTTTACCAATAGCTATATATTGCCAATCAATAAAATAGGGATCATAAGAAGTCTCAGTTTTTTTATAAAAAATATTGGGTGATTTAATATCACCATGACATAAAGTAAGATTATTAGATGAAAGATATTCTTGAATTTGTCCAAATTTTTCTTTAATTAAACAAGCTAGTCTTTTTTGTTTTATATTTAAGTTTTTATCCCATTTTTGAATAAAATGATCCCAATGATTATTTATAAAATCATTCCATACAGGATTAAATAAAGGATCATTATGTTTTCTTAATTCAGGAAAGATTTTTTGAAGATTTTTATTCCAAAATTTAGAATGCATTTTAGCAAATGAATGAATAACACGCAAAGATGTATCAATTTGATTATTATTTAAATTAATATTTAATTCATAATTTTTTGAATTTAAATTTTCCAATAATATACCTATATTGTTTAAATCTTGATCTTTAATTAATCCATAAAATTTAGGTATATTAATATTTGAATAACGTGATAAATTTTCGTAAAAATAGTATTCTCTTTCATACAATCCGAGAGATAAAGCCATTTTAGATAAATTAGATTCAACTTTACTTTCTAATTTGAGTACACAATTAAGAACTTCAGATTCGGTTTCAATTTTAAGTGCTATAACATCGGATATATAACCACCTTTTAATTTAGAATTATCAATAATAATATTTTTTACATCATAATTTTTTGATAAAGATTCTTTTATATTATTTTTTAAATATTCATATATATTATTATTGCGGTGAACAATAAAATCGATATCTAAGTTTTGATAATCTTTAATTGAATAATTTACACCTAAATTTATTAATTCTTCTTTATTATATATAGTTTCAACACCAATTAAACATTTTGGATTTATATTTTTACCACTTAATATACCTGTTTTTGAATCTTCAAATATATAAACAACTTCAGATGATTTATGTATAGGTATATCATAGAGTCTTAAAGCTTTTAAATAGGGATCACTAAATGGTTTTGGTTTACTACATTCATTCCCAATAATTAAATAATCAATATAATTATTAATATTACAATATTTAATAATAGATTCAGCTACACACCGATTACTATTTGTTACAATACTAACAAAATAACCTTTTTTTCTTAATTCAATAATAAATTCAATAGCACCTTCAATAACTTTAATTTTATTTAAATGTTCAATAAAGAGTTGATCTTTTAATAAACTAATTTCTAAAAGATTATAATCAATATTTTGTAAGAATCGATTTAAAACAATAGTATCATTATTACCCTGAATATATTGTTTAAAAAGATCTTCAGTTAAAGTGATATTAAATTTATCTAGAATAGTTGACCAAATATTATAATAAATATCATCAGTTAAAACAAGAGTACCATCAAGATCAAAAAGAAAGAATTTTTTATTTTTATTATATTCTTGAATATTTAGTTCATTATTTAATAAAATGATATCATTGTTATGAATAGTTCTATTTTCGTAATTAAGATGTAAATAGGAGTGATTATTCAATGTAAATTTTAGATTATTAATAATATATAATCCGAGATCAATTTCTTCATGATTAAGTTTATAAGAAGATTCATTTTTTTTTAATAAAAAAAGACTTTGTATTTTATTGATTAATGAACTATTAAAAATAAATAGAAAACAGTCAAGGATAATAACTTTATCATTATTAAAAATATCGATATCACCACAAACCCAATTTATAGTAATGTCTTTATATTTTTCTTCATTTTGTCTAAAAGAATTTAAAATATAAAAATCAATATTTTTAAAATAGAGATTAAATTTATGAATAAAGATATAAATAATATCTTGAACAAGATATTTTGAATTATTAAATTCAGGAAAAATAAAAATAATCTTCATTTTAATATTAAGTTTTTAAAATATATTTTTTATAAAAAACATACGTTATAATAATTATATTTTTTTATATTAAATAGATAAAGTAAATGTTTAATAAAATAAATAAATCTTGCATAATTTTATTGCATCAAGGTGCAGGAGATTGTTTAACATTTTATGGATTAGTTAGAATTTATAAGATGATATATAATAAAGTATATATATTTTCATTAGAAAGAAATCGTAATTTAATGAATCAATTATATGAAGATTATATGAATATAAATATAATAAATATACAAAGGAAAGAAATTGAAGATAAAATACCAGATGAAGACTTGTTAATGTTAGAAAATTATATAAAGAATAACAATGAAGAATATGATATTATAGCAACAGGTTCAAACAAAGAAAGAACACATGTGGGATTTTTTTGGAACTATTTTTATAGACAGGCTAATTTAGATTATTCAATAAGATATTCTTTTCCTTTAATAAAAAGAAATATGAAAAGAGAATTAGATTTATATAATAAAGTAATTAGTATTTATGGTGTAAATTATGTATTTGTTCATGACCATAGAAGTATTTATAATGAAAAAAAAAATAAAAGAAATAATGTATCAATTAAATGTGATTTACCTATTTTTCATCCAAATATAAATTATTATATAGCTGAAAATGATAATGATAATCTTTATAATAATTTATGGACACACGAATTATCAACAAATAATATATTAGATTATTGTTTAGTAATAGAAAATAGTAAAGGACTTTTTTTAAATGATAGTTGTTTTAGTTGTTTAGTTGTATATTTAGATACTTCTAGAATAATAGAAAAAAGAATTTATTCACCATTAAATTTTCCGGAATATCACAACTCATTTAGAAGTGGTTGGAATTTAATTAGAAATTAAATATGTATCTGTAATTCTTTTATTTAAACCTAATTGATCATAAAGTTCATTATTATTTTCTTTATATTGAAGATTATTTAATAAAGCAGAATGAGTTATTTTATTTTGAATAATTTGATAATAAGAACCGGAAGATATAATATCATCATTTTGAACAAATTGTGATAGTGTATTTTCAATATTTTCTGAAAAATCGATTATAATTAAATGAATAAATGGATCATCTTTAAATAGATTTTTAGAATTATTATAATTTTCATAATCTATAAATAAAAAGACTTCATCATAAAGAAAGGCAAAATAACGAACTGCTGATTGTAGAAGAATAATATTATTAGGATCAGTTAGGAAGAATAATTTTCTAATTTTATAACCTTTTTGTTCTTTAAAATTGGAAGAAGTTAATTCATTTAATTTTTTTTTAATATTAAAACGACTATCATTTAAATTAAGAATATCTTCAAGAACATTTAAATGATTTGATTGATCATAATTTTTTAAACGAATATTATCTTGTAAAATCCAAATATCTTTATTAACTTTATAAAGAATATTATAAAAATATTGATATTTTTCAATAAATTCATTTAATTGTTGATATAAATAATTATATTCTTTAATAACATTATTAAGACGTTGATCATTAATAAATTCTTTTTTAATTTGTAAAATGGATAATTTGTCTAAAGCTTCACCAACACTGACTTCTAAAAAAACTGACATATTTATAATTGATAGATATAAAAATAAATAATTTTTATAACGAGTAAATAAAAATAATAATTAATATTTTTATACAGTATAATTTAAATGGAAGAATATAATATTATAAAATTAAATATGGAAAATATTGGATATTTAGAAAATTTTTTAAAGAATGAAATACCTAATACTTTTCGATATTTTCAAAAGAGAGATATATCAATAATTCAAAATCATAAACTAACAATTTTATTAATGAAAAATGATGAACCAATCGGATATGCACATATAGATGAAGAGGATAATAGAAAATGGTTTGGTATTTGTATAATAAAAGAATATCAAAATAAGGGTTTAGGTAAAAAGATGATGGATTATATATTTAATTTAGAGAGTATAAAAGATGAAGAGATATATTTAAGTGTTGATAAAGTGAATATAGGTGCAATACATTTATATAAAAAATATGGTTTTGAAATTATAAAGGATAATTTAAATTATTATTTAATGAAAATGAATTAGTAAAAAAAAATATATAAAAATATAATTTAAAATTATAAGATGGAAAAAATTTGCATTTATGAACCATATTTAAAAAATTATAAAAAATCAGCTCTTGATGCTATTGAATCTGAATGGATAAGTAATCATGGTAAATATATTAAATTAGCAACAGATAAGTTAAGTGAATATTTAAATATACCCTATGTTATTTTAATGGCTAATGGTACATGTGCAACTCATTGTTTATTTATTAGTTTAAAATATAAATATCCAAATATTAATAAGATATATTTACCTAATAATGTTTATGTGGCAGTTTATAATTGTTGTTTTATGGAATATTCTAAAGAAAATATTGAAATTATGAATATTAATGAAAATACTTGGAATATGGAAGAGTCTGATGAATATATATTATCTTTAGAACCAGAATCAGCTATAGTTATTGTTCATAATTTAGGTAATATAATTAATGTTGATAGAATAAAAGAATTAAGACCTGATATTATTTTATTAGAAGATAATTGTGAAGGTTTATTTGGTAAATATAATGGAAAATATACGGGAACATCAAATAGTATATTATGTTCATCAATATCTTTTTATGGTAATAAAACAATAACAACAGGTGAAGGTGGTGCATTTTTAACTCAAGATGAAGATTTATATAATTATATAAAAAAGGTATATAGTCAGGGTATGTCAGATAGAAGATATGTACATGATACTCATGCATATAATTATAGAATGACAAATATACAAGCGGCATTTTTATATGATCAATTAAATGATATAGATACAGTATTAAATTTAAAGAGAAATGTATTTAAGAACTATGAAGAATTATTGGGGGATTTGATAGAGAGTGGTAAAGTATCTTTGCAAAAAGTAAATAATGAATGTGAAAGAGCGAATTGGATGTTTGCATTAAAATTAAATAATAATAATAAGACAATAGATGAATTAAATAATTATTTTGAAGAAAATAAAATAGAGATCCGTCCATTTTTTTATCCAGTCACATCACATTTACATTTAAGTGATTTAAAAATAAATGATAATAATAAAGAAACATCATTAATTTTAAATAAAAATATAATAATGATACCAAGTTATCCAACATTAGAATTAGATAAACAAATATATATAATTAATATTATTAAAGAACTAGTAAATAACTAAGTTATTTTATATTAGTTATAATTAAATGATCTTTTTAAAAAAGAATAAATCAAATAAAAATAAAAAACAAAAAAAAATTAAAAAAAATAGTATAAAACCAAAACTATATGTAAATAATGGATTTGAAATTAAAAAGGAGGAGAATATATCAAGAAAAAATGAATGTGTTATAATGACACATATGGGAACAGGTGATATGTTTACACATCATGAATTATTTAAAAAATGTACAGAATTATATGATAAAGTACATATATTCAGTTTATACAGAAATAGATTTATGATGGAACAGATGTTTGAAAAAGAGGATAAGATAGTGGTGCATATAATTGATAATGATTTTAATAGTGGACAAATAACGGATGAAATAGTTGATAGATATATAGAAGATAGGAGTATATATGATATAATAAGATTAGGATTTGTGAATAGTGATAAAAAAAGATTAAATTTTAGAAAGTATAGAAAATATTTTTGGATGATATTTTATGAGGATGCGGGATATAGATATTGGTTAAGATATAATGAAAAATATAATAAATTAAATAGAAATTTAGAGAGGGAAAAAGAATTATATGATGAAGTTGTTAAAAAGTATGGAGAAAAATATATATTTATACATGATCATAGAAATAAATTTTATAAACATTATGCATTAAGAGATAATATAATAATAAATAGTAAAATACCAATTTTTCATCCTAATATAAATTATTATGAGAATGATTTAGAAAATAAATATTATAATATGTGGGATGATATATTTTATAGAGAAAATATATTAGATTATGGTATGATAATTGAAAATGCACAAGAGATATATTTAACAGATAGTTCATTTAGTTGTATGGTACCATATTTAAATTTAGATAAAGTTAAAAAAAAAAGAATTTATTCAATATTTAATTATAAAAAATATCATAAATGTTTTAACAATTGGGATACTATTAAAAGAATTATTAAAATTAAAATAAAAAAAAAAGACAAAATTAAAGATGAGAAAACAAAAGATGATATTGATATAAATAATGATTCAAATAATACAAAACATGAAAAACAAATAATAAAAAAAAATAAAAATAAAAATAAAAACAAAAAGAAACATAAAATAAGAAGATTTGTACATTAAATATGTATAAATTTAATATTTTTTTTATTCTTAATTATTAATAATGGTTAAAATATTAATAACCGGGGGATCAGGACTTGTTGGTTCTGGTATTAAAAGTGTAATTAACAAAATGAATGAATATAAAGAAAATGAATATATTTTTGTAAGTTCGAGAGATATAGATTTAAGTGATTATGAGGGAGCATATAGATATATATATGAGAAGGGACCTGATATGATAGTACATTTAGCGGCATGTGTTGGTGGATTATTTAAGAATTTAAATAATAAGGTTGATATGTTGGAGAAGAATATGGAGATAAATATGAATGTATTAAAGATAGCGCATAAATTGAATATACAGAGGGTTGTATCATGTTTATCAACATGTATTTTTCCTGATAGAACGGATTATCCAATAAATGAGAGTATGCTTCATAATGGACCACCACATCATTCAAATGATGCTTATGCATATGCAAAGAGGATGTTAGAGATACAATCAAGGGCTTATCAAGAGAATTATAATAGAGATTATATATGTATAATACCAACAAATATATATGGACCGAATGATAATTATAATTTAGAGGATGCGCATGTGATACCGGCTTTAATACATAGATGTTTTATAAATAAATTAAATAATGAAGATTTTGTGGTAAGGGGGAGTGGTAAACCATTGAGACAATTTATATATTCGGAGGATTTAGGTAAATTAATATTATGGGTATTATTTGAATATAAGGAGAGAGAAAATATAATATTGTCAGTTGATGAAAGGGATGAGATATCAATAGGTGATATAGCAAGAAAGATAGCAAAAGAATTTGATTATGATGATAAATTAATATTTGATACAAATTATTCGGATGGACAATATAAGAAAACAGCGGATAACAGAAAATTAATGGGATATTTACCTAATTTTGAATTTACAACGATAGATGATGGTATAAAGTTATCAATAGTTTGGTTTAAAGAGAATTATCCTAATGTAAGAAAATAAATTTTAAAAAACGGGTTTAAAAAAAAATAGAATTAAATATTATAAAATAGAATGTCCGAATTTAATTATACAATTGATGAGTCAATAATGAAAAAAAATGATGAAGATGAAGTATTATTGACTAAAGATCGTAATAGATTTGTTATGTTTCCAATAGAATATCATGATATATATCAAAAATATTTGGATGCACAGGGTACATTTTGGACGGCGGAGGAGATAGATTTAGCGAAGGATGAGAGTGATTGGATGAGATTAAATGAGGATGAGAGATATTTTATAAAGAATATAATAGGGTTTTTTGCGGGGAGTGATGGTATAGTAAATGAGAATTTGGCGAATAGATTTCAGAGGGAGATAGAGATACCAGAGGCTCGTGCATTTTATACATATCAAAGTTATAATGAGACGATACATTCGATAACATATTCATTATTAATAGATACATATATAAAGGATAGAGAGGAGAAGGATAGAATATTAAATTCGATAGAACATATACCATGTGTGGCACAGAAGGCGAATTGGGCATATAAGTGGATAGAGAATAGTGAGTATTCGTTTGCTACAAGATTAATAGCATTTGCGGTTGTTGAGGGTATATTCTTTTCGGGATCATTTTGTGCGATATATTGGTTAAAGAAGCGTGGATTAATGCCGGGATTAACATTTAGTAATGAGTTAATAAGTCGAGATGAAGGTTTACATTGTGAGTTTGCGACATTATTATATTCAAAGATAAAGAATAGAGTATCGGAGAATATAGTAAATCAGATATTTGAGGAGGCGGTGAATATAGAGAAGACTTTTATAAATGAGTCTTTACCATGTGCATTAATAGGTATGAATAAGACATTAATGTCCCAATATATAGAGTTTGTTGCGGATAGATTATTATTACAATTAGGATATGAAAAGAGGTATAATGTTGAAAATCCATTTGAATTTATGGAGTTAATATCATTAAGACCAAAAACAAATTTCTTTGAGAAGAAAGTTGGTGAATATAAGAAGTCAACAATATCAAAGACAACAAAGAATATAGAGATAAATGATGATTTTTAAAGAATAATTTTTTTTAAATGTAAAAATATAATATAAACAATATTATAGAAAATGAATGAAAAACAGATAACAAATATAATGCATATATCAGTTGTTTTAGGATTGTCATTATTAATATATCGAACTTTAGACTTAACTCATAAAACTATAAAAAAGAATAATTATGATGATCACGAAGATTTACATTTAATATTATTATTTATAGGGAGTTTATTAGTATTCTTTTATGCATTTTATCATGGTATATGGGCTTTAGCTTTATTAAATTTATTAAATATGACTCAAGCACTTATATTTTATATAAAAATTCATTATTCTTATTAATTTTTTTTCAAACAATTTAATATATAACTTTTTATATTAAATTTTATTATTAAAGATAAGTTTTAATTTATTTACTTCTTGTAAGTCTTCTTGGCTTCCTTTAAAACATCCTTGAACTTCATATCTGGATGGAGTTTCATAGTTGCTTTAACATGGTCTAACCAAGGATTAGCGACCTTACCTCTCTTTTTACCACCCTCCTTAGAATTATTTTTATTGTTAGTGTTATTCTTCTTGTTATTATTGTTATTGTTGTTCTTAGCCATTTTTATATCTGTTACTTAGAAAAAAAGTTTAAATTCTTTAATTTAATTAATTTTAATTTAATAAATTTAATCCAAACTCATTTTAACTTTTTATTCTTGATCTTGATTTGATTTATTATCTCTTTTTTTTTCATTAATTCTTTCTTCATTATATTGAATATATTTTTTAATATATCCACTTTCAATTGTTGTTGTTAATCTTTCCCATTGTTCTTTATCTAATTCTATAGCTTCTCTTTTAATACCATATAAAGCTATATTACCATTATCTAATAATTTACAATAAGGTCTAATTGTTTTACCCGGTTCTCTTAATTGAACTAAATTCATAGCTTCATTTATATTTATATTTCCATTCTTTACTTCAATTAATAAATTATTTAATTCATGATAAGCTGATACTGGTTTAGGGCGTCTTTTTTTATTTTGATTATTATTATTTTTATTATTATTTTGATTTGGTTGATTATTATCCATTTTTATATTTTTCTTTTTTTATAAATTATATAATAGAATTTTCTTTAAATTGATTTTATAGATAATTAATAAAAAAATTAAGAATATGGATATAAAAAAAAATAATTAAAAAATAAGAGTAAGAAAAGATGGAAGATAGTTATGAGGTGCCAACGCAGTACAAATATGATAATTTTGTATTATTATATTCAAATAAAAGGGATGATATAATAAAATTAAATGAATATATGAAGAATACAGATAAGTATATAATAAGATATAAGAACAGTAAAGACAATAATATAATAGAATCAGAATCAAGTTTTATAAAATTTAGGGAAGTTTATATAGATGATTTGAATATGGAGGAGTATAGTAAAAAGGTTGTTGAGATAATAATAATAAATGATGATAGATGTGTTGATGAAGATTTTTATAATATGATAGAAAGTATACAGAACAAGGGTATAGATGTATATATAAATGGTGTATGGGATGAAGAATATTATAAAGTAAATAAGAAGAGAATAGTTGATATAGAGAAGAGAATAGGAGAAGAGAATAAAATGAATATGAATGTAAAGAGGGATATTATAGAAGATACAAGGGTTGAGGAGAGACAGGATGATAAACTAAACATAGTGACATATTTGAGGAAGATCCCTGAAAATCCAACATTATATTCTTTACAGGTGAAATGTGTATTAGAGAATTATAAGAATGCATCAGTTGATAAGGTGGTTGTAATAGGGGAGGGTGTTGAGGAGTTTTTCAAGAATTTACAATATGAGAGAATAGGTAATAAGAAGATAATAACAATAGATGATGATGATGATAATATATCATTTTGTGAATTAATACAATTTTGTAATCAATTATTTGAGGGTAAGATGGTTATGATATTAAGATCGGATATAATATTATTAAATAATACTGAATTAAATAATTTGGGATTGGATTTTATGATAAATAAAAAGCAGATATATTGTTTATCGAAGATAGAGAGGGATTTAGAGGGTAAATTTGTAAGACTACCACCAAATGAGAATTTATTTTATTCAACGGAACAGGATGGATGGATATTTAGGGGACCAATACCGATGGATGAGAATAGTAAGTATATAAGAAATATAAAGGAACATGATTTTAATGAAAAATATAGTGAATTATATTTTAATATGTATATGAAGGCAATAGGATATGAATTAATGAATGATATAAGGACGATAAAGATAATAAGGATAACATTAAATCAGAATTTGCATGAAAGACCTTTATTAAAAAAGCAGAAGAGTACAATAAAGAATGATGAGATATATTTGGTACCGGAGAATGGTTTTTTTGAGGGTATATCAGTGGAGCAGTTATTAAATTGGGCGCAGTTGAATGAAGAAGAGAGATATAAGATGAAGTTAAGTATATTAAATAAGTATTTTAGATCAAGATTGGTATTTAACTAAAAATATTTTTGTTGTTGATAAGATAATTAATTTTTTTTGGTTGAATAGCGGTATATTTTTTATAAAGGTAAGTTAAATAGAAGAGTAAGAAGATAAGACCACCGATAATGATACCGATAAATTGGAAGAGTAAATTATTTTTGGATTCATTATAATTTTGGTTAATTAAAGAATATTTGCTGAATCCTTTATCAATAATTAATTTGAGGAAATAGGAGAAATAAACGGATACACATAAAATAATAGTATTAAAAACGATGGATTTGACAATAATAATTTTGTTGTGATAATTTTTTTTTTCAATCTCATCTTTAATGGTATCTTCTTCATTTAAATGTAAATCAATTTTTTTAAGAATAAGAATATCAATATAATAGGAAAGATATTCTTCGATATAAAACTTAAAGTAATTATTTAGGAAACTGAGAAGAATGGCTGGAAGGATAGCCATAAAAAAGATATAATAATTATTTTTAAAAGCGATATAACCTGGTTTTTCACCTTTAAGAATAATAAAAAGAGTAAAAGATATTAATAGGAAGAGTATAAGAAAGCGAATAAAGAAGTGAGTAAGTAAATCTTGAATTTTGAAATAATTATAAATTTTGTCAATATTGGCTTTAGTATTTAATTGTAAATTGTTATTAAATAAATTAAACATTCTCTATAGTAAATATATATTTTTTTCGATATAATAAATAGAGATTTTAATAAAAATGCCTTCTTTATGGAATTATGAAAAACTAGCGGGAGTATCATTTATAATAATATTAATAATATTTGTATTTACATTTTTAACATTTAAATCGAAACCAATAAGATATAGAGTATTGAGAAATTATTTACAGGACAATGAATTAATAACTTCATATAAAGAGAATCAGGATAAATATACAAAGACGAAGTGTGAGGAGATGTGTGATAAGATAGTATGTTTAAATTATGGAGAACAATTAAAGAAGTATGAATTATGTAAAAGGTGTTCAAATAGGGGATTATGTTATAATCCATTTTCAGGTGCATGTGAAAGATGTATAAAATTAAAGTCATGTGAAGAGACATATGGTTGTGATGGTGGTAAACCAAAAGATCCATTTTTAAATGAGTGTCAGGAGTGTTGGCCAAAAATATATTAAATAATTTTTTGTATGAAAATAAAATAATTCTAAAAAATAGAATTATGATAAAAATGAGAATAGGAAAGAACAAAATGATAATAATGATATTAATAATATTGGGATTAATAATATATATAGATCAGATATATAAAATAAAAGAGAATTATTTTAATTTAAATGATTTGAGGGATTATTTAAGGAATAATATATTTGAAGGTAAAGCAACAGTGATGAATATAAAACCGGAAGTAATAGATACAGAAGATTGTTATGCAAAATGTGGAGTGGCACAGAATTGTAATATAATGCAGAGTATGAAAAAGAATTTATTAAAATGTGTTGAATGTCATAAGAATCCGAATAAATGTTTTAGAAAGAGTATAATAGGTGGTAATTGTGATGATTGTGAGGAGGGTGAAGTACAGATGGATTGTTCGAGTACAAAAAACTTTGGATGTATCCCACCGATGAATACAAATTCGGATGAGGGTACTTTACCGTATTTTATAAAAGTACCAGAAGATAATTTAAATAGTCCATATGATAAGAAATGTGTATTTTGTTGGCAGATACCGGATTATTTTTAAAAATATCTAAAATGGCGAACATAAGTTCGCCAGGTGGACACTATGTGTCCGCACTATTAAGTCCTGATTAATGAAAAACGAATTATTCATAAACAGATACTTTAATAAATAAAAATAAAAAACATATTATGAAGAATCAGTTATTCATAAACCGGGACTGGCTATCGGCCGCCCGCATGAATAATCAGCTTTTCATAAACTTTTTTTTTATCATATATGGTAACATATTATGAATAATCAGTTATTCATAACACGGGACTGGTCATCAACCGCCCGCATGAATAATCAGTTTTTCATAAACTTTTTCTTATCATAATGGTAACATATTATGAATAATCAGTTATTCATAACACGGGACTGGCTATCGGCCGCCCGCATGAATAACCAGTTTTTCATAAATTTTTTCTGCTATTTTATATTTACTATTTTATGAAAAATTAGTATTTTCATTTACCAGTTTTTAATAGTGGATACACCTTTAGGATGTATCCACAACGCGCTGTTATTAACAGCGCCTCATTTTACTTAAAAATTTATTTTTTTTATTCATTTATATTTTATTCAATTTAAAAAAAAATAATTATATATTAATAATAACCAAAAATGAATAATATAACAACATCTATACATTATTTAAATAATGTTTACAATCTATCTTTCTCTCAAAATGATAAAATAGGCAAAATTCAAGAAAATATACTCAAAAAATGCATGCTAATCATCTATAATATCGAACATACTAAACTCTTTCTTACTAATACCGAATTCACTCTCGGCGAACATAACTGTCCTTTTTCTTTAAGTTGGATTGATTTTTTAAAATTAAATAATATTAAAGAAGATGAAAATATAGTAAGATTTGAGGTATATGATAGAAAGAGAGATGAGAAGGGTTGTGTAATAAAAGAGAATATAATAATTGATGCTTTTCAAAAATATGTTCAAGATGAAGAGAGTGAAAATTTTTTAAGATCATTTGAGAATGAATCTAATATTTATCAAATACGTAATAATTTAAATTCATCTTTTAGAAATAATCCTTTTTTAAATTTAGAAAATATAATTAATTCAACTTTTGAAAATCGAGATATAGCAACTAATATAGCTGATTTACAACCATTAAGTCTTGAAGAGATTTTAACACCTTTAATTAATTCAACTGTTTTTACACAAAGTGATAATACAATAACACCAAATATACAAGTTGTATCTAGTGTTATAAATGTTGAAGAAGAATCTAAAGAAGAGACAGATAGAGAAGAGTCTGATGAGGAAGAAGTTGAAGAAGTTGTATCAAGTGAAAGTATACGAATTAATCATATTATTAATGAAGAATTAAATGATATATCTGATTTAGTTAATAATTATGTACAAACAAGAAGAAATAGAAGTAATCAAACTAGAAATATCATTCGAGAATTAGTGAATTCAACATCAGAATTAAATATTTTAAATGAATTAAATAGTTTAGTTGAAATTAATGAAAGTGAAGAGAGTATTGAAGAAGAAGAAGATAATGAAAATGAAGATGAAGAGACTAAAGAAGAAAGACCAATACCTTTAAGAAGAATGTTTGATAGAGGTATGATTCAATATTTTAATACAGCAAATAATATTATAAATAGTCAAAATATAACATTTAGAAATATGAATTCTATTAATAATATTTTTAATCCATTTTTATTTAATGGATCGAATATTATCAATTTTGGATCTTTTAATAACTTTAATGATGATGTTAAAATTCAATTAACACCTGAAGAATTTGATCAATTAGAAAAATCTGAATATAAAGATATGATTAAATTAGAGAATATAACTGAATGCACTATTTGTACTGATTCTTTTAAAGATAATGATCTAGTTGTTAAAACACCTTGTGAACATATTTTTCATTTAGATTGTATTAAACCATGGTTATGCAATGAAAGTAATAAATGTCCCGTTTGTAGAAAAGATGTAGCCAAAGGTAAACCCAATATTGAAAATCCTAATCTAAGTACTTTAGATGAAGTTGAATAATTAATTAATTTTTATCAAATTTTTTTTCAGTTTAAAATAATTATTTTATATAAATGAAATAATTAAAAAAATGGAAGAATTTAAACAAAATACTGAAGATAAGAATAAGTTTGATGTTGTTGATGTTAGAGGAGATGGATCTTGTTTATACAGATCTTTAATACGGTTTTTAGTTGATTATCAATTAGTTTTAAACCAAAATACATATTTTTTTAGAATATTTGATCATAAAGATATTAGTGAAGGTGGTGCTGCAAAGAATTTACAAATTATTTTAAAAGATTGGATTATTGAACATAAAGATGATAGAGTTGATGAAGCATTATTTTTTGATGGTTCTATTGAAGAATTATGTTTATTTGATCATGAAGATATACCTTCATTAGAAATATATCAACAATTATATGATATTTTTGCAGGAGATCGTAATTTTTTATTTAGTAAAAAAAAGAGAATATTTATACCACCGCGTTGGGGAGGTATAACAGAGATATATGCTTTTGTAAAGATATTTAATGTAAATGTTAATCAATGGACATATCAAAAGTGGGATGAAAAGAATAATAAGATTAAATTAACAACACATAAAGATAATAAGAGAAGATTATATCTTTTGCAAAAGATTGAATTAACAAATGATGAAAATGAGAACAAATTAACATTAAATTTGTTGTATTTGGATTCATTTAAAGAATATAAAAGACATTATATGTATTTAAGAGTTAAATAATTTTGATTTAAAAAAAAATGAATATAAAAAAAAGAAAAGATGGGTCGAAAACCAAAAGAACAGACAGAACAAACAAATGTTGAAGAAGTGGTGGAGAAGAAGAAACGGGGTCCTAAAAAGAAGGAGACTAAAGTGGAAAATGAGATAATGAATATGTTTAAAGAATTGAATATGGAAGAGTATAAGATAGATGAGAATGAATTAGTAAATAAATTAGATAATTTGCATATAGATGAACAAGTTGTTAAAAAACAAAAGAAAGAAGAAATAATAATAAAAAGACCAAATAATATAAGTTTGAGTGATATAGAAATAGGTACAGAATTTAATATATATTTTGAGGAAAAATTAATTTTTTATCAAGATGTAAATAAATATACAGATGAAGAATTAGAAACAAAGAGTTTTGTATTTGGATTATTATTTTATAGTGATGATTCTTCAAAAATAATAGGAAAAGAGAATAAAAATAATTTTGAAGTATTAAAACACTATAGATTAGAAAAAGAGGGTATAATAGTTAATTTTTATAAAACAAATAATTTAAATACAAATGAATTATGTAATACATTTTGGTTATATAAAAGAAGAAGAGATTTTGTTAAAAAAGATATATATAAATATATAATAAATGATAATTTGGAGAGAATAGAAGAGAATAGAAAAATAAATAAATTATTTAAATTAAATACACCAAATTTAAAATTAAGTGATTATGAATTTAAAAAAATATATGTAAAATACCGGGACCAATTATGTATAATATCAGATATATCAGAGTTCTTTGTATTATTATATGAAAATGAATAAAATGAAAAAAAAAGTGATTTAGTTTTTTAAAGAATATTATTGAATTTAAAATAAATTTAATAAAAAGACAATAAGAGATGACAGAAGAGATAGAGGAGGAGATAATAACATTTGATGAAACAACGGAAACGAATTCATCAGTTGAAAATATAGATAATAACTATATAGAAGGTATAGTGAATAGAATTAAAAAGATACATGAAAGTGAATTTGAGATATTTGGGTATGAACCGGAGGAGTATAAGATGAAGGAAGTTGTACATAAAGAGAGGAAGTTAGATATGATAGATTTTCAGAAAAGAATGAGAAAACAGTATTTAGTGGATAAAAATAAGGCTTTAAGAGAATATGATCAAAGACAGACTGTATTTGAGGATGTTGATATAGATATATTTGCAGATGAGACATTTAATGTGGTACAAGAGGAGGAGAAGAAGGATAAAAAGAGGGTAAAAAAGAAGTTTAGTGAAATAGAGCGGGAAGAATTAATAAAGATGATAGAATTATATATGAGGAGGAAGAGAATAAATTTAACAAAAAACTATATAACAATATGGGAGAATATGAAGAATGATGTGGAGAATGGTATGAATATAAATTGGGAGAGTTTTGTGACAATGACGATGGATGGAAGTGAGGTTGTAAATGTAAAATTTTTCAAAAAGGATATAATGGGTGATGATATAATATCTTTAGAGGAGGAAGAGGTGGTGACGAAGGAGGATAAAACGAATTTAATAAAAAGGAAAATGATGTTAAATAAATTCAAATAAATTCAATAAATTTTTTAATAATAAAATTTTTGATAAAAAATCAAAAATGAATAAAACAAAAATAAAATTATTTTCGAAAATACAATATGATTTTATTCTATGTTTATAAATAGAGATAATATGAATATTATATTAAATAAAGAGAATAGATCATATTTAATAATTGTTATAGTATTATTAATAATATTTGTTATATTCTTTTATTATCAAAATAAAGAGACTGTAAATGGTTTTTTTAGTAAAGAAGATGATAATATGGTATATGAGATAATAAAAAAGGATAATAATGAAGATGATTCTTATATAGACAAAGTGAATGATATAGTATATAATCCAAATGGTCCAATATTAACAAAGGAGAATTTAACACAATATGATTTTAAGAAATTATTAAAAAACTTAGATAAAATAAATAAAAGGGATTTAATTGTATTAAAAGGTGAAACAAATTATCAATTTTATACTCAATCCACAACCAGAGACCGTCTTAGAATGGATTTAGATCAAATCACCAAACAAATTCTTCCCATTTTAAATTCAAAAACATATGATTTTGCTTCAACTAATTATGGTGATGTTAAAGTATGGACTGACAAAGACAATAATGAAGAGATTAAGTATGAATTATTTTTATGGGACAAAAAGAATTATTTTGAAATCAAATTATGGGTTCATGTTATTAAATTTGTATCTAAAGACAATGCTTCTAAATATGGTGTTCGTAAAAGTCCTTATCTTTTCCCAACATATTTTATTGGTTATCCTGCTTTTGATCAAATGATCCCACCTCCAGATCAAGTTATCACAACTGCCAATTTATCAAATTATCCTGAAGGTATCTGTACGAATGACCCTTTACCTATTCAATTTTTATATATTAATCGTGTTGAAATACAAAATTCAACCTTAGTTGTTAATTATAATAAAAACAAATACCCCTATCCTATGATTAAAGTCACCGAAAACGGTGAATTAAGTGGTATTAATGATATGACTCAAGATTATATGAAAGTTATTGGTGATGATAACCCCATTTTTGATAAAGCCCGCGAATATAATAAATGGCCTAAATTAGATGAAGAACCCTCATGGGAAGGTCAATATCCTTGTAAAGAACCACCTATTAATAAATGGAATGATGAAGGTATTTATTATTATGAAGAAGGACAAGGTGCTTTACCAAAAGGAGTTTGTAAATCATTCTGTCCCGGTACTCGCTGGTCATCTATGCAAGAACCCTTACAACCTAACTTCTGGATCGCTAACTTCCAATCACAACCTTGTGGCGAAAATTATTGGTTATTCGATCTTGCTCGCGGTTTACCTGGTGTATTCTTCGGTGGTGGCAAACGCTAAATTTTACTTTTTCTTTCCTTTTATACATTTTATTTTTTATCAAAATAAAATTTTTTTATTAAAAACATATTAATCAAACCCAAACTTAATATCACTTTTATTTAATCAAACAAACATATATTAATCTTCTCTTTCTTCCTCTTTAATGTCTTCCTCTCTTCAACATCATTTGTATTATACTTTATATCACTTATTGTTGTTGTCGTTGTTGTGGTTGTGGTCGTTGTCGTCACTTCTTCATTATCATCAAATAAACATTTATTCGGATTTAATTTTAAATTATTTGTACTATATACCGTCTTTTTAAAATTAAACTCCATCGATTCATTTTGTACTAAACCAGTATAATGTAAACCATCATCTTCATTTGTCGCATTCTTTATTGTATCAAAATCATCTTCTGAAAATAAACACTTACTTCTACTTATTTTTGCTAACATCTCCTCCGTCATACCTTTCTTTGTTGTATCCTTTTGTACTATTGTATCAACCTCCACATAATTATTCATATTATTATCCATCTTCTTATTCTCTTTCTCCCTCTGTTTAGCCAACTTTCTATCCTCCTTTAACTGTTTTATATGACTTTTACACGCTTCAACTCCCAATTGTCTAAACTTCTTCACATCCTCCCAAAAACTTACTAATTCAGGTATTATTGAATAAAACCACTCCTGATTTCTATATACAGGTACACATGATACCTCCTCCAAATACCAATATGTAAATACCGGATGCGATATATTCGTACTCCTCATATTATTATACTTATCTATTATACCCCTCTTCCAATTTTCTAAATCACTATATTCCATACATAACGGACTATGTTCATAAGATACACTATAATCCTTAAAATTTGTTATCTCCGCCACAACTCCCTTCTCATAACCATTATTATATAATGTATAATCACCATTATAATTTGATCCATAAAAATCATCATCATTCGTCTCCTTTATATTACACTCCAAAAAATCACACCTCTCTAATGAACAACACTCTAACTGTATCTGACATTGGGCCCAATAATGTTTAGGTGGTATACCTGTGATCTTTCTTGATGGTGGACACTTTATCTCAACCATCACTCCATCATGTGATATCGAATCTGGACTGCATGCCAATATATCTATTGTCTCATGCGGTAAAAGACCAAAATCTATTAATGGGATACCATTCCGTCTTTCATATATTTGAATCGCATTTCTCTCATGTTTTACACCATGCTCCATCGCCGCATTCTTATAAAACTTCGCATTTGTATCAACTTTCTTTAATAATACAGACTCCCTATCCGCATAATCACTATAATTTAATATTGTACCAACATCGGATGCCGTTATTCTACCCTCCCTCATCTTATACCACTCTGGACTTCTCTGTTCTGGTTGTGGTACACCCATCAAATATCTCACCCTCTCCCTCAAATACTCTAATTTATGATCTGGTACCCTCGGTAAATCTTTATGATAGTAAAATTTTAAACCATTCCTTTCTTCTATCTCGTCACTCATTTTTTGTTTCTATTCTTATTATTATTATTTCTTTAAGCCAGAATTCATTTTAAAAAATATATAAAATGAATTTATAAAAAATAAAAAGTAAAGTTATTAGTCTTGATAGAATTCGGTATCAACATCACCGGTTTGATAGTCACCTAATCTTTCACCATCATTTTCTTCTTCAAAACCATCTTCATTTCCAACAACACCTAATTCTTCATTATCATCTAAACGGAAGTCTTCATCCATATTTTTAAGTTTCTCTTTATATTCATCAATTTCTTCGCGATTAGGATCACGACCTAATTCAGTTCTTAAAGCATCAATAGCCATATTTTCAAACATCTCCATTTTATCATTTAATTCCATTGCATTATCAACTTCTTGTTGTTCTTTATCTAATGATTCTTTAACATCTTCAACATCTGTTATTCTGGCTTGTGTGAATAGATTCAATTGTTTTACAAAGAAGTTATCGGTTTCTTCAACTTGTTCTATTATTGCTTTCTGTTTATTATCCAATATCTCATGTATTTGTTGATTTTTATATTTGTTCATTATACTCTCATATCCATCATATATTACTTTCTCACTATCTATAAAATCTAACATTGATTGTATAAACATACATACATATCGACACTTTGGAGATCCAAATATAGCTTTTGAACGCTCCTCTGCTGTCATATCTTCCATCTTTTCCATCATCTTCTCTCTCATCTCTTCATCTTCTTTTATACATATTATAAAGTTATTTAATTGTTGTACTAATAAATGTAAAACAACTAAACATGCCTGGTTTACATTAAAATCCGAATACATTATTGGTTTTGTATATTTAGCATCATATATATCATGTGATCCATATATATTATCTATATCCATTGATGTTTTATCAAAACTTAAATCATTAAAATAATTTCTCACTTGTGGTGTTAAATAATTCTGTAAAATACTATATGACTCTAATATATCATCTTGAACTTGTATAGCCTGTTCTTCTGATATAAAATCTATTCTTAACTTCTCAATTTTATCTTCATATGTATAATTATTCTGTATTATTGATATATTTCTTCTAAAATATAAATTAAATACCTTCTTCAAATATAATAATCTATAATCCTCCTGATAATTCTTATTTAATACATCCATTCTTACAGTTCTTTCCATTTCTAGGGTATTTGTTTGTGGTTCTTCACCCTCCATTAATTCTAATTGTCTTATTCTCTTAGCTTCATATAATGCATCTTCATCAATTTTGTGTAAAAATAAATTTGGAAAATATCCCATATTACGAATTATTGAACGATATTTCTCTATAAATTCTTGATCAGTTCTTTTATTTAAAACTGATGCCAAATTATCAACTAATTTTATAATATCCTTATCTAAATAATTATCTGCATCTTGTTTTAATGTCTCCAATACTTCTATTTTCTTTTCTTCCATTTCCTCATCCTTTTTTGGTGGTATTACTGTATTTAATCTCTCAATATCAGCTAATAATTTTTTATATTCATCAGTTGTATATGTTTTAGACATAATATCTCCTTTGGTTTTTGAAAATGGATTTTTAACATCTTTTGCATCTTTACCTTCACCTATATATTCTCTTAATTGACCTTTATATTTACCATCATCTTCAAATACAATAAACATATCTTGAATAATACTTTGTGATGTATTATCAGGATCAGGTACAACAATAGGATTTACAGCAAAATGATAAATAGTATTATCTTGAAGATTTAAACGGTATAAAGATGGTTGATTTAAAAAGAGTTGTGTATAATATTCATATAATACTTTACTTTCATCAATTAAATAAAATACTGATGCTTCTTTACTTTTATCAGGATTATGTATTTGAATAAAACTTAATAAACTCGTTTTATCTGATAATACTTCCATACAACTTGACTTCTCAATTAATGATACAACTCTATCATCCATTAATTCAGGATTTAACATAACTTTTTTAATTGTATCTTTTATTAAATATGATACATATAACATTCTTTTAACCAATTGATTATAATAAGTTGTTAACTCATTTACATTTTTACAATTTAAAACTAATTTTCTAAAATTATCTGGAAGTATTTCAGCAGGTGGATAAAATCCATCTTTTAATTCAGAACCCTCATTTCCATCTAATACTATATCTAATTTCTTTTGTAAATCTCTATCATATTCTTTCTTTTTATAAAAAAGATCTAAAATATAACGACTTTGTAAAAAGTCTTTATAAGATAAATATAATTGTTCTTCCAATGTATTTAATTTTGTTTTATATTCTGTTCCATCAAAATCAACAAACTTTAATTCATCTAATATACATGCTATATATTGTATACCCTCTTTTCCATTAAATGATATAAAAGGACACTTTGATTCTGTTGATGTATGAATATAAGATGGTATTGCTGTTTGTATACATATCAAAAATCGTGCTGCTATAATACATCTATATAATATCTTATAATACTTCTCATATTGTCTATCTATATCATCTAAACCATATTGGTCTTTTAATAACTTCTTTTCTATCTCATATGGAGGTAAATGATCAATATCACGATACTTTCTTAATTTTTCTTCTCTGAATTTACTAGGACCTTTAATTAATGCTATTTTTTGTAAACTATCTTTCATTATATCAATTAATTCATTTGATGTTATAGATACTCCTGTTGTTCTACATAATTGATTAATTATAAAATCACATAATCTCAATATATCTCCTTCTTGTTGTATTGAAAATCCTTTTTGAAGTAAAAGTTCTTTAAATTGTGTACTTCCACAATCATGAAAACGTTCTATATCTATTAAATCTTTCTTTCTAGCTGCAGATTCATCATCTATTATAACATCACGACTTAAAATATAAGCACCTGATGATGCAAAACCTTCCACTTCATCAAATTCGGCAAACATTAATTCATCACCACAATTTGTACAATTATAAACATCTTTATTTTTTATACCAAATACTGTTAATAATTCATCATATAAAATACTTCTTTTATTTATATCTGTACTTCTCTCTATTTTTTGAAGATATGTCCAATGTCCACAAATATTATTCATTTTACATTTATATTTCTTTGAATAAATATCTTTACCTATTAATAATCCATCTCTATCAATAACTTCATAAATATAATTCTTTTTAAGATCATCATTAGATAAACTATTAATAATAGAAAATAAATTATCTAATGGTTTATCTTCAGCCACTTCTTGTACATCTAACATTTCAATTTCATCTTCTTTTTTATTATTTTCTTTTTGATAATTTTCCAAATTAGATTCTTTAATCTTTAATTCATTGCGAATAGATTTAATATCTTTACTAAAATACTTTAAAATAGTATATTCTAATGCATCTTCTAATTCATTTTTATATTTATCTTTTTGTAAAGATTCTTCTAATTCTTCAAAACTAACTTTAACATTATCTAAAAATTGAATTCTATCTTTTAATCTTGATACTAATCTACTATTACAACCAATTGAATCCCTATATATACATTCTAATGCATCTAAATCTAATTCTTTAATATCTATATCCCCAAATTCACATATATATCGAATATGATCATATTTTGGTATCATATCACTCTTCTCCCATTCTTTATTCTTTTCATTCCAAATATATATTGAATCACCAACTAAAGCCATAGTACCATTCTTAGCTTGTTCAACTTCTTTCTTCTTTCCATCAACAACTTTATACATTTTATTTTCAAAATAAAAATAAGATTCATTTTGTATATAATAAATTATTTTATCACCAACAGATATTGATAATGAATTATTATCAACTGTTGCTATTTTAGCTCCATCAGGTATATGTAAAGCTTGATAATGATATAATTTACAAGATCTCTTTTTATTTGAATTTTCTAATTGAACTTCTTTATTTAATGACTTTTCTAAATCTTCAGTTGAATCAAGTATTCTTTGTTTAATATTTTTAACAAACTCCTTATTATGATTTTTATCAAATAAATCTAAATTTTCATATAAAACATATAAAAAATAAAGATTACCTGTATCAAGTTGTTTAGTCACCCAAGATAAACGAAGTATTAAAGAATCTTCTGGTTTATTTAAATGTATATATTTACCATAATATTTTTGAATAAAAGGTGAAGTTATATAAATATCAGCTAAAAATAGTTGAGGATTAGAGAATAAAAGACGATTTGATTCATGAAAAACTAATTTAGATAATGGTTCTTTATCTTCATTATCAGCTCTCTTTTCATCTTCATTTAATTTTTCATCAAATATCTCTTTAATTTTACTATATTGTTTTTCATTTAAATCATCTAATATAAAACCATAATGAATAAGTATATCATTTACTTCATCAAAAGTATCACATTTTTTTATATTTGATAATTCAGATTCAATAATAGAATCAATAGAAGGTGATATCATTTTAAGTATATCATCAAAGACTTCTTGATTTCTTATTTTAAAATCTGTAAACATATATACTTTAACATGATCATTTGATTCTAAACCATCTATATAATTAGTTGCTAAAAATTGTGTTTTATATCCACCATCCACAACAACTTTATATAAATCAAAATATAATTGATTCACTGCATATAAAATACCCGCATCACCATCTCTTATTAAATTAATCTTTGATTTACTCTTTTTTGTATTATCAATAGCTAAAGTATTTTCATCAATAACTATTATTGATTTTTGATATGTATTATCAATATTAGGATATGAATTAGATCCATCTATAAAGACACGATTATCATTATTAGATAAACCATGATTATCGATTTTAATAAATACTTTGTTATTATCATCAGAACTCCAAATTTTTGTGATATTACCAACTTTGCGGAAGTATTTAGTTAAATAGTTGCGATTATAATTATCTGAATAAAGAGAATCAGAAGGTACAATATCTTTACCAGCTTTAGGTAAAATCATAAAACCAACAACATTCATTTTTTCAGCATCAATTAATGTTTTTTGATCAATATCAATAATTTTATCGTGAACATCTAAAACATTTTTATAAGTATAATCTTTAGACAAAACTTGATGTGATAACCAATGAATATTATCTAAATCAAAATATCTTAAAACAAATGAATTGAAAGGAGCTCCTAAATTAAAACCAATTGTTTTATCATCTAATGACGTTTCAGGATCATAAGGCTTATTAATATCTTCTAAATCATTAATATATTTAAGATAACTTATATTAGATTTAGCTGAACTTTCAAGTTCATATAAATTCTTTTGTTCTTCTTTTTGATTAACTTGATAAGTACCTTGTGAATCTTCTAAAGATGAATTAAAAAATACATTTGATTCAACATTTTCAATCTTGTCATCTTTACCAATATCTTCTTTACTAATTTCCGCTTTTAATTTAACATAAATCTTATGTTTATCTAAAACAATGGGTATAATCCAATTATTTTGGGAAAGATATTCGTATTCAATACCTCTTTTTAATTGTTTATATTTTTTAACACTCATATTTTTAACATCCATAATACGACGAACTTCACTTTCAATACGTTGTTGAACATAAATTTGAGATTGTTTAGTGACAGGTAAAGTATCTAATAATTGTTTACGGATCTCAGCCATAACCATCTCTTCATTTTCAAATACTATTTCCTTTTCACTTTTATGTACTTTTATATCAACTGTTACTTCACCCTCTTCAAATAACTTTTCATAATTCTGATCTCCAAAATCAATTGTATCAAATTTAATCTCTTCTTCATTTGATGATTCATCTGATACTTCACTTGATACTTCTGATGAATAATCACTTCCTTCATCTAAATTCTCTTGTGGCATTTTTTCAATAACAATTGTTGGCTTATTACTCATTAATTCTTTTTGTCTTGCTGATAAATTTTCATAAACTATATTCTTTTTCTCATTTTCAACATTTTGAATCTCTTCCCATTCCTCCGGATTAAATGACTCATCCACATCTAAACCTATTATATCATTACTCATTTCTGAACTTGTATTTGACACTTCATTTTCAATATTATCATTTTCATTACTATCTTGATTATTATCACTCATATTTGATTTATAATATATCTATTCATTATTCATAATTTTTTTTTATACCTTTTACTTTAATTTTAATTTAACAATTTTATTTAAAATAAATCAACTTAAAAAAAAATTAACATAAAAATATAAAAAGTAAAAAAATGGAATTTGTACAATTATTAGAAAGTCGTAATATAAAAACATTTGAGGAAGTTAAATCATTTGTTGAATCGGAAGAGTATGGATTAAAGGTGAAGGATACAGAGGTATATCCAACATTATATTGTATATGTCAAACGGATAAGACAAATAATACAGAGGGATGGGTAAGAGAATGCAATGGTATTATTTTAGAGAAGAATACAAATAAGATAGTGTCATATACATTTGCGAAGTTGGAGGATAGAGAGGATATAAATCCAAATATAGATATAAGTACATCAAAGATCCAAATATCGATAGATGGAGTATTAGTGAGAGTATATTATTATAATGGGATGTGGATGGTATCAACAAAGAAGTGTATAGATGCGAGAAAGTCTAGATGGTTAAGTAAGAAGAATTTTCATGAGATGTTTGAGGAGGTTTTTCCAACAGATACATATGTGAGATTAGATAAGAGTTCATGTTATTCATTTGTATTATGTCATCCGGAGAATAGTATGGTTGTGAAGTATACAACACCAAAATTATATCATATAAGTACAAGAAATATGGAAACAATGCAAGAATATGAGAGTGATTTAGGTTTTGAGAGAGCTCCAACTATGGAGATAGTAAATAATGATTTGAGTGTATTAGATAAGATGAAGGAACCAACAATGGTAAATTATGAGGGATATATCTTGGTGGATGTAAATTATAATAGACAAAAGTTTGTATCGGAATTTTTCAAGAGAGCAAGAGAATTGTGGGGAAATAATAGTTGTAGATTCTTTAGATATTTGGAGGTAAGAAAGGAGGGTAAAGAGAGAGTTGAGGAGTATTTAAGACATATCCCACAGGATAGGGAAAGTTTTATGAAATATGAGAGAAGAATAATGAATTTGGCACAATTTGTGTTGGAGACATATATAAATAAACATGTATCAAGAACATTGACACATGTACCAGTATTTTTAAAGAAGTTTATATATGATTTACATGGAGATTTTATGCAAACAAGAGAGGTGACAGATATAGTAAAGATAGTATCATGGATTGAGAAGATGGATGTAAAGTTGGTAAGTCATTTATATGCAAAGTATGAGGAGGAGATGATTAAGGGTAATTTGTCAAATACAGAAAATGAACAAGTTTAAAAGATGAAAAAATGGACTTAAAGAAAAATTGAATAAAAAAGGATAGAAATTGTGGGATGAGTGAAATAAAGAAAGCGGAATTAAATACAAAAGCGAGACCGATTAAGACGGTAAATACATTAACACAGATATTAACCCAGAGGGATTTGTTAATGCAATCTTTAATATTATTTTTTAAGGATAGAAGGAATTTGGATATGGTGATCCCAATAATAACGGGAAAATCTAAGATATCATTAAGAATATTAGATTGGTTTGTGACGAATTTTAGTAAGAAGAATAATGTAAATTATACAGTACAATATGAGATAAAGAAGGGTGATAAATATGAGAGTCGTAATTTTATAGTATATTTAGATTATAAGGCACAATTGAAGGCATATTCTAAGAAGTTGTTTGATCCATTTTGTAGGAGGGAGAGAATAAGTTTTATAGATCATGATAATAATGAGTTATTAACAACGGTTGGTCAATTAAACTTTTTTAGATGGGCGATAGAGAATAAGATATTAGATTATATATATGAGAATTATGATTTAATAGAACAGGATATGAATACATCATTAAGGAATTTATATAAGAAGAAGGATGGGGATACAAAGAGAAGAAAGAGAACAGAATTATCAATATCGGCGACGAAGACAATAAATAAACATAATATCTCAATTGAGGTTGATTTTGAATAAATAATTTTTTTATAAAATAATAATATTAAGAAAATAATATTATCTAAGTGAAAAATAGAAAAAAATGAATAATACATCAACAGTCACAACAAATGTAACAATACCAACTAATTCAACAGTTGTTATTAATAATGCAAAAATTAATAATATGTCAATTAAAAATAATGGTAGTGTATCAACAGTTGTTAATAATGGTACAATGACCGTTCAACAACCAAATGGAGTTATAAATCAATATAATATTCGTAATGGTAAAGTAAATAATGTAACAACAATAACTAATTTACCACAAAATGGCATGGTTATTAATAATTCAAAAATAACAACAACAAATAATGGTCTTAAAGTAAATGGTAATTTATCAAATTCTAACAAATTATTATTAAGTATCCCTAATAACTTTTTAACACCTAATTTAATTAGTGAAAAGAATGTTATTGAAGAAGAATTAGGTATTAATGCTAATACAACTTCTGTTAATAGTGCAGTTGTTAATGGAGCAGTTGTGGGTGCAGTTAATGGTGCTATTAATGGTTCTTTAAATGGAGTTAATCGTAAAAATAATATTATGGCACAAAATGTTGTTAATGGAGCAGTTGTTGGTGCAGTTAATGGAGCAATGAATGGTGCGGTATTAAATGGAGTTAATAATAGAAAAAATTTAACACAAAATGTTGTTAATGGTGCAGTTGTTGGAGCAGTTAATGGAGCAATGAATGGTACAATAGTAGCTGAATCATCAGAACCAACAACAGGAGGAAAGAGAAGAAAAACAAAGAAATCAAAGAAGACTAAGAAAACAAAGAGTAGATCACGTTCAAGAAGTTCATCTCGTAAATAAATGAAAAGTTAATATTTTTAATAATAAATATTTTTTTGAAATTAAGAAAAAAATATAAAGTAACTGTATAGATATAAAATGAGTGGATCCTATTTACTTCCTGATTTTAAACCCTTTCAAAGTAGTGGTGGTATCTGTTATCCTTCCACCGATTATCGCGGTGTAGCCGGAAATATGATGCAAGGTGGTGGTTCTGGTGTAACTTATTCACCAAGTAACTATTCAAATAATCCTGGTTTAATCCCACCTTCTAATGGTCGTGATTTTTATGAAGCACCTGTTTTTGAAAGAAAATTAGACAACAAATTTATGAGTGATAACATGGGTGTTGGTTATGCAACTGCTTTTGGTGGTGCCAAAAAGAAGAGAAGTTCTTCAAAAAAGAGATCTTCATCTAGATCTTCAAGAAAGTCAACTTCATCAAAGAAAAAGACAACTAAAAGAACAACTTCAAGAAAAAGAACTGTCAGTAGAAGACGCCGTTCTTTAAAAGGTGGTCAAGAATCAGCTGGTGCCACCCCAATGACACCTCAATTCTTTGATCCTAAAGTACCAACTCCTTCATATGGTGCTGATAATGGTAAAGGTGCTATGACAGCTTATGGTGCTGCTAATCCACAAGATGTTGGCGTTGGTCTTTTAGCTCCTTATAATACTAATCCAAATGGTAATCAAGCATCAATGCAAAAAGTTGGTGGTGGTAAAAAGAAAAGAAGTACTTCTCGTTCAAGTAAGAAGAGATCTTCTTCAAAATCAAAGAAAACCAAATCAAAGAAGAGTACTAAATCAAAAAAGACTAAGAGATCATCCCGTTCTCGTTCAAGAAGTCGCAAGTAAATTAATTTAATCTTTTTTTAAATCATATAATTTTTTCTAAATTAAGAAAAAATAATAATATTAAATAGAGAATGAGTTGTAAAACATCCAAAACTAAATCTCTTCGTGGAGGTTATAAAACTAGAATACCTGCTATGAATGATAGTGTTATCACTGGTATTCAAAAAATTGTTGGTACCACAGTTGGTGCTGCTGACAACTTTTTTGTTGAATTAGATAAGAAGTTTGATCAATCAGTAAAAGATGCTGAAAGTATTAAAATAGGTGATCAAAGATTAATACAAGCCACAGGAGGTGGTAAAAAGAAGACAACTAGATCAAGATCTAAATCACCAACTAAATCAAGATCTCGTTCAAAGTCTGTATCAAAGAAAAGTACTCGTTCAAGATCAAAATCTAAATCAAAAACAACTAAAAAGAAGAGTACTAAAAGATCATCTTCTAAGAAAACTATTAAACGTCGTAAATCAGTAAAGAGAGTTAGAAAACATAGTGGAGGTGGTGGTAGTGATTTTGCTTTAACTCTTAATTCAAGAGGTCCAGTAAATGCACCAGATAATGGTTGGTATAATGGTAAACAATTATTCCAATCTTTTAGTAAAACAGGTGAATATATACCAAATT
>JACCED012028112.1_pt1 | contig 36980 bp, 33 predicted proteins | sample 7455021 | NCBI WGS metagenome assembly JACCED01 (sample SAMN15323456, study PRJNA562643) | freshwater metagenome | isolation source: river surface water | place: USA:Blue River Watershed | collected 2017-08-19
CTTCAATGCCTTATTATATCACAAATGCATTTTGGGTTGAACCAAAACAATGGTTAGTATATTATAGTGCATGGAGATATTTTCCTGAAATTGAAAATAAACCAGAATATTTAAAATATTATTTAGGAATGGATAAATCTAATTATATTAAAGGTATAAATGGAGAATTTACAATCACAGGATATGCATCTACAATTCTTTCTATTTATTATAAAATTAAAAATAATAAAGAAGTCCCCATATTTTTTATTCCCAAAAAAGATGAAAAAATATTTAATTATCCTTTTGATTATTTAAGAACAATTATAATTTAATTTTTATTTAATATTTTTCAAATTATTTTTTATAAATGATTTAATAATTGAAGCATTCTTTCTTCTGAGTAAAATGACTTTATATTTTCATTTTTTATTTTATTATTTTTGTCAAATATATTGATTGTAAAAATAATAGGAGTACTATAAAATAGTGAATTAATAAATAAATATTTTATTTTTTGTATAAATACCATTTTTCTGATTTAATTATTATTATTTATTTATTTTTAAGTACATTTATTTATTCTTTTTCTTCATAGTTTATAATAAATTTACCTGAAAATGGAAACATTTTGTTTTCATATTTAATATTTTTTTTTATTGCATCATAAGCATTTAAATCTTCAATTATATAATAACCAACTACAGGAAAAGCGAAAAAAGTACTTAAAAATATATTTAATATTTTATCTCCAAGCAATAAATCTTTATATTGATTTCTTCTATTTATAATATTATAATTATCTTCTTTTAATTTATCATTATAATAAAATCCTCTTAGAAATCCATATGTATAAATACTTCCAAAAGTGTATTTGAAAAACTTTGTCATTTTTTATTTAAATAAATAATACTTATTTTTTTTAAGTACAATAAAATAAATAATTTTTATTTTATTTTTATTTTATTTTTATTTTATTAAAAAAAAGTTTAATTTAATGATTTATACATCATAAAATAGTTGTATAATTTCAACTGTTTTATTTGTTTTGTTATCTGGATTTAACCAATATTCAATTTGTTGTGATAATGATTTTAATCTTTCATTCCATTCTTTCATCTGTGTCTTTTTCACAACACAAATACCTTTATTATCTATTTCCCAACAAGATGAAATTCTTTCTTCATTTTTAATATAATCATCTGGATTGAATCTTATAAAAATTATAGGTCTATGTTGTAAATCTTGTGAAATTTCCATTATTCTTTTATTCTCACAACTACAATCATAATCAATATGTTGATTTTCATCGACTTCAACAATAATAACTTGATAACCTAAATCAATCAATATATCAGGTCGACGTCTCGAACAACCATCTTGAATTTTTTTATCAGTTATACAAGTGACATTCGAAAAAACAGTTGTGACAAAATCAACAACTGCCTGTTCTTTTGTTTTGTAATTTCTTACAACAGGTCTGTCAGGAAACATATGTATAAAACAACGAAGACAATATCCTTCATATTTATCTGTGACTTGTATTTTACATAAATATGTCAAACATTTTTTACTAATTACATTAACCATTTGTGGGAGTTTGTGTTGAAAACAATATAAACCATTTTTTTTATTTTCAAAATTATAAGCTGGAATTATGTAGCAATCTTCATGAGCACATGTTTTTTCTCTTATGTTTATCATATTTTCTAAGGAATGATTTCGACAATATAATGGTTTTTTTTCATTAGCATAATTATGTGTAGAATATTTTGTACATTCATCATGAGTACAAAGTGCAAAGCGTGTATTAATCATACCTGGTTTTGAATGCTCTTTACAAAATAATGGTTTTTTAATTCCTTCGTAATTAAATGCAGCATGAATTTTACATCCTTCATGAGTGCATAATTTATCTCTAATATTTATCATTTTATCCAAGCGATGTTCGCTACAATATAATAATTTTGTTTCATTTTCAAAATTATAATTAGGGAATTTATCACAATTTTCATGAATACATCGTGGAGTTTTAACATCAATCATTGATTCTAAGCGATGTTCACCACAGTACAATCCTATTTTTTCATTTTTATAATTAAAAACTGGCTGTTTAAAACAATTATCATGTGCACATAATCTATTCTTTACATTTATCATTAAAGGTAAACGATGATCTCCACAAAAAATAGGTTTATTTTCATTTTCAAAATTAAAAGCAGCAGTTTTTTTACAATTTTCATGTTCACAAAATTTACTTACTACATTAACCATATTTAATAAGCGGTGATCACTACAGTATAATCCTCTTTTTTCATTTTCATAATTAAAGGAAGGTTCTTTTTTACAACCATTATGAGCACATAATTTTGTTCTTACACAAATCATTCCTTGTTCTTTATGCTTAGAACATCTTAAACCATTTTTTTTTCCTTCAAAATTGAAAGTTGCACGAATATTACATCCTTCATACTCACAATTTCTATCAACAACATTTATCATTTCGGGCTTTTTGTGATTTTGACAAAATAATCCTTTTTTTTCATCTTTATAATTATATACTGGTTGTTTATCGCAATTTTCATGTTCACATTTTTTACTAACAACATTAACCATATTTTCATCCTTATGTTTTTTACAATAAAGACCTTTTTTTGTTCCTTTAATGTTAAAATATGCAGTAATAGTACATCCTTCTTCTTTACACATTTTTATATTTTTATATATTTATTAAAACTTTTTTAAATTTAAAATTTTTAATTAATTATATTTTTTTATTTTATTAAATTATTTTTGTTTAATGAAAAAAAAATTGAATTTAAAGAAATTAAGATATATTTTATTAGAAATATATAATAATAATATATAACTAAATTATAGAAAAACAGCAAGAAAGATGGGTGTTCCTCAACTTTTTATTTCACTTGTTAAGAACAAAGCTTATTCTAACATTTTAGCACCAGTATCACCTGGTGATGTAAATTGTGATTATTTATTGTTAGATTTCAATGGATCGATTTATAATGCATACGGGAATATTATTAAAAATATTATTGGAAAGAATTTAAATAAAAATGAAATTGAAGAACATATTATTAATGAAATTAAAAGAGAGCTTAAAGAATTAGTTTGTGACATTATGCAACCTAAAAAACTTTTATACATTGCAATTGATGGACCTGCACCTTTTGCCAAAATTGCAGAACAGAGAGGTCGTCGTTATAAAGCTTATTATGAAAAAATTTTATATAAAGAAATGAAAAAGAAATTAAATGTACCAGATGACAAAGAAACTTATGACTTGTCAGCTAACGCAGCACCTGGGACTCAATTTATGGAAAAACTAGCAAATGAATTAACAGAAATGATTGAAAATAAAGCATTATCAACACACAACGAAAATATGGAAATTATTTTTAGCTCATCAAACAATCCAGGAGAAAGTGAACACAAAATAATGCCTGTGATTCGTAATTTGGCTAAATCTAATAAAAATAAAGATGCTACTGTTTATATTATGTCTAAAGATGCTGATTTGATTCAATTATCTGTTTTAACACATAAATCAAATATTCATATATTAAGAATCGCAGCTGATGAACATGATAAAGAAATCCAAGAAGCTTATTCTTCATTTAAATACTTTGCAATGAATATTGATAGTTTAAGAGAAGGATGGGTGAAAGAATTATCAAAAGAAAATACCTTTACAGAAGGAACAAATCCTCACAAAGTTTTAACTGATTATACATTTTTACTCTTTTTTGTTGGAACTGATTTTGTGCGTTCATTATCTTTTATGAAAATTAAATACAAAAACGCTGGCTTTTCTATGCTTAAATCAATTTATAATAGAGTAAAAGTAAATCATAGTACTTATTTGATTGATTATGATTTTAATGATTCAAATTCAGAACCACGTATTAATAATGCTTTCTTCAAAGATATTATTCGCGAATTAGCATTAACAGAAGATAAATATATGAAAGCAGAATATTTGGAAACATTAAGACAAATGAAAGGTCCTTTTGATGAAAAGAGACATGAAGAAGAAAAGTCATTAACACCATTTGACATTTTTGATACTAGATATAAACACGTTAAAGTTTGTCATTCAGACCATCCTCTTTTTAAAGAATACAGACAAGAATTCCTTAAAATTGACCCTACAAAACCCAAAGAAGAATGGAGAGATCAATTTTATAATTATTATTTAGGTATTAGTAAAGACAATTTAGAAGAATATAATAAAAAGAAAGTTGAAATGGTAATTAATTATTTTGAAAGTCTTATATTCAACTTAAAATATTATACAAAAGAAATCCCTTCATGGAAATGGCATTATCGTTTCAGACAAGCACCTCTTCCGAGTGATATGCTTTATGTATTAGATAATGTATTTAGTGATTTAAATAGTATTGAATTTGAAAAAGGTGAACCTTATACACCATTTGAGCAACTTATGTTAATTTTACCTCCTCAAAATGCAAATTTGGTTCCTGAAGTTTTAAGACCAATTATGACTGATTTAAGTAAAGGTTGTGTACAATATTATCCAGAAACATTTAAATTAGGTGTTGCAGAAGGTGTTAAAACAATGTATAGTCATCCTTTACTACCAGAAATTGATATTGGTATTTTAATTCCATTAGTTAAAGAAGAAGAAGAAAAGTTAAATGAAATTGACAGACGAAGAAATGAGATCAAATCTAAACCTGTTAAATTCGTATTCAATAAATAAATTAAAAAATAATTAAAAAATAAATTAAAATAAATAAAAATAATTTTTATTTACAAAATTAAAAAATTATTAAAATTAAAAAATTTTTATTAAAATTTAAATAATAAATATTATTTAAATTACAATTATAGCAACATCGGCTACTTTAGCTAATTTGCCACTTATCTTAAATCTAAATTGTTGTAAAGTCATCATCATTAACATATAAGGTATATTAGTTGTAAAAATAACATCATAAAACATATCTTTTTTTATATATGATTCTAAATCACAACCTTTAAATGCTAATTTAAAGAATTTATTAAATAATTCTTCTTTAACATCACATGTTCCAGGTTGTTCATTTTCAGGTTCATCTTCATTAACATAAGTAAATGAAATAGTAGCTTTATATTTAGTTGATTCACTCATTTTAATTTAATATATAAATTAATTATTAATGTTTTTTTAAACCAAAATATATATTTAATATAAATAAAAACAAAAATAAATGTCTAAAAATAAAAAGCAAAAGATAATATTAGATTATAATAATGATGATGATTTTTTAATAAATATAAAATCATTATCAATAAATACGATTCAAAATAAAATAGAAGAAGGAGAAAAAAAAGAAGAATTATATCAAAAAAAAATCGAAGAAAGAGATATTGATTTAATTGAAAGATTATATTTTGAAAATAAATTAAAATATAATGAAATATGGATAGAATATTTAATAAAACAATTAACTGACGTGAAAAATAAGAATTATGCAGACCTATTTGATTCAGATTCTGATGATTCGAATCAAAATAATTTTTATATTGAAGATTTAGAAAAAGAAGATGAAGAAAATATGGAAAATTATGAAAGATTAATTGGAAAGTTAAAAAATAGATTTAGTGAAGAATCAGGTGAATATATCGATTTAAATGATTTTAACAATATAGATAAAAATTTAGATAATTATGAATCAGAAAGTTCTACAGATGAAGAAAATTATGATGAAGAAGAATTAGAAAATGAAGAACTTCAAGAATTTATTATGACAAGAAATATGGAAGAAGAATCTTTTAATTTATCAATAGAGAGAATAAAAAATGTTATGAATAATAAAGAAGATGAAAATTATAGTATAGGTATGTATTCATTATATCAAATGTTAGATAAAATAATAATTCAAAATAAAAATTATAAAAAAATATATGAAGAATGGAATGAATATTATAAAAATTATATTGAAAACAAAATATCTGATAATATTAATATAAATAATAAAAAATATGATTTTTTTAGAGAAAAAATATTAAAATTATAGAATAAACAAAATATAGAATAGAACATTTGATTATAAAATGAATTATATTAGATAAAAAAATTAAAGAAAATTATTTAATAAAAGATAATATTTTTTATATTAATCTATTTGTTTTTATAATATTTATTTAATTTTTCTAATTAAATAATAGAAGATTTAAAAATAAAATGACAACTTTAATTTATATATTATCTTTTTTTGTTTTATTTGTTTTATTTATTTATGGTATGGTAAATTATAATTTAAAAAATGCTTTAGACCATTATGTTAATAAAGAAAGATTTACTAATAATACTGAAATTTTACCATTAAATACAACTTCTATTCGACCAATTGATGATTGTTCACAACAAGATAAAAATAAAGAAAAATTAGTTTATTCACCTTCTGCCGGTGGTATACCAGAAAATCCATGGAAATATAATAATTATGTTGAAGACATTTATAAAAAAGATGCAACAAATCCTTTAGGAAAGGAAAATGGTAAATATTGTATTAAAAAACCAAAATTATTATTTGATGGTATTTGGTCTCCTTATATTTTTACTAAAGATGGATACGAACATACAAAATGGAGTTTAACTAATGGAAATTTAAGTGAAGGAGAGGTTTGTATGAAATCATTATATGATACATTAAAAACTATGCCTAAAGAACTACCTCCTGATTGTCCAGTTAAATGTTTAACTAACTGTGATGTTGGTGTTTATTGTAATGGTCCAGTATTTAACGATCCTCAAGATTTAACAAGTAAAATTGATGAACAATATATATGTTTCCCAAGTGTATTTTCTCCAGATGGTAATAAAAATCCTTTAACAACATATGGGTTCTAGAGATCTTTTTTTCTTTTTTAAAAAGAAAAAAAGGATCGCAAAAAAAGAAAAATTATTATAATTTTATTTTTTAAGTATTATTTTAATTTAAAAAAATTAAAAAAGAAAAAGATCTTATATTAGAAGTATATACAAATTAAAATGGATAAAATATATATGTGGATTTTTGTTTTAATTATTTTTATTATAACTTTAACTTTATCTGAATCTTATTTTAAACGCAAGTCTGAAGAAAAAGAAAATTTTGGAAATCGTTGGACTGATGGTATTTATAATCCTTTTTATGAAGAAAATAGATTAGTTGAATATGTTAAACCCATAACTAGTAATAGTGTTAATCTAAATATGAAGGATAATAATCCTGCTCATGCTCAATTTTCAAATTTTACTACTAATGGTATAACACCTCCTTTTATTAAATGTCCCTCATGTCAACTTCAATTTGGTTGTGCAAATTATCCTTATGAAGTTGATGATAAAAATGAAAGTGTATGTTCTAATTGTATCGAAAAAATTTACATGGATGAAAATAATTTCCCTGTTTATGCTCGTTCAAATGGAAGACCTAGAACATGTCGTAATTTAACTGGTCCTACTAATGAAGAATTAAAAAAAGCTACTGTTCCTTTATGGGGTACCGATGCAAAATATTTAACAAAACTTCAATCTGTTTAAAATTTAATTTTTTATTTTTTTTATTTTTTTATTTTTCTTTATTAAGTTAAAAGTACTAATTTTAACTTAAAGAATTAGATAAAAATAATTTATTTAATTTATTAAATATAAAATTAAATATATAAAAATATATTTGAATTTAAAGAAAAATAGATATAAATAAATATATAAAATTTTTTATAATATGAGAAATTGTGAAGATACTTTATCCAATAATAAATATATTGGATGGATTTATCAATCATGGATTGGTTCTCTGCCAAGTGAACTTCGTTTATCAAAATCACTAAGAAATGTTCGTTTACCTATGGGTTTAATGATTCAACTAGCTTCTTTATCTATGTTTTTATATTTTTTTATCTCTGGTATTGAAACAACGAAAAATGCAAGTTTTTTAAGTCTTGATAAAACAGCTGGTGATTGTAATGATGTAAAAATTTCAATTAGTGATACTTATTTTGTTGATTATAATGGATATTGGTCAACATCTCCTGATTATGAAGATTCAAAGGCAACTTTTAAAGTTCAATTTGTTGGTGTTGAAATGAATAATGATGAATATAAAGATTTTACAAAAAATGTGCTTTATCCTTATCTTAAAAATCTTGATATGGGAAATAAAAATTGGGTTGAAAATTATCTGATTTGGTCAAAAAGTGAAACATTTAAATTTGATTATGGTGGTGGTAAAGTTTTTGTAAGTATTATGGGTAATACATTTACATATCAAGATGATTATTACAATCAAGATTGTGATCTTTCAGCTGGAACTTGTGCCGGTTCCGCAACAACTACATCATCTATGTATACAATGCTTAGTACACAATCATATTCATCTGTTATGAAGAGTTATTTTATGAATAAAGAGATTCCTTTTACAAAACCAGATGATTCGGATGAAATGTGTGTTACTCAACCTGATAATTCTGTCACTAATGGTGGTTATGTAGGATATGGTGCAAATATTTATATGATTGATAATTCAGGTGGTTCAAATGATTATACAATGATTCCTTATACACTATCTTCATCCAATAGTCAAATTACACCACCTTGGTATTACAGTTATTTAACATTAGGTGGCGGAATTGGTTCAATTTCAACTACAGACTATTGTTCTGAAACTTTTACTCCAACCTACACATTTTTTTATCTTCCAATCATCGGTACTGGTCTTTTTAATGGAGCACAAGATCAAAATACTGGGACATATTATAATACACTTTCTGCAAATTCAGCCGATTGTAATGTATGTTCTGAAAATATGAATCCTGATTGTAATGATCCATCAAAACTTTCAATGTATATTGGTTTACTTCAACTCTCATATCCAAATAATGTACAATGTCAGTCATATGATGCAAATACAGGAGTATATAGTGATTGTGCATTTGATAATTTTTACACTCAAAAAATGTTAAATGAAAGAAATATTCTTGGAGAAAAACTTTTCCCACTCATTGATATTATGAATACAAATTATGATATTACAACTCTCAAAAATGACCCAACTCTTCAAGAATATATTGATTTTGATGCAGTCTCAAATATTCGTTTAACACAATTTAGTGTTGAAAATATGGGTGTATATGATAGTTTAAATCTAAATAATGGTTTGAATGCAAATGATATTCAATTATCTTGTAGTGATTCTCTTGGTGCACTTGGACCTTTTAACCCTGATTCGGATGCTTCAAATAATCCACCTACACAGCTTACTGAAAAGTATTATGTATGTACTCCTAGTGCATCAACTACTTTCCTTGATTCTTTTGGTATAGCTTCTTCAAATACAGCAACATTTATGGGTATTTTTATTACATTAATGATAACAGGATATATTCAATGGTCGAAGTATGTTTCAAAACGAGAAATTTCAGCAATATCATCAGATGATATTAATTCAATAATTGAAATGCTTGGAACAGCACTTGTAAACAGGTCGATTCAAAGAGAGAAAAAACAAAATCTTCCTTCCGGAACTATTACATCAATTTCAAATGAACTAATTGATGAAGAGAAAGCTATTGAAGATGGTTTTGATGTTGAATTAGCTTCAGTTACAAACCCATATTTAAATGAAAAGAAATAATTTATTTTCTTTATTAAGTTAGATTAAGTTAGATTAAGTTTTAAATTAAGTTAAAAGTACTATTTTGAACTTAAAAATTTAAAAAATTAATTGCTAAATTTAAATATTTAATAATTTAATTATACATTTTAATAATAAATTAAAAATTTATTTTTTTTGATTATAATAGTTATAAAATTTATAACAATGGTAAACAAATATTAAAAGAGCTAATAATAACATAAATATACCAAAATCACGACCTAATTTTTGCTCTTTATAAGAAACATAACCTATATAAGCTAATAAAGGAGCTACAGCTAAAATATGTAAAGCAGAAACATACATTCCCATTTTTAATTTTTTTCTTTATATTATAGAAAGAAAATAAATAAACTAAAAAATATAAAATATAAAATATAATTATTTTTTTCTTTTTCTGTTTTTTTATATTTTTTAAATTAAAAATATAAAGATAAAAAAGATGAACTTAAAAAAAGTATTAATAAATATATGTATAATATCAATAGGATTATTATTACATATTAAGATAGAACCAATAAATATGACTAAAAAAGCTTATGTTTTTGATTTAGATGATACATTAATTAAAACAAATGCTAAAATATATATGTTTACACCTGATAATGTAATATATAAAGCATTTACATCAGAAGAATTAAAACATCAAAAAGAATATGTTAAAAATAAAATACAAGAAGGTTATATAATGAATTTTGATGAAATAGGTGATGAACCTTCTCTTACATATTATCATTTATTAAATGGTAATGAAATAACGCAGAATATTAATTTATTTAAAAAAAAATATCGTAAATATCCAAATGATATTTATATATTAACTGGAAGAGGAAATCATCCACAAATAATTCAAGATGTATTATATGAAAGATATAGAATTCATATACCAATTTTAAATATAATACCTGTAGCACATAAAGAAACATATAATAGAATTGAAAAGACAATTAAAGAAGTTTATGATGGACATAATATATTAAAAGATATAAGTGGAAAAGATGAAGTGGTGTCAGCTTCACAAATGAAGAAAAAATTATGTTTATTTTGGATATTAATAAAAGGTTATGAAGAAATTCATTTTTATGATGATGATAAAGATAATATATATGAATCGGAGGTTTTAAAAACAATTATAAAGAATTATGAAGAATGGAAACATAAAGAAATAATAAATTATTGGATAGAATAATATATTAAAAAACTATTATAAATGAAATTTTTAATTATATTTTATAATTTTTAAAAATTATAAATAAAATTCTATATAAAATATAGATAAACATTTTAAATGGTTAAAGATACTAAAAGTAAAAAATCAGGTAAATTAATAAGAGCAAGAAAAAATACAAAAATATTAACTAATAAAAATACAAAAAATTTAACAAATTTAACCAATGAAATGAAAAATGAAATAACAGTAGTTAAAAATTATAATACTGCTGAATTTAAAGAAACTGTTGATAAAATTTTAACAGAAAATGAAAAAAAAGTTAAATATGAATTTTATGACAATTTTTTAACTGATGAACAAAAACCTTTTTTTGAAAAACCAATTGGTTTACATGATTTATTTGGAAACAATATTAATCCTTTTACTATGCGTCCATATGAACCTATTTATGCTGATAAAACAGATAGATATCGTGCAGGACCATTAAAAGATAAACAATATAATTTAGTATATAAAAATACATCTGTTAATTGGTCAAGTTTACCTATGTATGATAAAGTTGATAATTTAATAAAATTAATTCGTGAAAATCAAGTAACTTTGTTATTATCGGACACTGGTTCAGGAAAAACAATTTTAACTCCAAGAGCTGCTATGGAAGCATTTAATTATCAAAAAAAAGTCATTATAACAATGCCTAAAAAGAAAATTTGTAGAGATTCAGCAAATACAACATCAACATGGACTTCTGTTAAATTAGGTGAAGAAATTGGTTATTATTATAAAGGTGATAGAACAGTAAGTGATAAAACAAAATTATTTTATACTACTGCTGGTTCTTTAATATCTTTAATAACAAGAGAAGATCCTTATTTAAGTCAATATGATTGTGTTATTATAGATGAAGCACATGAAAGATCAGTTGAAACGGATGAATTATTATATTTTATAAAAAAAGCATTAATTAAAAGAAAAGATTTAAAACTAGTTATTATGAGTGCAACAATTGATTTAAGTTTATTCAGAAATTATTTTCCAAGTGGAGATCCTAAAAATAATAATTTAGATAATATATCTAAAGCAAAATTTAAATATGGTGAAATTGATGTTGGAGGAGAAAAACCTAGATTTAAAATTGATATAAATTTTAGCCAATATCCCATAAATCAAATGGACTGGAAGAAAAAAGCTGCTGAAAAAGTTGTTGAAATTCTTAAAACAACCGAAACAGGAGATATTATTGTTTTTATAACTGCATCTGGAGATGGTGTTTTTATTTGTGACGAAATGAAAAGACAGTTAAAAGATGTAAAAAATATTAATCCTTTCTGTGCTCATTTATCTAGTGGTTCTAAAGATGAGGAATCAAATTTTACTTTTGGTAAAAAAAATTTATCTCTTCACCCCAATTATGATGAATCTAATCCATGGACTAGAAAAGTTGTTTTATCCACTAATGTTGCTGAATCTTCTTTAACTGTACCTTCTATTGTTTATGTTGTTGATTCAGGTTATCAATATGAAGATTCTTTTGACCCTTTTACTAATGCTAGAAGTCTTGTTAATGCAAGAATCTCAAAAGCTCAAGCTAAACAAAGAGCTGGTCGTGCAGGTCGTACTATGGATGGTATTTGTTATAGATTATACACTGAAGAAGAATTTAGTAGATTTAATGATTATCCAATACCAGATATAAGAAAACAAGATTTAACATCAGAAACATTAGATTTAATGCTTTTACCATATGTTAATAATGTAGGTGATTTAAAGAAAAAAGTATTTGAAGAATTAATGGAACCACCAAAAAAAGAATTTATTATTAGTGCATTAGATACATTAGTTGCATTAGGTGCAATTGATAAAAATACAGACGATGGAAAAATAACAAAATTAGGTAGAGCATTATCTGATTTTAGAGCAATGAATGTACAATCAGCTAAATCTATTATTGCAAGTTACTATTTAAATTGTAAACATGATGTTATGACTATTTTAACACTATTTATGGAAATCGATGGAAGAATGAAAGATTTATATGGAAGAGAACCTCATAGAAGAGGTATGAATAATTTTGAATATGAAATAGCTTTGAAAGAATATCAAAAGAAAACTAAACAATGGAATAGTGAATATGGTGATTTTATAACATTATATAATGCTTATCAAGCTTATAGAAATTTTATATATACTGAACCAAGAAAAACACCTGATGAAGCTAGAAAATGGTTAAAAGATAATGCATTAAATGTTGGTTTATTTATGAAAAGAGATGAAATTGATAATATTGCAAATAAAACTCAAATGTTAAATAGAACATTAATGCAAATTGTTCAACCTCCAGAATTAAAAAAGAAATATTTTAATGAATTAAAAGCTATGGATCCTATGGTTAAAATGTCTGATATTATGACTGAACTTAAATTAGTTAAAATGAATAAAAAAGGATTTGACCCAGAAATGCGTTTAATGATGACTGATGAAGATATTGAATTATCTAAATCACAAAATAATTTAAGTAATATGATTGAAAATACTATGGAAAGAATGGTTTTAACAGGTGGTTATAATGCTAAACCATTTGAAGAAGTTTATTTTGATAATCTTGTTCTTTTACCTGATAGAATTGATAATATTATTCAAAGTTTAACAATCGGTTTTATTACTAATTTTGCTAAAAATATTAATTCTTCCAGAATGATTTATAAAGCTTGTTTTCCACAAGTTAAAATTGATTGTCAATTTGATAGAGATACAACATTGTCAACTAAACGTGCTCCTTCTATGGTATTTTATGGTGAAATGATGAGATTAAGAGCTGAACAAAAAGTATTAAAGATGAATACTGTAAACAGAATACCAACTGTTGTTATGGATCAATTAAAAACAATTTATCCAGAATTAATTAAACAATTTTCAAAAGTTGAAAAAAATAAATATAATTCTAGTAAATCAGGAAAATCTGGTAAATCTGGTAAATCACGAAAATCTGATAAATCTTCTAAACAAAGAAGAAGAAGATAATTAATTTTATTTTAATTTTTGACTAATTATTTTTTTATTTTATTTTTAAATAATTCAATTTAAAGAAATACTAATAAATTTATATACTAACATTTCCCTATCACATTAAAATGTTTAAAATTCAGAAACGCAATTTTATAACAGTTATTAATCAAGCTGAAGTTGCTTACAGAGAATTTCTTGGTAAAAATCGAGTCAAATTAAATCCTGGTTTACGAATTAATTTACCTATTTTTCATAATGTTTATCGAGTATCATTAAAAGAACATTTTGTAAATCTTGATAATCAAGCTGCTTATACAAAGGATAATGTTCCTGTAACAGTATCAGGAACTGTATTTTACAAAGTAATTGATGCTGAAAAAGTATGTTTTAATATTGGTAATCCAATTATGGCAGTTAAGAATGTTGGTGAAAGTTCTTTCCGAGCAGTAGTAGGTAAATTTGATTATGATGAAATTATTGCAAATCGTAATGATATTAACAATGAAATGTTAAATATACTTGGAAAAACTACTTTTGATTGGGGTATTAATACTACAAGACTTGAAATTCAAAATTTTGGTCCTCAAAATCAAGAAGTAGCTCGTCAATTAGAAAAACAAATGCAGGCAGAACGTTCTCGTCGTGAAAATGAATTGCAAACACAAGCAGATATTCGTAGTGCAGAAGGTGCAAAACAAATTGCTATTTTAAATTCTGAAGGTTTACTTATTGCAGCAAAAAATAAATCAGATGCGTTAAAATATGAATTATCTGCTACTTCTTCTGGTCTTTCAGAACAAATTGCAAGTCTTGCAGAAAAGTTTAATGGTGATACTATTAAAGCAAGTGAATATTTGCTGGAAATGAAAAGACTAGAACATCTTAGTAAAATGGCTGAAAAAGATAATAAAGTGTATTTTATGTCGGATACAGGTATTTTTCCTAAAGCTAAAATAATTAGTGATATGATGAATGATAAATAATAATTTTTTTATAAATGGAAATATTGGTGAAAAATATGTATTTTTTTTAGAACATATTTGTATTTTATAACAAAATACAAAAATCGAAAATTTTACGAATAAAATAAAAAAAATAAAAATTATTAGAAATAATAATTTAAATAAATAAATTTTTTAATGATAATTTAATAATTATCACGAAAGAAATTTTCATAATTACTCTGATGATAATTATCATCATCATTATCATCATTATTATTTTCTCTTTTACATTCTTTATTAAGTTCTTCTGGACTAGGTAATTCTTCATTATTAAACTCATCATTAAATATTTCATTAATATTCTTTTTGAAAATTCTAATAATATTAATTTTATATATAAATACTAAAAAATGTTTTAGTTGTGTTAAAATATTTAAAGCTAAAGTTTTATTAAATGGAATAGTAAATTCAACACTTCCACATTCATTACTTTCATCTTCTTCTTTTTTATATCTAACAGGTTCATCACTATCATTATCAAAAATTATTGTAAATTTTATTATTTTATCGTCAATATATAAATCAAAGTTGTTATCTTCTAATGAATATTCAAAACTATCTAATTCATCATCTTCAAATACCTCAACAAAGTTGCATTGGCTGTCGGTTTGCGAATATGCATATTCATCTTCTACTTCATATTCAACTCCATCTTCTACTTCATTTTCCGCAACAAAGTTGCATTGGCTGTCGCTTTGCGAACATGTATCTTCAGAATATTGAGTTAATTCACAATTATTTTTTTTATTATTTGAATTTAAATGATCTAAATATTTATTTATTCTTTTAATATAATTATATGTTAAATTAAAATTAAAAAAATAATGATATAATATTAAATATTTTTTAATTGATAGTTCTTTTAAAAAATAAATATCAAGTTCTAAACCTAAACAAGATTTATCCGATTTTAAAAAATTTTGTACAAATTCTATTGAATTTATACTTTCATAAGTTTTTGTAAATATTGTATTTTCTTGAAAAACTTCATATTTTTCTCCTTTATATCCAATTTTTAATTGAAATTTATTTTCAAAATTCATATAATTAAAAATTTCTTGCAAAATATCATTTGATATACAATTCATTTTTAATATAGTAATCTTTTCTTAATAAACCCAATTAATTCTTGTTTTGTTATTTTTTTTATTTAGTGTACAACTTACTTAGTTATTAAGGTATCAATTTTTTATTTTATAATTTACGTTTATATTTATTTATTTATTTTTTATTTAATAAAATAAATTGTATCATTTGCATTTTCATTTGTATATTCTAAATATGAAGGATTAATAGTATTTTCTATTAGTTCTTTAAGTTCACCTATATTATATATATAATAATATCTCATAGAATTTGCAAATTTCAAATAATTATGACCATGAACAAATTGATATCTTTCTTCACTAATATTCCATCCAGTTATTAAAGCTTTTCCTCCTGGTTTAAGGAATTTATATATTTTTTGTATAATTTTTTGTTGATCTTTAATATCTTGAAGATGATGAATAACAGCAATACACATAATATAATCAAATGAATTTTCTTCAAATTCTACTTTTAATATATCTTCATGAATCACATTTATACCACGAGAAATACAAATTTTACATAATTCTTCAGAAATATCTACACCAATAGATTGAGATGTATGATCAATTAAATTTTTACCATTTCCACATCCTAATTCTAATATTTTATGATGAGGTTGAACGGAAGATAAAAAGTTATTTACTGAATTCCATTTTTTATATCTAGTTTTGCTAAAAGAATTAGCAATTGAATTATATGTTTGTTCAACTGATGTTTCCATTTTTTTTGTTCAAAATAAATTTATTAATATTATAAATATTATATACTAATTTTTATTTAAATATCTTTTTTCATTTTTATTATAAAAAATATACGTAAATAAATATTAAAATATTTGAAATATTAAAATATTATTATTTATTAAGAATAAAAGTAAATTTAAAATGCCAGAAGGTCCTGAAGTATCATTAATGGCTCATTTAATTAATGAAAAATTTAAAAATTGTATTTTAAAAGATATAAAAATTGTTAGTGGTCGATATATAAGACATGGTATTCCAAAAGAATTATCTGATTTTATTAAAAATAAACTTCCATCTAAAATTATTGATGTTCGTACAAAAGGTAAATTTTTATATATAGAATTTGATAATGGATTATATTTAACTTTAAGTTTAGGTTTAACTGGTCATATTGTTTTTTCAAAAGATAAACATACTCATTATCATTTTATAACAGATTGTGGTATTTTTTATTTAGAAGATATGCGAAATTTTGCTACTATTCATGTTTTAAATAATAGTGAATTAGAAAAAAAATTAAGTAAAATTGGCCCTGATTTACTTCATGAAAATGTTGATGACAAAATATTTATAGAAAGAGTTAGAAAATATAAAAATAAACCTATTGCAACTGTTTTATTAGATCAAAAAGTTATTGCTGGTATTGGAAATTATATTAGAGCAGATGGTTTATATAAAGCTAAAATATGTCCCTTTCGAATAGTTGAAAGTTTAACTGATAAAGAACTTAAAAAAATAAAAAAAGAAATTAAAAAAATAATGGATTGGGCTTATAAATCACATATTCAACATAAATTTATGCGTTCATATAAATTTTTAGTTTATGGACGTAAATTAACTGATAAAAAAGAAGAAGTTATTGCACAACCTCTTGAACCAGGTAGGTCAATTTATTGGGTTCCTACAATTCAAAAATAAGAACGTAAAATATTATATAAAAATAATATAAAAAAAATGAAAAAATAATATCAAGATTAATAAAGTATTATTTTTTTATTTAAATATAAAAAAACTTTTTTTTAATAAATGAAAGATATTAAATCTTTATGGCAAAATGTAAATCAAATCAAAAACAGTTCAACACAATATGAATTTGAAATTTTAATTACAGGAAAAAGATTAAATTTAAAAATAAATTGTTTTTATTCACATAGAAATGATTTACATACAATAGAAAATAGATTTGATAAAACAAATTTTTATTCTGTTTTTGATAAAATTGAAGAATATAATAAAATTGTAAATAAAGATAATTTATTATCAACAATTATGCAAATTTTTACATTTGGATTGTTTACATTAGAATTAACACAAATTATTGATAATTTTATTATTTTTGTAAAATATATTAAAAATTATACTATTTTTAAAGAAATATGTTTAAAAGGTATCGAATTAAATCATGACATTTCTGCATATAAATTAGCTATATATTATCGTGATGTTGAAAAAAATATTGATAAAATGAAAGATTATTTATCAATTGCTATTAATTTAGGTAATTTATATTCTATTTTTTTATTAGCTTATCAATTAGGTAAAGAACAAAATATTATAGAATCAATTAATTTTTATGAACTTTTTATTGAAAAATACAATAAACAATATCCAACTAAAATAACAAAGCTAAATTCAGACAAAAAATTAATGGATAATTATTTATGTGCTTGTCATAATCTTGGATTGCATTTTTTATATGACAATATTGATTATGATAAAATGAAAAAATATCTAAATTATGGTATTGAATTTAATAGTTCAATTAGTGCATATTTATTAGGTTGTTATTATAGAGATTATGAACAAAATACACGTTTAATGAAAAAATGTTTTGAGATAGGTGTTAAAAATAATCATGACGATTCTATTTTATCTCTTGCTAAATTTTACAAAGAAAAAGAAAATAATATTGAAGAAGCAAAAAAATTTTATCGAATTTTATTATGTTCAAATAATATTTATGCTATCATTGAATTAGCTAAAATTGAAGAATCAGAAAATAATTTTATTGAAGCTATTAATTATTATTTAAGAGCTTTTAGATTGGGAGATGAACAATCTTCATTTGATATTTCAAGAATATATAAAAATAATCTTAATGATATAATGAACTCAATACATATATTAATAGATTGTATTGAAAAACATAAAAATGAATATGCAATGATTCAAGTAGCAAATTTATTTAGAGAAATTAATGATATTGACAAATTTAAATTTTATTTAAATATGGCTATTGAAAAAAAAAATTTTGAAGCATTTTATTATTTAGGTAATTATTATGAAGAAATTGGAGAAATTGAAAAAGCATTTGATAATTATTTGATGGGAAAACGTTTTAAAAATGAAGATTGTGAAGATAAAATATCTAATACTAATGATTTTTTTAAACTTAATATTCAAAGAATTCTAAATTATTGTTTAACTAAATTTAAAGAATACAATTCTCAAAATTATTTAACAAATCAAAAAATTAAAGTTCTTCGTAATATATATTTTCAAAATACTAAAAAATGTTATTTTTATCTTATTATGACTGAAGGATTAATTGATATAAAAACTATTGATAACGATTTTATTGATGAACACAGTTCTCAAAATAAATCTGTTTTTAAAGAAGTAAAATTAGAAAAACCGGATACTTGTCCTATCACGTGTGATGAAGAAACTATTATGTATCAAACAAGATGTAAACATAATTTTTCAAGAATTATTCTTTTTATGAATATTCAAACTTGTCCTATGTGTCGTTCAAATCTTAAAAATTAAAAAAAAATGAATATAAATTTTTTTTTAAATTATAAAAATATAATATTATTAATGATTAATAAATAATTAATAAACGTAAAAAATGCATTGGTTTATGAGAATAGGTGATGGTGTTAATTTTGAGAATTCTTCTAATTTTAAAGTATGGGGTTGTAAAAAACGCACTTCTAAATCTTTTTTAAATGAAATTAAAAATGGAGATATTATCTGGTTTGTACCTAATCAAGATACTAGTGGACAAAAAGGAAAAATATATTATTGTGCTATTTATCAAAGTCATCAAGAAAGAGTGACAGGACCTTTAATTGCTTTAACCGAAACAAATGAAGAATTAGGATGGCATAATGTAGAAAATTGGAATTCTGATTGGGATGTTCAAATTCACTATACAAAGTTATTTAAAATTAATAATTTAAATTTACAAATAAATATTGCTGGAAGACAAACATCAAAAGGAAAAATATCTGATGAAATGTGTGAAAATTTTAATATTAATTCCGAATGGAATAATATTAATAAATATTCCTCCATTTTACTTTTACAATCTTAAATTTACTATTTTATTTTTATAATTAAACAATTTAATTTAATTAATTATTTTTAAAGATTAAAGAAAAACTATTTTATTTACCATTCATCATCACTTGGTTTTTTTTTACCATAATTATTATATTGATTATTATATTGATTATTATATTGATTATTATATGGATTATTCGAATAATTATAATATGTATTTTTATTTTGTTCGTTTATTTTTTCATTATTTTTATTATCTTCCTCTTCGTTATTTTCAATATTATTATTATTTATTTTATATTTTTTATCTTCAATTTCTTTAAACATTTCGTTTAATCTCTCTGCTTCTTCTTTTGTTAATGGTTTTACTGGTATGTAGTCATCTAAATCTTTTTTATTAACTCTATATACAACAAATTCATATGTTCTTTCCTCTGATGTAAACTTTGATAATGGAAAACTATCATTTGTTTTTGGTATTTTACCTTTATCAAAAAATAATTTTCCAAAATCTTTATATACTTTACTACCTATATACTCCATTTCTAAATAATATTTTTCTTCATGATATGGTCTGTCTCCCGGAAATAATCTCCACATTATTTCCATTCTTAAATCATATATTCTTATATCAAACGGAAATTCATAAGTCTCAAATTCTATTTTATCCAATTCATTACCTTTTTCATATATTATAAATTTACAACTTCTCATCTTTAAATATATTTTATCTTTTATAAATTTTTCTTTAAGTTCATTTATTTTAATTAATTTTTATATTATTTTTTTTTAAATATTTACTATAAAAATAAAAACTAACTATAAAAATACATAATATATTAACTACTATTGCTAGATTATTTAATATAAAATAATTTTTATAATTTGTATTATATTTATAATTATAAATATTTGTTTTAGTTATCAAAATTGAAACAAAAAAGATTTTTAAATCACGAATTTTTAAATAACTTAAATAAACAATATTTGGTAAGTATTTATAATAAGTTAAAATACTTATAAATAATATCCAATTAAAACTTTGATAAATCATAAATACTTTTAATACATTATTATTAATTTTACCAAATTCTAACATTGCATAATCAAAAATATCTACAAATAAATTTTCATAATAATTTGTTGATAATTCTGATATAAAAAATCTTGTACATATATTTATTAAAATATAATTTTGTAAATAATTTGTTAATTTATTTAAATATTCATTATTAACTATTTCCAAATATTCATACATATTATAATTTATAATTTTGAATGTTAAAATTTTATCATAATTTACATTAAAACCAAAAAATATGATATAAAAAACACTCCAAAAAATTAAATATGTATGATAGTATAATTTTTTAATATTATTTATCTTTAATTGATTATTTTTATTTTGATTTATATTTATTTGTTTTGTTTCCATTTTTATTAATTTTTTTTTGTTATTTTTAATATTTTAAATTTATATTTTCTATTTTTTTATTATTCATTTTTTTTTAAATAAAATAAATTTAAGTTAAATTATTAACTTATTTTAAATCTTTTCTAATTTAAACTAATCTAACTATTATATAATTTATATCAATAGAAATTTTTAACAATTACAGCAAAGGAAAACAATTATTACTTTGTTCCAAGTGGTAGTCATGAGTAATAACACATGTTTATTTAAGTTTATAATTTAAAAAAAATATATAAATTATTAATAAAAATATTATGTTAAATAATTTTGAAGGTACTATATATCGTTTATCAGATAATTGGTTTTTAAATATTGATATAAATAATTATAAAGATAAACCAATTAATTATTTAGAGATAGGAACATTTTATGGTGCTAATATTATATCAGTTGCATATACTTATGGATTACATAATAATAGTAAATTATATTGTATAGACCCATGGGAAGATTATGATGAATATCCAGAATATAAAAATGAACAACCAAATATTTATAATTCATTTATTAAAAATATTGAAAATTCAGGAATTAAAGAAAAAATAATAATTAATCGAGGTTATTCTAATGTAGAAATACCAAAATTTAATGATGAATTTTTTGATATTATATATATTGATGGAAATCATGAACCTGAATATGTATTAGAAGATGCAGTTTTAAGTTTTAGGAAATTAAAAAAAGATGGTATAATGATATTTGATGATTATGGTTGGGGTGGTCGTGATTTAACACAAAGAGGTATAGATGCATTTTTACATGGATATCATAAAAAAATAAAATTTTTAGGTCACTTAAATAGTCAAGTATTTATAAAAAAAATTTAGATATTTCATTTTTTTTGACAAAAATAAATTATTTTTACCTAGATTTAGTAGATTTAAAAAAAAATTAATATATATAATATAGTTAAAAATAATATAAATTTAAAATAATATTTTTCAAAATGGGTTTATGTTTTGGAAAAAATAATAATAATGAACTAGAAAAAGAATCTAGTTTAAATGTAAATTTTGAAAATATTCAACTTAAAGAAATCAAAAAAGAATTTGATGAATTAGAAGAATTAAAAAATATAAAAGATAAAGAAGTACCATATTTTACATTTAAAGGTAAACGTCTTAAATGTCGTTATTGTAATATATATGATGGAGATACATTTACTATTATTTTTATTTATAATGGTGAAAAAATAAAATATAAAGCAAGATGTTTAGGATATGATACACCTGAAATGAAACCTCCACTTAAACAACCTGATAGAGAGAAAGAAATTGAAGCTGCTAAAAAAGCAAAAGCACGCTTCACTGAATTATTAGATAAATCAAAAGATAATATTATTGAAGTTGAATGTTTCGAATTTGATAAATATGGACGAATTCTTGTTAATGTTTATAATGGTATTGATAATGATTCGTTAAATAATATTATGATTAAAGAAGGACATGGTAAACCTTATGATGGAGGTACTAAAGAAAAGTTTAATTTTGATTAAAAAAAATTATAAAAATTATAAAAATTATAAAATAAAAAAATTAAAAATATTTTTTCAAAATAATTTATTCATTATTTCGAATAAATTCAATGATAATTTTAGCAATACTTACTAAAACATTTTTAAATCCATATTCATATGTTTCAAAATCTGTGTTTTGATTTTTTATTAAATCATCGGAAAGTAAAAAACCTATTTTTTTATTTAATCTCATTTTTTCGACATAATAAAGATCAAAACTATTATTTGTTGAATATAGATAAGAGTCTCTCATTAATCTTACTTCTCCATTTTCTTCAATAGATAAAATATATTGAACATTTTTTATTCTAAATGTTTTTTGAAAATAAGGAATAAAGCTTTCAGTAAAATTATCTTCAATTATCTTAAAATCTTCACCAAAATGATTTTGTAAATAAGTAATGATTTTTCGTCCATTATTGTATATATGAATATTATATACATACATCATAATAAAATGTGCAATTCTTTGAAAACCTTTATTGATTTTTCCAAAATCATTAAAAGATATTTTTTTATCATTAATAAGAATTTTTCTATATTCATTTGATACATTATCTTTAAAATCAATTTCTAACATATCTTTATCATCTAAAGTAAAATAAATATCAGTATTTGGTAAAGATAATTCTAAACTAGGTTCTTCATCAAAAATTAAATGTTGTGATTTAATATTTTTATCAAAAATATTGAAAAAATTATTAATCCTATATTCAAATGTTTTCATATAAAAACTGCGTCTATTTAAATCATATAGAAAATTGATTTTTTCTTCAACATTTTTAAACAATACTTTTTCTAATTCATTAATATTACCAATTTTATGAGGTAAATTAAACTTTTTGTATTCTTCAGTTGATTCTTCTTCATTTAATTCTTTTTGCATTAAAACTAGATTTCTCGAATTTAAAAATACAAAATAATTATCCAAATAATGTAGTTTAATACATATTTTACGTTCATTTATCATTTTAATTTTTAAACCATCTTCATGATAACTTTCTTTTGATGAAAAACAATCTCTAATAAATTCAAATATTTGTAAAAATAATTCATTTTCTTTTAAATTATTAATTTTATTTAATTCTTTATTATTATCATTATTATTATTAATATTAATTCTATTATTTTTTAGGATTTTACTTCTTTTAATTAAATTATTATCTTGAAATTGATTATTTGAATAATAATTATACGTAAATTGATTTTCTTCCATTTTTATTTTTTTATTTATTTAAAATTAAAATAAATATAGTATTTTTTTTTATCATTTTTTTATAAAATAGTAACGTAAATATTTTATTTAAACGAAAAAAAAAATGAATAAGATACTTATTTAAATTATAAGATTTATTTAATTTATTAAAAAATTTTAATAAATGAAACTACGAACATTAGAAGATTTAAAATCTCCAATATTAAAAATATGGGAAACAAGTGATTATACTAATAATTATTTATTAAGTAATATGAATATTTTAATAAAAAAGGGAAATGTTATTCAAAATTTTGATTCAGCAACAAATGATATGTTATTAAATGCATTAAAAACATATGAAAATCTAGATATTTTATTATTAATTAATAAAAATCAAAGTGAATCAATGATATATTTTGAAGAATATTTAAAACAAAAATATGTAAAAATAGCAGTAAAATTTGAACAAGTAGATAAAAATGTTTTTTCAAAAATAATGTTTCAATTATTATATGAAAGAAATAATATAAATTCTTATAGACGTTTTGAAGATTCAATAAATAAAAAATTTGATTATTTTAAAAATAAAGAAAATGATGAAAAAATAAATTTAACTATATTTGTTCTTTGTAAAAAAAATTCTGAAATTATTCAAAAAAGTGTTTTAACAGAAAATTATTCATTATTTTCACCTGATAATTTTCGTGAAAAATGGGTTTTAAGTACAATATTTTTCAATAATAATACAATGGATTTAATTAAGATTCAAAGTTTAGAATTTTATTTTATTCATGATTTTGAAGAACATAAAAGAAGAATAAATATTTATCGTAATTTTTATTTTGAACAATTTGATTTAATTGATCAATCGCAAATTTTACTTTTTAGTTCAATTTTACTTTACATAATTGGTCATAGAAAAGCAAATGATATTGATTTTATGGCTCATAACATTAGTGAAGAAGCTAAAAATCGTTTATTAGATTTTCGTGAAAGACACTTAAATCATTTTCGTCAAGAAGATAATGATAATGAATTTAATCTTGATACTAATAAATCATCTATTGAAAATAGTGATGAAAAGAAAAATCAATGTTTTGATATTTTTATTAAAAATACTGAACACTGGCCTCATTATTGGCCAATATGGTTAGATACATGGGCTAGAAATACTGGTTCTAAATATTTTAAAGAAGTTTTAGCAAATGGTGATTTTCATTGTTATTTTTTAGGAATGAAAATAGTCACCTTAAAAATGGATATTGAAAGAAGATTATCAAGACAACGTCCCAGAGGACACTGTGATTTATATGCTTTAAAGGAAAGATATAATTTACAAAGTATTGGAATTGAAAATTTTGATTTATTTATATCAGCTAAAAAAGAAGGTAAATTTTATCAATTAAAGGATATCACTAAAGAAGAATATGAACAACATATTGCTAATGGTGCTAAATTAAGAGAATCTGTAAATGAAATTTATTATGAAATTGATGTTGATATAGATAAATTTTTAAAAACTATGAAATGGTGTTTAGAAGATAGATATCGAATTAACAAAAGTATTGAAGATATATCTCGTGATTTAGTTTTACCTAAATTATCGAAAACTTCAGAAAGATTAAAATCACAAATGATAATTAGTAAAGAAAATGAAATGGATATTACTACTAATTATATAATGAAATTAAATGATTTAAGACTTGAAGAACAAAAACTTAATAAAGAATCTGAATCTGAAAGAATTAATAATTCAAACGAGACTTCTAATAATGTTAATTCAGATTCTATTAATACTGTTTCAACCAATAATTCAGATTTAAGTTCTACAGTTAAAAAAAGAGTACTTAAAAAAAAATAATTCAAAAATAAAAAATAAAAAACATTCAATAATTAAATAATTAAAAAATTAAATTAAAATATTATTTAAAATTTATAAAAAAAAATTACTATTAATCTAAATTAATATATTTTGATAAATATTTATTGAAAAATGTATTTTTATTTAACTTATCAATAATTATATTTTTATATTTTTCTTTTATATAAACTCCATTTTTTTCCATATTTTTTAAATTTTTAAAAATACCAATAGCAAATGCTATTGTTATTAAATAATATATATATTGAGGAGGTTTTGTATTAAAAACATTATATAAAGGATCTAATAATTTTGTGTGATATTTTTCAAAAATATTTTGTATTATAATTGCAATACCAAATTCAATTACAAGTTCACCTAATATTAATGAATCATGAATAGTTGATAAATCTTTATGTTTATTTTTATTTTTTATAAAGAATACTAAATCTATAAAATGAGATAAATGATAACCCAATATAAAAAATATAAATATTAAAAAAAATGATAATATATATTCACATTTTTCACAATTTGATAATATTTTTTTTAAATTCATTTTATTATATATAATAATCTCTATTATTATATTAATATTTAAAATTTAATTAAATTTTTATTTTTTATTCTTTAAATTCAAATTTTAACTTAAAAAAATAATTTAGTTAAATGAAAAAAAAAATGATTCGAAGTATATTAAAAAAAATAATAATATAAAATATTTTTAGATAATTTATATATTCGAAAAAAATGAAGACACTTTTAATTGTAGAATCACCTGCAAAATCAAAAACTATTGAAAAATTATTAGGTCCAGATTATATTGTTAAAGCATCTTTTGGACATATAAGAGAATTAGGTAAAAAGAATGAATTAGGTATTGAAACTGAAAATGGTTTTCGTCCAGTATATTATAAAATTGCTACAAAAAATAAACAAATTCAAGATTTAGAAGACACTATTAAAAAAGTTGATAGAGTATTATTAGCTTCAGATGAAGATAGAGAAGGAGAAGCTATAGCATGGCATTGTGCAGTTGTTTTAAAAATTAATACAACTCAATTAAATAGAATATGTTTCCATGAAATAACTGAAGCAGCACTTAAAAAAGCTGTATCTAATCCAAGACAAATTAATATGAATATGGTTCATTCTCAACAAGCACGCCAAATTCTTGATAAATTAGTTGGATTTGAACTTTCACCTTTATTATGGAAAAGTATTGGTCCAGGTTTAAGTGCTGGAAGAGTACAATCAGTATGTTTAAAATTAATTGTTGAAAAAGAAAGAGAAGTTGAAAGTTTTCAAGATAGAAAATATTATAGAACAGTTGGATATTTTAAAAATAATATTTTAGGTGTTTTAAATGTACAATTTACTGATGAAGAACAAATTAAAGAGTTTTTTGAAAGAATGAAAAATTCAACTTATTTTGTTGAAAAAATTGAATCTAAACGAGTTGAAAAAAGACCACCTCCTCCGTATACTACTAGTAGTATTCAACAAGATTTGGGACAACGTTTTAATTTACCTTCTAAAAAAATTATGTCTGTTTTACAACATTTGTATGAATCTGGTAAAATAACTTATCACAGAACAGATTCAACAACACTTAGTGAACATATTATGAAAGAAATTAAAGATTATTTATTAGGACATCCTGATTATGGTAAAAATTATTTTCATCCTCGCAATTTTAAAACTAAGTCAAAATCAGCTCAAGAAGCACATGAAGCAATTAGACCTACTCATATTCATCAAGAAAATCTTGAAGATACATTTGATGAAATAGATAAAAGAATTTATCAAATGGTTTGGAGAAGAACTGTTGCAAGTCAAATGGCTCCTTGTGTATCAGATGTTTATACAATGATTATTGGAATAAATAATCATCCTGAAAAGTTTTTAGCAAAAGCTGAAAGAATTATATCAGAAGGATATAAAAAAATATATGATGATAATATAAAAAAAGAAGATGAAGAAGAAGAAGTAGTAGGAGGTATGTTTGGAGAAATTAAAGAAGGAGACGATATTAATAATGAAAAAATTGTATCTACTGAAAAATATCAAAATCCACCTTTAAGATATTCAGAAGCAAGTATTATAAAAAAAATGGAAGTAGTTGGTATAGGAAGACCTTCCACATATGCATCTATATTAACAAAATTATTTGAAAGAGAATATATTGAAAAGAAAAATATACCAGGTAAAAAACAAAATGGTATGTGTTTGACTTTAGAAAAAAATAAAATTAAAAGTCATAAAATTGATATTTTAATTGGAAATGAAAAAAATAAATTAGTACCCACAGAAATTGGTAAAAGAACAAATGATTATTTAAATCAAAATTTTGATATGATTGTTAATGAAGAATTTACATCTGATATGGAAAATAAATTAGATCAAGTTGCTAATGGTGAACTTGTTTGGAATTATGTTATTAATAATTATTATACAACTTTTCATCCAAATGTAGAAAAATTAAAAACTGAATCAACTGTTAGAATTCAAAACGAAAAAAGATTATTAGGACAAGATGAAAATGGAAAAAATGTATATGTTTATAATGCTAAATATGGTTCTGTTTTTCAAATTGGTGAAGATAAAGCAAAAGATAAAAAATATATTAAATTAGCTGAAGGACAAAATGTTGATACTGTAACCTGGGAACAATTTTTAGAACAAAAAGTTAATGGAGATTATCCCAAAGTATTAGGTCAACATAATAATAAAGATATTTTATTGAAAAAAGGTAAATATGGATTTTATATTTGTTATAATGATATAAATTATAAATTAAAAGAAGGTATGGATGAAAATTTAACACTTGAACAAGCTAAAGAATGTATGCATATTATTAATAACAATAATAATAATTTATCTAATACTACTAATAATGAAATACCTCAAGTAGATAATGCTAATAATAATTTACCTGTACAAAATTTAAGTAATAATGGATTAGAACAACTTCCCAAGAAAGTAGGAAAATATTTTATTAAGAATGGTCCATATGGTCCTTATGTACAATTAGATAAAATATTTGCAAGTATACCACAAACAAAAAATCCAGCTGAATTAACTGAAGAAGAATGTAAAGAATTAGTTGAAAATAAAAAGAAAGCTCCTCCTAAAGCTAAATACGCAAATAAGCCTTTAAAAAAATAAATATTACATAATTAGCTTCGCTAATTTTAGTCGTCAGAGCGCTAAATCTCTCAGAACTTACATAATTAGCTTTGCTAATTATTTTAGTCCGTACCTTACGGTACTTACAGAACCGTCAAAAAGGTTCTCTAGGTTGCCCCTTCGGGTACTTACTTAATTAGCTTGGCTAATTATCTTAGTCCGTACCTAACGGTACTTACATAACTATTAAATAAATAAAACAAATTAAAAAATTATTAAATTTAAAAAATTATTAAATTAAAAAATATTAAATTTAGCAATTTTTTTTTATTAAAATTTTAATTTATATTAGAAGAAAAAAAAATGAAAGAAATGAAAGGAATGAAAAATATGAATTTAACATATTCATGTTTAATGATGTTTTTTGGAAGTTTTATAATACAATATTTTATAATGAGTACAATAATGGTATATAAATTTGAACATATAAAATTTAGTTTAGGAAAACTATATATGTCAATTATTATGGCTTTATTAATGGTTTTATTAGAAATATTAATGCATGATATATATTATAAACATATTAGTTATTATTATTATATTACTGCATTAGTTATATTATTTATAATAATTATTATTTACAAAAAACAAATTTTTATAAATGAAAAAGAATACTTAAAAGAAATGATTGAACACCATTCAATGGCTTTATTAACAAGTAATGAAATATTAGATAAATCAAATAATAGAAATGTAAATAAATTGGCAAATGGTATTATAAATACACAAGAAAAAGAAATTAAAGATATGAATGATTTAATAAAAAATATTTAATAATCAAAAATTAATTATTAATTTTTAATTATTATTTTGCGTAAATTATTTTTTTTATAAATATTAAATATTATTATATAATATTTAAAAATGAAATTTTATTATGGTTATGATGAAAATTATATAGATGTAACTGATAAAATAGCATATTTTATTCAAAATAAATATTTATACATACCATCTTATGAAAAAAATAGATCTTTAATTTTTGGAAAACCTTTTATAAACAAAATTTTAAATTTAAAAATTGTTTTTGATAATAATGATATTTTAATTTTAAAAGAAGATCAATCTTATCAATGTGAATTAACAGATGAAAAAATTAATTATTTTAAAAATTTATGTAAATTTGATATAAAAATTGATATAACCCCAAACTTATTTGTTGATAAAATTCAAAATAAATCAAAATTAAATAAAAGATATGAATCAGATTCTTGGAATGAAGAATATCCTGAACAAATTTTAAGTGCTGCTTTCATTCCTAAAGAAGCAAAAGTTTTAGAATTAGGTTCAAATATTGGAAGAGTGTCATTAATTATTTCAAATAAATTAGAAGATAGTTCTAATTTAGTCACTCTCGAAACTGATTTTGATAATTATCTCATTCTTGAAAAAAATAGAATAGAAAATAATTTTAAATTTCATTCTATTAATGCAGCTTTATCAAAAAGAAGACTTATTCAAAAAGGTTGGAACACATATCCTTCCGAAATAGATGTTCCCGGTTTTACTTCCGTACCAACTATAACTTTAGACGAAATAATAAATAAATATAATATAAATTTTGATACATTAATGTGTGACTGTGAAGGTGCATTATATTATATATTAATTGATTTTCCTGAATTATTGAATAATCTAAATTTAATAATTATTGAAAACGATTTTTTAAATGCAAATGAAAAAATATTTGTAGATGAAAAATTTAAAGAAAAAGGATTTAATGTTATTTATTCAATGGGAGGTGGTTTAGACCATCACCCTTGTAAAAATAACTTTTTTGAAGTTTGGAAAAAATAATTTATATTTTTTTAAGTACTATTTTGAACTTAAAATAAAATAAAAAAAATAAAAAAAATGAAAATAGATTTTTTTTTTTTTTTTTAAAAAAACTCTTTAATTTTTTTATCACATAATTTTTTAATAAATTGCAAGAATATATAATAATGATCAATTAAATCATTTGCTTCAAAAATATCTAATACTTCTAAAGGTTTTTTATCTAAATTCATTAAAGAATAAAATAATTGGAAGAAAGTATTAAAAAAATGATTTTGATGAAAATTTAGATCTATAAGATTTATAGAATCAATTGAATAATTAATTATACCTCCAAATTGTATTTTTACAAATGAATATAATACAGATGATTTTATAATTTCAGTAAAATAATAACTAGTATCTTGTAAAATATTTTTTTTTATTATTTCCATTCTCTCACTATTATCTATTATTTGATTACTTGAATCTATAAAATATAAAGGATATAAATAAATCCGTTGATTTGAATAATATAAATAATTTATTAAATATAAAGTTGAATCAGTGTTTTTCTTTTTATCAATATCATTTTTATTTTCATTATTTTCTAATATATTTATTTTAATAAAACATGGTATTAAAATATTAATTTTTTCATTATGCTTTGCTATTAAAGGTAAAATAATATCTTCTAAAGAAAAAGTAGGATAACCTTGATTATTATTTATATCAAAATTAAATAAATTATCAAATTTATTTTTTTTATCTATGAATTCTTTACATAATAAATATTTTTTTAATATATTATTTTTAAGTTTAATTTCATTTTTTTTTTCATAAACTAACCATTCATCATTATTTTTTAAAGAATAATGATTATATACTTGTGTTATATATTGATGTAAATTAGAATCTTTTGTACCTAATGGATTTATAGTTGCATCAAGATAAATAGCTTTATTTTTTTCAACAAAAAAACGATTATTATCTATAAATGCATTTAAAATCTTTGAACATAAAATATCTGTTTTTTGTGGAAAATTTTTCATAAATTTATCAAAAGAAGATAAAATTAATCTTATTTTTTTAGAAGGATCTTTCAATGTTAATTTTTTACTGTCATTAATATTAGTAAAAATGATTACAGAATTTGAATATAATTCTTCATCTAATGTATTATTACTTTTTTCTTCATTTAATTCTAATTCTTCATTATTATCAACATTTTCTAATTTTATATTTTCTAATTCTTTTATTTTTAATTCATAAAAATTTTGAATTGAATTTATTATATAATCTATTTGAATACGATTATTTGTACACTTTAAAAATGTTTTTCTACCATCTTTATCTTCCCCTTTTTTAATAAATAATTTTAAAACTTTTAATTCTTTTAAATTTGATTTAAATATATCACATTTATCATTTTCATTAGCTTCTTGTATAACTATAAAAATAACATTTTTTATAAAACCTTCCTCAATTTCTATATTTGTCTTTTTAACTAATAAATAAATATCTGATAAATCTCGTGGTATTTCTTTACTAATAATGATAAAAAAATTATTATCATTTAATTCATTTGTTATTTTATATTTTAATTTTTTTTTTCCCAAGAGTTTATTTATATTATATTTTATTAAACTTTCTTCTTTTTTTAAAGATGTTGGAGTAGAAGATTTGGAAAATGATTTAAAATGAATATTTAATATTATTTCTTCTGAAAAATTATCTTTTTTTTGTTCTTTTTCATTTCCATTAATTATTTGATCTAAAAATGATATTTTTTCACTATCATTTATATTATTTACATTATTTTCTTCATCTTCTTTGTTTTCTATATTTTCTTCTTCATCATTTATTTCTTCTTCATTTACATTTTTTTCTTCATTCTCTTCATTATTAAAATTATTATTTTCACTATTTTCATTATCTAAAATATCATTTAAAGTTATATTTTCATTTTCATTATTATTATTTTCATTTTCATTATTTTCATTCATATATTTTTTATCCATGATTTCTATATTTAAAATAGATAAAAAATAATATTTTTATATTCATTTCTTAAAACACTTTAATATATTTTATTAAAATTAAAATAAAAAAAAATTATTTATATATACAACATATGTAGATTAGTATTTGATTCTTTTTCATTAAATGATGAAGTTCTCATAAATATATCTATTAAATTATTATTTATTTTACATGGTATTTTAAAGTCATCTATCCAATATGGTATATTTATTTTATTTTTTTTAATATCGATATTTTTTTCAGATTGTTTTTCTAAATTTAATTGGTTTGATTCTTTATTTATTTTTTCTAATTTTTCTTTATTGTTTTTTTCTTCAGTATTTTCATTATTTAAATAATAAATAATATTATTTTTATCATTTTTCTTGGCTCCCAAAGGAGCAGAAAGATGGGTAGGCGCTTTAGCGCCAATGGCAAATGAATTTGCCGTCAGTGAGACGTCATCTTTATTTTTATTTATATTATTATTTATAATATTATTATCATCTGAATTATTTTTTTTTTGATTATTTTTTTTATTTTTAATTTTAAATTTACTTGTATTATTATATTTTATAACTTTATTATTTATTAATTCATTTGAGTTATTTTCATTTTCATTTTCATTTTCATTTTCATTTTCATTTTCATTTTCATTTTCATTTTTATTTTTAATTTTATTAATATCATTTATATTTGTAAATTGATTTTCTTCAGTAGAATTTATTTTTTTTTCTACTTCTTTTTTATTCATTAATCTTAATAAATTTATTTTCATCATAATATCTTCTAAACATCTTCTTAAATTTCGTACACCTTTTTCTTCTTTACAATATTTTTGTAATATATATTTTATATTATCATTATCCCATATTATATCTTCTTTTAAAAATCCTTGATTTTCCATTAGTTCAGGAATAATATAATTTATTGCTATTTTTAATTTATCTTCTAATCCATAACCATCAAATTTAATAACTGTTAATCTATCTTTTAATATTGGATTTATTAACTCTTTATTATTATATGAAAAAAAGAATAAAGTCCTTGATATATCAAAAGGTATTTCACTATAATATTTATCATAAAAAGTTGTATTTTGTGATGGATCTGTTAAATGTGTTAATATACTACTTATTTCTTGACCTCTTGATGTATCACTTATTTTATCTAATTCATCAAAAAAAACTACTGGATTCATAACTTTTGCTTCCATAAACATTTCCACTATTCGTCCCCATATTGCACCTTCATATGTATATGAATGTCCTTCTAAGTTACTTGCATCTGTTGCACCACCTAAAGCATAAAAACAAAATGGTCTTTTTAATGCCTTAGCTACGCCTTGTTTTACAAGACTAGTTTTACCAACTCCAGGAGGACCTTCTAAAGCAATCATTTGACCACGAGAACTAGGATTTGTAATCCATTGTGCCATAATTTGAAGAATTTTATTTTTTGCTTCATTTTGACCAAATATTGTTTTTTCTAATTGTTCATATGCATCATTTAAAAATAATTCTATTTTATATGAAGGATCATTAATTTTAACTGGTATATCAACATATATTCCAAAAGGTATTAAAGATATACCTCTTAACCATTTACCTAATTTACTATATTCTGAATCATATTTACTCATTGATTCATGTTGATCTATTTTTTGTAAAATTAATGATTTTGTTGAAATAGGCATATTAGTATAAAGAATACGATATCTTAAAGGAACATCATCTTTAAAATATTTATATATTTCATCTTCTTTATTTAATATATCTATTTGTTTATCACGATTTAATTTTCTAAAATATTCACAATTTTTAGATTTTTTATATATTTTATCATCATATTCTCTATCTAATTCACTATATTTACGACGATTATTTGATTTATAATCTGATAAATCTTCTGATAATCTTCTTGAACGACGGTTGTTGGTTTGATTATAATTATCATCTGAATAATATGGATCATTGTTTTTATTATTTGAACTAAAGTTATCAAAATCAATTTTCATTTTCTCTTTCTTTTTTTATTAATTATCTTTTTTATTTTATTTTCGAAACTAAAAAATAAAATACTTTTAAAAATTAAATCTATTAAAAAAATTTATTTTTACTCAATTTTTTCTTCTTTTTCTTTATTTTTTTCTTTTTCTTTTTCAATATCATTATAATATCTATTTATTATATCATTAAAATTATAAAATTTATTTAAAGCCATATATCGTCTATCTTGTATAAATTGTATTGCTTCATTTGGTAAAAAATTATATCTTTTTATTAAATAACATGCTATTATAGTAGCTGAACGCATAAATCCCCAATAACAATGAACTAATACATTATTATTTTTATTATGAATTTGATCTTCAATAAAAATAACTGAATCATGTATTTTTGTATAAAATAATTGTATATTTTCACTATCTCTACTATCTTTTATATCTATTCTCAATTTAAATTTATTTTCATCATTAAAATATTCATTAAAAGGTTCATTTTCCGTACAATTTACTATTGCATTTATATTATTATTTTTTAAAAAATTAATATCTTTTGAAGATTCTATATTACCTAAATATAATTGTGGTAAAATTTGATCATAATTATTAACAAATGTTATTTTATTAAAAGTTTTAAAAAACGCAGGTGTTTTTAACTTTTGTAAACCTTTATAAACAAAACTCATTTTTCTTTTGTTATAATTGATATTTATTTTTTAATATCTTTTTTTTTAATTTTTTCTAACTTGTTTTTAGAATAACATTTATTTTAAATATGAATAATCAATTTTTTAATTTTAATAATTCATCAAATCATAAGAATTTAAAAAATAATCAAAATATTTTAAAAATTCAAAAAGATATTTTAGAAGAAATACAAATGCAACAAAATAGTTTAAATAAATTATTTATTATTCGTAATATTTATCCTCAAAAAAATAATAAATTTATTTTAGATATTTATATTAAAAATTCAAAAAACCAAAATGATAATTTAATTAATCATGTTAAAAATATATTTTATCAATATCCTGTTTTATTAAATTTTATTAATAATAATTTTTCATCTAATTCAATTAATAAACCTTTATCTATTGAATTTTATTATACAAATGATTTTAAACCTATAATTTTAGTAAATAAACGTGGATTTCATTTAATAGATTTTATATCTCTTTTAGAAAAAAGTAATCATAAATTATCTCCTAAAAATTTTACTTTTACTTCTAAAAATAAATTATTTTAATTAAATATTTTATTAATATTAAATCTTATATTTATATTTTTTTATAAAATAATATTTACCAATAAAATATTATTCTTTTTTATTAATTTTTAAGATTCTTTATAAAGAAATATAATTATATATAAATTTCTTTATAAAGAAATTTTTAATAAAAAAAAGATGAAATTAAAAAAAAGCTTCAGCGGATTTTTATAGATTTTAATCAATCAACATATTTATTCTAAAAAATTAAAAAGTTTTATAACTTTTTTTTTCATTTTTTATAAAATTTCTTTATAAAGAAATTTTTACAAAACTGATTTCTTTATAAAGAAATCGAAAGTATAAATTTTTATAAATTTCTTTATAAAGAAATTTTAAACTCAAAAAAAATTCTTTATAAAGAATTTTTTGAAAAAAAAGTTAAATTTTTAAAAAAAGCTTCATCCCTTTTTTTTTGAAAAAAACCCGCTATAACTTTTTTTTATTTTTTTCATTTTTTTTAGAAAATTTCTTTATAAAGAAATTTAAAAGTCAAAAAAATTTCTTTATAAAGAAATTTGACAAAACAGATTTTTACGATTTCTTTATAAAGAAATTGCATTTTTAGAAAATTTCTTTATAAAGAAATTTTTATAATTTTTATTAAAATTTTTTGATTTTTGTCATTTTTTTTTATAACTGGTTTTTTTTAAAAAAAATCCGGTATAACTTTTTTTTAAAATTTTCATTTTTTTCTGAAAATTTCTTTATAAAGAAATTTTTTAGACTTTTAAATTTCTTTATA
>JACCED012389369.1_pt1 | contig 36907 bp, 31 predicted proteins | sample 7455021 | NCBI WGS metagenome assembly JACCED01 (sample SAMN15323456, study PRJNA562643) | freshwater metagenome | isolation source: river surface water | place: USA:Blue River Watershed | collected 2017-08-19
CACCACCGGAAGCGTACCAAATGTCGTTGAAAACCCGCCGCATGCCTGCATTGAAATCGATCACAATTTCTTGATCATTCTGAGAGACGATTGGAAAAGTGGTGAGCAAACGCCGCGCAGGTAGGTCCTGAGTCACCACCAGCCCATCGGTTGACTCGTACAAATCAACGCCATCGTGAAACACCTCAAATCTCACCAACTTCCCCGCTAGTGACGTGCTTGTTGGGGAAACAATCTGTGGAATGACAGATGCAGAGATTAAAAACTCCTTTCCGATTGAACGATTTGAAATCGCGATGTGATTATTTGGAGCAACGCTCAACGGCGCATCTTTTCTTTCAATCAAAACCTTTGAATCCTCCGCTTTCGGCTCCACCTTGGCGGGAGGCGCCTCCTGAGCCAGCAACTGAAAGGAACAGGCGACCAGAGGTAACAGGAGAAAGAGGGATGTCTTCACGGGGTGTATTTCTGCACTTTATAGCGGAGCGCTGAACCGTTTACCCCACTTTTCGCTCAGCGTCGGAGCAAAAAAAGACCGGATCCATCTCTGGACCCGGTCTCTTTGTATAATTACCTGATTCCTGGCCTACGCTTCAGCAAGTTCGGTGTCTAAAGACTCGTCGCCTCCGCCTTTGGGGACCACCTGAACATCCCTGTGGGTCGGGAACCCTGTTCCAGCAGGAATGAGATGCCCCATAATCACGTTCTCCTTGAAACCGCGAAGCAGGTCCACCCGGCCAAGTGTCGCGGCCTCCGTCAGGACGCGTGTTGTGTCTTGGAACGACGCCGCCGAAATGAACGACTCCGTTTCCAAAGAGGCTTTTGTGATCCCCAGAAGAACTGGAACACCCTCAGCAGGCATACCACCCTTCTCAACCACCTGGCGGTTCTCTTCCTCAAAGGTGAGCCTGTCCACCTGATCGCCCCATAGCAGCTTCGAGTCGCCTGGCTCGGTCACCTTGACCTTGCGAAGCATCTGCCGAATGATGATTTCGATGTGCTTGTCCGCGATCTCAACGCCTTGCAAACGGTAAACTTCCTGAACTTCGTTCACTAGATGTTCCTGCAGAGCCTGAGGTCCGAGAACATCCAGGATGTCATGCGGAGGCACTGGCCCTTCGGTGAGCTGCTGTCCCTTCTTGACACTGTCCCCCTTCAGAACAATGAGGTGCTTGTTGAGCGGAACCAAGTGCTCCTCTTCTGCGCCCGTCTCCTGATCAACCACAACCACCTTGCGCTTGCCGCGCACGGTACCGCCAATCTCGACCACACCATCAATCTTCGCGATCTCGGCTGCATCCTTCGGACGACGGGCTTCGAATAGCTCCGCCACACGGGGCAAGCCTCCAGTAATGTCTTTCGTCTTGGCAACCTTACGCGGCGTCTTTGCAAGCAACTGGCCGGCCTGAACCTTCTTGCCTTCGGGAACAACAACGACTGCTCCTGCAGGAATCGAATAGCTGGCGATCACCTCGTCCGTCGATTCGTTTAAGACGACAATCTGAGGATGCTGGTCTTCCTTGTGCTCAATCACCACAGTTCCCATCACTCCAGTCGCCTCGTCCACTTCCCTCTTCACAGTTACACCCTGCACCATATCGACAAACCGCACTTTCCCAGTACGCTCGGTCAGAATTGGTACATTGTGCGGATCCCACTGCGCGAAGGTCTGCCCCTTCTTCACATTGCTGCCATCCGCGACAGAAATAACGGTTCCGATGACAATGTTGTATCGCTCCAATTCACGGCCGTCTTCGGCATGAATCGTCACACTCCCATTTTTATTAAGAGCTATGTAATCGCCTTCGATGCTTTTCACGGTGCGGAGTTCGTTGAATCTAACAGCGCCATCGTTCTTGGCTTTTACTACCGGCTGCTTGAAGGTCTGCGACGCAACACCACCGATATGGAAGGTGCGCATGGTCAGCTGTGTTCCGGGCTCGCCAATCGACTGAGCAGCGATGATGCCCACGGCCTCACCCAGTCGGACCGGCCGTCCGGTGGCCAGATTCCGCCCATAGCACTTCACACAAACACCACGCTTGCTTTCGCACGTCAGCACGGAGCGGATCCTTAGCTGCTCCACACCGATCGCCTCAACAGATGATGCGGTCGATTCGTCGATGATGTCGCCATTGCGCACAATCACTTTCTGAGTGACAGGATCCTTGATGGTTTCGCAACTGGTTCGTCCAATGAGACGCGTCCGCAGATCAACGACTTCTTCATCACCCTCGTAAATCGACCGGAGCAGAATCCCCGCCGACGTCCCGCAATCATCCAACGAAATGATCACATCCTGAGCGCAATCCACCAACTTCCGCGTGAGGTATCCCGAGTCAGCCGTCTTAAGCGCGGTATCAGCCAGCCCCTTTCGGGCGCCGTGCGTCGAGATGAAATACTCAAGCACAGTCAATCCCTCGCGGAAATTTGCAGTGATGGGCTGCTCGATGATTGAGCCATCCGGCTTAGCCATGAGCCCACGCATACCCGCGAGCTGCTTAACCTGCTGGCGGTTCCCTCGAGCACCGGAGTCCACCATGAGATACACAGGATTAAGCTCCTTACGCCCCTCGTTGTGCTCGAGAGTCCTGAACATGACGTTCGCGATCTCCTCGCCCGCATGCGTCCAAATGTCGACCACCTTGTTGTATCGCTCGCCATTGGTGATGATCCCGCGGCGGTACTGCTGCTCTACGGTGGCAACCTGTTTGTAAGCCTGATCGAGCTCAATGTGCTTCTCCTTCGGGATAATCATGTCCTTGATCCCGATCGAAACGCCCGCCCTCATCGCCCAGGTAAATCCCAGGCTCTTGAGCTTATCAAGTGTTTCAACAGTAGCCTGATGGCCCGCGGACTGATATGTCCTGAAAATCACATCAGATATCTGCTTCTTCCCGCATGCCTTGTTGAAAAACCCGAGCTGGGCAGGCCAAATCTCGTTGAAGATCACGCGCCCAACGGTGGTTTCAATCACACGTGAGCTAGAATCCCCAAAAACAGTGTGCTCTCCAAGGTTGGGATTTTTGAATCGGATGCGATCATGAACTTTAACGGCCTTCTCGCTCAGCGCAAATTCGACCTCGGAAGCATCGGCGAAGAGCGGCAAACGCGCACCTACCTGCTCCCCCTGCTTGCGAGGATTCTGGGTGAGATAATAACAGCCCAAAATAATATCCTGAGATGGAGTCGTTACGGGCTTTCCACTCGAGGGGGAGAAGATGTTGTTCGAGGCCAGCATCAGCATGCGGGCTTCCATCTGTGCCTCAACTGAAAGCGGCACATGGACCGCCATTTGGTCACCATCGAAGTCGGCGTTGTAAGCCGTGCAAACCAAGGGATGAATCCGGATAGCTTCGCCTTCAATCAGCAAAGGCTCAAAAGCCTGAATCGATAGACGATGCAGAGTGGGAGCGCGATTCAGCAAAACCGGATGCCCTTTGGTGACTTGCTCAAGAATATCCCAGACCTCGGGAGTCTGGCGATCAATCATCTTCTTCGCACTCCGAACCGTGTGCACGTAACCGCGCTCTTTGAGAACACGAATAATGAAAGGCTCGAACAGTACGAGCGCCATCTTCTTAGGCAGACCGCACTGATGCAGCTTCAACTCAGGCCCGATCACGATGACCGAGCGGCCGGAGTAATCCACGCGCTTCCCAAGCAGATTCTGACGGAAACGCCCGCCTTTTCCCTTGAGCATGTCAGAGAGTGACTTCAGCGGACGATTGCCAGCGCCAGTCACTGCACGTCCGTGACGGCCGTTATCGAAGAGCGCGTCAACAGCTTCCTGAAGCATCCGCTTTTCGTTCCGGATGATGACGTCCGGCGTCTTAAGCTGGAGCAGGTTCCGCAAACGATTATTGCGGTTGATCACTCGGCGGTAGAGGTCATTCAAGTCGGAGGTTGCAAAACGGCCCCCTTCCAGCGGAACCAACGGACGCAAATCCGGTGGGATGACTGGAAGAACCTCCAAAACCATCCACTCGGGGCGGGTCTTGCTCGATGCAAACCCCTGCACGAGCTTGAGCCGCTTTGCCAGCTTCTTTCGGATCTGCTTCGAGCGGGTCGCGCCCATGGCTTCCTCAAGCTCCTTTTGAAGTTCATTCAGGTCTGCAAGCGAAAGGAGCTTGCGAATCGCCTCCGCGCCCATGCCCGCTTCAAAATTCCCCTCTCCATAAGCGTCGAGGGCATCACGGTACTCGTTCTCAGTCAGAAGCTGACCTTTTTCAAGGGGCGTCTGTCCGGGATCAATGACCAGATAATCTTCATAATAGATCACGCGCTCCAGCTGGCGCCCCGACATGTCCAGCATCAGGCCGATCCGCGAAGGCATGCACTTGTAGAACCAAATGTGCGTAACGGGGACTGACAATTCGATGTGTCCCATGCGTTCACGCCGCACGCGCGCCAGCGTCACCTCAACACCGCAACGATCACAGATGACACCCTTGTGCTTGATTCTCTTGTACTTTCCGCACGAGCACTCCCAATCTCGGGTAGGCCCGAAAATGCGCTCGCAGAAGAGGCCGCCCTTCTCGGGCTTAAAAGTGCGGTAATTGATGGTTTCTGGGTTCTTGACCTCGCCGTGGCTCCAAGAACGCATCACGTCAGGAGCGGCTACGGTGATGCCAACATTATCAAACCCAAGGGGACGATCTTCACCAACTAGTTCGCGAAAGGATGGAGTATTGTCGATCATACGGAGAAAAGGATTAGTAGTCTGATCACTGAACCGTCCGGACATTGAAAGTCCAGACGGTCATCGGTTTTTTAGTTTTTAGAGACTGACTTCGGGCAATACTGGCAGAGGCGCCACCGGCCCGGTGTTGCTGCGGCCGCCGACCTTCACATCGAGGCCGAGAGACTGCATTTCCTTGATCAAAACGTTGAACGATTCAGGCGTTCCAGCCTCCAAGGAGTTGTCACCCTTAACGATCGCTTCGTAAATCCGAGTCCGTCCCTGGACGTCGTCGGACTTCACGGTTAACAGCTCTTGCAGAGTGTACGCCGCCCCGTAAGCCTCAAGCGCCCAGACCTCCATCTCCCCGAAGCGCTGGCCACCGTACTGAGCCTTCCCGCCCAGCGGCTGCTGCGTCACCAACGAGTATGGTCCGACCGCACGCGCGTGGATCTTATCCGCAACCAAATGACCGAGCTTCAGCATGTAGATGTATCCGACCACGATCTGCTGATCGAACGCATCCCCTGTCCGGCCATCGTAAACGGTGGCTTTTCCGGTGTCTGTCACCCAAGTGAACCCCTCTTTCTTCTGGGCCTGCTTGAGATAATCAAAGATCTGCTCTTCCTTGATCCCGTCGAACACTGGCGTCGCAACCTTGAAGCCAAGCGCCTTTGCGGCGACGCCAAGGTGGGTCTCAAGAACCTGTCCAACGTTCATGCGCGAGGGAACGCCGAGCGGATTCAATACAATGTCAACAGGCGTTCCATCGGACAAGAAGGGCATGTCTTCCTCGGGAACAATGCGAGCGACAACCCCCTTGTTCCCGTGGCGCCCTGCCATCTTATCGCCGACTGAAAGCTTGCGCTTTGAGGCAATGTACACTTTGACCTGCTTGATGATGCCGGGGTCGATGTCATCCCCGCTCTCGAGCTTGTCCATCGAGCTTTCGTGCTCATTTTCGAGCTCCTGGAAGCGCGGCTCAAACTGGCCGATGATTTCGCGGATCTTGTTTCGGATCGGCGAAGGATCAATGTCCACATGATCATAAACCTGCGCGAGTTTACGCAGCAGTGTTTTCGTGATTTTGCGGTTGGCCGGGATAATGATTTCGCCCGTTTGAGCATTCACGACATCAAGCGGAATTTTCTCTCCCAGGAGAATGTTCGCCAAGGCCTCAGTCAACTGCTCGTTGAGCTCTTCCTTCTTCTTGAGATAGATCTCCTCAGCCTCTTTCTGCTGGCGTTTGGATTCGCCTGCACTCAGTTTCATCCGAGTCACTTCCTTGCGACTGGAAACCTTGACGTCCATCACGATGCCGTAAGTGCCGGAAGGCACAGTCAAGGAGGTGTCCTTCACGTCGGCGGCTTTCTCACCGAAGATGGCGCGAAGCAGTCGCTCTTCAGGAGCGAGTTCGGTTTCACTCTTCGGCGTGATCTTCCCGACGAGAATATCACCAGGCCGTATCTCAGCGCCGATTCGGACGACTCCGTCCGGTCCAAGATTACGCAAGGCTTCTTCGGAAACGTTCGGAATATCCCGGGTGATTTCCTCGGGCCCAAGTTTCGTGTCACGCGCACCAATTTCAAACTCGTCGATATGAATGGAGGTGTAGATATCCTCCTTCACAACCTTTTCAGAGATGGTGATCGCGTCTTCGAAGTTATAACCGTTCCATGGCATGAACGCGACGAGGACATTGCGCCCGAGCGCTAGTTCACCGTTCTCACAGTTTGGTCCGTCTGCAATCACTTGCCCCTTCTTGATTGAATCACCCTTCTTCACGATCGGGCGCTGATTCACACAAGTGCCAGCATTCGAGCGCATGAACTTGCGGAGCTCATAAATGCACACCCCATCCTCGGGAGAGTGTCGAAGCTTCTTCTTCGCGTCAGGCATTTCACCATCCTGCGTGACGATGATCTGATCGGCAGAGACGCTTGCGACCTTGCCTGCGCCCTCGCTGACAATCACCGCACGAGAATCACGTGCAACCTTTCCTTCCATTCCAGTTCCCACAAGCGGGGACTCGGAAACCAGCAGTGGCACACCCTGACGCTGCATGTTTGATCCCATGAGCGCCCGGTTGGCGTCATCGTGTTCAAGAAAAGGAATAAGCGAAGCCGCAACAGACACCAGCTGCTTCGGTGAAATGTCCATGTAATGCACCTTGTCTGGCTCCACCTCAAGGAAGTCGCCTCCGGAACGCACAGCAATCTTGTCGGACAAAAACTTGCCGTTCTCGTCGCATTTTACGTTAGCCTGGGCAACTAGGAAGTTTTCCTCCTGATCACCGGTAAGATACTCAATCTTGTCCGTTACGCGGCCATTCGAAACCTTGCGGTAAGGGGTCTCAATGAAGCCAAAGTCGTTGATCCGGGCATAAGTCGACATTGATGAAATCAAGCCGATATTCGGACCTTCAGGCGTCTCAATCGGGCAAATTCGGCCGTAGTGAGAGGGATGGACATCGCGAACTTCAAATCCCGCGCGATCGCGGCTCAGGCCCCCTGGTCCGAGTGCCGACAAACGACGCTTGTGAGTCAACTCGGCGAGCGGGTTTGTTTGATCCATGAACTGACTCAACTGCGAGCGCCCGAAGAAGTCGCGTATCACCGCTGAAAGGGCTTTCGGATTGATGAGCTTTTGAGGCGTCATACCGTCGACGTTCACGTCGAACAAAGTCATGCGCTCCTTCACCAAGCGCTTGGTGCGTTCGAGACCAACACGACACTGGTTCGTGAGCAATTCGCCAACCGTGCGCACACGCCGCGAACCGAGATGATCGATATCATCAAGACGCCCCTCTCCCATCCTCAGGCTGATGAGATACTTCATTGCACCCACGAAATCATCCTTCGTGAGAACCCGTTCCTCGGAATCAACGGTGATCCCAAGCTTGGAATTGATTTTATGGCGCCCGACGCGGCCAAGGTTGTACTTTTCCGGGTCAAAGAACAGCCTCTTCAATAATCCCCTCGCATTCGGAACAGTCGGAGGATCGCCAGGACGCAGACGCCGGTAGATTTCTTTCAGAGCCTCCTCCTCGGTGTGAACCGGGTCTTTCTTGAGTGCTTTGATGATCGTATCATCACCCTTGAGGTCGACCACTTTCACAGCCTTCACGCCAAGCGCAAGAATCTGACCCACAGTCGCCTTGGTCAAGGGCTCGAAGGCCCGGGCCACCGTCACTTCTCCGTCGAGGACATCAGAGACGAGCACCTTCGTGGCGATCTCCTCTTCGTCCAGCGAACCGCTGAGCTTGAGAGTCTCCAAATCGTAGAAGAGTTGGATGATTTCCTCATCGGTGCTGAATCCAAGCGCGCGCAGGAGAGTTGTCGCGAGAAATTTGCGACGACGCTTGCGGCGATCCAAGTAAACGTAAAGCAGATCGTTGGTATCGTACTGGACCTCCAGCCACGAACCGCGGTCAGGGATGATCCGGAAAGAATAGAGCACCTTGCCATTCAGGTGAACCGATGACTCAAACGCGATTCCGGGCGAACGATGCAACTGCGAAACCACGACGCGCTCAGCGCCGTTGATCACAAAAGTGCCTTGCAGCGTCATGAGCGGGATCTCGCCCATGTAAACTTTCTCCTCCTTGGTGCCGCGCTCCTCCTTCAGCGAGAAGGTCACATAGAGGGGTGCTGAAAAAGTCTGCCCCTCGCGCATGCACTCGCGGACAGACATTTTCGGCTCTCCGATCTCGAAGGACTCGAAATCTAGAACCACTTTTTCATCATAACTTGGAATCGGAAATATTCCGCCGAAAACGGACTGCAATCCGACGTCCTTACGCTTGGAAAGCGGGACGTCTTTTTGCAGGAACTCCACGTAAGAATTCAGCTGTATTTCAATGAGATTTGGAGGCTCGGCGCCTTCCTTAATTTTTCCGAAGTTGATGCGCTCAGACATGTGTTTTTTCGGTGTTTGCAGGGCTATGGACAGAAACCGCAGAAGCGCGCGCAATTCATTGCCGCAGCTACAACAGCTGCGATGTTTTGCGCGCGACTCTGCGGTGAACTATGGAATGCTCAGTTACGGAAAGTTGGGTGCCTTTGGGACAATCACACGCCCGGCGGGGTCTAACCGCCGAGCGCGTGCATCGATGCAGGAGCCGGAAAGGCGCCGGTCTCCTGCGCCGGTAATTACTTGATTTCGACCTTGGCGCCAGCTGCTTCGACCTTCTTCTTGATCTCTTCAGCTTCTTCCTTGGTGACGCCCTCCTTGAGTGCCTTCGGCGCGCCCTCAACAAGAGCTTTCGCCTCGGCGAGTCCCAGTCCAGCAACAGCTGCACGGACTTCCTTAATGACGCCAATCTTGTTCGCGCCAGCTTCCTTGAGAATCACATCGAAAGAAGTCTTCTCCTCGACAGGGGCGGCGGCTGCACCGCCTGCAGCAGGAGCGGCGACGGCAACAGGAGCCGCGGCGCTGACACCCCACTTTTCTTCGAGTTGTTTTACGAGATCAGCGACTTCGAGGACGGTCAGTCCGCTCAGTTGCTCTACGATTGCTTGTGTATCTGCCATATGTTTTTGCTGGTATCGTCGCCCCCCAGAGCTCTGGAGAAATTAAGGAGAAGGGCCCTGCCCCCGACAAGGAACCAAGTTTTGTTGTTTTTTGGTTTAATGTGAAAACCCAAGCTGGGCTTCCGAGGTTTTTCCCGGCTGGCACCGGAAAAAGTGGTTTGGTTGGGCGCAGTGCCAGAAGCTACGCCTGTCTTGATACCGCCTATGCAGCAGAGGCCTGATCCGCTTTGGCTTTCAGCACACGGGCCAAGGAAGAGGCAGGCTCGTTCAACACGCGAACCAACTTCGAGGCAGGCGCCTGAAGAACCCCGAGCAATGTTGCGAGCAAAACCTCACGAGAGGGCAGATCTGCAATCGCGTTAATCTGTTCACCAGACACCGCAAGTTTGTCGACGATCCCAGCGCGGACCGTGAGCTTTTTTGCTTCAGCGGCAAAAGTCTTCACCACTTTAGCGGCGGCGGCGACATCCTTGTCACCGATCACGATCGCCGTCTGGCCGCGCAATCCGGGAACCTCGGGCAAGCCCGCAGTTTCCAATCCTTTGCGAAGGAAGGTATTCTTAACCACGTGGCAGCTCGCACCAACCCCGCTCAAACGGTTGCGGAGTTCCGAGAATTGACCGACTTTTAACCCCGTGTAATCCGCGACGAAAAGAAACGGAGATGAGTTCAGCCGACTAACAATGTCTTCAACAATAGTTGCTTTAGCAGGATGCATGATCGGTTTTCCTCCTTAGAATTTCAAGAATGGCGCGACATCCACCCGAACGCCGGGAGACATCGTGGCGGACACGGTAAGATTCTCGATAAATCGGCCCTTCGCAGAAGCCGGACGCGCTTTGATCACTGCATCGATCACTGCTGCGCCGTTTTCCAAAAGTTGCTCTGTTGCGAAGGAAAATTTGCCTACCGGAACAGCGATGTTCGCGTTCTTATCCAGCTTAAACTCGACGCGGCCGGCCTTGACTTCTTTCACCGCCGTAGCTGTGTCATCAGTGACCGTGCCCGTTTTCGGATTCGGCATAAGACCTCTCGGTCCCAGCACTTTACCTAATTTCCGAACCTCCGCCATACAAGCGGGGGTTGAGATGGCCACATCGAAGTCCTGAAAACCACCCACACACTTGTCGATCATGTCTTTGTAACCGACAAACTCCGCTCCAGCGGCACGAGCGGCGTCGGCGGCGTTCCCCTCGGCGAACACCAAAACACGAACCTTCTTCCCCGAACCGTGAGGCAACGGACATGTGCCGCGAACCATTTGATCGGATTGACGGGGGTCAACACCCAATCGAAATGAAAGAGTGACCGTCTGGTCGAACTTCGGGGTAGGCATGGACTTAAGGGTAGTTAGAGCCTCGGTCCATGGGTAGGCGCGCTGGATGACCACTTTTTCGGCGGCGGCGCGGTAACGTTTTGATCGCTTTATAGCCATAATTTTATGCAGTGCAATCGAGCGGCATTCTAGGAACGCCTACTCTCCTGCGGATTCGGTTTTTTTGAGGGGCCTGCGAGAATGCCGTACAGGCTCGGGTTTGCAATCGTTTTTTTGAGAACTTTTCCAAAAAAAATTTATTTTGGCATGAAATCCAGCGACAGAGGGCTGGCCGACGGGAAGAGCTGGCCGAATGCCCCCCCTAATCCGGCGCCTGGAACGAAATTCCAGAAACCAACAGAAGGAGCCGAATCACACCCTAAAACGACCGCGCGGACGCCCTTAAAGCATTACGCTGAGAAGCTTTCACCACAGGAACAATGGGCCACGGCATTTGGATTTGTCACTTTAAACCCGCCCTTTTGGAGTTCGTCGGAAAAGTCCAAAAGCGACCCGCTCACAAACAAAGCGCTCTTGGGATCAACCACCACGCGAACTCCTGCGCTTTCCACCATAATATCCCGCGCGACAGGACCATCCACCAGGTCCATTTTATACTGCAACCCCGAGCACCCCCCTCCTATCACGGCAACCCGAAGAGCCCCCCCAGGTCGCCCCTGCCGACTCAAAAGCGTGTTCAGTTTCACTGACGCCGCATCCGTGACTTTGATAAGCTTTTCGTTACCGATTTTGTAGGGAGGCGTGCTGGACGTCGTCATAAAATCGCAAGGGGTTAGCAGAACAAACCAGCAATCTGAGCCTGCATCTCAAAAGCCTTCGCCCGCGGGTCCGGCGCCTGCCGGATAGGACGCCCGACAACCACGTGGTCTGCGCCGGAGATAAATGCCTGCTCCAAGGTCATGGTCCGCTTCTGATCGTCGACGACGCGATTTTCGACGGGGCGGATGCCCGGCGTCACAATCAACAGTTTTTCCCCCAAATCACTCCTGAGCCTCGCAGCCTCCATCCCGCTGGATATCACTCCATCGCAGCCAATCTGAAGCGCCCGCTTTGCCCTCGAGAAGACCAACTCCTCGACATCGCAGGAGAAGCCAAGATCATCCAAATCCCCGCGATCCAACGACGTGAGAACCGTCACGGCGAGAACCTTCATCTCGCCCTTGGCCTGCACTGCCCCTTCCAAAATCGACTGACTCCCATGCACCGTGCAACACTCAACACCACGCCGCGATAAGTTGGCCACCGCGTTTTTCACAGTCTCAGGAACATCAAAAAACTTAAGATCCACAAATATTTTTTTCCCCCGCTGCTGGAGACGTTCCACCAGAGACCAGTAGCCTTCAGCCATAAAAAGCTGAAAACCAAGTTTATAAAACGAAACCGAATCCCCCAGCTTGTCTACCCACTGAAGCGCATCCTCGGCGGTGGGCAAATCCAGAGCGAAGATCAAACGATCCGCGGGAGTGATCGCTTTCCGGGAGAGAAGACTGTGATCAGGCATCCGCAAAGTATCCCGCCCGAGGTCACCACATGCCAAGCGAAGACTTCTGTTTTTGCGCCACCGCTCCGGACCCTCTCCAGTGCCCCGGCGTCATTCACTTTTGAGGCAACAGCGCCCCGAAGAATGCGGTCTCGAAATCGTCACAGCGGCCCCTCAGATCGCCATTTCCTCGCCAACGTTTGCGAACGGAACGCATCACCGGCTCAGGGGGAAGCCAGAATTTACGGGGCAATGACTTCTCTAACAAAAATATTCACCTGCCCGTCTGCTCCACGTCGAACTTCTCGGATCTCAAATCCACGCCCGTCCTCCCGGGAGATTGCAGATCCCTGTGATGGAGGCAGCGCTCCCGGCGGGTACTCCACAATGACCCGCGCCGGCGGGGCTTTCGGATCGGAGCCTTCCTGTCGCATCACAGCTCGATTGCGATCCACTGCGGTCACCACAAACTTGCCTCGCAGGTAATTGGGAGTGCTTTCGCTTCGACCTTGGAGTGCAAGCGCCTGATCTGTCGAAACCGACCTCCCCTGAGGCTGTTTGCCAGAGGCGTAAGTCTTCCAATTTGCCGACTGCGCACCAGCGGCAAGAGAAGGAGTTGCGACGACAACGGGTCTGGGCGTCGTCGCTGTTGGCGTGAGCGCAGCAACAGAAACCGGCGCCGCGGCTTGCGGACTGGGCGTCGGCGCGGCCCTTGGATACCCTGCCGCTGCCACAAACCTCTCTTTTAGATCTGGCGCCGCAGACGATTTCGCAGCCGACTTCGCGGCTGGGACATCAGAATTGGAAGTTTCCATCTTCAGGGTTGGAGGCGCAACTGAGAGCTCAGCGGCTTTATCGCCGCCAGGAATTTGAGTGGCTACCTTGGCCGTTTTCTCTGCAACGACTCCGCCAGATGGCATCGCAGGCGTCGCGGTTTCCTTCGACAATTTTGAGTCGGTTTTAACCATCGGCTTTCCCGCGACTTTCAAGTCAGGCTTGTCCTCAGTGAGAGAAGGGCGCAAGCCCTCTGAAGGCGAATCGAGCGCCCCTGTCTCTCGGATTCTTGCGGACTGAACTTTATCAGCTTGCGGGTTGCTGGCGGCTTTCAGAGGGCTGACGGCGGCAGCGATCTCCACTTTTTGGGGAACAAATCCATCTGGGAAAGCGACAGGACCCGCCGCGGACTGGCCTCCCGACGTTGGGGGCTTTGCATGCGCATCGAGCACCGCCGAGGTAAGGTCCGGGCTCTGCGCCATAGGCAGGGTTTGTTCCTGAACCGCGGCAGTCTGAGGGGTATTTCCTGCAACGGTGAGCGCCTCCTTCGGAGGATCCGCTCTCACCAACTCGCTGCCAAATAGGTCAGTTTGCGACACGCCATTTCCGGGACGCTTTTTCCGAAGCTCCGCCTGCTCGCGAAACACGGAACGCACCTCCTCGTTACGAATCAAAGGCAACCCAGAAGCCACCTTTAGCTGCCCCGGAGGTTCAAGCGAAAATTCGCCCGCGCCTTCCTTCAAGCGGTACTGCCCGTAAAGCAACGGCACCACGCTCAACTGAACTCTGCCGTCGACTGCGCGCGCGACGTGCACAACTGCTGACAAGTCCAAAGTCCGATCAAGGCGAACTTCAACCCCAGGTTTGAGCATCGCTTTCAAATCACTCACATTTTCCACAGGCGCCGTGTAGACCAGTTCAACAAGAACTTGGGGAAAATCAACGGACTGGGTAAGAGCCACAACTCCGGTGGTAAAAAAGTCCGACTCATGGAGTTCATACACCTTTAAAATTACGTATTTTCCGATGATGTAGGGAACGAGCTTCTTGGTCTCGGAGTAATTCTTGATGTAGTTCCGGAGATAAATTTGATTCTCACGCTCGAGCTGCAAAGCGGTGAATTTGCTGTACCGCTCGAACAGCCGTTGTGCGTCCAAAAATTCCCCGGCAGGGGCTTTTGTCACCTGAAAGCGCCCTGGGGGTGGAAGCTTCCCAAGTTTTTTTAAAAGACTGTACGGGCGCGGCTCCTCCGGATGTCCGAATACGTAGAAACTTCCAAGCCAGCAAGCAAAGGCTACGCCCACCAGCACCAACAGAAAAACCGTCCAGATAAAAAGATTATCCTTACTCCGGGCGACCGTCGCTGGTTCTTCACGAAAGAGGCCGATAGACATACCGTTTCTCCATATCCGCACCGAACGAACTAGCCGCGAGCAAGCGCGGAAATTTCGGCCCCGGCTGCACCGTCCACGGCTCCAAATCCATCCGAATCCCGAGCAGGCTCAAAGGAGGTACCGCACCCGCAACTTCGCGCCGCGTTTGGATTCACGATCCTGAACCCCGTGCCCGTAAGATCGTCGCAGTAGTCGAGTTCCGCACCCTTGAGAAACGCATAACTCTGTTCATCCACCATCACCAGCGCCCCATCACGCTCACTGAGTAAATCCCCCAGCGCAGCCTGATCGACTCTCATCTCGTACTGCAACCCAGCGCAGCCCCCTTTTTGCACGAAAATCCGTAAGCCGGTACGCTCGGGAGCATCATCCGGAACCAGAGAGCGTAGGTGCAAAGCGGCGGCTTGGGAGATCTGGAGCATGTCCCAAACATATCCTCGTGAACCTACTCAGTCAAATGGTGGCGAAAAAACGCTGCCGCATTGAACCGCTGCGCCAAGAGCAACCCGCACCGGACCCCACTCCGGAATTAAAGCAGCCAAACCATCCCATAAACCCATACGGACCAATCTGCTCCATGCGACCCTGACCCCGCGAAACGGCCGCGCACGGACACCAGCGACCATCCGCCCGCTCTGCGGAGCGGAACACGCGGGGCGCTCCCCAGAACCGAAACATGTTTGCGGGCCTGGCATGGAGACGCAACCAGAGGGCGAGGGATGAACGCAAACACAAGAGGCAACCCTGAAATCCACCCACACAGCATGTGGAAGCAGGGCGCAGAAGGGCGTCCAAGGCTAACCACTCACCCTCAAACAGACCAATCAGCTGCGGAGTCAAATCCTTTAGTCAGCGTCTCGATGATCACGTACAAACACGAAGAATACGTGGAAGAGGCCATCCTCGGGGTCCTGATGCAGGAGACAAGCTTCGCAATCGAGCTGATTGTTTCAAACGACCATTCCCCTGACAAAACCCACGAGGTGATCCAATCAATATTGCTGCAGCATCCAAGGGCAGGCCGAATCCGTTACATCCGCCACCCTCAAAATCTGGGGATCATGGGAAACGCCCTGCACAACCTGAAGCAATGCCGGGGCGTTTACATAGCCTTTTGCGAGGGGGACGACTGCTGGACCGACCCACAAAAGCTCCAAAAACAAGTCCGAAACCTTGAGGAAAATCCAACTAGCGACCTTTGCTTCCATCCGGCCCAGACATTCTTTGGCCGTCAAAACACAAATCAATTATTCGGATTCCAATCGTTCCGCCAAAAATGCATCCCACCGGATGAAGTAATTTCAGGGGGAGGCGATTTTTGCCCGACAGCCTCGATTTTAATCCGAAGAACCATTTTTGAAAACCTCGCGGAATTCCTGCTCACTGCGCCGGTGGGAGATTACTTCTTGCAAGTCATGGGCAGCTTGCGGGGCGGCGCAATTTATCTGCCGGATCCGATGTGCATCTACCGAAAAGGCACGCCGTTTTCATGGACCACGGACATGCAGTCCATTCCAAGAAGGAGGGATTTCTTTGAATTAATTTTTAAATCGCTAAAGCGTTTCGACCAGTTACTGGGGCACACCAAATCGAAACCCCTAAGTATTGAAATTGAACGTCAATACCTTCATCTATCCCTCACGTACCTGAAGCACGGAATGCTCGCGGATTACCGAGCGCTCTACGAGACACTGAAGCGGCAGCATTCCATATCCATCCGGATTAAGGCACTCTACGAGGTCGGATTGAGGTCCCGCTCAGAGAGGCTTACCCGCGAATTAGACCGTTGGACTTTTGCTCGTCCCAACCCCATTTCGAGGGCAATCAAGAGGCTCGGCAAAGCCGTTTATAGAATCCAATCGCCGTCCTCAACATCCGGACATGCGAACCCTAATCAACCGCTAAAATTGCGGAGCGCACAATGAGTTCCAAACCCATTTATGTAACCGAACCCGCAATGCCTCCGCTCGAGGAATTCATTCCTTATTTGCAGCAGATTTGGTCGACGAAAATCCTCACCAACGGAGGCCCCTTCCACCAGCAGCTGGAGGCCGCCCTCTGCGCACACCTCAAGGTAAACCACATCTGCCTATTCGCAAATGCGACCATCGCCCTCGTCACCGCCCTGCAAGCGTTGCGCATCACTGGTGAAGTCATCACCACGCCCTACTCATTCGTCGCCACCGCGCACTCGCTGCTCTGGAACGGCATCAAACCCGTGTTTGTGGATATCTGCCCAGACACACTGAACATTAATCCCGATAAAATTGAATCAGCGATCACCCCGCACACAACGGCAATCGTGCCTGTGCACTGCTACGGCCACCCGTGCGACGTTGAGTCGATTCAGCGAATCGCGGATATCTACAACTTAAAAGTCATCTACGACGCCGCCCATGCGTTCGGCGTAACCATTCCCTCCGGAAGCGTTCTCAACCACGGCGACCTCTCGGTCCTAAGCTTTCATGCAACAAAGGTGTTCAACACCTTTGAAGGCGGCGCGATTGTCTGCCCCGATCTGAAAATCAAACAACGCATCGACAACCTCAAAAACTTTGGAATCGTAAGTCAGGTCAAAGTGGTTGCTCCCGGGATCAACGGCAAGATGAGCGAGATAAACGCAGCTTTTGGAATGCTTCAGCTCAAGGGAATAGCGGCCGCCCTGAGCCGCAGAAAAGCGATTGACCTCGCTTACAGGGAACAACTCGCGCACACACTCGGAATCCGCTGCCTGGAACACACTGGAGAGCAAGAAGCCAACTACTCTTACTTTCCCATCCTTGTCGGCCCAGACTACCCGCTTTCACGGGATGAACTCTTTGAAAAGCTTGCAAGCGCCGGGATCAATGGCCGCCGCTACTTCTACCCGCTTATCACTGATTTTCCGATGTACCGCAGCCTTCCATCCGCTGCTCCGCACAACCTTCCCGTTGCGATCCGTGCTGCAAACGAAGTGCTCTGCCTGCCGATTTATCCAGACCTTGCCCGTGAAGAGCTGCAGGAAATCATCCACATTATCAACGACCCGTCATGAGAGCGGCCATCATGCAGCCTTACTTCCTCCCCTACGCGGGGTACTTCCAACTGATCACAGCAACAGACCGTTTTGTGCTGTGCGATGATTTTCAATACACACGTCATGGATGGATGACGCGAAACAGGTTTTTGCGCGACGGAAAGGATGCGCTGTTCAGTTTGCCAATCAAAAGCGACTCACAAAACAAACAAATCCGAGAACGTGAAATTGCAGAAAATTTCACCGGAACAGAGATTCTGAATGGACTTCAAAACGCATACCGAAAGGCCCCTTTTTTAAGCCAGACAATGTCATTACTAGAACACATTGTCCGATTTCCGGACCGAAACCTCTTCACCTTTTTGGAGAACTCAATCAACCAAGTGTGCGGTCACTTGGGGATTAAGACGCCGGACGGCAAGACTTCTGAAATCCCAATCGGCCCAACATTAAAAAAGGAGGATCGAGTGGTTGCTCTGTGCGCATCAATCGGGGCAAAAGAATACGTCAATTCAATCGGCGGCAGGGAATTGTATTCGAAAGAGCGCTTTGAGATCCAAAACATCAAACTGTCGTTTCTTGATTCCAAGCCGTTTGTTTACGGTCAATTCGGCGCTTCATTCGTAGGTTCACTTTCGATTGTGGATGCGATGATGTTCAACCCAACCTCGAGTATCCTTTCTTATCTCGAGAGCGAATATGAGCTTGTTTAGTCAGCACATCGCGAGCGGCGGGCCTTCTAAGGATGCCGCTTTGTTTGCAGCGGCACAGCAATTTTAGAAGTTGGTTATCCTCTTATGCACCGCGTTTTTGTGTCAGGAGCTAGCGGAGTCGTGGGTTACGGGATCCTGCGTGCGCTCAGAAAATCGGGTCACGAGCTACTGCTCGTGGGGAGCAGCATTTTTGATGACTCTGTCGCGCCGGGTTTTTGCGATATCTTCGAGCAAGCGGTGCCAACGTCGGATTCGTCTTATTTGGGCTGGCTCCAAGAAACTCTCGAGAAGCACCGGATACAAATCATGTTTCCGGGCATCGAACCTGATCTATACCACTGGAGCGACAACTTGGATTCCATTCAAACGGAGCGATGCCACATTGCCTTGAACCGCCGCGGACTGATTGATTTGTGCAGAGACAAATGGCTTTTTTACCTCGCGCTGCAGGAGCTCAATCTCAAGAGCGCGATTCCCTCGAGCCTCGATCCAAGTTTTGATTTTTTGCAGGAGCAATTTGGCTTACCGTTTCTGCTGAAACCGAGAAGGAGTTACGGTTCGAAGGGCATCGTCCGGATTCACACTCGGGAGACCTTCATGAGGCATCAAAGTGAAATCGGACGAGGGCTGATGGTGCAGCCACTGATAGGATCCGACAACGAGGAGTACTCCTGCGCTGTTTTCGGTGACGGCCAATGCGGGTTTTCAGCCCACATCACTCTAAGAAGGAAGCTCTCGCCGCTCGGCTTTACGGAGAAAGCTGAGGTGGTGGATGGCAGTGATGTCATGCAGGCCGTTTCCGAGCTCTGTTTTCATTTTAATCCAGTTGGCCCAACGAACTTCCAGTTTCGGGTCCACAAGGGTGAATTGAAGCTGTTGGAGATCAACCCGAGGATTTCGTCCTCCACCTCAATCCGAGCGGCATTTGGATATAACGAGCCTGCGATGGCTCTAGACTTTTTTTTAAACGGCACCCTTCCGACCCACCCGGAGGTCAAACGCGGGCGCGCGGTGCGTTATTGGGAGGATTACGTGTTCAAAACAGATCCCATAAGCGCATCGTCGGTATTTTGAATGCGATCAGCCCCTGCCAGAACTTCAGAAGGGTTTACTCAGGAATTCAGCTGTCAGACTCGCTTTGGCCGCGTGATATGAGCGTCCCTCAGGTACAGCGGCTCCAGCGATCCAATCTGCACAATGCCCACGCCAACCGCTGCCGCCTGAGCAAGAACAGATGCCTTCGGCAACGCAAACAGCGCGCTCTGGCACCAATCGACATTCTCTGCAATGACGAGAGGAACACCTGCGTCGGCCACCTTCGCCAGCAGTGTCTCCATTGAGTCCAACAGTTCCGGGCCAACAACGCATCGGCCCTCGTTAACCTCGGAAAAATACCAAGTGCCGCGCCGCGCATCTCCGGCCACGGTAAAATGTGCGCCAAGCGACTGCATCGCTACCGCGCTTGGCACGCCCACCAACTCACATCCTAGTGCGGCTTGCAAACCCATCGCCGTGGCAATCGCAATGCGAACCCCGGCGTAAGACCCTGGCCCCAACCCGACGACGACCCGATCAAGCCCCCCCATGGCACCCAACCCGAGCGCGAGTCGAGGAGCGAGGTCCGCGCAAAGCGAGCGTTTCGCTGGGAAATCCTCGCCCCAAACCATCGCGCCAGCACACCAACACGCAAGAGATGCGGTATCGGTTGAGGTTTCTATCGCAAGAATCCTCACCGCATCACCTCCACTCGCCTCTTGTGATTCGCATCGATCGAGAACTTCAACCAGATCGCCCCAGGCGGCAAGGCTTCCGGAAACTTATCAGCCCACTCCACGAGACAAACCGCATCGTTATTCAAATAATCATCCCAGCCGATGTGCTGCAACTCCCGGGCTGACTCCAGCCTGTAGAGATCAAAATGAAAGACAGGAATACGCCCCTCACGGTATTCATGCATAATCGTGAAGGTCGGGCTCGTAACCTCCTCCGGATCCCCCCCTAAACCCGCCACCACACCCTTGGCAAAATGGGTCTTCCCGGCTCCAAGTTCCCCGGTGAGACAGACAACGTCACCTCCAGCCAGCGACTGCGCGAAATGCCTGCCCGCTTCCGTTGTCTGCTCTGCGCTATTTGAAATGATGGTATCCACCCGTTCTAAAAAGCTCCTTGGGTTGGTAGGAATGCTCTTGCGGGGTAAGCACCCCGATCCGGGTCAAGGGAACCCCCGGAAACTTGAGCATCCATTCGTCCAGCAGTCTGGGCACCTTCCGCGGGCGGCAGGCAAACAGCAGCTCGAAGTCCTCACCGTCGTTGAGGGCCGAGTCAATCGAACAGCCTGGATTGCACGGAACCGCATCGGGATCAATCCGGACTCCACAGGCACTGGCATCAGCGAGCCGTGGGGCGTCGGCAGCCAATCCATCGGAAACATCCATCATGGCGGAAATCTTGAAATTCTTGGTCAACCAGCGCGCTTCCTTCAATCGCGGAATAAAATCCAAATGATGACCGTTGCGGAGTGAGCCGCCGAGCCGCCCCGTCACGAGAACCGAATCCCCCACACGCCCCCCGGAACGAAGAACCAAGCGCTCCTCCTCAACCCAACCGGTGAGGGTCACGCTGCAAACAAAAGGCCCCTCGATGCGTCCCGTTTCACCACCGACTACTGAGATGCCGAAACTTTCCGCAGCAGCCGCAATCCCGCGGTATAACGCCTCCAACTGCGCCCACGAAGTCCGCTGAGAGGCGTGCACCGCAACCAGTGCGTGCTTCGGCGAGCCGCCCATCGCAGCGATGTCACTCACTGAACGGCAGATCGCCTTCCATCCAACACGAGTCATTTTCTCACCCGAGACGAAGTGCACGCCCTCAACCACTGAATCGACTTTCAGCAACTGCAGCTTTCTGGCGCGGTGAACCTTCACCACGGCACAGTCATCCCCGGGCCCCGTGATCACGGAGGATGCAAGTTTTGGTAGGGTTTTGAGAAGTCCGCCAACCACGGCGTCCTCACCCATCACCCCGAGTGTCACTGAGGCAGCCATCCCTTGGATTGTAAATAAATGAGAATCAAACTTATCGCATTGAAACAGGAGTGCATGAGCACGGACACCCACAGGCTTCCAAATTTCTCAAACGCCACCGTCAGACACATCGAGAGCAAGAATAAGCCCGGAAACGCAGCGACGTTCCCATGCGAAACAGCAAAAAAACTGCTGGTAATCACCGACGCCCAGCCCGCTCCAATCTGGGGTTTCGCAAGGGAGTAAAAGTACCCCCGAAAAACGGTCTCCTCCATCAAAGGCGCGATCAAAACGGCCGACAGACACATCAAGCGCACCGCGCTGAAGTTGCCCTCCTCGGCCGCACGACGGAACACGGTGACCAACTCCTGTTCCTGGGTGTTCTGCGGAAAAAGATAATGCGAGCAGAGGTTTGCCGCCCAAACCGGGGGTAACGCTAATCCCAAAAACATGACCGACCGAAAGAAAGCGAAAGACCACCCAGCCGCACCCATTCCAAACGCGTTGTACGGAATCCCGCGCCCCCGCGCAAACCCCACCGTCGCTCCGAAGATGGAAAGCATCAACACCAGGTTTTCCGTGAGTTGCTCGATCCGCACACCCGAGGCCGGAGCGCTTTGCTTTAAGAAAGAGTTCATCCCTCCCCACACAAAGTAGGCCGCCAGCACGCTCGCAAAAAGCAGGTCTGCCAACCCAAAGAACTTCACCTGAACAAGCCCCCCCCGCGTCCGGAGATCGAGCGCCACAGCCACGTAGTAAACCGCCCCAGCCAGCACTGGAACCGACAGCAGAAGCAGCAGAGGAATGGAATCGAGGGGTGGAAAATTCATCAACAGGCCGGGTCAAGGCATCAACAAAGGGCTCATGTAATAAAGCCGCCCGACGCGCGGGGACGCCTTCAAGCCTCCACCCATTTCCAACTGCACGCGCCCCCCTGTGAGCGGCGACTCCATCAAAAACCGCGCCAGTTTACCAAACCGGAATGGCGCCTCGTAGCGGATCAACGCAGCACCTGGTGCATTCGCAAGCTCCTTGACCTTCTGAAACGCCTGCTCGTACCCGCCCAAGGCATCCACCAACCTCTCCTTCTGTGCATCGGTGCCCGAGACGATCCGCCCATCCGCCACTCCATTGCGCAAAGCCGCCTCATCCAGGTTACGCTCTCGCGCGACGATTCCCACGAACCGATCGTAGCTCTGAGCGATCAGGCCCTGCACGTAAGCGCGCTCCTCATCGGTCAAATCACGGGCGCCGTTGAGCATATCTTTCATCTTGCCGCTCTTGAAGGTCTCCATCGAGAGACCCAGTTTTTCGAAAAGCTCTTTGTAATGCAGGCTCTGAAGAATCACCCCGATGGATGCCGTTATCGTCGTGTCGTGGGCGAACAGATAACTGCCGCCGCACGCCACATAGTATCCGCCCGAAGCAGCGACGCTCATCATCACCACCACCACCGGCTTCACCTCCCGTGTCTTGCGCACCGCATCGTAGAGGATGTCGGACGCCGTCACCTCGCCTCCCGGCGAGTCAATCTTCAAGAGAACCCCTGCGACCGTCGAGTCCTCCCGAGCCACCCTCAACTCCTGCACCAAAGTCTCATACCCCCCTCCCGCAAGTTCTTCCCCCTCCCCAGTCCCGATCACGCCGCTTACCTCAATCAATGCGATCCGCCGGTCACTGCCCGCCGCCTCCGCTGCAGGAGATTCCACAACGCGCTCCTCAAAATCTGGAGTCCGGTGCCCGATTTTTACCGCACCCTGGATTTTCCCCGACTTGGACGCGAAAAACGACACGTTCAAGATAACGCTCAGAATGAGCAGCACCCCAAGGAGCCCTGCGAAACACCCAGATTTTTGGTTACTCATAGAAAACCGAAGGCTGACTCAGGGAAATGCCACCCGCAAGCCCCCAGATACCCCGATGCCGTCACCCTCCTCGGCCTGAACTTCTCGGCCGCAAACACCCCTTCCTCAAAGCACCCCAGCCGCACGCAGGTCATTCTCCAAAAGTTCATGCCGTCCAGCATCATACTGATGAGATTGAATCCCCTCGCCCCTCGCCGCCTCCACGTTCTCAGGCAGATCATCAACGAAAAACGCCTCCCCAGCCTCCAATCCAAACTTTTCGAGCGCATGCCTGTAAATCCCCGGATCGGGCTTCATCAACCCCGCTTCATGGGAAAACACACGATCCTTGAAGTGCCGGAATACTGGGTACTCCCCCATGAAATACTCCGCGTGAAGGTTGTTCGTATTGGAGAGCAGATACAGCGGAAACCGGCTCGCCAAACCATCCACCAGCCGGTGCGTTTTCTCGATCGGCTCGAAAATTTCCTGCCATGCACGGATTAGCTCGGAGCGCTCGCCCTGATAAACCAGCGCGACGCTCGCGCGGTCCAGGAACGCGCCTGCGGAGATCCGGCCGCTTTCAAGATCCATTTTCAACGGCTCCAAGCGCGTGGAAAAATCCGCGGGATTCACTCCGCAATGCGGGACGATCCTCCGGAGCACGCGCCCGAAGTCAAAACTCAACAGCACGTTTCCAATGTCAAAAATGACGGCCTTGATCATCGCATAATCAATTCCTCAACCGTCGCCGCTTTCAATCCTAATCCAGCGCTCGCACCCCAAACAGGCCTTCGGGTCCAGCGGGGCGCGCCACACCCACCGCGCCTAACCGACTCTCAATCCAACGGGCGCCTTCCTCGGCGGCAGCCGGACGGCTCAGGGCCAGAACATGCCGGTGCATCTGAAACCAGACCACGGCACCATCCGCAAAAACACGCTCAACGGTGGATGCAACCACCTCGTTCGTAGGACAAAACGCCCCACATCCGTTCTGCAGGATCAACCTCGCGTTCCCCTCCTCCTGCCCTGGCAAAATCTGGGTAATGAGCATCGGCACTTCGGCAGCCAGCGCCTCTTGCACCATCGCGCCACCGGCTTTCCCAATCAGCAGATGATTCATTCGAATCAAATCGGGCACATTTTCAACCCACCCAAGCACTCGCACTTCCCTGCCGATCCGCCCCGCGAGCTCCGTGATCCGCCTGCCCAGCTCCCCGTCTTTTCCGACCGTAACCGTCAACTCGACGCCTCCCTGCCGAAGCAACCTTTCGACCAACAACAGCGCTCGCTCGCGCTGCCCGTTGACCATGAACAATACTCGGGGCAACCGGCCGCCCAGAAAAAGCTCCTCCCGCTCCACCATCGACGTCGCAAACCGCATCGAAACGGGAAACCCACTCACACGCACTTTTTCTCTTGGGATCCGGGCCGCGAACAAAACCTCGGCGGTATGTTCGTTTGCAACACAAAATGCGTCGGCCCCGCATCGAAGCCAGACTGAATTCACAGTAATCGAATCTGTGATCATCACGAATGACTTCAACGCCGGCAGAGCAGCCTCTCGCTTAGCCTCATCGAGCACGTATCCATAGACAGGGTAAACGCTCACCACCGCATCGGGTCTGCTTTTAATTAAAGCGCGCACTAACGCGTTCTTCAAAGGCCTGAAAAACGAGGACAGGAGACTGAGCAACGGCACACGATCCAACACCGCGTAGATTGCCGCCCAGAGTTCCGGCGCGTGATTAACCATCCAGAGGTAATGACGTCGGCTCTTTTGGTAGAAAGCGCCAAAAGCTGGCTCAAAAAGATCCAAGACTTCTGCTTCAACCTCCCCTCCAAGAGAGTCAAACCCCTCCTTTAAACCCCTGGCCGCAGCATTGTGCCCCTCGCCGAATCCTGCGGTCAAAATTAGCACCCGTCTCATCCCCTACAAGCTGCGCTGTAAATGGAGTCACTCTCAAGCACAACTCCGTAACAATCCAGCAACAGAACTGCTTCAATTCCAAAACACGCAATCCCTGTCCGCGTGCTCATCCAAAAGGCGCAGATAAAGTGAGCGGGAAATTTCACGCGCTCCAAAGGTTCGCAGATGCGGCGTCACCCACTGCAGATCTAGTAGTCCAAATCCATTTTCGCGCATGTGCTCTACGAGCCAGACCAGCGCGACTTTTGACGCATCCGTCGCACGATGAAACATGGACTCACCAAAAAAAACGCCGCCCAGCGAAACTCCGTACAACCCGCCCATCAGCTGATCCTCCAACCAAGCCTCAACCGAATGCGCATGCCCGAGACGGTGCAGCGCCAGGTAACTGCGCTTAATGCGTCCGTCGATCCATGTCTCCGGGCGCGCAGCACACCCGTTCATCACCTCGTCAAACGCCGTGTTCACGCGCACCTGAAACCTCCGCTTCTTCAACGCCCGTCGGGTACCATGTGGAACGTGGAACTCAAGCAAAGGAAGTACCCCCCTGGGATCCGGGGAATACCACGCCAACTCCCCATTAGGATGCGCCATCGGAAACACACCTTGCCTGTAGGCCTTCAGGAGAATCTGCGGAGGAATCATCACCCGTTATTCTAACGCGTGACCTCACACCGAGCCAATGGGTGAATACATCCACTCTCGCTAAGCGAAACCACGCCATCCCCCATCCCTGCCGGGAGGCCTCATCAATCCGCCTTCGGTCACGCCTCCCCCCTTGCCCCTAAGTTTCGAGCGCGAGCGCAACGGCCTCCGCCGCACGAGCAGCCGCCCCGCAGCTCCCCAGCCCCGTGATCACCGAGGCAAACGCCTCCTGCTGGGCGCGCCGGGCAGCTGGATCATCCAGAAGCGCGCTGGCACCCGCCGCCAGCAGCCTTGGATTCGCACGCCCCTGCAGCAACTCCGGAACGATCTCCCTGCCCGCCAGAACGTTGGGCATCCCTATGTGAGGCAGCTTCACCAGCGCCCGCCCCACAATCCAAGTCAACCAAGACACCTTATACACAATCAACATGGGCAGTCCGAAGAAGGCCGACTCTAGCGTCGCGGTGCCGGAACAAACCAACCCCACCGCGGCTTCCTGGGCCAACCCATAAAAACGCCCCACGCTGACCCTGCAAAAGTCGGGCTCGCAACCCTCATTCGCCATGTGATCTTTCATCCAGGCTTCAAGCTTGGCATTCGCCGCAGGCACCTCGAACCGCAATCCAGGCCTTCCAGCACTCAAAATACGCGCCGCAGCAAGCATGACAGGAAACAGCCTCTTCACTTCTCTGTCCCTGCTGCCCGGAAACAATCCCACCAAATCCTCACGCCTCGCAACCCCAATGCGCAACTTCGCCAGCGAATCCAGCATCGGGTGACCCACAAACTCAGTCCTCAGCCCAGAGGCCTCATACAGTTCCTTTTCAAAAGGAAAAATGCACAGCATCCGGTCCAGAAATCTCGCCATCTTCGGAATCCGCCCACGGTTCCAGGCCCAAACCTGAGGACTGATATAGTACAAAGTTTTGATTTCCGGATGCCTCGCCTTAACCTGTTTTGCCAAACGCAGATTAAATCCAGGGTAGTCAATGAGCAGCACTGCCTCCGGGCGGATTTCACTAATTTCCGCGAGCATGCGGTCCATCTGCCCCTTGAAGTAACCGTACTTCTTGATGACATCCCAGAACCCGACAACGGCCTCTCCCGACCAGTCCAAGAAAACCCCTGTGGCCAAGGCGGCAATCTTCGGGCCGCCCGCACCCACAATCTGCAATCCGTGAACCTTCTCCTTAAGCGCTGACAAAAGCTCCGCACCCCGCGCGTCCCCGCTGGCCTCGCCCGCAACCACGTAAAGCATGCGTGTGCCGGAACTCATGGCGGATTCACCGTGAAGAAAGGCGTGACGCGGGCAATTCAACGCCGCCAGCCGGATGCGCCGCGTTGTGCTCCGCAATACGCCGCGAAACATCCAGCGCAAGCTCCAGTGCCGCCGTCCCCTCGCGACCGCTCACCTTTGGTTGCGCCCCCGCACGCGCACACGCGACGAAATCAGCGAGTTCACGCTTGAGCGATTCCCCCTTCTCGATCGGGACCGGCTCGCGCACGATCTTCCTGCCCGCAAACTCGCTCACAATTGTCGAATCACTCGAGGCGAAAAGTTTGCTCAATAGCGAACTTTCCTTTTGATGCGCCTCCGCCATCCGATACACAAACCCCTCCTGCCGCATGTAATCAAGCGACAGATAGCAGTCCTGCTGAAACACACGGATCTTGCGAAGCCGCTCAGGACTCACCCGCGAAACCGTGAGATTGGCCACGCATCCGTTTTCAAATCTCAGACGCGCATTCGCAATGTCCTCGCTCGTACTCAACACGGGAACCCCGACCGCATCCACCGAGACCACAGGAGAACGAACCAGATGAAGAATGATCTCAATATCATGTATCATCAAATCCAACACCACTCCGATCTCAGTGCTCCGATTCGGATACGGGGAGAGTCGGTGACTTTCAATGAATCGAGGCTGATGAAGCCTTGCCTCCAGAGCCGACAACACCGGATTGAAGCGCTCGACATGCCCCACCTGCAGGGCAAGTCCCCGCTTCTGAGCAAGCCAAACCAGCGCATGCGCGTCCGCAGTGGTCTCCGTGATCGGCTTTTCAATCAACACATGCTTCCCCGCCTCGAGTAGCGTCTTACCGATTGGAAAATGCGAGGGCGTGGGGGTCGCCACCGTGGCGGCATCGATGCCCGCGATGAAATCCTCCATGGAAGTGGTGAACCGCACCCCGTGAAGCTGGGCTACTTCTCGCGCGGCCTGCGCATTGGTATCGTACACACAGACGAAATCCTTTCCAGCGACCTCAGAGAGAATTCGCGAATGCAACCGTCCGATGTGACCGGTTCCAATAACGCCGATTCGAAAAGACATATCCGAGAAGACTGACGGATAACCCAACCCATGCCAAGCCTCACCGCTTGATTTGGCAAGCCAAGCGACTGAAACTCACCGCGAACTGACAGGATCTTTCGCGCACACAAACACGCCCACCCAACCGATGCCCAGCATGAAAACTCCGCCACTCCTCTTTCTGATTGCGCTCAGCATTACTTTTCACGTCCAGGCGGCACAAGACCGTCCGAACATTGTCTTGATCCTTGCGGATGATCTCGGGATCAACGATCTCGGTGTTTACGGCCGGACCGACCACGCCACACCGCATCTGGACAAACTCGCGAAAGAGGGCAAACGCTTCACGTGCGCTTACAGCGCTGCAGCCATTTGCTCGCCATCGAGAGCAGCCCTCTTAACAGGCCAGTCACCTGCGCGCCTGCAGATCACAAACTTCCTCCCTGGTCGCAAAGACTGGCCCGGCCACAGGATGATCCAACCCGCTCTTCCAGCCGGACTCGCGAGCGACCGGCCTATCATCGCCGAGAGATTGAAGGATGCTGGGTACGCGACAGCTTGCGTTGGGAAATGGCATCTCGGTGCACCTCCGCTCGATGCGGCCTCCCGCGGATTTGAATTCGTTTTTGCAGGCAAATCAAACACGACACCGACCGCAGTGGAGGGCGGAAAAGGTGAGTTCTCGCAGGCCGGAAAGGCAATTGAGTTCATCGAAGCAAACGCAAAGAAGCCATTTTTTCTCTACCTTGCATTCGACAATCCCCATGTTCCGCTAGCCGCCCAGCACGAGCGCGTGACATCAAAGGCGCGCAGCTACAATCCTCTCTACGCAGCGATGGTGGAGACACTCGATGATGCCGTGGGCCGCGTCCTGGAGAAAATCGAGTCGCTCCACTTGAGTGAAAAAACCATTGTGGTTTTCTGCTCTGACAACGGCGGACTGCATGTCCCCGAAACACCGAACACGCCTGCCACCCACAACACCCCTTGCCGAGCGGGCAAAGGGTTTTTGTACGAGGGGGGCCTCCGCAGTCCGCTGATCGTGCGTTGGCCAAACAAAATAAAACCTGGTACGGCCACAACTCCGGTAATGCACGGAGACCTCGCCCCAACGCTGCTCGAATACTCGGGAGCTGATCGGATCATTCCTTCGGATTACACAAGCATCACTCCGCTTTTGACGGGAAGCGGCTCCATCGCCGCGCGCCCGCTTTACTGGCACATGCCGAACTACACAAACCAAGGCGGACGCCCCTCCGGGGCCATACGCGATGAAGATTGGAAACTTGTTGAACAATTCGAGGACGGCCGGTTGGAACTTTACAACCTTAAGGATGATCCATCTGAACAAACCGATGTGGCATCCACCGAGCCGAGCCGCGTTGCCGCCATGCGTGGCAAACTCGAGGGCTGGCGGCGCGAGGTGGGCGCCAGCATGCCCCGCGCAAACCCAGCATTTCAGCCATCCCTTTGGGACGATTGCTACAAACAGACCGACGTCTCAACAATCAAGCCGCTCGGTTCGGCTGCAGAGAGCGCGGAACCTCTACTGCAGTGGAGGAGGGCGATGGACGGAATCCGCTCCACTTCAAACCAACCGTCGGCAAACGCCGGTCTAATCCAACTTGAACCAAGAGACGCTTTCCTGCACGCCGGAAAACTCCGTTACGAACCGCAGCCCAACAAGGACACGCTAGGCTACTGGGTGGATCCCTCCGACTGGGCCGAGTGGGAATGCGAAGTCACTCAGCCCGGGCGATACGCGATTGAAATCCTGCAGGGCTGCTCAAAGGGAGGTTCAATCGTTGAGGTGCAAGTCGGCAGAACCAGCACACAGTTTACGGTCGAGGACACGGGGCATTTCCAAAGGTTCGTGCCGCGTCGAATCGGTCTTGTCGACATCCCGGCAGGCAAAACAACCGTGTCAGTCAAACCGATCGAGAAGCACGGTGGCGCAATCATGGATCTGCGCCGACTCAGTCTTGTGCGTGTTCCGTAGCCCGCGAACTCCGCGGAATCCCGCGGCGGCCGTCTCCCAGGTGCCCCCTCGCGAACGACCTAACCGCAGGGTGAAAAGCACGAGAACCGAAAGCGCGCTTATCTCCCGGAACAAATGGCGCTCCTAGTGCGCGGCAACGGAGCCCTGCCGAGGATGCAGGTCAACGGCAGACAAATCCGCGCCATATTAAAACGCGACAGCAAAACCAGCCAGCACTGAGAGCTTCGGCGTATTGTCGGTCAAACCTGTACTCACGTTGGTGAAGACCGCCATCCGTTTGGCCGGCACCCATTGCAGGCCGCCGCCAATCGCCGAGGTGCTGAATCCCTCGCCGGTGTTGGTGAACCCATTTACAAACACCGCAACATCATCCACCACATCGCGCTGGAAGGCCCACGAGAGCGCCAATTGGTACTGCCGATCGCCTTCATCCCCCTGCTGGGTGCTCACCCCGATGTTATATTCAAAGGCGATATCCTGCGGAAGCGTCTGGTCAAAGTTCAAACTAAGCGCGGGCAACACGCGCTCCCGAAACGCGGACTTGCCCCAGTTTGTTTGCACCGAAACCTCGATCCCCATGGCGGGAGTGAAGGCTTGCTTGTTCTCGTCAAAAAGATGCCACTTCACGTCGGCCGTTTGCGTCGAGATGCCAGAGTTTTTTTCAGCCCCCCGTCTCCATGTGTACCCATCCGAGAGCCACCGCAACTCGACATCATCAGTCAATCCATAACGCAACAAGTAGCCAGTGCTGTATTCAGACGCAGAACCCGCTCGATCTTTGCTGCTGTAGGTTGGACCAAGCTCGATGTAGGCCCGCCCCTTCGGAAGTGTGAAGGCGCTGTTCGGAAAGTTCGCAAGGTCGGGACCCGGATCTTTGATGGATGCCTCACCTGCCAGGCTCTTGGGCACCTGGCTCAACGCGAAAATCGCAGTTAAAAGACCGGAAACCCAAGCGGATGATTTTTTAGAGCGGCTCATAGTTTTCGTTTAGATAGTTTTACTCGCAGGAATTCAAGCACGCGGAACGAACACGCTGAAGCGACCTTCAAGCAGTGGCAGTGGACATCAGAAAGCGAATCGGAGGGTTTTAGCTATCACCGACGTCTAACTACGCAAATATCAGTTAGCAAACGAATTTCCTGCCCAGCAACTAGCAGAGTCCTCAACGACACGTTACCCAGCATACGCCCGCGCACGCTGGGAGGACTCACCCAACCCCTCGATGCCAAGCTCTACCACATCACCATCTCGAAGGAAAACCGGAGGTTTCAGCCCAAGGCCCACCCCGGGAGGGGTGCCCGTGCTAATCACGTCGCCAGGCAGAAGCGTCATGAACTGGCTGATGTAGCTCACGAGCTGTGCAGGCCTGAAAACCATCTGCGCAGTCGAGCTGTTCTGGAGCATCCTGCCATTCACCTTCAGCCACATAGAAAGCGCGTTTGGATCTGCGATTTCATCCGGCGTTGCAAGAAACGGCCCAAGCGGCGCAAAGGTATCCGCGCTCTTCCCCTTCACCCACTGGCCGCCGCGCTCTATCTGCCATTCGCGCTCGCTGTAGTCATTGTGCAGGGAATACCCGGCAATGTGCTGGGGCGCCTCCGACTCACTCACGTAGCTGGCACGCCGCCCGATTACGAAGGCCAACTCGACCTCCCAATCGGTTTTGGTCGAGCGCTTGGGAATCACCAGATCATCGTTGGGTCCGCAGAGAGATGTGGTGGACTTGAAGAAAAGAATGGGCTCCTTGGGAATCTCCGCACCCGTCTCGCGAGCATGATCCGCGTAATTGAGCCCTATGCACACAATCTTGCTCGGGCGCGCAACACAGGATCCCAGTCGCTCAGCAGGGTCCACCGTAGGCGCGTTTTTCGCATTGCCCTTCACCCACTCGGCTAGCCCCGCAATCCCGTCTCCGCCAAAAAAGTGCTCGTCGTAGTCACGAACGCACCCCGAAACGTCTATACGCCGTCCATCCTCCAAAAGAATCCCCGGTTTCTCCTGCCCCAACTGACCGAATCTAATGAGCTTCATATTAGTTAAAGTGTCAGGAAACCCTACCGACACGCCTGAAGTCAAATGTCGCTTCAAACTTAACGAGGCAGGCGGTTAATTTATATCCGAGATGCCCCGACTCCCCGCATCTTTAACTAAAGGAAGCCAATAACCCGCCGTCGCCGTCGCAAATCATACAAACTACGTCGTAACAAAGTGATGTGTCCCACCGGTATTGTTTGCACCGGCACTTTGCTTTTGCCATCCCGGCACAGCCCGCCAACGCACCCCGACCAAACCTCGCCCAAAGCATTCAAGTCCACCTCTCCCGACATGAAAACGACGCAGAGCCACTCCCGCAGAAACTTCATCCACACCGCAACGATCGGGGCTGCGGCAGCGGCATCACTGCCGATATCCGGCGCTGAAATAAAACGCCCCTCAAAGCCGCAGCGGGTTATTGAAACGGATGTACTCGTTTGCGGCGCAGGTTGTGCGGGCACGGCAGCCGCGCTTGCCTCATCCAGGGCGGGCGCAAAAACGCTCCTTGTGGAAAAAGCCCCTTTTGCTGGCGGAATCATTACCAGCGTCGGGCTTCCTTATTTTGACGGCATCGCGCACATCAACACCAAGCGAGTCGTAGTGCGCGGCATTGCGCTCGAGTTGCTGTCAAAATCCGGAGTCTGTCCGGCGGATGCGACCGTGCTTCACAAACACAATCCAACCATCCCAAACACCTTCGAGTTTAAGTTGCTCTTAGACCAACTCCTTCTCGAGCAAAAGCCGCGTCTGGAGGTTCTCTTCAACAGCTTCGCCTGCGACGCCTCTTCCCGCGGCAACCGGATTGAAAGCGTCACGATCGCGAACAAGGACGGCATTGTATTGGTAAAACCGAAAACCGTGATTGACTGCTCCGGCGATGCGGACGTTGCAGCATGGGGCGGGGCAGCATTCGAACAGAATTCAGAGGTTCAGCCGCTCACGCTTCATTTCCGAATCAACAATGTCACGCCGAGCCCATCGCTAAGCTCCGAGTGCCGGGCTGCGCTCAAGGCCGCCCAGGACCGCGGCGAACTCCCGCTCTACTACGGTCCCGGCGTCATGTTCCTGTTTGGAAAAAACGAGGTGTATATCCACGGAGTCCGCGTGCCGGCCAACCCAACAAATGCGTCTGACTTGTCCCGCGCCGAGATCCAAGGCCGTTCAGACGCGCATGCGATGTTTAGAGCATGGAAGAAAGACGTTCCCGGATTTAAGGATGCTTACTTCATGGAGGCCTATCCGTGGATTGGTGTCAGAGAATCGCGTAGAATCATCGGACGCCACGTTTTAAACGAGGATGACCTGATGAGCTCCCGCCGTTTTGACGATTCAATCGCCACGGGCTGCTGGTACCTTGACTTGCACCCGAACAAGACAGTTTCGGGGAGCGCGAACGACTTTGATCCGAGGAAAGTGCAACCCGAGCCTTTCGACATTCCCTACCGGTCACTTTTGCCAAATGGAATAAGCAACCTTCTTGTCGCGGGACGCTGTCACAGCGCGACTCGCGGGGCGCACGCATCCACCCGTGTCACCGCAACAGCGATGGCCATGGGCGAGGCTGCGGGTGTTGCCGCTGCAATGGGGGTGAAAACGAATGCGGAGGTCGCACTCATCGACGGAGTCAAGGTAAGGGAAAAACTACGGCAGGAAGGGGCCGGTCCTTTCACCGAAGCCTAGACAGGCTGTTACACCCCAGAGAACGCCCGACTGGGCTACAAAACCCCCTCCATCACCTTCATGAAAACCTCAAGGAAAGCGGTTTGAGACCCGTCGCCCTCACGCACCGGAACATCCGGCCAGGGGGGCACATCAAACGGCTGGGTCAAAGACATTCCAGACCGAACCTCCCACGTGCAGTCCTCGGACTGCACTTTCAGCAACCGGCCCTCGCCAGCGACCTCGATGAGCCACTCTGCCGGTTTCGGGCCAGCAACGGCGGGCCAGATGCACTTTAAAATACGCCCCTCCGAAGATTCCTTGATGGGCGCAAAGCACATTCCCATCTTTTGAAAGTAACGGACGGCATTCCCCTGATGCTCCGCATCTGCGAACCATGGAATATCAAGCAGCGGACTCGGGATCGGAACACCGAAAGAAAAGCTTTTCGTGCGGAAACTAAAACTGTTTCCCTCGTCATCGAGAACCAAACTGAGCACAGGCACAGGAACAAACCCTGCCTCTTCAAACCGTCTCACGCACCCCCACCCGGCTGAAAACGCCATGATCTCCTTGGGGGTCGTGCGAAACCCCGCGACCACTTTTAATTCAGCATCGCACAATGTCGTTGAAAACACATTTCGGGGCCCTGAATAGTCGATGAACGCGGTATGTGTCTTTTTGGGATCATCGCGCCTTTGATTAATCATCACGTGGAATGAGTCAGTACGCCTGGCGGCGCAGTCAATCATCCGTCCAAAAGCTTTCGCATAATCATCAACCCGCTTCTTGCCGGCTGACAGATTTTCGATGACCTCAGACGCCAGCGCAATGTACTCGCTTTGTGGAAACCGACCTCTCAGCTCTTCGAGCCCACGCTTTGCCTTGATAAACTTACCGCTGCGCGCATCGCACCAACTCTGAAGCCACAGTTCCTTTTCGCCCAGATCCTCGCCCTTTACCGCTTGATACTCCTGAATCGCTTTCTCAATCAGGTTTCCTTGAATCAATGCCTCCGCACGGATGAACCTCATCCTTGAGGAAACCGAATCGTCTTCCGGAAGCCTTCGTAGCAACAAATCCCTCAAACTGGCCGCAGTCAGATTTTTCTCTAGCGCATGCGCGTGGAGAGCAAAAATACGATCCTCCATCGGCAACTCCTGATCCGTCGCCTCTTTGGCAAACGCATATTCAGAGTGCTCTGGTTTCAGACGGCCAAGAAACACCTCCATCAAGTCTCGCCGCATCTCCGCTGCCTCGGTTTGCTCCAGAATCAGAATCGCTTTCAATACGAATCCATCATTTTCAAGCAAATCACCTCCGCACTGCTTGAGAAATCTCCCGAGCAGCACAGCAAATTTTTGAGGAAAATCGGCGCGCGGTTTCTTCAAGTCACGGCGGATGAGCGCCTCCAGAGTGCTGCGGCCAACCTTCGGCTCAGCCAACGTCCTCAAGTAATATCCACCGTGCAAAGAATCGGGATAATCAAGAAGCAGCAATGCCTCAAGATCCGCCTCCACCGCTACCGGACTACCGAATTGTTTTACGTGAATCAGCGCGTCAAACGCTACCCTAGGCGCGTAAACCGACTCAGGTGAAGCTTTCAAAAACCCCGCTGCATCCTCCACATACTTCTGGGCACCATTGGCATGATAACTCTCCAGCGCCGGGAACTCCGGTGCCGCGTTCAAAGCCACCACGTTCAAATGAAAAACGCAAAGGGCCGGAACAACCGACCTGGCAGCGATTCTGATCGCGGAAAGAAATTCTAAAACTCCGCAAGTCATCAAGCTCGGGAATCTGATTTCCATACAACTTGTGATCACAATACCGCCGCTGCGTTATCCAGATGTCTCCCGCGCATCATCAGCGCCGCATCGGCCCTACTCGACAAACTCCAATTCAACCGGCTCCGGAATCAGCGCCGCCTTGTGGGCCCTTGATAGAAACTCCTTGATAGCCCTCCTGCCAACATCCCCGTAATCGAGGGTGAAATCGTTGACATACATGCCGATGAACTGATCCGCCAACGCGGTGTCTAATCCCCTCCCGAGCGGCAATGCGTGCTCCACACCGGCTGCGCGGTTTTGCAATCCGTATTCGATGCTTCTCCTCAACACTCGGTTGATGCTGCTGCGTTCTTGAAGCGAAAAATCCTTCCGGATGACATTGCCTCCTAGAGGCAGCGGAAGTCCTGTTTCCGCCTTCCACCATTCACCCAGATCCAGCACTTTATCAAAGCCCTCGGCTTCATAAGTCAACTGACCCTCATGGATGATCAATCCAACATCCGCTTTGCCGTCTCTGAGCGCGGCGAAAATTTCATCGAACGGCACAACGACGTGCTGCACAGAGGGCATGAACAAACGAAGAGTCAGAAACGCGCTAGTCATCAGCCCAGGCACCGCGATGAGTTTTTCGGCAAGCCATGAGCTGATCTCCTCTTGTTTTCTCGGAAATGCCGTTCCCTTTCTGACTACAAGCATGGGTCCGTACCCGTCCCCCATGCTAGCACCGCAAGGAAGCAGCGCGTATTTGTCCAAAACATAAGCATAGGCGTGTATCGATATCGCGGAAATCACCAACTCCCCGCGAGTCGCCCGTTCATTCAGCGTTTGGATGTCCTGAAGAACGTGCTCAAAACTCCAGCCCTCCGTGTCGATTTTATGCTCCGCAAGCGCGAAAAACATAAACGCATCGTCGGGGTCTGGCGAATGGCCAAGGGTGATTGCTTCATTTCGCACCATGCCGTAACACAGTCTCCAAATTCGCTTTCATAGAAAGCAAAAAAGCCCCGCGTCCACAAATCAAGCACCCCGGATCGGAGGCCATCTTCCCTCAAGCCGGTTGCTGCTGGGTCAGGCAGTGAAACGCACCCAGTCCCCAGATCAATTCCGTGCAGTCGATCGGAACAATGGTCCGCGATGGAAACGCGGCGCTGAGCTTTGCAATCGCCTCAGGATCTCGCGCGTCTGAAAAAACCGGAAGCAGCACCACACTGTTCGCGATGTAAAAATTCGCGTAACTCGCCGGCAACCGGAGCCCATCCCGCTCGATCCGAGATGGCATCGGCAGCTCGGAAACGTCGAGCGGAGCACCATCCTGAAGCTTCATGTGGCGCAACGCGTCGAGATTTTCTTTGAGCGGGATGTGATTCGCATCCGCCGGATCATTTTCGATGACAGTCAGCACGGAAGTCTCGCTCACAAACCGCGTGATATCGTCAACGTGCCCGTCGGTGTCGTCCCCCTCGATCCCATCCCCCAGCCACAAGATGTTCGACACCCCGAGATAATCCCGCAGATACCCTTCAATCTGTACCTGAGAAAGGTGAGGATTTCGATTCGGGTTTAGAAGGCAGCTCCTCGTCGTCAAGAGTGTGCCCCTGCCATTCACATCAATAGATCCACCCTCCATGATAATTCCGGGCGCGTAAACGGGCATCTCAAGCGCACGCGCGATTTTCGTCGGCACCTCATCGTCCAGGTCGCACGGAGGATACTTTCCACCCCACGCGTTGTATCCCCAGTCAACG
>JACCED010076511.1_pt1 | contig 36863 bp, 36 predicted proteins | sample 7455021 | NCBI WGS metagenome assembly JACCED01 (sample SAMN15323456, study PRJNA562643) | freshwater metagenome | isolation source: river surface water | place: USA:Blue River Watershed | collected 2017-08-19
ATCGCCAGAAAGCTGCTCAAGTATTTTATGGAGAACTTGGGATAAGAAAGAATTGGCAGCAGATGCCTTGAAGCTGTCTTCAGCTGACATGTTAGGCAACGGTTTGATTGATTCAATCATAAAGGAACCCATTGGTGGTGCTCATCACAATCCTGATGAGGCCTATATCTCATTGAAGGAATCAATTTTAAAGGAATTAAATGAACTATCATCCATAAATAAGGAAGATCTTGTAATGCAGCGCATTGAAAAGTTCTCAAAAATGGGTGTAGTTGTAGAAGGGTAATTTTAGACCCATGAAAAATTCCATTACTGAATTATTTGGAATTCAATACCCCATTGTTCAGGGCGGTATGATTTGGTGTTCAGGTTGGGAGCTAGCCTCTGCAGTAAGCAATGCAGGTGGATTGGGATTGTTGGGATCGGGAAGTATGTATCCTGAGATCTTGAGAGAGCAGATTCAAAAATGTAAAGCAGCAACTAGCAAGCCTTTTGGGGTCAATGTTCCGTTGTTGTATCCAAACATTGATGAACATTTACAGATCATTGCCGAAGAAGGGGTGAAAATTGTATTTACATCCGCCGGAAATCCAGCAAAATACACGTCCCAGCTAAAAGAAAAAGGCATCATCGTGGTTCATGTTATTGCTAATCAAAAGTTTGCGATAAAAGCCGAAGAGGCAGGAGTGGATGCCATTGTTGCGGAAGGCTTTGAAGCGGGTGGACACAACGGAAGAGAGGAAACCACAACCATGTGTTTGATTCCGTTGATATGTAAGACGGTTTCAATTCCAGTAATTGCCGCTGGAGGCATTGGAAGTGGGCAGGCAATGGCGGCTGCTATGTGCTTAGGAGCCCAAGGAGTGCAGGTGGGAAGTAGGTTTGTTGCAACCGTTGAAAGCAGCGCACATCAAAATTTCAAACAATCAGTGGTTGATGCTGGCGATGGTGCTACCGAATTGACCTTGAAGGAATTGACTCCCGTAAGATTGATAAAAAATGCCTTTTACCATGAAGTTCAAGATGCTTATGCTCAAAATTTCAGTAAAGAACAATTATTAGAATTGTTGGGTCGTGGAAGAGCGAAAAAGGGTATGTTTGAAGGAGACTTAGTAAATGGTGAACTAGAAATTGGCCAAGTTTCAGCGATTATCAATGAGATTACGACGGCTGAGACTGTTGTAAAAGAATTGGTGGAAGATTGTAAAAAAACATTGATTCAAACAGCCGCAGGGTTTAACTTTGGATAAATATGGAAGGAATCGATCAGCCTGAACTTAGATGGAAGGTAATTTACACTTCCAGCAGACAAGAAAAGAAGGTTTCTGCATACTTAGAAAAAGCAAGGGTAGAACATTATTTGCCCCTTTACAAGAGTTTGAGATTTTGGAAAGACCGTAAAAAGTGGGTCGAAATGCCCTTGTTTAATGGTTATATTTTCGTTCGTCCAGATGAAATAGAGCGTGATATCGTTTTGCAAACACCGGGTGTTGTAAAATTCATTCGTCACAATGGCAAAGATGCAGTTGTAGCAGAAAAACAGATCAATTTGATCCGTCAATTTGTGGAATTGGGTTATAATATTTCTGAAATATCTGCAAATGAGCGGTTTGAAGTGGGAGATATTGCCGAAGTATTAGATGGTCCGCTGAAGGGACAAGAAGCAGAAATTTTCAAAATGGGCGACGACAACTACATTTTGGTAGCTATTGAGGCATTAAATCAGTCTGTAAAGGTAAAATTACCTAAAGAGATTTTGAAAATAGTGCAGCGAAAAGCTGATATGGAAGAATTTAAACCTTTGTGGTAATTTTGATTCAATGCTTGGAAATAAAATCTTACTCCTTTCGCCCCATACCGATGACGGGGAATTGGGCTGCGGAGCTTCTGTCGCTAAGTTGGTGCGTCAAGGAAAAGAGGTAGTATATGTGGCTTTTAGTGCTTGTGAGCAAAGTGTGCTGCCGCAGTTTCCAAAAGACATATTGATTCAAGAGGTTAAAGGGGCCACAGCGGCTTTGGGAATCAAACCTGAGAATTTGATTTTACATAGGTTTGAAGTGAGAACGTTTAATTATCACCGACAAGAAATTCTAGATTTACTTATTCAATTAAGAGAAGAATATAAACCCGATACGGTTTTAATTCCATCATTGAACGATATTCATCAAGACCACAAAACCATTGCGGAAGAGGCTCTGAGGGCTTTCAAGTTTCACAATGTGATAAGTTATGAATTGCCATGGAACAATTTGAATTTCAATACGTGTGCTTTTGAAATTGTTGAAGAACAAGATGTTATTTGTAAAATAAACGCCTTAAATCAATATCAAAGTCAGGCTCACAGACCTTACGCTAATGAAGAGTTTTTGCGCAGTCAGTTGAGAATGAGAGGGGTTCAAGTAGCTCGTAGATATGCGGAGGTATTTGAGGTAGTACGGTTGGTGAACGACTGATTTTTATTATTTTCGCCCTAATGCAGTGGATTTCACAGATTTTGTTTGCCCTTTCCTTGGGAACGGGAATTTACTTTTTTTGGAAAAGTGTATCCAAAATCAAGCGAAACATCAATCTAGGTCGAGACATTGACTTGTCAGATAACGCTTCCGAACGCTGGAAACAAACCTTTTTTGTGGCCATGGGCCAAAGTAAAATGGTGAGAAGACCCGTGGCCGGCTTTTTTCACATTCTCATTTATGCCGGGTTTGTTCTAATAAACATTGAAGTTCTTGAAATTATTCTTGATGGATTGCTAGGAACTCATCGCCTATTCGCAGCGCCTCTTGGTAAGGTCTATAATTTTGCAATCGGATTTTTTGAAATATTGGCCTTTGGTGTCATTTTGGCTTGTGTGGTTTTCTTGGGACGTAGATACGTTACAAAGGTTCCCCGTTTCACCATGAGAGAGATGGCCGGTTGGCCTACCAAAGATGCGACCATCATTTTAGTTGTTGAAATCATCTTGATGGGTGCCCTTTTGAAAATGAATGCTGCTGAGCAAGTGCTTCAATCTAGAGGTGTAATGGAAGCTCATGGTTCCTTTCCCGTAAGTAAGTTTTTGGTGCCGTTTTTTGATGGATTTTCAGATTCTGCACTTCACCTTATGGAACGCGGTCTTTGGTGGGTGCATTTCATAGGAATTTTATTGTTCTTAAATTACGTGCCCTTCAGTAAACATTGGCACATCATCATGGCATTTCCCAATGTTTACTTCTCCTCTTTGAAGAACAAAGGCGAGTTTGCGAACATGTCATCTGTTACCACAGAGGTTAAACTCATGATGGATCCATCCGCGCAGCCACCAGAAGGATATGAAGCTCCCGCTGGATTTGGTGCCCGTGATGTGAATGATTTAACTTGGAAAAACCTCATGGATGCCTACACGTGCACGGAATGTGGCCGTTGCAGCAGTGTTTGTCCTGCGAATTTGACTGGAAAACTATTGAGTCCTAGAAAGGTTATGATGGATACCCGCGATCGATTAGAAGAGGTAGGAAAGGCCATGGATACACAAAATTCTACGGTAAAAGTAGATGATGGAAAAGACTTACACAGTTATATTTCTGCCGAAGAATTATGGGCATGTACCACTTGCAATGCTTGTGCAGATGCTTGTCCGGTAAACATCAATCCGGTAGATATCATTGTTCAAATGCGTCAATATCTGGTAATGGAACAAAGTGCAGCACCAAGTGAATTGAATTCTATGTTTACGAATATGGAAAACAATGGTGCGCCTTGGCAGTTCAATCCTAACGACAAAGCCAATTGGACGAATGTCTAATGCGCAATAATGTGTATCTTTGTTTCAATAATTCATTTCACATGAGTAGTTTAATGTTCCTCGGTATGGGTGGTCAAGAGATCATAATCGTTGCCTTGATTGTTTTGTTGTTGTTTGGCGGAAAGAAAATTCCTGAATTGATGCGTGGTTTAGGACGTGGAGTTAGAGAATTTAAAGATGCCAAAGATGGAATTCGTTCTGAAATTGAAAAAGGAATGAACGAAGACAAAACCAGCGAGAAGTAATCTTGAAATCGTTTACCCAAATTTCGGAAATCCGTTCTGCAATAGAATCGGGCTCAACAACTTGTGTTGAGTTGGTAGATAATTATTTGTCGGTCATCGAAACGAAGAAAGATCTCAATGCCTTCTTGGAAGTTTGGGATGTTGAGGCTCGTGAAAGAGCGGCAGAAATAGATTTAAAAATAAAGGCAGGAACTGCTGGCCCGTTGGCTGGTGCAGTCATTGCTTTAAAAGACAATATGGCTTACAAAGGCCATAAGGTTTCCAATTCTTCGAAAATATTGGATGGGTTTGAGTCGGTATTTACGGCAACAGCTGTTCAGCGATTGTATGATGCTGATGCTATTTTTATAGGAAGAACCAATTGCGACGAATTTGCAATGGGAGCATCTAATGAAAATTCAGCGTTCGGACCTGTAAAAAATGCCTTTGATCCTGAAAGAGTGCCCGGAGGTTCTAGCGGTGGAAGTGCAGTTGCAGTAGCCGCGGGTATGTGCCATGCCGCCTTGGGTTCAGATACCGGAGGTTCCATCAGACAACCCGCAGCATTCAATGGTATTTTTGGACTGAAACCAACCTATGGAAGAATTTCCAGATGGGGTTTACTTGCTTATGCTTCAAGTTTTGATCAAATCGGCCCCATGACGCATTCATTGGAAGATTGTGCCTTGCTCACTTCCATCATGAGTGGAGCAGATGGACATGATGCCAGTATGTTGCAAGAAAATAGCATTCCTGTTTGGCCAAAGCCTAATTCTGCTGAAGTTTCTGGGTTTACTAAGTTGCGGTTTGCAGTGATGAAACAAGCAGTAGAGCATGAAGGAATTGATCCTGAAGTGGCTGTATCATTTAAAACCTTGTTGTCTGATTTGGAAAATGCAGGCCATGAAATTACCTATTTTGATTTTCCTTTACTAGATCATTTGGTGCCAGCCTATTATGTGTTGACTACAGCAGAGGCAAGCAGCAATTTGTCGCGTTATTCGGGAATGATGTACGGTTTTAGAAGTCAAAATGCCTCTGATTTAGAATCTACATACGTACTTTCTCGCTCTGAAGGATTTGGACCTGAAGTTAAACGTAGAATCATGTTGGGAACCTTTGTGTTATCATCTGATCAATACGATGCCTATTATGAAAAAGCACAAAAAGTGAGAAGAATCATACAAAATGAGACTTTGAAAACTTTAGAAAGCGCTGATGCCATATTGATTCCTACTACTTCTACCCCTGCATTCAAGTTGGGAGAGAAGTCAAAAGACCCTGTATCTATGTATTTGGCTGATTTATTTACTGTGCAGGCCAACTTAGCAGGCAACCCAGCGATTTCCATTCCTATGTTTAAAACTCAAAGCGGTTTACCCATGGGCGTTCAGTTGATGACTAAACCCGGTGAAGACATCAAGTTGTTTGACCTTTCTTCGGAAGTTTTGAAGTTCAGCAAATGATGTTTTTTGTTAAGCGCTTTGCAATTTCTATATTGTTTTTGAGTGGTTCAATTGCGTTTGGACAATCCTCTTTTTTACCATCATCTTCTACCTCTGAAGTAGTTTCAGGCTTGCGTGAAATCAAAAAGCGCGGCCTTTCTTTGAATATTACGGACACCTCATTGATTTCGGAATGTAAACGGGTTTTAGATGGCCGCAACGATTCTATTTTTCAGGGTGTTTACAGATTTATTTATTTCAGGGATTTGATTGAAAATAAAAGAAGATTGGCTGATTTGCCATGGTATGTGAGCTTTTTACCTTTAGCAAATTCGGGTGTTAATCCCAATTACAAAGGAAAAGACGGGAAATCAGGTGTTTGGCCTTTAGGATATACGATTGGAAAGAAATATGGTTTGATTCAAAATTCTTTGTACGATGAAAGAAGAGATGTTGAGAAGTCAACCGAAGTGGCAATCAAGTATTTTTTAGATTTAAATAACATTTACAAAGATTGGAACTTGTCTATTATGGCTTTTAATCTAGGAGCGGCACGAGTAAATCAGGTGATGCACTTTAGAAAAGCTCTTAGTTTTGATTCTATATTTCCTTATTTTTTTGAGGAGGAGAAAAAACAATACCACACCTTTATAGCTACCATTTATGCATTTCAGGTTTGGGAAAAACAGGGAGTGACTTTATCGGAGTCAAAATGGATTGCTTATAATCAACTTAAAAGAATTGCTTCATCTAGCTTTGAATTGCCTTTAGGTATGTTGGAGGAAAAGACAGGTATTGGAGCCGAATTAGTCAAGAAATACAATCCAGCGCTGAAAGCAGATTTAATACCATATTTAGGCACAAAAAACTCGGGTATTAGGCCTTTGATTTTGAAGCTACCTGAAAATGAAGCAAATATATTTAAACTGAAACAGGATTCATTCGCCATTTGGGTATCTGAGTGGAATCTCAAAATTGCAAAAGATAGATACGGTTCTCAACCTGCAGGTATTGGCACTATAAACAGACATACTGGAGAAGTTATTAGTAGGCCACAAAATACCCAAACTCCGGTTAGACCTCCGGCTGAAGTGACCGAAAATGCACCGGTCAGAGAAGTTTATAATCAAGATAGCATCCGAAATGATGTTACCCCAAAAGTGTGGGTTTATTATACCATCAAAAGGGGTGATGCACTTTTTACATTATTAGATGTATTTGACTGCACAGAAGATGATGTTCGCAGATGGAACAACATTCGTAGATCGCAGTTTATGATTGCTGGAGAAAAATTGAGATTTGAAGTTGACTCAACAAAGAAGATTTATTACTCTAAAATCAATAGTATGACATTGATTGAGAAAAGAGAGTTAGCTAAAAATGATTAAAAAAACCATTTTTTTCTGTTTCATTTTTTTCATAGGCGGCTTCAAATACGGTAGAGCCCAAAATTCATCAAAAACTTTAATTGACATTGTTCAAATTAATGATATTAAATTAATTGAAGAAAAAATTAAAATTGATGGTCATCTCACAGAGGCGGTTTGGAAATCCGCGAAATTTTCTGGAAACTTTACTCAGCATTATCCTTACGATACCAGTTATTCAATCACGAAAACCGAATATGCTCTTTATAGCGATGACAAGTTTTTATATGCAGCTTTTAGGTGCTACAGGCGCAATGCAAACGAGAGATTTGTTGTAAATAATCTAAAGAGAGATTTTTCCGTGTTGACAAACGACGCGGTAATATTAACGATTTCCCCTTTTTTAGATGGGCAAAACGGATTTTCATTTGGTGTGACTCCGCACAACGCACAGCGAGAAGGTTCAGTTGAAAATGGGGGAGGTTATGGTGTGTCTACAGCTTGGGATCAAGTTTGGTTTTCACAAACTAGAATAACGGACTCTGTTTGGTATGCTGAAATGGCCATCCCATTTTCTAGTATACGATTTGTAAGAGGATCCAAGCACTGGACATTCAATGTTTCTCGAATAGATTATGTAAATAATGAGATCAGCAGTTTGTTCAGGGTTCCAAGAAATTTTAATATTTCATCTTTGGTTTTTGCCGATACGTTATTATGGGAGAAACCTATAGAAAAACGCCCATTTAATGGGGTTTTCATACCTTATGTTAGTAATTTGACATCGCAACCCAAAGGACCTAACACCCCTATAACACAGCTTCCAAGAATTGGTTTTGATGCAAAATTGGGAATCACTCCGTCGTTGAATTTGGATGTGACCGTAAATCCTGATTTTGCTCAAGTTGATGTAGATGTACAGCAGATCAATTTAACGAGATACAGTTTGTTTTTCCCTGAACGAAGACAATTTTTTATAGAGAACAGTGATTTATTTGCCAATTTCGGCTTCAGGCAAATACGGCCGTTCTTTTCTCGTAGAGTCGGTTTAAGTGATTTTGGGCGAAATATTCCTATTACACAAGGACTGAGACTTTCAGGGAAATATGGAAATAATGTGCGTTTGGGAATCATGAATGTAACTACCGCCGATGAAGAAAAATATGGTGGCTTGGTGAAAAATTATTCTGTATTTGCCATGCAACGCAAGATATTCAAGGCGAGCAATGTTGGTTTAATTGTGGTTCATGATGAAAAATTAAATTTACCCAAACGCGATTTTAATACTGTATTGGGAACGGAATTAAATCTTTTGAGTCCAGACAATAAGTGGAGTGGAAAAGCATTTGTACAGAAGTCACATTATCCGGGACTTCCTTTGGCCAAAGGCTACGCGCATGCTTCGTATTTAATGTATCGAAGTTTGGATTGGATGTTCATGTGGAATCATGAATTTGTAAGCAGACGTTATTTGGCGAGAACGGGATTTGTTCCTAGGATTGACAACTTTGACCCTTCAAGTGGTAAGGTGGTAAAATGGGATTATTGGCGTTTAGAACCAGAATTAAAGCGGGTGTTTTACCCAAAGAGCAAGATAATAAATAGTGTTTCTGCTTTCCTTTACAATAGCAGTTATTACGACAGCGCTTTTGTGCCAACTGAAAGTAATACCACATTGGTGAGTGAATTGAAGTTCCAGAACACGGCTTACGTTTATGTGACGGGATATTCTTTCTACAGCAGATTGTTTTTACCCTTTGCGCCTGTAACTCTTCCCGGTAGGGGATATTTAACTGGCGAGCATCAGTGGCAAGGAGTTAACATAGCTTTTTCAACCAATACCCGAAAACCGCTCACTATCAATGGGGAAGTTGATTTTGGTGGATACTACATCCACGGAAATAAACAAGAATACAGAACAGAACTTAATTACAGGGTTCCAGGTTTGGGTAGGAAGCGAATACCTCGTTTATTGGTTACGGCAAGCCTTAGACATATAGATATTGATTTGAATGATTCAGGGCAATACCAAATTGATTTGATTGGATTTAAAGCAGATTATAGCCTTTCTACAGTTACTTATTTGATTGGATACTGGCAATACAATGCTCAAAATGGATTCATGAACATGAATCTAAGATTCCAATGGAGATATAGGCCCATGAGTGATTTCTTTTTGGTCTATTCTCAAAATTGGGACCAAACCTATTTGACTCCTCAGAGCCGCGAAGCTTGGTCCCTAGGTGGAAGAAGTTTAGCCTTTAAAGCTGTTTATTGGTTTTAAACAGTTTGCGCAAGATTGCATTAGAATCCGTCTCCGTCAAACATATTCCCTAGTCCACCTAAAATACTTCCTTCGTCTCTGCGATTTCCGGGTTGAGCGTATGATAAGATGCGACTTGCCAATCGACTAACAGGCAAGCTTTGCAACCACACTTTTCCGGGTCCGCGTAAAACGGCAAAGAAGAGTCCCTCGCCTCCAAAAACAGCATTTTTAATGCCCTTTACGAATTGAATATCGTAATCAACCCCACCGGTAAAGGCAACAATGCAACCGGTATCAACTCTTAACAATTCGCCGGGTTTCAAATCGCGTTCAATGATATAACCACCTGCATGTACAAAAGCCATTCCATCGCCTTCTAATTTTTGCATGATGAATCCTTCACCACCAAAAAGACCAGTACCAAGTTTGCGTTGAAATTCGATTCCCACACTCACCCCTTTTGCCGCGCAAAGGAACGCATCTTTTTGGCAAATAACTTTGTGACCCATTTGTGCTAAATTCATGGGTACTATTTTTCCTGCATATGGTGCTGCAAAGGTCACTTTATGCTTTCCATAGCCATTGTTGGTAAAGGCAGTCATGAATAAACTCTCACCTGTTAGCAATCGCTTGCCGGCACTGAAAATCTTACCAAATAAGCCACCTTGTTCTTGGCTACCATCGCCAAAGATGGTTTGCATCTCAATGCCTTCATCCATAAACATGAAACTACCAGATTCTGCAATAACGGTTTCTTGTGGATCAAGTTCAATTTCTACACACTGCATTTCTTCTCCGTGCAGCTTGTAATCAATTTCGTGATTTTGTATCATGATTTTTTCAGTTTTAAAATTGAAAATTCGGTATTTTCTGCTTTGATGTTGTTTTCTAGTCTACCCATTTGGTCAATTTCCATAGTTACAACATCATTTGGCTGAAGCCATTGAACTTGGTAATTGGGGTCATTCAAAAGTCCAGTTCCGTTCAATTCCAAAAAACAACCTGTACCAACGGTGCCAGAACCAATTACATCACCCGGCAATACATCAACACCATATGCGCATCTTTCAATAATCTCAGCGAAAGTCCAATCCATATCTCCCATGTTTCCTTCGCTTACCTGAACTCCGTTGACCCAACATTTCATAGAAAGATTGTAGTTGTTTCCTACGTGGTTGGGTTTTGCTTGGATTTTAAAGGGTTCAAGTTCGTCAGGGGTAATCATGAATGGACCAATAACCGTGCTGAAATCTTTTCCTTTAGCAGGACCAAGGTTAAGCAGCATTTCTTCCATTTGAAGGGTTCTTGCACTCATGTCGTTCATAATCATATAACCTGCAATATAATTATCTGCCTCTGCAGCCTTTATATTGCGACCTTTCTTACCTATAACAACAGCAGCTTCAAGTTCAAAATCTAATTTTTGGAAATGGTCAGGCATACACACAATTTCACCGGGTCCTTGGATGGCATTGTGATTGGTAAAATAGAATATAGGGTATTGATCAAATTCTTCAATCATGGGAACTTTTCTGTTTCTTCGTGCGGCAGCAACGTGCTGTCTGAAAGCATATCCATCTCTGCAGCTGCTGGGCTGTGGCACAGGTGCAAGTAGGGTTAAATCAGAATAATTTAAAGCTTTTTCAGAGTGTTTTCCATTGATAATTTCGTCTTGAATGATTTGGCTTTTTGCTTTGTTGGATTCCCAATCTTCCAAAATGGCCTTCATGGTTACTGGTATTTCAGCATTTATTTGGCTGAGAGGGTAGACTTTGTTATCTACCAATAAGGCTGCTTGAGCTATAGCTCCGTGGCTGAACGACACAAATTTCATGTTTCAAAAATACAATAATCTTGTTCAGACTTGGTTACTCTCCGACGAATTCAGAACTTTGAACCATAAAAATGAAAAAGAATAAAATATTGGTAACCGGTAGCAATGGTTTATTGGGTCAAAAATTAACCGATTTATTGATTCAAGATAGTGGGATAGAATTGATTGCAACAGGAAGGGGAAAGAACAGACATCCAAAAAGTGATACTGAAGGGAGATATACCTACATTGAATTGGATATAACAGACAATCAATCAGTTGAAAAATTATTAATGACTAAAAAACCAGAAATTGTTATACACACTGCTGCAATGACCCAAGTAGATGATTGTGAGTTTGAAAAAGAACTTTGTGTAAGTTTAAATATTGATTGTGTTGAACAACTAGCAAAACTAAGTCAAGAGTTGGGTTTTAGATTGATTCATTTAAGTACAGATTTCATTTTTGATGGTACAAAACCCATGTACAAAGAAGAGGAAGAACCCAATCCATTGAGTTACTATGGTTGGAGTAAATTGGAAGCGGAGAAGAAAGTACTTGAGTATTCAAAGAACTATGCCATTTTAAGAACGGTTCTGGTTTACGGAAAGGTAGCAGATATGAGTAGGTCTAACATCATGTTGTGGTCTTATAATACGTTGAAAGACAAAAAGAATGCTAAAGTAGTAGACGATCAGTTTAGAACTCCAACATTAGCAGAAGATTTAGCAGTGGGATGTAAATTGGCAGCATTATCTAATGTGAATGGAATTTTCAATATTGCTGGCAAGGATTATGTGAGTATATATGAGTTAGTTGAAAAAATAGCTTTGATGTATGGTTTTGAAATGACTAACATTGATAGGGTGTCTAGTGATACTTTAAGCCAACCAGCAAAACGACCCCCTATAACAGGATTAGATATCTCTAAAGCTCGTGAAATATTGAATTATGAGCCCCATTCTTTAGAGGATGGTATAAGAATTTGCTTGGGTATGTGATATATTGTTATCATTATAAGAAAATTAACTTTACTTTGTGGTATGAAAATTTCTAGGCACAAAGCACTGACTTTTCTTTCTTTAATTTTAATCTTGTTGGGCGGTTGCAAAAGCAACGATAAATCTGAGCTTGTAGTATTATCAGGTGGAACTAAACCGTTAAAAGCTGACCAAATATTAGATTATTTGGATAATAAAAAGGAGAACTACGAGCGATTGGTAGGTGTTACATTGTTTGCCAAGGTAACAATGAGAGACACCTCAGCTTTGGTTAAAAAGGCCTTACAGGTGTATCGTGAAAGAGCTGAAAAAGAAGGGGATAATAACCTTAAACTGTTGGGGTATTCAAAGTTGTTGGAATCGGCTGACAGACGGAGAAATTTAGTGATACATGGTGTAACTGAGTCAGACAAAGATTTAGCAAATTCAATTACCGATCTAAATCAACAAGTATTAAAAATTGGTGATGAGTTAAACGATACAACCATGAAAATTTTGGCAATTACTCAGTTGAGTTCTAATTATTTTGGTTTAGGAAAGAACGATAGTGCTGAGATGTTGACTAAGTTGGGTTTTGATTTGGCGTATAATAGTCGAGATTATGTGCATATCCATTTCTTTGGGGTCAATTTGGGATATGTTTTTAATAAAAAATCAATGTATGGTGCTGCTCAACAATATTTTGAAACAGCTTTAGATGCTGCTAAAAAAGTTGGTTCTCCACATACAATGGCAGTAAATAATTTGGTGGGTTTATTAGTTTCAGAAAAGAATTATTACGATGCTGAGCAACTTTGGAATCAAGAATTTACAAATAAAGAATTGGATCCAGGTTCCTATGAAGACCAGGTTTTGATTATCAATAAATCTTACATCTTACAAAAATTAGGAAAGTACAAAGAGGCTCAAATTTGGATTAACAAAATAAATGATGTTGCAAATTATCCAGATTTACAAATTGATTATCATAGAGTGATATTGAATCAAATGGAACATGAGAAGTTAAGTACTTCGTTGTATTTGGATAGCATAAAGTCTATTTGGTTGGCATATCCTCCAGATGGAATCAAGAAAATGGATGCATTTATTCAAAATGCACTGCCCTTAAATTCAAATTTAATCAGTGAAAAGGATATAAAATTTATTGACAGTTTTGTGGATCCAAGTAAAGATGATTATTATGATTGGGTTGATATTTATGAATCTATCAAAGGGGTTAGGGCTCAAAGTAAAGGAGATCTTAATGAAGCCATAGGGCATTTTAGAAAGGCCTTGGAAATTAAAGAATTGGCAAATATCAAAGATGGTATTAGCAGGAAATCTGATATCACAGAGAAACTTCACATAAGAGAACAACAAGCAAAATTGGAAGAAAGTAACATTTTACTTGAGCACGAGAGAAATAGCTATTTATGGTATAGACTTATTACCGCAGCAATTATTTTGCTTGGTTTATTTATCATTTTCATCATTGTGAGAGAGCGAGGAAGATTGAAACTTCAAAATGATTTGGTAGAAAAAGAACTTATTTTAGAGAAAAAGTCAGCTGAAGCATTGCAATTGGAAAATGAAATTAATGGCAGAGTATTGGCACTTTCGAAGTTGGTCATTGCGAAAGCTGATCGCATTAATAAACTATTGATGGCCCTAAATGAGAATAATTTTAAAGAGCAGATAAGAGAATTAAAAACAGAATCGCTAGCCATTCAAAATGCGTTTTCTGAAGCAAAGCCCCAGTTAGCAGACAAATTATTGGAAGACTATTCTGAAATTCAACAAGATTTTCCTGGAGTTTCCGAATTGAACATGACAGAGAAAAGAATTTTCGTTTTGTCTATCAACGGTTATCACAGCAAAGAAATAGGCAGTATTCTTGGACTAACTGGACAGTATGTAAACAATGCGCGAACTCGAATTCGTAAGAAATTAGATATTTCGGAGAATTGGAATGAGATTAAAATAAATAAAAAGAATCCAAATTTAATATGAATGAAAACTTTAGAAGCGGATTTGTAAGCATTATTGGAATGCCCAATGCTGGGAAAAGCACCTTATACAACAGATTATTGGGTGAGACACTCGCCATAGTCAATCCAAAGGCTCAAACAACCAGACACAGAATTCTAGGTGTAAAAAACGGACCGGGTTTTCAAATTGTGTATTCCGATACTCCGGGAGTTCTATACAAGACATCCTATAAGATGCATGAAAAAATGATGCACTTTGTTAATGAATCAGTTGCCGATAGTGACGTATTGATATTGATGATTGATATCAAAGGTCGACAGTTTACTGAAGAAATTAAGGAGAAGTTTGAACATGCAAAGGCAAAGAAAATAGTTGCTTTAAATAAAGTTGATTTGAGTAATCAATCTGATTTAGAAGCCAAATTGGAGGAAATCAAAGAGAATTTCAAAGCAGATATTTATTTGCCCATTTCTGCTGAGCACGGATTTCAAGTGGAGGTTCTAGAAGAATATATTGAGAAGTTTTTACCTGAGCACCCAGCGTATTTTCCAGATGATCAGCTTACTGATAGGTCAGAGCGTTTTTTTGTGAATGAAATCATCAGAAATAACATATTGAAACTATACGATGAGGAAATTCCATATGCCTGCGAAGTCATGAGTTTGTCTTTCAAGGAAAATAAAAAATTGATTAAAATTAACTGTGAAATCATTGTAGAACGTGATTCTCAAAAGCCCATTTTAATAGGTAAAAGGGGTGATGGAATTAAAAACTTGGGCATTGAATCTAGAAAAGAGTTGGAAGCTTTTTTTGGTAAGCAGGTCTTTTTAGAATTGTATGTAAAGGTTAGGGAAGACTGGAGAAACAATAATAACATGCTCAAACAATTTGGGTATGATCAAGAGTAAGTTATATCTTTTGTGTTTTGTTGGCTTGTTATCTTGCATCAATGCAAAGCAAGTTGATGGAGGTGATTTATATCCAGAAAAAATCAATGGATGGGTGTTAAACAAGGTCTTTCATAGAACATCTTTTGATACATCTTATGCTATAACATTGAATGGAATAAAGTATAACATTCGGTTTAATGTTCCACAAAACAATAACCACCAACTAATTCTATTTTTACCAGGTTGGAACTTGCCTGCAAGCGATTGGAAAACAAAGACCAGGGTGGTTGATAGTGCCTTGAATTCAGGTTATTCTACGCTCTTGGTAGATATGGGAAAAAGTGTCTATTTGGATACTTTTTACTCTAATACAAGAGCAGATTACAAGAATTACCCCACTCGACAATGGTTGTGGAATGAGGTTCTCGGGCCTTACAGAGATGCCGGCTTTTTTAGTGATGTTTATAAAGGATTAAAATCACATGTATTTGGATTATCGACAGGTGCAAGAGGTGCTGTTGCATTGGCTCAGGATCATTATTTAACCATAAACTTTATAGCCGCTTTAAGTGGAGATTATGACCCACTAATTGATACTACAGATGCTTTGATGATCAATTCTATGGGTAGATATTTCCAAAATACGGATCGTTGGAGGTTTGGCTCAAATAATTTGATACATAAAGGAGCTGTCTCAGGACATCTATTTCTAGCACATGGAAGGAAAGATAAAATTGTACCCGTGCGTCACTCTTTAGATTTCTCAGATAGTTTGAGTAATTGGAATAATGTTGATCAAGGTTGGCCTGTTTATACGTTCTTTCCTGAAAGCTTTGGACATGATTATTTGTTTTGGGACGAAGCAGGTTTGAAAGCGCTCAATCAGCTGAGGGTTCTACACCCATAAGGGTTAGTTTATCTGTGTTTGAGTCTTTGTCTTTTTTGCTAAAGATGGTTGCGACCATCATGAATACGGAAGTCATTAAAATGACCTGGGTAATCATTGTTTGATTAACGACTGAAATTGTTTGACCAGCTGGTATACTTACAAAAAGCAACACGGTTATAAGTCCTCTTGGCGAAACATACGCCAATGGGAAGATGGGCAACTTCAGAATGAGTAATTGTAAAATTCTCAGTAAAACAATCATTCCAAAGACCAGAGAGGAGAGAATGAATGTGTCTAAATCAAGGAGTGTGTTAAGGTCAATGGTAAAGCCAAAAATCAGGAAAAAAGATACTCTAACAATAAATGTGAGTTCTGTTGTTATCTCTTCAAATTTATGTATTTCTTTAGTTAGATGGGATGTTTCAAAATTCCTGAAAAATCTAATAGTGCTAATTTTTTCAATGTTTGCAATAACCAATCCAAAAACTAGGATGAGTATCAGGGCGGGCAAATGAAAGCCTTTTGCCAATGCGTATAAGAAGATGATTAAGGCAATAATGGGCATGAATTTAATGCGGTGCTTTAGTCTACTTATCATGAGTGTAAGTACCAAAGCGGCTGCGAGAGAAAATATTACACTAACGCCAATTTCCCCCAAAAACATAAGGGAAGTTTTCCAATTGATGATTTCATTGAGAGCAATGAAGTTGAATAACGTAACACCAACAATGTCTGAGAGACTGGATTCGAAAATGATGAATTCTTTATCTTTTTTGCTGAGCATTTTAGCCGTGGGTATGGCAATTGCGCTGCTTATGATAGATAATGGAATGGCATTTAAGAGACTGTCTTTAAGTCCAAAACCTTGAATGGTAAACCATGCGCCGAGGCTGATGCACAATGTGATAATTGATAGGAAGGCCAGAAGAAATGTTTGATTTAGCAGGGGCAGTTTTTGTTTGGTTAGTTTTAGTTCTAAGGTTCCTTCAAGAACAATTAGAATCAAACCCATGGTTCCAAGTTCGGGCAAAACAGAAGAAAAATCGGGTTTTTCCCAATGCATAAAATCAACTAATTTCTGAGAGAGCATTCCCAAAATCAAAAGAATGATGATGTTAGGAACACGGGTTTTGGGTGAAATTATTTCAAATAAATATCCAATCAGGATCAAGGAAGTAAAAACCAGCAAGAATGAAACATGCATACCCCGAAGTTAGTATAATATTCGCGCATCGCCATGTTGAAACGCCAGGATTTCACCGTCTATCTCTAAAATAGCTCTTCCATTTTGGTCTACACCTTTAAATATTGCTTCATGAATTTTGGCGTTGGGAGTGGATATTTGAACGTTTACGAGCTCTGAAAAACGCCAAAGGCTTTGTTCAAAGTAATGATGTATTTTTTCAGTTTCTCGGGGGATGTTTAATGCGCGTTCAAAAATAAATTCAGCCAATGATTGGCCAAATTGATGAAGGTCTTCAATTTTAAATGAATTAATTTGATTCAGGGAAATTCTTTTTTCAATATTCTCTGCGTTTTCTGATTCTGTTGGATTGATGTTAATGCCAATTCCTAGAATAAATAATTTATCGTGGTTTTCTTTGTTGATTTTATTGGAAATTATTTCAGGTGCTTCTTGGAAGGGTAGAACTTGCATAAGAATACCAGCTAGTTTTTTGTCTTGACAAAGTAAATCGTTGGGCCATTTTATGAACAGTGGCTCTTCGCAATGACGTTGCAGGTAAGTGCAAACGAGGGTTGTGATATGCTTGTTAACGGCCACCCAGTCGAAGGTTTCGTGTTTTGAGCTGATTTTAAATCCCAAGGAAATAGCCAATCCGTCTTCGGGGCCCATGTCCCAAGAATGATTGCCTTGGCCTTTTCCTTTGGTTTGATTGAAGGAGTAAATGCCGTACTGATTGGTGGTAATTCCTTTTTGGAAAAACTGAATTAATTGGGTCTGCGTAGACTCTATTCTTGGGGCATAATATAATTTTTCGAGGACTTCCAATGGGTTTGTGTTTATTTTGCACAAAATAACAGCAAATGAGCAAAATAAAAACGGTAGATTCAGAAGCGATGGCGGCGGTGGCGGTTCAAGGATTACAAGAGAAAAAAGGGTTAGACATAGTTACCATAGATTTAAGAGGACTAGGATCAGCATTTACTGATTTTTTTGTGATAGCGCATGGATCATCGAACAGACAAATTGATGCATTAGCTGATAGCGTAGAAGAAGAAATGCGTAAAGTTCTAAATGAGCGTCCAACGCATAGGGAGGGTTCAGATGTGGCAGAATGGGTATTGTTAGATTATTACAATGTGGTGGTACATATTTTCTCAAAGCCTAATCGAGATTTTTACGCTTTAGAAGAACTTTGGGGAGATGGAATTGTAAAAAAGCACGATTAAAATAAAAATATATTTGGGAAGTTAGAAATTCTTCTTATTTTTGCAGCCCCAAGTAGCACGGCCCGTTCGTCTATCGGTTAGGACACGTCCCTTTCACGGATGAAAGAGGGGTTCGATTCCCCTACGGGCTACGAATCGCGGGATGGAGCAGTGGTAGCTCGTCGGGCTCATAACCCGAAGGTCGCAGGTTCGAGTCCTGCTCCCGCTACTAAGAGAGAAAAGTCGTCAATTATGGCGACTTTTTTTGTTTTACGCCCTTTGCTAACTCCTTTAAAATCAAGGAATAAAAGCAAAAATTAGGGCTATATGATTCAGTTCAGTTCTTTAACAAAATACAATAAACAATGAAAATGAAAACCATATTTACAACCTTCGTTTTACTGCTTTGGTTAACGATGACCTCAAAAGCACAAACATCTTATTCAGGAAGAGTTGAAACTGGGTATATGAATTATTTATACAGAACAATTACGGTTGACCCAGGCCCAAATTGGAAAGGCTATAACCTTGACAATAGGCAAAACGGTTTTAACTTCACATCCATTAACGGAGTGACATTTCAAGATAGAAAGATATTTACAGGAATTGGCTTGGGCTACTTGAATTTTGACAGTATAGATGGAGTTGCAATATTTGGAGATTTAGAATATTTACCATTTAAAAAGAGATTAACACCAATTTTAAATTTACGACTGGGCTATAATCATATTTGGAATCAATATGAAGGTGGGACAGGAACAATGCACACAGAATTTGGACTTGGAATAAATTATAAAATCAAAGAAAATTTTGGACTTTACATAAAGTCAGGAATCATGTTAACTCAACAGTCATTCTTACTACCACTAACACTGGGATTTAGATATTAATTGTGGCAATAAAAAAGTAGCTCATGGGGCCCATTGATAATAGGCGAGGTTTCGTCATCGATTCACTGACTTGTGTTATCTGAAGGTTCGGTGATATGAACAATCAAAAATTAATTATAACGTTAGTCAAATTAAGACAACCTAGAAAATCATTGATGAAATTTGTTAGACTAACCTTATTGACGATTTTATTTCTTACTCTCAAACAAGATAGTATTGCTTGTAGTGGGTATAAAATCACAATGGGCAATAAAACGTTCTTCGGTAGTAACTACGATGCTTGGTTTACAACACCTCATATTTGGTTTGAAACTGCACCAATTGAAAAATACGGTGCAGCATTTACAGGAGCAAGATTTGATGGAAAAAACGGATACGCACCGCAATCAGGAATGAATGAAATGGGTCTCGTTTTTGAAAGATTGGTTGCCTTCCACCCATTAAAACAGAGTTTTACAAATAGAAAGAAAATATCCAACCCGACAGTGTATTTGAAGGATATTCTTCATACTTGCAAATCAGTAGAAGAAGTAAAAGAGTATATCAGTAAATATGACCATAGTTATTTTATTGAAGACGTATTCATTTATGTAGATAAATCAGGTCGATATCTAATTGTTGAGCCATATTCTTTGACTATAGGAAATGAACCTACCTATGTTATCGCAAATTTTTGTCCTTCCATAACACCAAAACAAAATGCTAATAAACTTGGCAGATACCGAAACGGTGTAGCACGTATAAAAAGTGGTATAGACACTACGCTTGCCTATTGCACTGACTTGTTAAACACCATGCATGTTTGTAGAAAAAAAATTGGTGATGGAACTTTGATTTCTTCGATTTGGGACTTAAATAATGGCTCTGTAAACCTGTACTTTTATCACGATTTTAAGACAACCGTTCAATTCAATCTCAATGAAGAGTTAAAAAGAGGCGATCATATTATTGCAGTAGAAACCCTATTTCCCCACAATCCTGAATTTGAGGAATTACGCATTTTCAAAACCCCTAAAGACAGTATTTTTATTGGAGTATTTATAGTTGCTTCTGCGGCCTTTTTTTTATTGACTTCAGTCTTCTTTCTTTTTCAGTATTTTAAAAAGCAAAATAAAAGGTATTCTTACATTCAATTGTTGCTCTTTCCTGTTGGCTTAATTTTGGTTTACTATATGATTGTATTAAGTGGAAGTGTTAAAGTATTTTATTTTCCTGCACCTTATAAAGATCCGACAAATGTTCTTGTAAGTTTGACTTCATACATACCATTTCTATTGCTATTACTTATTCTACCTTTTTCTTTGATTAATTATAGACTTTTCAAAAATAATAATTGGTGTAACTTGGATTTAGGGCTATTTACCATAAACAACCTGATTTACATTATTCTCATTGGGCTATTTTCGTATTGGAAATTTTATGATATTTTCAAATAATAGAACGAATGGAAAGAAAATCGGCATATAAATGCAGTTTTGCAAAATAGCAGATTCATAGAAATATTTTTAATGAAAAATTAACGCATGAAGAAACTACCAATACTATTGATTGTTGTGATTATCCAATTCAATTTTGCAGTAATTGCTCAGAACAACGATTCTTTGAAAAGTAAGCAACACATCATTAATGTTGGTTTTTCCCTAAAGGATGGCAATAAGAACTATGGTGGAAGTTTAAAATATGAATTTGCTAAAAACGATAAGACAAGTTTCGGATTTAAAACCCTGCTCTATAACAATCAATATTATGACTATTCAGCAACGAGTTATTACATAAACGAACGACCTAGCTTGTATGGTATTTTTGAAGGAGTTATTACTAGATATTTAATGGGGAATATAGATAAATCCAAAGCTGGGATATACTTAGAACTAGGGCTTGGATACCATTTGGATAAATCAAGCTCAATTATACAATATACGGGATTTCCCTCATTCAAAAATAAATTTCAAGCAGAAGGACTGGGTAGCACTTTAGCAATGGGAAGTAGATTGAGAATTGGACAAGGTGATTTATTCATTGAGGGATTGCTCGGTGGAATTCTTATTGGTCATTATTACAACAGATTTATTTTCCCTGCAGATTATCCAGGCTTATCAAGTGGTAATCCATATCCAAATAGCGGCCCTGACAAAAATGGCAGTGCTGTTGCTTTTGTTAATGGCTATCCATTTATTAATGATGGTCTAATTGCTTTGAATTTAGGTTTTAGGTGTAATTTTTAGGATTGTCAAAAGTATTGAAAAGGCTAACATCTACCCTTCCATAAAAATAGAAATCACCTAATCACCCTCTACTGAAAGAAAAAAGTCGTCAGCAGTGGCGACTTTTTTTGTTTTAAATTTGCCATTGAATGTCTTCGTTTAATAATCTTAAGTTAAGAGTTAGGAATCAGTTGAGGCCAAGGCCTGATCTGAAAATTGGTGTGAAAATTTCCAAAACATGGCTGGGAGTAAGAAGTGCTGGTTTTTTTGTGCATTTACCTGTGTTGAATGCCAATTCAATCGTTTATTCCTTTGGAATAGGGGAAGATATTACTTTTGACAGGCATCTTATTGAAAAGGTGGGATGTAAAGTATTTGCTTTTGATCCCACACCGAGGTCAATTCAATGGTTAAGTGGTCAGAAACTGCCCGAAGGTTTTCAGGCTGCGCCCGTAGGGATATCCCCAGAAACTGGAACCATGAAATTTCATCTTCCCAAAAATACCAATCATGTTTCCGGTAGTTTAGAAGCTATGACCTACGTAGATGATAGCAACACCGTTGAGGTGGAGGTCAAAAAACTGTCTGATATTATGAGTGAATATGGGCACGAGCGTATTGATTTATTGAAAATTGATATTGAAGGGAGTGAATATGCGGTTTTGGATCAGGTTTTAGAGGATAACATTGACATTAAACAATTGGTGGTAGAAGTTCATGAGAGATATATTGAAAATGGGAAGTTGCTCACTACTAAAATGATAGAAAGTCTCAAGGCAAAAGGATATAAATTATTTGCAAAAAGCTTGAGTCGAGAGGAGCTTTCTTTCATTAAAATGTAAAACTTAAAATAAAACTAGTTGTTCATCAAACGTTTCTGCGTTAATTGCGTCTAACCAATAAGCAATTATGAATCGCAGAGAGTTCTTTAAACCCAAATCTGCATCTAATCAAGTTGAAAATGCATTGATTGATGGTAATGATGAACCCAATGGTTTGTCAAAAAAAATAACTCGAAGAACCAACACAGGTATAGCTAAATATCAAGGAAGTTGGGGCAGGCCGGAGGTTATTCATCTATTGCGAAGAACATTATATGGGCCAAGTTTAGGTGAGGTAAAAGACTTTGAAAAATTAACCTTAAGTCAGGCGGTTGATAAGCTGTTAGATACGAGCAATTACACTTTTGAGCCCCCATTGAATAATTATGGTAAAAGCACCGTTGACCTACAAGTAACATATGGAAAAACGTGGGTGAATGCCCCGTTTGATGCAAATTTAGAGCCTGTTAGAAAGAACAGTGTTAAATCATGGTTTTGGTCATTGGGGTTGAAAAATAATCAGTCAATCATGCAAAAAATGATGGTGTTTTGGCACAATCATTTGCCTGTACAAATGCTAGAAGTACCTGTAGCTGCTAATTGTTATTTTTATACAAAGGTTCTAAACGACTATGCTTTAGGCAATTTTAAATCATTAATTAAGCAAATGACTTTGGACCCGGCTATGTTGTATTATTTAAATGGTCGATTGAATACCAAAGATGCACCCGATGAAAATTATGCTCGTGAGTTGCAAGAGTTATTTACTCTGGGTAAAGGACCAGACAGTAAATTTACGGAAGACGATGTCAAAGCAGCGGCCAGGGTTTTAACTGGTTTTACAATAAATTTCACAACTACGCCCTTTTCTACCATGTTTGTTTCTAAAAATCATGATACGGGAGACAAACAATTTTCATCGTTTTATTCAAATACGGTTGTAAAAGGTAGAACAGGATTAACAGCTGGTTTGGACGAGTTAGATGACTTGTTAAATATGATACTTTCAGTTAATGAAGTGTCAAAGTTCATCTGCCGAAGGTTGTATAAATTCTTTATCTATTACAAAATTGATTCTGATGCAGAAACAAACGTAATTGAGCCATTGGCTAAGATTTTTAGAGATAATAATTACGAGATTAAACCTGTTTTAAAAGCATTGTTAGAGAGTGAACACTTCTATGATAACTGGAATAGGGCATGTATGATAAAAGACCCTTATTCGCATGTGGCGGGATTTATGCGACAATGGGAATTAGAGTTGCCTGATGCAACAGATCATCAAAAATTGTATAAGGCTTATGGCTTTGGTGCAGCGTATAATGCTATAACCCAAATGAACTTGGGCGATCCACCGAGCGTATCGGGCTGGGAAGCTTGGTATCAGGTGCCCTTGTTTCACAGAAGTTGGATTACCTCAGATTCGCTTCCCAAGAGAAACGAATACCAAGATTATTTACTTTGGATTGGCCACAAAGTTGAAGGATTCAATATCAAAGTAGATGTTTGGAAAATCACCAAGCAGTTTAGTAGACCTAATTATCCGGATGATTTAATCAAAGATGCTGTAGAGTTTTTATTGCCTATGAGCTTGGATTCAACCCAAACAGCTAGTTTAAAAGCAATTTTACTTCCTGGTGGAATACCCGATTATAACTGGACAGACGAGTACAATGCTGCTGTTGACACTAGTTATCCAAATCACGCCTCGGCATTGTCAACTTCTACCTTGAAGTTGCAAAGTTTGTATAAAGCAATCATGAATCTTTCAGAATATCAACTTTCCTAAACATTCAAAAAATGAAAAGAAGATCTTTTATTAAAGCGGCTGCAGCAAGTACTGTTCTACCCGTTAGTTTGAATGGTATGGGATTAAAGTCATTCCAAGAGTCGGCATTATTAACGGCCCTTGGGAAGCGTTCTTCCAACGGAAAAGTATTGGTATTGATTCAATTGAATGGGGGTAATGATGGCTTGAATACGATTATTCCTCTAGATCAATATTCCAATTTGACCAAGGCTAGGTCTAACGTAATCATGGATGAATCTAAAGTCATTAAGACTTGGGTTGATAAAGTGGGATTGCACCCTGGATTGGCTGCTTTAAATAACAAATTATTTGCTGCAAAGAAAATGAGTATTGTGCAGTCTGTGGGATATCCGCAGCCCAATTTCTCACATTTTCGATCTACAGACATTTGGATGAGCGCGTCTGACAGTAACACTGTTGTTACTACAGGTTGGATGGGTAGGTATTTAGATAAACAATATTCTGGTTTTCCTACAGGATATCCAAACGCCAATATGCCTGACCCGTTAGCGATTCAGATTGGTCCTTTGGTTTCGTTGAACTTCATGGGTTCAAATACGAATATGGGAATGGCCATCACAGATCCAAGCACTTTTTATAATTTGGTTGATAACAATGCGGGTAGCGTGCCAAGCACTCCTGCCGGTGATGAACTGGCCTACATTCGATTGCTTGCACAGCAAACCAATAAATATGCGACGGTAATTAAAGCTGCTGCGGCAAAGGGATCCAACAAATCAACCATGTATCCATCTGGAACTCGAATGAATTTGGGGGAGCAGTTGAAGATTGTTGCTAAATTGATTTCCGGGGGATTAAAAACACCGGTTTATATGGTGAGTTTGGGTGGATTCGATACACACAGTGCCCAAGTAGACTCTACAGACACCACAAAAGGGTCACACGCTGATTTGATGACACATTTAAGTCAATCGATTGCGGCTTTCCAAGATGATTTGGAGCTTTTGGGAGTGAGTGATAAAGTTGCAGGAATGACTTTCAGTGAATTTGGCAGACGCGTTCAAAGCAATGCGAGCGTAGGAACTGATCACGGTGCTGCAGCGCCATTGATGGTATTTGGCGATGGAGTGCAACCAGGTGTAATTGGGAATAACCCTAGTATTCCGACCACTACTACTGTGAATGATAATGTTCCCATGCAATTTGATTTTAGGCAAGTGTACGCCTCTGTATTAAAAGATTGGTTTGAATTGAGTTCTGCTGAGGTGAAGTCGATACTGGGCGCTGATTTTAATACCCTTCCCATTTTCAAAAATAATTCGGCGAGTATTGAAGATTTTGCTGATTTTATGACTCAGATTTCTATTTCAAATGTGTATCCCAATCCTGCAGTTGACCATAGTATTGTGCAGTTTAGAACCGATGGTGGGGGTAAATTGAAATTGAGATTGTTTGACCCCTTGGGAAATTTGGTTCAGGAGTATTTTGATGAGGATTTTTCAGTGGGCACTCATGAATACAAATTAGACCTAAGAGGCTTGAAACCAGGAAATTATATTTTGCAACTTAGGAGTAATGTAAAATCAGAGACTCAGGTTTTACAGAAACTTTGATCTTTTTTATAAAAAAAAGAGGAAATCATTTGAGGAATTCAAAAACTAATGTATTTTTGCACTCCCAAAATTGTCCGATGGTGTAACTGGCAACACGTCTGATTTTGGTTCAGAAGAGTCTAGGTTCGAGCCCTAGTCGGACAACAACCAAAAAGATTTGATGATATCCGGGGTAAGCCCGTGAGAAAGTAAAATCCATATTATGACATCACTTATACACCCTGTAAAGATTTTCGGCGGTTCTGCCTCTGAGTCATTAAACCAAGCTATTTGCGAGTATTATGGTACCACTCCAGGAGAGTTGACAATAAGTCGTTTTAGCGATGGTGAATTTCAGCCTAATTTTTTAGAAAGTGTTCGCGGTTGCGATGTATTTATTGTGCAATCAACCTATCCATCAACAGATAATTTGATGGAATTATTGATGGCCATTGATGCAGCAAAACGTGCAAGTGCGAATTACATCACTGCGGTGATTCCGTACTATGGATTTGCCCGCCAAGATAGGAAAGACAAGCCAAGGGTGTCTATAGCATCTAAGTTAGTGGCTGATTTGTTGAGCACTGCTGGAGCAAATCGAGTGATGACCATGGAATTGCATGCACCTCAAATACAAGGTTTTTTCAATGTACCTGTTGACCATTTGGAAGCATCGATTGTATTTGTGCCTTACATCAGAACCTTAGATCAGGAGAATTTAGTCATTGCCGCACCAGATGTTGGGGCGTCTAATCGTATTCGTGAGGTGGCGAAGGTAATGAACTTACCCATGGTTATTTGTGACAAGGAAAGGAAGCGCGCCAATGAAATTGCCAACATGACGGTCATTGGTGATGTTGAGGGCAAAGACGTAGTGTTGATTGATGATATCATTGATACGGGTGGTACTTTGTGTAAAGCAGCGGCTATGTTGATGGAAAAAGGGGCTCGTACGGTAAGAGCTCTATGTTGCCACCCTGTATTGAGTGGCAAAGCATACGAGAACATTGAAAATTCTTTATTGACCGAATTAGTAGTAACAGATACCATTCCACTGAAACGACATACTGATAAAATCAAAGTATTGTCTGTAGCACCATTGTTTGCGCGTGCTATCAGAAATGTTCACGAACACGGAAGTATCAGTTCTTTATTTAAGCAAGTTTCTAACTCACAAACGAGCTTAGAACTCAAACAAATCAAATAATTTTTATTTAGAAATATGAAAACCATTTTATTAAAAGGAGAAATGCGTAGTGAAGTAGGATCACGCACTGCGAAAGAATTAAGAAAAGAAGGAAAAGTGCCATGTGTTATGTATTCAGACGGTAAGCCAGGTATGCACTTTGCAATTTATCAAGCAGATTTTAAGAACTTAGTTTATACTCACAATGTATATAAGGTGAAATTAGATTTAGATGGAAAGATGTACAGCGCTATTTTGCAAGATATGCAGTTCCATCCAGTATCTGAGGCTATCATCCACGCAGATTTCATGGAAGTAGCAGAAGGTAAAAAAGTGATCATGGATATCCCAGTAAACGTAGTAGGTAATTCTCCTGGAGTTCGCGCGGGTGGTAAATTGGTTAAAAAAATTAACCGTTTAAAAGTTCGTGGATTATTAGCCGACATGCCTGATTATATTGATGTTAGCATTGATACTTTAGAGATTGGTCAAAGTGCTAAGGTTAAAGATGTAACTGCAGATAAAATTGAGATTTTAGATTCACCAGCAAACGCAATTTTGTCAGTGAAGACAACTCGTGCGTTGATGCAAGCTGCTGCAGAAGAGAAAGCTTCTACAGGCAAAAAGAAGTAATCAACTTAAATCGAATAATTAAGAAAGGCCGCCTTGTGCGGCCTTTTCTTTTTTCCACTGTTGAAGTCCAAAGTAAGCCAGGCCAATAAATATAAAGTACAAGCCAGCAGTAATTTTTTGGTCGCCTAGATAGAACATGGGCACATAGATGATGTCTGCTAAAATCCAAAGATACCAATGTTCAATCCAACGTTTCGCTTGCATATACAAGGCGGTAATGCTTAAAACAGTGAGAAAAACATCAATCAAGGGATACCGAGCATCTTTGAAAAAATGGGTGTAGGTTGAGTACCAGAGTAAAAATCCCAAGAGAAAAAAGAGTCCCAAAATGAGGGTAGATTTGAAAGAAATGTGATTGATATTTTGGTTTGATTTCTGGGGATTTAAATTCGACCAATACCACCAACCGTAAGATTGAAATGCAAAGAAGGCGGCTTGAAGGTAAGATTCAGAGTAAAATCGATTTGAAAAGAAGACATAGGCATAGACAATGGAAGCCAACATGCTGATGGGCCAGTTGAGAATTTTATTCTTTGCAGCCAGCCAAACGCACCAAAGCGAGAGGGCGGCAGCGACCCATTCTAAAACCTTCAACGAATCATTCATAATGTTTGTGCGAATTTATTGCGCTCCCAACCAATCTTCGTTAAATTTGTTACAATTAAAATACTAAAATTATGTTTGAATTACCAAAACTCCCTTATGATTTGACGGCGTTGGAGCCGCACATTGATGCAAAGACCATGGAAATTCACCACGGAAAGCACCATCAGGCTTATATCAACAATTTAAATGCTGCAATTGAAGGCACTGATTTGGCTGGAAAGTCGATAGAGGCTATTTTGGGTGAAATTTCTAAGCACAGCATGGCCGTTAGAAATAACGGTGGTGGGCATTACAATCACTCACTTTTTTGGACCATTTTGGGACCCAATGCGGGAGGTTCTCCTTCAGGCAAATTGATGGATGCAATTGTGAGTGCTTTTGGAAGCTTCGATGCGTTCAAAGATCAGTTTGCTAAAGCAGGAGCTACTCGTTTTGGAAGTGGTTGGGCTTGGTTAATTGTTCACGAAGGTAGATTGGTTGTTACTTCTTCCCCCAATCAAGATAATCCTTTAATGGATGTTGCTGAGGTAAAAGGTACACCCATTTTAGGTTTGGATGTTTGGGAACATGCATATTATTTGCATTACCAAAATCGCAGACCAGATTACATTTCTGCATTTTGGAATGTAGTTAATTGGAATAAAGTTGCAGAGCTTTTTGAAGCAGCAACAAAATAATTTTAATACACTGCACTGAAAAATTCTGTTTTTTCCGTGGTATGACTCTGAACCGCTTGGGCCCGCATGAGATCTACAATGATTCTGCCGGCCCGGCGTTTTCCGAGGTTGAATTTTGCGCAAATATCTTTGAGAGTGGGTTTTTCACTCTGCGCAATGAATTTCAAAATTTCTCTTTCAAGGGATCCAATTTGTAACTTCACCGGCCTATCTTGAGTTCGCATGAAATCTACCGTAGTTTTAGAAGCTAAAATACAGTGGTCATTCACTCTCAAGTAGACCCACCATTTATCGTCATCGCCGTGTGCGTAATAGGGTTTTTCTTTTCCTTCAGGGACGTGAACTTTAAGCACCAATTTGCCTTCAACGAGATGTTCTTCAACGGTGTATTTAACTTCTGGTTTACAATGAAACGAGGAAGCCAATTCGAGCATGTGAATTTCATCTTCAGATCTCACACCTGCAATACTTCCATTGTCTCTAATACCTATGAGCAAGGTGCCGCCAATGGTATTCGCGAAGCTCACCATTGATTTGGCAATCTTCCGGGGATCATTGATGACTTGTTTAAAGTCAAGCGTGACTCCCTCGCCCTTTTCAATTAAGGACTTAATGGGGTTCATTTTTCGGGGATGTAGTGAAGGTGACTGAATTTATCAATATCAAACACTTCGTTGGCGGTATCCTGGAGGTTTTCGGCGGTAATTTTTTCGATGGATTGTATGGTTTCCTTCATGGTTCGGGCTTTGCCGAATTTCAAGATTCCTTTTCCTAAGTGAACCAAGAGCCCACTTCTGGTTTCATTGGCAATGACTAATTGTCCAGTCAGTTGATTTTTTGCCTGGCTGAGTTGAAGTTTTCCTAACTTTTGATCTTTCAGTTTTTTTAATTCTTTCTGTATAAGATCGATAGACTTATTCAAGTATTTTTCTTCACAACTCAAATAGCAGTGGAATAGTCCGCTATCGCTAAAGGCCTGATATCCGCTTTCAATGTGGTAAGTGTAACCGTATTTTTCTCTGATGGCCAAATTGAGTCTGCTGTTCATTCCTGGTCCGCCCAAAAGATTATTTAAGAGCAATAACTCAAATCTTTTTGCATGAGTTTCTTCAAACGTAGGAATCCCCATAATCCCATAAGCCTGAGAAAAATCAGAAACTTTTCTATTGCGGAAGGGCAGATAATTGGGTTTCGGGTGGCGGAGGTCGGGGGTCAGGTGGCGGGGGTCAGGGGTCAGGTGGCGTGGGTCGGGTGATGGGGGTATGAATTTGTTGAGGGTAGAGAGAACGCGGTCACCGGGAATATTTCCTACAACTACAAATACCATATTTGATGGATGGTAGTTTTCGGAGATGAAGTTTTGAATGGAGGATTTGGTGATCTGATCAACTGAATCAGCCGTACCTAAAATGTTGTGCGCGAGTGGGTGATTGCCGTATATGAGCTCTTGAAACTCGTCGTAGATATTTTCTTCGGGGGTGTCAAGGTACATATTGATTTCATCTTTGATGACAATCTTTTCTTTGGTGATCTCTTGTTCAGGAAAAGTTGAGTTGAAAGTAATATCGCAAAGTATGTCTACTGCTCTGGCAAAGTGTTTTTTTTGAATGGTAGCATACAATGTAGTAATTTCCTTAGTGGTGAAAGCATTAAGTTCGCCACCAACCACTTCCAGGTGATTGAGTACATGAATTGTTTTTCTACGATGGGTTCCTTTGAAAAACATGTGCTCTAAGAAATGAGCCACCCCTGGAATATCGCCGTCGTTTCGGCTGCCAGCGAGGATTACAAAGCCGCAATGGACCAATAAAGTGGATGGCGTTTTAAGGTGAGCAACCCTAAGTCCGTTGTTTAAGGTGTACAACTGATAATCTGAACTGCTCATAATCTGCAAATTTACTTTAGGTATTCCGTATTTTTGTAGTAAAGATGAGATTAGACACGACTGCTGATTTAGTAGAGAAGATAAAATCAGGCGAATACAAACGATTTTTTATCACAACCCATCACAAACCCGATGGTGATGCAATGGGTTCAACTTTAGGATTATGGCATGTTCTAAAAAACTTTTCAGATCAAGTAACTGTAGTTACTCCAACTGATTATTCAGCAGATTTGAATTGGCTTCCTGGCAATGATCATGTTGTCAATTTTGAGGAGGAATCAAACAGGGCTGTTGCTTTATTGGATGAAGCTGACGTAATTTTTTGTTTAGATTTTAATAGGCTAAGTCGCATCAATCAATTGGGTGAATTGGTTAAAAATTCAGGTAAACCTACCGTAATGATAGATCATCATTTGGAGCCTGAAGAATTTTATTCGTATGCATTCTGGACGCCTCAAGCTAGCAGCACCTGTGAGTTAATTTTTGAATGGAGCATCGAGAAGTTTGGAAAGGAAGTAATTTCAAAAGATTGCGTAAATTGTTTATTTACTGGCTTGATGACTGATACGGGTAACTTCCAACACAACAACACCAAGCCCCATACGCATAGGGTGGCAGCAGATATGATGGAACTTGGAGCAGATCATATAGCGATTCACGAAAGAATTTATGATGTATTTTCTCCCACAAGAAGCAGATTGTTTGGGTATTGTTTGTATAAAAAGTTAGAAATCATTGAAGATTGTCGAACTGCGCTGATCTACTTAACCAAAGAGGAATTAGAAGAATTTCAAGTTGTAACAGGTGATACTGAAGGTTTGGTAAATCTAGGTTTAGGAATCAAGGGTATTGTGTTCAGCGTTTTAATTATTGACAGAACCGAACGAGTAAAAATGAGTTTCAGAAGTAAAGGTAACTTTGCTGCAAATGAGTTTGCAAGTAAATACTTTTCAGGAGGAGGGCATAAAAACGCTGCGGGAGGACAAAGTGAAGAGAGTTTAGAAGCAACGGTAGAGAAATTTAGAAGAGAGTTAGTTAAGTACAAAGAAGAATTACAATCAATCTAGAAATGAAAAACAAGAAATTACTGATAACCATTATTATTTTAGCCTTATTATCTGGTGGGTTTTGGGTGTATCGCACCTATTTTCAGTATAAAACCACTGAATCGGGCTTGAAATATCGATTTTTAAAGGGAAAGGAATTGGGCATGATTTTGAATGGAAATAATTGGTGTTTGATCAATTATATGATCTTGGGTCCAGCAGGTGATACCATTCAGTCTTCATATGGGAACGATACTTTTGTGGAGGTTCCTTATCCAACAACTTTTGCAAATGAGTTAACAGAAGCTTTACAGATGGCTTCTCAAGGCAGTAAAGTAGAATTATTGGTATCTACAGACAGCTTGAAAAAGAAGAATTCAAGCCATTACAAGGTTCAATTACTTCCTGATGGAGAAATGGCAAAGGTCATTTTTGATGTCGAGAAGATTTTAGGAGCTCAAGATTATTACAAGTATTTGGCAGATAAGTCTTTCAAGAAAACGATGAAGGAAAATAAGGCCATAGATGAATACTGTGCAAAGTCTAAAGGCAATAGATGGTATTTAGATACTTATGCAATGGTTAAATATCGGGCAGTGGGTTCAGATTCGTTTTTGTCAAATACTTCTAACCTTTTACAAAATGCAGCTATTAATAAAAGTGCAGAACAATTGGAGTTTGACGTATTGGTAACTAGACTTAATGGAGATTTAATCTTTGACAGTAGATTGGAGAATCGCAAGTATAAGACTGACGTAAACGGCATGATCAATCCTATAATAGCGCTCAATAGATTGCCCTTTTTCGTGCCTACTGGTGTGACTATGGAATTTGTAATTACGTCGGATATGGGGTTTGGTTCAGCGGGAAGAATCGGAGTTCCTGCATATTCTCCCCTATATTTGAAGATTTATAACGTAAAGCCCATCCAATAAGACCCCATTCATGAAAAAGACCATAGTTATTACAGGAGGAGCCGGATTTATCGGTTCACACGTTGTTCGCAGATTTGTAAACAAATATCCCGAATATCACATCATCAACTTAGATGCTTTGACTTATGCGGGTAATTTGGAGAATTTGCGGGATATTGAAGGGGCAGAAAATTATGAGTTTTTGAAGGCAGATATCACTAACATTGCAGACATTGAGGCCTTATTTAAGAGTCGTAATATACATTCAGTGATACATTTAGCTGCTGAGAGTCACGTAGATAGAAGTATTTCAAACCCCATTGATTTTGTGATGACCAACGTGGTTGGTACTGTGGTTTTAATGAACGCATACAAAGCATACGGTGACACTCAAAACGGCCGTTTTTATCATGTTAGCACTGACGAGGTTTATGGTACTTTAGGAGATGAAGGTAAATTCACCGAGACTACGCCATATTCGCCTAATTCTCCATACAGTGCAAGTAAAGCGAGTTCAGATCATTTTGTAAGAGCCTATCACGAAACCTTCAAACTACCTGTAGTAATCAGTAATTGTTCGAATAATTACGGAAGCCATCAGTTTCCTGAAAAACTGATTCCATTGATGATCCATAATATCAAAAATGAAAAAGCACTTCCTGTCTATGGAAAAGGTGAAAACATTAGAGATTGGTTGTGGGTTGAAGATCATGCTTCGGCTATTGATGCTGTTTTTCATCAAGGCAGAAACGGTGAAACCTACAATATTGGGGGAAATAACGAGTGGAAAAACATTGATTTGGTTCACAAACTTTGCGAAATCATGGATAGCAAACTCGGCAGAGCTGCTGGTGAATCTGCAAAATTGATTACTTATGTTACGGATAGAGCTGGACATGATTTCAGATACGCCATTGACGCCAGTAAAATTGAAGCTGAATTGGGTTGGAAACCGTCTGTGAATTTCGCCGAAGGATTTGAAAAGACCATTGATTGGTACTTGTCAAACGATGAGTGGCTCTCAAATGTTACCAGCGGAAATTATCAATCGTATTACGAAAATTTATATTCAAACCGTTGATTATGAGCTCGGTTTCATTGTATAATACCCTGAGTAGAAAAACCGAAACTTTCGAATCTATTGTTCCTGGCAGAATAGGGATGTATGTGTGCGGACCTACGGTTTATGGTCCACCGCATCTAGGACACGTTAGAGGTCCTATTGTATTCGATGTATTGAGAAGGTTTTTTATTTCTAAGGGATATCAAATCCGATTCGTACGCAATATTACCGATGTTGGACATTTGGTTGGCGATGCCGATGAAGGGGAAGATAAACTTCAGAAACAAGCTCGTTTGGAGCAAATTGAACCCATGGAAGTTGCTCAGACCTATGCTGATTCGTACAATTGGGTCATGGATCAAATGAATGTTATGCGTCCGAGCATTGAACCAAGGGCTAGCGGACATATCATTGAGCAAATTGAAATGATATCTGCAATTATTAATCGAGGTTTGGCGTATGAAGTTAATGGTTCAGTTTACTTTGATGTTTCGGCGTACAGTAAGATTGAAAATTACGGTGAACTCAGTGGTCGAGTTTTGGATGATTTGGTTGCGGGTGCAGGAAATCAAAGCAGAGATTTAGAAGGACAGGGTGAAAAGCGAAATGCTCATGATTTTGCCCTATGGAAAAAGGCTTCGCCTGAACATATCATGCAGTGGTCATCTCCTTGGGGAAAAGGTTTCCCCGGCTGGCATATTGAGTGTAGCGCCATGTCTGCAAAATATTTGGGTGAAGAATTTGATATTCATGGAGGCGGAATGGATTTATTATTTCCCCATCATGAATGCGAAATTGCCCAGAGCAAGGCTGCGCACAATCATGCACCTGCCAAATATTGGGTACATCATAACATGATCACCATCAATGGGCAGAAAATGGCCAAGAGTTTGAATAACGGTATTCAAGTATTGCAGTTGTTTTCGGGAGAGCATCATTTATTGACGCGCGGTTTTGGTGCTGATGTTTTGAGGTTTTTTGTACTTCAAGCTCATTATCGAAGCACTTTAGATTTTAGCGAAGAGGCTTTGATTGCTTCTGAAAAGGGATTACAAAGACTTTATGCTGCTGAAAAATTGTTGTCTTCAGTGAAAGTTTCAAACAGTTCTTCAATAGAATTTTCGGATTTGAAAGTGGCTATTGAATCAGCTTTGTCTGAAGATTTAAATACGCCCATTGCCATTGCACAATTGTTCGAATTGGCACGCCGAATCAACTTGGTGAACGACGGTAAAGAATCCATAGATACAGATAATCTAAATATGGCCAAGGAGTTATTTGATCATGTATTTCATGAGATTCTTGGAATAAAGGCAGCTATTGAAGAAAATTCAGGGGTTTTAGATGGTGTGGTTGAATTATTGATTCAACTTAGAGCGCAAGCAAAAACAGAAAAGAACTATGCATTAAGCGATCAGATTCGCAATGAATTAAAGTCCCGAGGAATAGAACTAATGGATTCCAAAGAAGGAACAAACTGGAAATTGTCTTAGCCTCATATGCCTGGAAAGTTCACCTTCTATAGTGAGAATGTTGACGATGGGAACATTGTATTAGATGAGGCAGAAGCTAGGCATGCTATTCAGGTTCTTCGATTTCAGGTAGATGATAACATTGAAGTTTCTAATGGCTTAGGAAACAAATACGCAGCTCGTATAGTAGAGATTCAAAAGCGCTCATTAAAGGCAGAAATAGTGAGCTGCACTAGTTATGAGAGATCTCGTGTTAATTTAGCTGTTGGCATATTGAAAAATTCTGACCGCATGGAATGGTTGGTAGAAAAATGTACCGAACTAGGTTGTCATTCTATTGGTTTTCTTGAAACCAAGAATTCTGAACGTTCAAAGATCAATTTAGAACGGCTACACAAAACGGCTATAGCGGCTATGAAACAATCGCATGGCGCTTGGATTCCGAAGATCCATTTAGTGGACTGGCGGCAGGTATTAGATTCATCTTCCCCTTTAAAATTTATAGCTTACTGTGATCTAGAGGACGGGATTTCGGTAAAGAATCATCCACATGCGTTGTTTGATAAAGCGGGTGATGTTCTAATTTGTATAGGCCCAGAAGGAGATTTTACTTTGGACGAGTTTAAACTTGCTACAGTACAAGGTTTTAGTGCTTTAAAATTAGGAGATCATATTTTGCGCGCTGAAACCGCCGCTATCACGGCTTGTGCTTGGGCCAATTGGGTGTAAACGTTTATAATCGATTATAAACGTTTGATTTACGAGTAAAGAGTTTGGGGATTTGCATTTTTGTGTTGTAAATATTTAACAACATGAAAAATTTATTGAATTCTGTCCGTTTGTACGGCAACGTTGGAAAGGACCCAGTAATCACCATTTTTGAGAACGGGGGAAAAGTAGCTCGATGGTCTATGGCCACAAACGAGAAACTAAAAAATGCTAAGGGTGAGTTGTTTGACGAGGTCATGTGGCATCAATTGGTCGCGTGGGGAAATGCAGCCACTTTGGTTGAATCATTTGTAAAGAAAGGATCTAGGATTGCGGTGGAAGGCAAGTTGATTCATCGAAGGTTCACCAACAGAGATGGGGTTGAAAAGGAAGTTTCGGAAATTTTAGTGAAGGATTTATTGCTTCTTGAAAAAAGACAACCTCAAAGTCAAGAGGCAGATGAAATAGAAGAAGCAGTTCCATTTTAGTAATTTAAGTTGACATCAAGAAGGGCTGCCTAGTGCGGCCTTTTTTGCGTTTTATGCAAATTTTATGATTGTTTTGTTTCGAGTCGATTTAGGGGAGTTGTATGGTTAACTTGTTTTTGGAATATGGAAAAGAAATACTGTTTAGAATGTGAAGAAACTTTGAAAGGCAGAATTGACAAGAAATTCTGTTCAGATAATTGTAGGTCAGCATTTCACAATAGGGAAGGAGGAAAAATATCGCCAATGGTAAAGGTGATTGACCATCAATTGAAAAAAAATAGGGAGATTTTACGGCAGTTATTCAGCCAAATTGGTTCTACTCGTGAAAATAATGAGTTAATTGTTTCCTCTGAACAAATACGCATTTACGGTTTTGTTTTTGATTTTTATACACATAAAAGGGTTTTTGATAGGGTTGAATACCTTTTTTGCTACGACTACGGATACAATAAAGTAGACGAAGAACGCATTCATTTGATTAAACATGACTTATTAAATCGAGGTGTGGATAATATTGCGTAAATTTGCGGTTCCATTCGTTGGCCATGAGAGAAAATAATGACAAGAGTAAAAAATTTACTCTAAAAGACCGCAAGCCTGTATCCCAAAATCATGGCGAAAATTCACCGAAACCAGAAAGAACTGAACGTCCTAAAGTAGATCGTTCTTCTGATGGCGGATTTAATAGAGAAAAGCGCAGCGAAGGCGGCTTTGGAAGAGATCGCAGATCAGACGACAGAAGCAGCGGCGGCGGATTTAACAGAGAAAAGCGCAGCGAAGGCGGCTTTGGAAGAGAACGCAGATCAGACGACAGAAGCAGCGGCGGAGGATTTAATAAAGAGAAGCGCAGTGAAGGCGGCTTTGGAAGAGAT
>JACCED010169049.1_pt1 | contig 36712 bp, 24 predicted proteins | sample 7455021 | NCBI WGS metagenome assembly JACCED01 (sample SAMN15323456, study PRJNA562643) | freshwater metagenome | isolation source: river surface water | place: USA:Blue River Watershed | collected 2017-08-19
ATGCCTACTGCTTCAACATCACAAATTTTAGGTAATAATGAATGTTTTGAACCAATCACAAGTAATATTTATACAAGAAGTACAATTGCAGGTGACTTTGTAGTTATTAATAAATATTTAGTAAAAGATTTGATGGAGAGAGGTATGTGGAATAAAGATATGAAGGATAGTATTATAGCAGAGAATGGTTCGATTCAAAACATAGAAGGAATTCCTGGTGACTTAAAGAATTTATATAAAACTGTATGGGAAATTAAACAGAAAGCATTGATTGATTTATCAATTGAAAGAGGACCATTCGTATGCCAAACACAGAGCTTGAATTTATTCTTTGAAGAACCAGAACCACAGAAATTAACAGGAGCTTTAATTTATGGTTGGAAAAATGGATTAAAAACAGGAAGCTATTATATTCGTTCTAGACCAAAAGTACAAGCACAACAATTCACTATTGACCCAATGAAGAAGAAAGAGATGGAAGCAGCAAGAAAGAGAAATTCAGGGAATAATAATGGTGAAGACCCAAATTATCAACAATGTGAAGTTTGCTCGGCATAGATTTATTAGTTAAAAAAAGAATTATAATATTAACTATTTTTTATTTGAATTATTAATAATATAAATTTTATATTAATAATAGATAGGAATCATTAATAAAATTAAATGACTAATTATAATAATTTAAATTATAACAAACCGAAAAAATATAATAAAAATAAAAAAGGTGGAAATGAACCTAAAAAATTATATAAATTATTATTTGAGAAACCAGGAGATTCAACAATAATAGATTTAACACGAAAAATAAAAATAAACACTTCATCTAAAGGAAAACTAGAAACTGAACAACTTGTTCAATCCGAATTATCAAAATTTAAGAATACTTTTTTATCTAAATATAAAATTTTAAAAAATCCTATTTTTATTTTTAGAACTAGTTATAATGTTCCAACTACTCCTTCTTCAGCTAGTACAGGTACATCTTCTTCTTCTAAAAATAAATCAAAAAAATATATATTAGTTGTTCAAGATAGTAAAAAATCACAATTTATCACTGAATCAGATAAACCTTTTAAATTTAAAATTAATAAAGAAATTGAAGAGAGAGAATTAAAATTATTAGAAAATAAAAAAAAAATAAATTCTTCTCCTTTGTCATCTTCTTCACCTTCTTCTTTATCTCCTTCTTCTCCTTCTTCTTCTGTTCTTGTTTTAACTACTCAAAATAAAAATCTTACTAATATTACATCAAAATTTAAAGTACCTGAAGAAGGTATTGCTAATACTAATTCAGGTAATCATTGTTTTATGATTTCTGGTTTTCATGTTTTATTTCCTTTGTTTTGGAATATTAGTAATAAAGAATCTTTTTTACAAGAAACAATTACTAATACTAATACAAGTTATTTAGGTGTTTTTTTAAAAAAATTCTTAACAGGTGAAAATATACCAAAAGGATTTTTAACTAAAATTGTTGAAGAGATGATTGATTTGAATTTATCTGGAACTGTTACAAATCAACAAACTATTGGTGAATTTAAAAATAAACAATGTGATTCATCTGAATTTATTAAATATTTTTTATCTTCTTTCTCTGATGTTTATAAACATATTGAAGATTTAATTAAAGTTGAAAAATCATATGCTTATTTTTATAGTACTAAAACAAAACCTACAAATAAATTAAAATTAATAAAAAGTAATGGTTCAACTCATAAAATTAATCAATTAGGAGGAGCTATCAATGGATTAAATTTTAATCAATTATCAAATAGTTCAAGGGGACATTTACTTGGTAAAATTATTAATGAAGCTATAAAAGCTTCTTCTTCAAATATATCAAGTGTTGATGATGGTGAAATAACAAAATTAATTAATTTATTAGATTATGAAGATATTGATAATTTGTTAGAAACAAATGTTAATGATGCTAAATTAACTATTATTTTAAATAAAATGAAAAGCGAATCTTTTAAATATAAAAATAGTAGTTCTGGTGATGAAACTCTTTCATCTGGTAATTCTTCTAAAGATACTGAAATGAAAACTTTTTTAACAGAAATATCAAAAGAATTAAAAAAATATAAAACTGGAAATCTTAAAAATATAAATTCAGGACATACTATTGAAAAAAAATTCCCTATTACAATTCAATTTATTAAATATGAAAGTGTTAAAAAAAATACAAATATTGGAGATGAAGAATTTTATAAAAAAATAAAAAAACCAAATATTACTTTTGCAATTGGTGCAAGAGGTAATTTTAGTGAAGATAGAAATCCTGAAGAGAGTAGAAAATTATTAGAAAAAAAAATATCAAATATTTTTAGTACATCTGATTATAATAACCAATTAATATTTGATTCAAGTTCAATAAGTGATGCAGAAGTAAAAAATGTTATATCTAATTCTAAACAAACTTTAAAAAATTTTGGTTCAACTGATACACCACCAACACCATCAAAAACTACATTAAATGCAGGAAGTGTTATTTATAGAACATTAAAAACTAATACAAATAAAATAACTTATAATTCAACTAAAGAAACTATAGTAGATGGTATTTATTTTACGAAAGGTATTAATTTTTATCAAGCTCCTTTTACAAAAACTTTAGGTTATAATACATCAAAACAAAATTATATTTTCTCAAAAATGAAAGATTTAGTAAAAGAATATTATAGAAAAATATTAGAAGATTTTATTAAAAATAAAAAATCAACTACATTATACTTAGATATTATACCAGGAATACCTTATTTATTTGGTAGTGATGTGGCAAAAAAATTAAATGAAGTGAGAGATTGGTTATTTGAAGTATTAAATGAAACATACGATAAAATAAGAAAAGGTACACTTAAAACAAGAAAATTCGAGATTATTTTAAATTGTGAACAAAAAGAAGCAAAGGAGTCAGAAATAAAAAAATGGTTTGAAAATCTACCTTTATTAGAAAAAATAAAAATAACTAGTTCTAATATAAATAATGAATTTCAAAAACAATATCCATGGTTAATAATAAAAGACACTACAGATTCTTTTAATACTTTACCTTCTATTGATTCTGTAAAAGATATAAAAGAATGGTTTATTTCATTATCAAATAAAACTTCAATAACTTCAGGAAGTACTCTTAAAACTGAAGTTAATGGAACAAGATCAAAATTAAAAATACTTAATGGTCAAGAAAATAATATTTATCATCAAATAATAAGAGCATCATATGGACAAGTGGAAGCATGGTTTAGAAATTTATCAAAAGAAAAAAAAAAAGAAATAGATAGTTCATCAAAATTAAAAACTGAATTTGAATCTAAAAATAATCCATTTCAAATTGACAATGGTGATATAGTTAATTTTTATAATAAAATAAAATCAAGTTATTCAGATGAAAATATATTAACATTCGCGGTAGAAGATAAATCAATGAGTATTCAGGATTTATTCATTAAATATTTAGATTTTGATGAATTAGAACCTTCAACTACTTTTAAAAATATAACTGCTATATCAAATCTTGAAAAATATTATAGAAAAATAATTTTAACAAAAACTTCTAAATTTATATTAATAAAATTAAATACATTAATACATGGTTCTTTATCACCTACTAAACCAATATCATTTAAATTAAATAATAATTTATCTGATGAAATTAAAATAAATGTTTATGATAAAGGTGCTATAAACACTAATAAACCGTCTAATACTTCTACAGAAAAAACTTATATATTACATGATTTAATTGTACATAGTGGAAGTGCAAGTGGAGGCCATTATAAATGTTTAAGTAGAAGAGACAATAAATGGTATGTTTTTGATAATGCTTCAAGAACAGAATATACAGAAACAAATTTAGTAAAAATACAAGAAGGAGGGTTTATGCCATATTTTATGTTATTAGAATTAAAACCTTAACAAATTATAATATTTTTACAAAAATTTAGATGAATAAATAATATTTTTACAAAAACATTTATTAATTATAATATTTTTACAAAAATTTAGATAAATAAAAATATAATTTATCTAAACATTAAATAGGAAATGACAGAAATAAATAACAATACAATACAAAAATTATTACCTCAGATTTTATCAAAAGAAGCATCAAAAATAAAAGATATAACAGATGAAATTGATTTAAATACAAGTAAAGAATTTAAAAAATTTAATTATCAAAAATTTATTAAATTAATGTTAAACGAAGAATTTAAAGTTAAAGTTTTAAGAAATTTAATGAAATCAAAATCAAATAGTTTAAATTCTACTTTAACTCCTTCAGAAAAACCAATTTATGTTTATAGAAAAAAAATACCTACTTTAGATAGAATTTTTGTTTTTTTATGGTATCCCGATGGTACTTATGATTATTATTTATTACCTAAATCTGCAAAATTATCTTCGAGTGCTAATGTTAATATAAATTTAGGTTTAAGTTCAAATGAAAGAATAAAATTAACTGAACAATTAATTTTATACAATGATTTTATTGATTGGTTTAATTATGTTTATATTGAAAAAAATGGAGATAATTTACCAATTTTAATAGTAACAAGTGGAAGTTCTGCTACTAGCAATATAACAGCAGAAGAAATAGTAAATGAAATAAATTATTATAGAGACAGTTTATTAATTAACAATGAAATTGAAAAATGGAATAACTTTTTAACTAAAAATGTTATTTTTGTAAATTATATGGAAAAATTAAAAACAGATAATAATGAAATATACAAGATATTTTATAGATACATTGAATCAATTAATAAATTTTATAATTTATATTATGGATTAGAAAAAGTAAGTATGAGTGGTGGTGTATCACCAGCAGCAACACCAGCAATAGCAGCAACACCAGCAACAACAGAAAATATTAAAAATTTAATAATTAAGAAAAAAGGTACTGATGGAAAAATATCTAAATTACATTTTTCAATATTTACTCATCCTAACAAAAGTATTGTTAATAAAAGTAAACTTACTGCTAATTCTAGTAATTTATTAAGTGGATTAAATATTTCTAATGTATCTTCATTAGGACCATATAATCTTTCTAGAACTGTAACATTAAATAAAAATACAATTAATAAATTTAAAGAAGAAAAAAAAGTAAAAGGTACAACTGGACAAGAGAATAGATTAATAGCTTCTAGAGAAAGTACTACTGAGAATTTTATTGAAGAATTAAAACAAAATATTAATACAAGTTTAAAAGCATTAGAAAAATTTATTGGAGAAAAAACTTTATCACAAGCAAGTAATAAACCAAAACAAGATGAATATATGATAAGAATAAAACAATCAATAAATGACATGATGAGAGTAGAAGATTTTAGAACATTTTCTCAAATTGAAAATAATAATATTTTTGTTTTACTTTCAGGAATAGGATATTCAAGTGGTGAGGTAGATGAATATAAAAAATTAGTAAATAATTTAGAAAAAAATATTTTAGATTATTATAAAATAATAACATTCAGAGATTATTCAATAAAGATAAATACATTATTTAAATATATATTAGATTATTTAAAAAAGAATAATATTATATATTCATTCAAAGGGAATCAAATTAATGTTTATAATATAATTAATCAATTTAGAAATACATATAAACAATTAATTATTAATAAAAAAGAAAATGAATTTGTATCACAACTAAAAGCTTTATATTATAATATGAATTTGTTACAAGAATTAAATAATAGAAGTGAAATATTATTTGAATCTTTTTGGAATTTAACAATTTTGATAATGCAAAGTTATGAATTTATGTGTTCTAATTTATTTAAAATCATAAAAGATTTTACACAAGAATTTGTTGCATTTAGTGGTAGTGATTTAACAACAATAAAAGCACTTGCAAATACCGCTGATGATAAAGAAAAATTATGTTATTATATATATAATTTACTTTATACAAATGGATATACACTTACTATAAAACCAATATCATTTGAAGAATTTGAAAATTATTGTAAAGGAGAGTTACAAACTTATTTAGTATCATTAGATCACAATAGAGATGAATATAATAAAACTTTAGAAATAATTTCAAAAGCAATCGAATTGTATAGAGAAATAGCTGAAAAACCATTTGTAGTTTATAGAATGGAGAATAGAAATAAGAATAAAACAAATTGTATATTTGATTTAAGAGAGAATAGAATGCAAATATTTGAATTTTTATTAAATAGTCCAAGTATTTATGGTGAAAATAATAGAAATATGAATAAAAATGCAGATATTTTTAATTTAATAAAAAATATGAAAAAGTTATCAATATCAGGGAATGTTGAAAGAAAAGTAATTCAAACAGGAGAAATACAAAGAGGAGAGATACAAACAGGAAAAATACAAACAAATTATTTAAAAAATCTTATAATTAAAATTAATTTTTATATGTATAATTTAATGATGGTAATTGAAAACAAACCATTAATATCACCAGAAGAAGGAGTGATTGATTTAAATAAAATATGTGGAGTTTTAGAATATAAAAAGTTACCAATAATTTTTTATGAATTAATAATGAATAAAAATTATGAATTATGGAATGATTATATAAAAGCAAATTATGATATAATAAAAAATCATTTTCAATTGATAGATACAAAATATGTACCAATATTTGAAGAATTAATAGAAAAAATTAAATATTTATTTTCTTTAATAAATAATTATGAATTTAAAAAACCATTGAGAAAAAATATGAAAAATTATTTAATAAATAGAAATCCATTAATTAATGCACAAAATAATAGAAGAAGAGAAAATTCAAATGTAAATTTTGTAAGAAGTTTAATATTAAGTTCAAGAATTGAAAATTTACAAAAAGATGTTCTATTTTATAGTAAAATTTCAAAATTACTAGGAACTTATAATGAAGGTGACAATAGTCACCCTAAATATTTAGATTCAATTATATTTTACAGAATATTAATATTAATTTATAATTTACAAGTATCAATTGGAACAATAACTTTTAAAAATGAAAAACAAAAAAATAAAAATGGTTTAGATATTATAAAAAAAATATTTAAATCATTTAGAAATTTAATTAATAAAAGAGATACAACAAATTGGAATAATATGTTAATTGATTCAAGTGTAAATTTATTTTTAAAAAAATTAATTAATGAATCTATTAATAATTATTATATAGTTATGACTGTTATACAGAATATGTATATATTTTATAGATTAATTTTTAGTCTCGATGATAAGAATCAAAATAGATTATTACATGTTCCAGAAAATTTGCAATTAAATAATTCTAATTCTGTATTAATAATATATTCATTAAATAATTTAGAATCAACATGGTCAAATTTTGCTAGAAGAGTAGGTTCAACAATATCGTTTGGAGCAATGAATGAATTAAAAAATGCAAAAATAGATGTATTATATAAAAATATAATTACAACATTTAATAGAACAAATATTGATTTAGAAGAAATTAATAATAATTTAAAAAGACAATTTAAAAATACTTTTCAAGCGCTATTTACTTCACTAGAACCAGTATCTGGAGGAGGAAAATCAAATATAAAAAAATCTTCAAATAAATTAATAAGAAAAATGAAGAAAGTAGGTGGTATAAAATCTAATATAGTTCTTATACCGGAAACACCTATTAAGAATGTATTTAATAAAATGAATCAGAATAATGCACGTGCAAAAAAAGAAAAATATTCAATTAATTTATTATTAGAATCAATATGTATTTTTGTTAATTTTGAAAATAATAGTGAATTTGTTGATGAATTACAAAATTTATTAATTGAATTTCTTGAAGAATTACAAAATTTATTAACAGCATAATTAAAAATAAAAATTAAATAAATTTATAAAAAATATTTTTATATTAATATTATAATAGATAAAGAATATTATAATATCTAAAAATGTCATCTTTTATATTTGATACTTTAACTTACATAAAAATCTATGGTTCCAGTCTTTTTAAAATCATATTAAATCAATCTGTAAAAAGAACTGAACAACAAACACCAACACTAGCACCATCTGGAAACATAACTGCTGATGAAGCTTCAAAAGATATAAATAATTTATTTTCAAATACAGAAAAATTAACAAATTTAAATATAAAAAAAATTGATTTTGAATTTGCAAATCGTACTTAAATTTTAATTATAGTTTTAAATAATCTAAAAAGCGTTTAAAAGAAAAAAAATCTATCTGCTCTCATAATAAGAATTTATATTAAGATGGATTTTCTTAAGAATTATTTATTTATAATTGTTGTTGTACTTTTAATCATTGTTTTAATTGTACTCTATTTTATGTCAAATGAATTAAGAAAAAATAAAAATAAAGTTAATATCCTAGAAAGTGACCTCAACGCTGTTAGAGAACGTTTAACTGTTGTTAATCAAAAATTAACTTCTTTGGAATCTGTTCCTCAACAAACAGAGCCTCGTCTCAATGATTTACTACCTTATTTAAGAAGTATGGTTGATAATGATGAAGAAGAATATGATGAAGATGACGAGGATGAAGAAGAAGATGCGCAAAGCTTAGAAGATGATGAAGAAGATGAAGAAGATGATGAGGATGAAGATGATGAGGATGAAGATGATGAAGATGATGAGGATGAAGACGATGAAGACGATGAAGACGATGAAGACGATGACGAAGATGAGGCGCAAAGCTTAGAAGATGACGAAGAAGAAGATGATGATGATGCAGATGATGAGGAAGAAGAAGAAAACGAATTAGAAGAGAATCAAGAAGAAACACAAAGCCTAGAAGAGCAAAGTAAAGAGGAAGAAGAAGTATTAGAAGCTCAAAAGGAATTAATGAGAATATTAAGTCAAAAGGAGAAAGAAGAAGAACAAATTAAAATGATAGACTTAGAGAGAAAGAGAGATGAAGAGAGAATGAAGAATGTTAAAATAGTTAAGGAAGATTATATAGAAGAAGAAAAAGAAGCGCAAGAAGAAGTAATTGAACCAGAAAATATTAAGAAAATTGAACTTAAAGAAGAAAGTGATGAGGAAGAAGATACAAAACCCAAAGTTATTTTAGAGAGAAGTAAATCAAAATCATCATCTTCAAGAGGACGCAAAAGTCGTAAAGAATAAATAAAATAATATAAGAACTATTATTTTTAAATAATATTTTTTATATTATTTTATAATTTAAATAATAATTTAAAATATAATGAAAAAAAAAATACCTAATAAATGTATAGAATAATATATTAAAATGAATACTCCTGGAAAATATGACAAAACTTCAAATAATAAATATTTTCAATGTCCCGCAATGATGGATGACGGTAGAATTTTCACTGATTATCGTCCTTCTACTTATGTTAATGATATGATTCGTTTCTCAAATAATATCCAAAGTTCTTATGATTATCGTCAATTTTTAACTCACAATGCCAATAATATCATGAAAGTTAATACTATGTATACTCACAAGAAAGTTGGTTGTGAAGGAACTAATGGTGTTTATATCCCTAATCAAACCGTTTGCACAGTAAATGCTATGAATAGCAAATGCCAAGATGTTGACCCTAATGGAATGGGATTAACTAACATGGTTCCTCCTGGTACAGCACCTCAATTAGGTATGGAAGGACAAATTATGGGACATCAATGTGGACAACCATTCGCACAATCTGCTCCATTAACTCCTCAATTTGATAGACAGATGTTTGCCAGATTCTAATAAATTTTATTTTTTACGTTTTATTATAATTTTTAAACGTAAAATAAAATTGAAAAAAAGTGATTTATTTTTTAATAAATATTTATAAATAATTAAATTTATAAATAAACTAAATTAAACGTAAATAAAGATGTTCTCAAATAAATCAGAGGAGGAGTTAAAGATTCTCAAAGAACAGAGAATTAATGAGATTAAATTAATTGATATTGAACTTAAAAAGCTCAAAGAGAATAAAAAGAGTAAAAATAAGAATTCTTCGAGTTCCGATGATAGAGCTCAACAAACTGCATCAATTCTCGACCAACAAAACTCTGTTTTAGAGATGTTTTTCGGAAGTGGTGCTACAGTAAGTACACCGAATTCTCAAAGTAGTACTACTGAAACAGAAGAAAAAGATGATAAAATTAAGAAATTAGATGATTTGAAAAAGACACAATTAGCATCATATATGCAAAAAGAGGAAATCGCGTTTAAAACGAGTGATTCGAAAGATGATTTAATTGAAAAAATCAGAAATGCTAATAAAGTGCGTTTATGCTTAGAATTCTTTAATAATCCTCAATCACAAACTCATTCTTCAAGTTCAAATAAAGAACGAGAAGAATCTAAGAAGGTGACGAAAGAGGTACAAAGTAAGAATAAGAAAGTTGAATCTACAAAAGTAGAAAAGTCTGATCGAATCACATCAATTGAAGATTGTACAAAGGTCATTTTAACTAAGTTTATGAAAGATAATAATATCGCATTTAAAACGAGTGAAACAAAAGATGATTTAATTGAGAAAATTAGAGGTGAAAATAAAGTTAGACTTTGCTTAGAATTTGCTAATGCTTAATAGATTAAAACACTTAAATTATAAATTAATAATTATTTTTATAAAAATAACCAATTTAAAAAAATTAAAATAAATATATTAGATTCACAAAATTGAAAAAATGGAAGAATTTATAAATAATGAAAATTTGATAAACAACATTAGCAAAAATGGTTGTTTAGTGACTATTATTTGTCATAGTGAAGTTTGTGAAAAAGTACTTGAAAATCTAGAACAAACTTTAGAGAGTTGTAGAAAGATATCGAATAATGTAAAAAAGAATATATTATGTAATGCGGTTTATGGATTAAAAACGCGTATATCTGATACTTATGAATTAAATACAGTTATAAATAGTATATTTTTTATAGATGGAGAAGAAGAGAAGAAAGCAGAATATAAACTAAAAAAAGAAGAGATACAAGTATTGAGAGAATATGATTTTAAGAATTATATATATAGAAATGATGAAAGTTTTCCAATAGATGAATTGAAAGATATATTTACTAATTTTGATTTTCTTCAGATTATTCAACTTCAACAACAAAACTTAAAACATATGAAGATGAATAGATACAAACAAAAAGAATTAATGTTATCTAAAGTCACGAATGATACTCAAGTTATAGAACATCTAGAAAGAATTAAAAAAGATAATAATATCAAAGATAATAAGATAATAATATATGGTCAATCGGCTATATTAAATCAATTAAAGAATAAAAATATTCAATATATAATTCTTAAAGATTCAAATATGACGAGAGAAGATATATGGCAAATGAATGAAGATGAGAAAATGAGAGATAATTTAAGAGTACTTAAAGAAAAACTAGATGGAATAAATAATGAGAAGAATGTAGATTTATATGTATTCGGAAGGATAAAGAAGGAGATAGCAGAACACATTGAAAATTATTTATTAAAAGAATTATATATAGAAGAGAGAAAGATAAGTATATTGAAAACATGTGTATCACCAGAAGCATTAAATTTTAAAATAATTCCGATAAGGTCATTAGAGAAAGGAGATATAGGAAGTGAATTTATAGAGAAGTATAGTGGATTAATGGGAATTAAATATTTTTAAATTTGTTAAATTTGTTAAATTTAGTTAAAATAATAATATTTTTAAATTGATAAATAAATAGTTTTGATAAATTATTTATTTTTATAAAATGAGAAAAATATCAAGTTTTGTAACAATGGATGGAATATCTATTGTTGAAGAAGAAGTTAAAGACACTGATGATGATGGCATGCAACAAAGAAGTAGTAGTTTAGATAACAATAATAATAATTCTCCAATTAAAGAAGAAGGATTAGTAATAACAGAGGAACCAAATAATAATCAAGAAGAATTAATAAATAATAATAATGAAGAAGTAATCATAGAAGAACCGAATAATAATGAAAGATTAATTATAGATTTAGAAAGAGATAGAGTTCCGGAAGTAGAAGCACAACCTATATCATTTTTCGATAGATCGATACCATTAGCATTTGGATATAACCAAAATAATCAACAAGAAGAAGAAGTAGTAATAGATAAAGGATATTGTTTGTGTATACCATACAATAAAGAATCTAAATGTAGTGATAAATTATGTGAATGTTGTTTGTGTATGTGTTGTCCAGTGACATTAGCATTAAAAACATGTTTTTATAGTATAAGTGCAATATGTGTGACAATATCAGGAATAGAACAAACATTTTGTCCGGAATATGGAAAAACAGTCTTTGGAATAAATAAACCGATAATAGCATCATGTTTTTTATATTCAATGGATAAATGTTGTAAGAATTTGTGTTGTTGTATTTACGACTAAGATCTTCTTTTAACCCCTTCTTTTTAGGGAAAAAGAAGCCGTTCAACAAAGTGGAACGGGAAGAAAAAGATAATTTTTATTTATAATTATTCTCAATAATATACAATGGCCTTCGCATCCACTTTGTTCAATTCGGAAAAACAAGTTTTTCCTCATTAATGCTCCGGGCGGAAATTTTGATGTTTTTATTTTTGAATTACAATAACTCATTGTGATTTTCATATATATTATAATAAATACTGCATTAAATGCGATTTTCGCGCGGATCATCCGGGACCCTGAATCGCGACTAAAATATAAAAGTTAATATATTATAAATTATTTTATCATAAATTTATTATATATATAAGCACTTATGTATTATAAAAAAATAGATAAATATACATATTAATAATTATATAAATTATTTTATGATGATTAAATATATAATTATTTATATTTTTTATGATTAATATGCGATAGATAAATAGCGGATGAATAGATATATCGTTAAATTAAATTATGCGAAATAAAAATTAGCATATATTAATTAATTTATTTAATTCTTGCTAAATTTAACACGCATCAGGAATCACGATGAATTATTTATTTAATATTATTATTTAATATTATTTATAAAATTAATTAAAATTATAAATTCAGGATTTTTTCTTTTTCCCGTGAACGGCTTTGCATGACCGCTAACTAGTTAGCGGCGGCCAGGCATCGAAGATGCGGTCTTTTTATAAAAAGAAAAAGGGGTTCTATTATAATTTTAGGATTTTTTCTTTTTCCCGTTAAGCAAGATATTTGTATACAGTAGCATCCGTTTGAGAACGCTCCATATACTCATTTTCAATTAAATGCTCAATTCTCTTTTTAACATCTCTTGGTTCTGGTTCAAAAGTATTGACCAGATTAGATAATACTTCACTAATTAATTGACCATGTCCAACTGTTCTTCTAGCCTTCATGACACGAACAATAGCCGCATCAACATAAGGTGTTCTATCTTCAATGACTTTCTTTGCCACATTAATTTCAACAAAAGGAGGACAAGGTACATTAACAACACGCTTAGGACAAGAGAATTTAACATTAAACTTAAAAGTATCAGTTTCTCTAATCTCATCATTAGCGGGTGATTTAATTAATAATTTAATATTTCTACACGACATTGAATGAAGTGCTCTCTTTAAATATTCATCTTGAATAGTTGTATTTTCTCTAAGTTCTGTAAATGAAAGAGTATTAAGATGTCCTTGGAACTTCTTGAAAATAGTTGCTTGTACTAAATTTAGTACAAATTCATAAACTTTATTTCCAGGATACTTAGTCTTTACATTTACAATACCCATATCTGTATTCCAAATTAATGTTCTGTGAGGAGCTTTCATATCATAATAATTTTTAAAATTCTCATGACACTCTTTAATCTCACTAGGAAGTTCAATATTCACTACTGTTGAAGGTGGCCAATGAGTCATAGTGTAAACACTAGGTTTAAAATCAATGGTTCCTCTATTATATTCTGAACTACCGAATTCTTCACAAAAATCTTTAGAAATAGCAATATCATTAAGAATACCAATCATTTTAAGTGTAAAACTCATACCGAATTCACTCTTAATCTTTGCTACAAGATATTGCTCATAAGATTCTTCTTTTACTTTATCTTGTTTAATTCTCTTTGCTAAGTGAATACGACAATTCTCCATAAAAATATCTTTGTCTGATAAAAATGATACTACTTCAATGACTTTATCAATCACTGTAGTGATAATATCTTTACCATCATTAGCTTTAACATTAAGCTCATTCTTTCCAGACTCTTTAAGAATTGTATCTAAATAAATAGGAAGTGCATCATAAAACTTGAATTTCTCATAAACTTTATTAATCACAACCTTTGTTGCATGTCTAAGTGCATCCACAAATATAGAATTATTACTCAAACGAACAATAACCATATTCTGATACTTCTCATATAATATTAGGAATTTAGATGATACATCATTAAAAATATTCTTCTGTTCAGCATTCTGCTCAACTTCAATAACCTTCTTTTCAACATCATCTTGTACAAATTTACCATAATATTTAGCAAATTCTTTAATACCATCATTATTTGGAACTAGACTCAAAATATCAAAAAATACTTGTAAGTCATCCCATCTCTCATTATTAAGAATAAATGATAAACCTTCTTCTTCATGCATTAAAATTTTATCACGCATTGATGTGACAGATTCTTCAATATAACAATCAGTCATAGTCTTACGACTTGTCTCTGATAAATACTTTGTAATACGGTCATTTTCTTTCTTTTTAAATGAATGAACATGATTACAATATTGAATATTTCCCATTGAATTCTTCCAAATACTAATGTTTTCAGCATAATAAATTCTAGAAAATTCAAGTAAGAATGATTCAAAGTATAATTTATACATTGAATTATCATCCTTATCTGAAAGATTCTTAAGAATAAATGTTAAATCTTTAATACTAAGTGAATTTTCTGTTTCAATACTCTCGTATCTCTCATCTCTATCTAAATTAATATAGTTTCTAAGAATTCCAAATAATCTATCTTTAAGTGGTAAAAATACCACTTCTTTAAATTGCCTTACAATCTGAACTGTAATGTTATCTTTCTTCTCTGCTTTAATATAAAACTTTTGTACATAAATGAATAGTGTATTACACCACTTCTTATATACAGTGTTAAATAAATTAAAATATTCAATATATTTCTTCGAAAAATCAATATCATTCTCAATTCTATTAAGTCTATTAAAAATCTCAATCATAAATTGTTCTGAAGTCTCTGTAAAAGCTTCATGAACTTCTTTGCTAAATAAAAACTTCTTCTGAGTACATAATTGATAAATAATTGTGTATATTTCCATATACGACTCATTATTAATCAGTTTCTCTTTGTTTTTTAATTTAATATCTCCATGAATAAATCCAAATAATCTTCTTAATCCTTTCTCCATCACAATATCCCATCCATTTTGAAAAGGAATGTATTTAATACCTGTTTCTGGGTCAACGATTTGTATATTATCTGATTGACTACTTGCCATTTTTTAATATATTTTAATAAGTATACTTATTTTATTATTAATCTTAATTTGAATATTTAAATAGATTATTTTTCATTTTTTTTATTATTATTATAATTATTTTATATTAAATAATAATTTTACGTTCATCACTCCAAAGCAAAGCGTAATGAGCAGAGTGATAATAGATTTCTCTAAGCAAAAATGCTTAGAGAAAAAGTATTCAAAAAACAAGTGTTTTACGTATTAATAATCTACTTCGGAGGCTTTAAACCCCAAAAATTATCAGGTGTTTTCATAGTTTTAGGATATTGTGATTGTACTAAAATCTCATATTGTGAACGTACAGGAGGCATTCTTTTGTTTATATAAAAAAATGGTCCATTAATATAATTTCTTTGATTTGCATATGTTAATGTACGATAAGGTATACTTTCACCTAAATTAATCACTTGTACATCAGATAAAGGTTTCATACCACTTCTACTACAAACACGAATTTTAACTTGTGGAGGTACTAATACAGAACCTAATTGAGTATAATATGAATTAGGTGTTCTTAAACTAAATGAAAATTTTCCATTTATTATTTCAACAATACCCTCATTTTCACTATTTTCAAAAGCTACATGTTCATTTGGATATGGTAAACCACTACCACTAAAAGAAGTATTCATTGTTGGAGAATTAGCAGCAATATAATGTAAAACTAATTGCTGAGTGGCAGAAGCTATTAAATATTGTCCTTTAAGTGTTCCCGACATAACAATTTTATAAGTTTCATCTGATTTATTCATTATATTCAAATCACATAAAGGTAAGTCTTTATAAATTGAACGCCACTTAGGATTCATTGTTTCATCTGCTTCTTTAAATACTTTTTGTTTGTATGGGTCAATAAAATAATTTGTGTTCATTTTTTATTAATTCTATTTCTATTTATATATATTATTTTTTATTTTACTAATAAATCCTTTTTTTCTTATTTAACTTATTTAACAAAAATAAATTATTACATCAAAAAAAAATAACTCATTTATTTATATAACAATCATTTTTTTATAATGAAAGAACCCCTTTTCTTTTTACAAAAAGAAAAGCCGTTCACGGGAAAAGAAAATGAAGAATGGCAAATTGAAGATGTTGATGATATAATTCAAAATGATAATTCTGAAGAAGTACTTAAAGAAAATGAAGAAGTACTTAAAGAAAATGATAATTCTGAAATAGTACTTAAAGAAAATGATAATTCTGAAGAAGAACTTAAAGAAAATGATAATTCTGAAATAGTACTTAAAGAAAATGATAATTCTGAAGAAGTACTTAAAGAAAATGATAATTCTGAAATAGTACTTAAAGAAAATGATAATTCTGAAGAAGAACTTAAAGAAAATGATAATTCTGAAGAAGTACTTAAAGAAAATGAAGAAGTACTTAAAGAAAATGAAGAAGTACTTAAAGAAGAAATAAAACAAGATGGTGATAAAAAATTAAAATATAATAATTCGATAATAATATTTGATTTAGATGGGACATTATGTCATTCGGGTCAACAAGTTGAGAATAAAATGATAGAAATATTGAAAAAAATAAAAAATAAATATAATTGTGATTTTGCAGTAAATGGAGGAGGAACATATGAAAAAATATGTAGTCAAATAGGTGAATTAAAAACTTTAATGAAATATATATTTGCTGAATGTGGTTCTGTTGTTTATGAAATAAAAAATAATTCTCAAGATATTTTAATAAAAAAGAATTCTCTTATTCATCATAAAAGTTATAATATAATTCAAAAATTAATTCGTCATTCTCTTAAATTTATCTCTGAAACAAGTTATGAATTAAATGGACATTTAATTGATGTTCGCAATGGTCTTGTTTATATATCTTTAGTTGGTATGCAAGCAAATTTAGACCAAAGAGAATTATTTTTGAAAATGGATAAAAGAATGGAATTTAGAAAAAGATTGATGATACAATTGAATGAAAGAAAAGAGAAATTAATGTTTAATCAACCTACAAATTTAGATATAACAATAACTTATGGAGGTCAAGTTGGTATTAGTATTTTTCCAAGTGATTGGGACAAAGTCCAATGTTTAAAATATCTAGAAAAATACGAAAATATTAATTTCTTTGGAGATAGATATGATATAAATGGAAATGATTATAAAATGATGAATCATCCAAAAGTAAATGGACATAGAATTAATAATCATGAAGAAACATATGAAGAATTATTGAAAATTTTAAATTATTAATTATTTTTTATTTTTTTTATAAATAATATTAAATTAAAATATTAATTTAATAATTCTTGATATCTACTTTTAATATGTTGAGGACATTTACTAATGTATTTTTCATCTGAAGTAAATTCATTAATAACTTCTCTCATTTTAATCTTATCATATTCATATCCATTAAATTCTTCATCTTTTTTATTTTTAATATTAATTAATCTTTCTAAAAATGTAAATTTAAAAACATCATTCACTAAAATCTCATTCATTTGAGGATAATTAGCTCTTAATGGTATTTCAGCTAATTTATTAATTAAATTTTGTTGATACCAAGTTACTTTTTTAGTAAAGAATTGTTCAATAACATATTCATTATTTTTTTCATATATATCATCTAATTTATTTTTAATAATTTTCATCATATATACAATTGCTAAAGGTGAATTTGTAAAACTTACCATAAAAAAGAAATCTAATAAATCTAATTGAATGAATGGTTCTTTTTTATTATTAATATGAGATTCATTTGTAGCAATTAAATTAAATAGTAAAATATTATTATTTAATAAATATCCAATATCATTAAATAAATCTTCTTCTTCTTTTTTATATAATTCAATATTCTCATCTGTATTTCTTTCCATATATCCATCTCCAAATGCTATAACACCCGATATTTTCTGTAATAAAAATTTATTAGAAAATACTATATAATCTTTTTTATTAAATAAATTTATCATAAATCCATGTAAATAATTCCATTGCATATGTTTTTTACTTTGATGTGTTAAATCAAGAATATTATAGAATACCTGATTTATTTTATCTTTTTGTGTAAATTTATGTTTAATATGAATACAAAAATCCATTAAAGATTCAAAATATATATGAAATAAATTATCTTGAATAATTGGTATCATTGATTGACTCATTTCTTCAACCATTTCTTTTTGTGTTTTTTCACCTTTATTTTCATAATTAAAATTTTCATATGGCATATTTCTAATAATAAAATATTCTCGTATATTATCATTTTCTATGAAACCTGTACTTAGATAATAATCATCTAATTTAGTACATCTGAATACTCTCTTTAATGCTAATTCAAAATCAGCCGGGATTTCTTCTAAATCAGTAAGTTTATTTTCACGTACATAATTTAATAGAATATCTATCTCTTGATTATTCATTTACGTTATTATCTTATTTTAATTTCTATTCTATTTAGAATATTATTATTTAAAATATTTTCACTTTTTATTTTAAGTCTAAATAAAAAGTCTAAATATGTATTTTTTGATGTATTTTTTGTGCATATTTTCACTTTTTATTTTAAGTCTAAATAAAAAGTCTAAATATGTATTTTTTGTGCATATTTTCATTTTTTATTTTAAGTCTAAATATGTATTTTTTCGTTTATTTTATATTTTATAAAAAATTATAAAAATATAGAAAATGGTTCTTTATTTTGTTGATTCTCATTATCATGTTATAGAAGTTCAATCTTCTGAAAAAGAATTATTTGAAAATAAATATAATAATGATGATGATTATTTAATTATGAAAATAATAAATGATTCTTCTTCTTCAGAAAAATTTACTGATTTTATTATTTGTGATTTTATTGATTTTATCAAATATAATGACGTCTCACTGACTCATCTTTCTGAGCAAAGCGCCAAGAAAGATGATAATTATTATCGTGTTTTTTCTATTAAAAAATGTGATTTACCAAATCAAATGAATAACTTAAGTGAAAAAAATAAAGAAGAGAAAGATGAAAGAGGATATTTAGATTTATTAAAAGAAATTATTTATACAGGTGATTATCGCGAAACAAGAAATGCTAAAACATTTTCTTTATTTGGTCGTACATTAAAATTTGATTTAAAAGATAAATATCCACTTTTAACTACTAAAAGAACATTTTTCAGAGGTGTTATTGAAGAATTAATTTTCTTTTTACAAGGAAAAACTAATTCAAAATTATTAGAAGAAAAAGGTATTAATATTTGGAAAGGAAATACTTCCAAAGAATTCATTGAAAAAATGGGTTTTGAATATGAAGAAGGAGATATGGGTCCTATGTATGGTTTTAATTGGTGTCATTTTGGAGCTGAATACAAAGGAATGAATCATCAATATAGTGATGATGAAGGATATAATCAAATAAAAAAAGTATTAGAATTAATTAAAAGTGACCCTCATAGTAGAAGAATATTATTCACAACATTCAATCCTCAAGAAGCTGAAAAAGGAGTTTTATATCCTTGTCACGGTTTAATATCACAAATGTATTGTATTGAAAAAGACGGATTTAAATATCTAAGTTTAAATACTTATCAAAGAAGTGCTGATGCATTCTTAGGCTTACCATTTAATATAGCATCATATGGAGCATTAGTATATTTATTCTGTAAAATATTAGGACCAGAATATAAACCAGGTGAATTAATAATAAATTTAGGTGATTTACATATTTATGAGAATCATGTTGAACAATGTTTAGAACAAATATCGAGAAAAGGTTATCAATTTCCTAAATTAAATATTAAAGATTTTAAAATGCAAAGCTTGGGAGATTTTTCTGAATTAAAATATGAAGATTTTGAATTAATTGATTATAAATGTCATAATACTATTAAAGCTGATATGGTTGCATAAAAGAACCTTCACAAAAAAAGAATCTTAAATACTAATTATTTTTTAATCCAAATTTCATAAGATAATTCTTTATGATTTTTTGATAAATCAAAATCTCTTAAAATATAATTTTCTAAAAGTGCATTTTTTGGAAAATAAACATTACCTTCATAATTCCTATTTATTTTTGTTATATAAACTAAATCTAAATCTAATTTTAATAATGCTTCTTCATATATTTTTGTTCCTCCTATTATAAAAATTGTTTTTTTGAAAAATTCTTCATTATATTCAATTGCTTTTTTTAATGAATTAACTCTATAAAATCCTCCTTCATGAATTATACCATGTACATTTCTATCTATAACTATATTTATTCTATCTTTTAATGGTTTCTTTAAAGATTCCATTGTTCTATATCCCATAACAAGAGTAGAATTTAAAGTTTTATCATGAAAATATTGAACATCTTCAGGATAATCCCATGGCAAATCATAATCTTTTCCAATTAAATAATTGTTATCAAAAGCGACAATTAAATTAATTGGATATTTATTTTTATTCATCTTTCTAATTTTAACAAAAAATTAGAGTACTTAAAAAAAACGAATTAAAATTTTATCATTTATTTTTTAGTTTTTCTTTTTTGTTTTCTTTGAACTTTTTGATTTTGATTTTGATTTTGATTTTTTAATTTTTTTACCTCCTTCTATCAAATTCTTTTTACTTCCTCCTCTCCTACTTCCACTTAATGCTCTTATCAAAAATATTAATTCTTTTATTGATTTTGTTTGTGTATATAGTGTCATTGGTCCTTTTTCGGCTCTAAAATGCATACCCCATCCCTCACCTCCTAATATACTTCCGAATAGACTCACTCCTATTCTTGATATTGTATATTCATAAGTTGAATCTGAACCTAAAAACATACCATTATCTATAATTATTTCATCTCCTTTTTGTAAAGTTATTGTTTCAAAAGTTCCATATGTTGATAACCATACATATCCAGGACCTGTTGAATCATCTTTATGATGTAAAAGACCAACAAAAAGTTGATCAGTTCCAACAGGAATAATTTGTTGAAAATCAACATTACCAGTTATTTCTAAATTACTTGTTGCACAAAGAAAAGCTCCTTTAGTAAAATTTAAACTTTTACCTTTAGGAATCTCTACACAAACAATATCACCTATAAAAGGAAGACCTAAAGTAATGTAACCACCATCATAAATTTCTGAATGAGTTCTATCAGAAGCACCATCTGAACGACCATTCGATGATTTAGGAAGACCTTTATATTCAGATAAAGTAAAAGTTTCACCTGATAATTTTCTCCAAATAGATGATACTACAGAATTTATTTTCAATTTACTTTTTTGAAGATTTCCTCTCATGTATAATAATGAACCCGGATTATTAACTATTTCTGCCCCTATTGGAAGATATAATTCTAAAGATTGATTACCATGAACACCAATTAATTTTTGTTTAATTCCATTTGGCAAAGTATCTTTTGTAAATGTTCTTATTTGAGAATTGTTTGATGAATATGTTTGTGTTTGAGTTTGTGTTTGAGATTGTTGTTGAGAAGTTTGTTGTGATAGTACTAATCTATTATTTTTCTTATTATTTGTTTGTTGAGATTGTGGTTTTTTATTATTAGGTTGTTGAGATTGTGGTTGTTGAGTTTGTGGTTGTTGAGTTTGTGGTTGTTGAGTTTGTGGTTGTTGACCAAATCCGAAGAATGATAACATTATTAATATTTATTCTCTAATATTAAAAACAAAAAAATATAAAATATAAAATATAAAATATAAATATAAAATATAAAATATAAAATGAATTAAAAAAGATTAAAAATAAATAGTAATATTTGATAGAGATATAAAATTTATATTAAAAATGAATAATAATCAACAAAGAGGAAGTAATATAAATAGAAATTATAATACTGATTTTTACAATAAATATATTTTAACGAATCAAGGAAATAAAACAGATAATTTTATTCAAAGACATTCTAGTCCTGCTTCAGATGTAATGGTGAAAAATGTATTAAAAGACCAATTTTCATTAAATTATACAGATTATGAAAAATTAAAATTAGCAGACCAATACAATCAATTATATGTAAATTCTTTAACAGATACAGAAAAATTAAATAAAACAATTGAAGATAAAAAATTTTATAATATGTCTTTAAAACTTTTAATATCCAATGCTTCAAATGTTTATATTCAATTAATTAATGAATTATCAAATTATTTTACTTATAATAATGAAAAAAGTTTAAATCAAATTGGTTATATTCTAACAAAAGGAGAAAATTTAATTTATATTGGTTTATTAGTTGTTATTATTGCTTTTAGTATGTGGTTAATTGATGTTACTTCTTAAAAAATATAATAAATTAAAATTTTTTTTAAAATATATTTTTCAATATAAATGGTATATATTATAAATCAAAAAAAAATACAATCATTAAAAAGATATATTTATTATTATAATCTTAATTTCTTTTCATCTAAAAATAGTTATAAATATAATAATATAATAAATTTAAATTTATTAAATAATGATTTTACTGATGATAAATTAATAATTTATGATAAAAATATAAATGATTTAGAAAATCAACAAAAATTTTACATAAGAAAACTTATATTTAAAAAAATTAAAAATTTATGTGTTTATTTTATAACTGATTCAAACAAAGATTTTTATGAATCTTATTTTTTAGTATGTAATAGAAAAAAATATAAATCATATCTTGTTGATTTAAGATTTAATAAAGAATTTTTTTTTAAAAATAATATCAATCAAGAAAAAAATGAAATATATATGATAAATATATTAATTAATAAAGCAAAAAAAAATAAAATAAAAAAAATTTATATGAATAATGAAGAAAATTTATATATATATAATAATTTATTATTAAAATTTAATAATATTTATTATTTTATTTATAATATTAATTGGTATAATAAAAATTTTGGATTTAAATTAATAAATAATAATAATTTTGAAAAAATAAAAATAATTATGAATAATAAAATTCAAAAATTTAAATTAAAATACAATAACGAACAATCTAATATAAATAAAATTTTTTTTTATAAATATTTTAAAAAAATTTACAAAATAACAAAAAGTATATATTTTTCAAATAATATATTAAAATTATAATTTTGATTAATATATATTTCTTACTAAAATACAGATAAATGTCTAATATAAAACAAATAAAATTTATTAATCAACCAAAAACATTAAATATAATAAATGAAGATATTTATAATGTAAATAAAATTAAAAGAAAATTAAGAAAAACTAAAAATACAAATAAAATTAATTTATATAAATTAATAAAAATTTTTATAAAAGTTAATAACAATAAAAATATACATATAAATTTTGAAAATTTTTTTGTTTCATTTAAAATTAAAACTAAAAATTTTAGTGAAAAATATTTTGATATTATTATATCATTGAATAATTATAATAATAAAAAAAATTTTATTAATTTTAGTGTATATCCATATACACGTATAGCTACACTTACTGGAATTACAAAAAATAATGATAATTTTGATGTTAAAAAAGCAGTAAGTATTGGAATTGATATTTGTAAAAAATTAAAAATAAAAAAGATAAATGTTCAAGATGATTCATTTTTTAAATGTAAAGGATATAATATCTATCCACTTTCAAATTTTTATTTATTACAAAAACAAAAAACATGGTATTCTTATCATTTTGGATTTGTACCTAATAATAAATTTATTTATAATTTAAATAATAATATAAATAAATTAAGTAAAATAACTTTAAAAAAAACATTAGAAAAAGTACCTAAATTTATTAATTTTTTACAAACATTTAATAAAAACATTGATTTAAATGTAAAATTAATAAATCTTTTTAATAACATAAAATTAAATAAAAAACAATGTAAAATATTAAATAAATATGATTTAATTAATAAAATATTTAAAATATTTAAAATTAACACTTATACTCAAAAAAATTATGTACTTGAATTATCAAAATGGAATTACAAATATTTATAATTTCATTTTATTTTATTTTATTTTTAATAATTAAAAAATAAAAAAATAATAAATATTAGAAGAAATAAACAAAAATATAAAATGAGATTATTACCACTTGAAAATAAAGTATCTCAAATAGATAAATTAATTATTCCACATGCGGTTTATGATTTAGTAATTGAAAGAAAAACAATTGCCCTCAAAAAATACCTCGAACAACACCCTAAATTAATGTTTAATATTGCCCAATTTAATCAAGCTCTAAAAGTATCAAACCAATATGCTGCTCAATTAAAATGTAATTGTTCCTATCAAATTCCTTGGTATACTCAATATTCTTTTGATAATAATTACAATGGTAAATTATACCTTTCTTTTACTCAACAAGTCGATTTATACCGTTATATGATTCGATATTGGTATCCTGTAGCTGAACCTCAACAATCTCATATGAGATTTTTATCAAGTGTCGCTTTAGGAACTTTACAAGAATTAAAATTAGCAAAACAATATATTGGAGCAGGTAAAGACCCATGTGTAGTAGGACAGAAAGATGTAATAGTAGGAAAATGTTTTTCAAATAATTATCAATTTGTACAATATTTAGATAATCATTATATTTGGTTATAAAATAAAAATAAAATATTTTTTTTAATAGTAATTTTACTTAAAAATTTTAAGTAAAGTTTAAATAAAAATAAAAAATAATAGAGAGATAGAGTATAAATAGAACAAATAATGGAAGAAGAAAAGATAAATAAGATAAAGAAAGAATATGAAGATAAATTAAAAGAAGAATTAGGATTGGAAATAAATGAATTATTTTATCAAATTGAAATGGAAGAGAAAATAGATAATCTTGGTAAATCTATTGAAAATGAAAATGATAATTTTGAAAAATTAATGGTTGAAAATTCAATAAATAAACTTTCTTCTTGTTCAATAGCATTACCATCTATACAAGTGAATGGTTTTATACAAGGTCCATATGCCAATCTTTTAATTCGTGCAATAAATTCATATACACCAGATTTATTTAGATTATGTTGGTTAATACCTAATACAGGTGTACCATATATATGTCCAACATTGGTTTTAAATAAAATTAGGTCTTTTTCATTTATTCAAAGTATTATTGATATAGATATATTAAAAGCATTTTTATATTTTGGTTTTTCTTCTGACATTAATACAAACTATAAAATAACAGTTAAATATCCAATGAATAATGAACATTATAGAAATTTAGCTATTTATCTTAAAAGTATTAATCAAAATTTATATCAAGAAAATATTGATAATTTTACTGATTTTGTTGGATATTTTTTTGCGAAATATCCTAAATATACTTTATTTACTCAATTAGCTGAATTTACATCAGAAATAAATAAAGCTCATCATTATTCTACTGTTGGAAATACATTATGTCCATATGTCATACCATGGCAAGCTACATTTTTATGTGCTGGTACAGAAATATTTGATATAAATCGAGCAGGTTATCAATTTAATATAACTTTATTAAATAATATTTATGCATTGTATTATAATTGGTTAGGAACAAGTAAAACGGCAAATTTAAATGCTCTTGAAAATAATAATTTATTCGAAACATATGTTAGTCAGTATTATGTTATTTTCTTCAAAGTATTAGCGGCAGCTTCTGAAGTATTTGAAGATGTTGTTGTCGAATTTAGTTATAAAACTACTCAAAAATATTATGTTAAGAGACCTTATATGACACAGCCTTACTATGATAAATGTGTAGAATTATATAAAATATATGAAGCTAATAAAATAAACCTTAGTTCTTAATTTATTTTTTTATTTATAATTGAATTAAATTAATAATTAATTTAATTTTTAATTTTTTTTATAATTTAATTTAATTAATATTTATTAATTAAAATTTTTGAATTGAAAAATGTTTAATTGTTGAATTTATAATTATTGATTTAAGCTGTATTAGCTTTCTGATTTATTTCTTCTTCAATATATTGATTTTCAACTTCTTCATCATCAATATAATCTTCAGTTAAATTAAGTTTTTCTAAATCTTCCATATAATTATTATTAGTATAATAATCTTCATATCTTCGATTATATTCTTCATAATGATTTCCAGAAGATAAATAAATAATCTGATGAGAATCGTATTTTTGAACACAATTTAAAATTTTATTTTTCCAATCATTTTTATTTTCATAAACATCTTCTTGGAAAATACGAATTAAACTAATGTTATGCTCTTGTAAATATTCCATTTTAATAAAATCTTTTTTTTGTCTCTCTTCTAAAGTATCTCTGAAAATATTAACTTCTGTAAAATGTTGTCTTCCATCTAATTCAATAACTAAATTATATTCTTTAGAATAAAAATCAAAGGGAAGATTAGTATACAAAACACAATCACTAAATCTTTTTTCTGTTTCAAAAGATTCTTCTCCAAAACTATCTCTCAAAAATTTAAAAAATATATGTTGAGTTTTATTTTTACAATTCCTACAAGCTGATCCTTTAAGGTGGTCTTTAGCGAATTGAATGAAAAATGTTTTACAATTAGGACATCCTATTTTTACTTTACTTTTTGATAATTCATAATCTTCATGAACTCTTGAATAATCATATTTAACTATAGTATGTACTCTTTTAGCATCTTCAATAAATTGCTCAACTGTTTTTCTTGATTTTAAAGCATATTTTTTAATTGCACATTTTTGACATCCTTGATAACTATGATTTTTAGGTGTTTTTAAGAATTCATTATGAATAGGACAAATAATTATTACTTTAGTATGATTATTTATATATTTAACTTTTGAATAATCATATTTTGGACTACCATCAATATTTTTATGAATTTGTTGAGATGTTTTAATAAAGTTTTCTTGTCTTTCTAAAAGTTTTATCTGTTTTATATCTTCCATTTACTATTTCAAAATTAAAATCTTATTTTAATTCTATTTATTATTATTTGAATTTTTATAAATCACTTTTTATTTTTAGTTAATATTTTTTTAGAAAATATTAACATTTAGGACATCCTCTACGATAAATTAAATGTGTAAATGCAGTTCTTAAAAAATCACCGTGATTTTTACAAGTAATTGTCAATAATTCGTTCATTCTTGTAAAATTAGTTTTAGAATAATCATATTTATTGTTATGAACTTTATTAGATTCTTCTACAAATTGATTTAAAAAAGTAATATTAAAATGTGTCATACATTCTAAGCAATTTTTACCTTGTAAATGTCCATGTGGTATTTGTTCAAATATATGATTATTTTTACATTTAATTTTTACTTTTGTATTACTATTAACATATTCTACTAAATCGTATTCATACAAAGGTTCATTATTTTCATCAACTCTTGATTCTCGGCATTTTTGAATAAATTCTTCTTTAGTAGAACGTTGATTATTAGAACAAATATTACAACCGGCACCTCCAAGGTGATTTCCTGGCTCCTGCAGGAAAATATGGTTGTTTTTTTTACAAATAAATTTTACCTTTGTTTCAGAATTAACATATTCTACTAAACTATAATCATATAAAGCATTACCTTCTTCATCATGATGTTTCATAATGGCTTTTTTTACAAAGTCTTCTTTATTAGATTTTAATTTTTTAATTTTATTTTCTAAACCACATTTTGGACAACCACGTGATGTGACGTGTGATTTTGGTAGTTGTTCAAAATCACCATGGCCTTCTTTTGGACAAACGATAGTGACTTTAACATCTGTTGTTGTATATTCTACTTTTGAATAGTCATACTTAGGAATTCCATTTTCTTGATGAATTTTTTTAGATTTTTCAATAAAAATTCTTTTTCTTTCTAAAATTTCTTTTTTTTTCTTTTCTTCCATTTTCTACGTTTCTATTAATAATCTTATTAATATACTATTATTTAGTATCTTAATTTTTATAAATCACTTTTTATTTTTAACTAATATTTAATTAATATTTATTAATTAAAATTTTTGAATTGAAAAATTTTTAATTGTTTATTATTTTTATTATTTAATTATTTGAATTATTTGAATTTTTGAATTTTTGAATTTATAATTTTTTAGTAAATTTATTTTTAAACATGAATTCTTGGGACAATATGCATTGCCATTAATTCTTGAATTAATAATTTACTAGCATATGGTATTTGTACCTTTGTAAACTTTGTAGTATTGTCAGAATACAAAGACTTGTAAATTCCTTTATCAGGATTTACCGGACTAATCATTCCTGTTTCATTGTCGATCCATACATAATACTTATCAGAATTGTCGAAAAATCTCTCTTTTAAGAATTGTACTGAACCATGTGCGATTAATGCATCTCTCTCCATCTCCCCTAGACGCAATCCGCCCTCCCTGGATCTTCCTTCTGTGGGTTGCCTCGTGAGTAATTGCAGGGGCCCTTGCGATCTTCCATGAATCTTATCATCAACCATGTGTTTAAGGCGATAAATAAAAGATGGACCTATAAAAATATTACTTTTAATTTGTTCTCCACTTCTTCCATCATATAAAATTTCACTGCCACTCTGATGGAAACCAAACTCTTCTAAAATACTTCCAATATCTTCTACTGCAATATCTCTGTAAGGAGTTGAATCCATCTCTGTTCCAACCATTGTTCCTACTTTTCCAAAAATACTCTCAATTAATTGACCTATATTCATACGCTTAGGAAGACCAATTGGATTCATAATTAAATCTGGTGTTACACCATCTTTTGTGTATGGCATATCTTCTTGTTTGTAAATCATACCAACTGTACCTTTGTTACCGTGACGACCTGAAAATTTATCTCCAATCTCGGGTGTTCTATCCGAACGAATACGAACTTTAACAAAGTTATATCCATCTCCATTCGAATTCTTATATACCATGTCCACAATACCAGATTCATTTTGTCTGATACTTGTACTCATGTCTCTATACTTCGGTTCTTCACCTTCTTTGGCATTCTTTAATTCAGTCACTTTACCAATGATAATATCATTACCATCTACATATGAACCTACTTTAACAAAACCATCTTTATCTAATTTGTCATAACTTCCGAAACTCATCTTCTCTGTTTGTACTTTTCCATTCGAATAATATTTCTCTGGTCTTCCAAACTTCTCGTCTTCCATTAATGCACTATTCTTCTTCTCTTCATCCTTGTATGTTCTGTAAAAACTACTCGAAAATAATCCTCTCTCAATTGCTGATTGATTCATAATTAATGAATCTTCTTGATTGTAACCTGTCCAACATGCTACTGCTACAATAACCATTTGTCCAGCAGGTATTTCACTACTATTCAAATATTTAGCAGGAATTGTACTTACAATCGGTTTCTGTGGATGATGTAAAATATGTGCTTGTGTATCCATTCTGTGTCTAAATGCTGCTGAGTAAATACCCAATGCTTGTTTACCCATTGCACCTTGGAAAAGGTTACGAAGACCGAAGTTATGGTTCGAAAATGGAATATTAGATGCTAAAACACCCATAATCATTGATGGATGAATCTCTCCGTGAGTATAATGATAATAAGAATAATTTTTCTTTTTATTCATCTCTAAACACTTTTGGTCCATAGCAATCATTAATGTATCTGATTCTTCAACATCTATATATTCTATAATTGCATCTGAATCATCTAAATCTTCAATCGAATTCGTTGTTTGTACTGAATCCTTCATTTTCATTTCAACTTCAATTAATTTATTCCATTGAATCTTATTCTTACGAATATTCTTTACATAATCTGATGTTATGACATAATCATTGTCTTTCACTATATATAAAGGACGACATAATCTTCCTCCATCTGTAAAAATAATTATCTCATTTCTCTCAATATACCATGCAATCGATACATGAATATTAATTAATCCAATTCTTCTCAGTTTTCTTAAATTATTTACTAATTGAGCTGGTTCAAATGTTTGACCATACCAATCTCCATTTAAAAATACTTTTACACTGTTCATTACCTCCTTCGGTTGAATACTCTCTAATGTCTTAATTCCTAATTCATCTAAATATACTCTTACCAAGTCTGGATTTGATGGAATTGTTATATGACACATTAATGCCATGTTCTTTACTATACCAATAGGAGCACCTTCTGGTGTTTCATATGGACAAATTACACCCCATTGTGTACAATGTAGCTTACGAGGTTGTACTGTCTTCAATGATTTATCCATCGGATAAATAATACGACGAAGATTCGAAAGAGTTCCTAAATATGTTAATCTAATCATTGTTTGTGATACACCATTCTTTGGTTTTGAAGAATTCTTTAATCCCCAAGAACCATTACTTAATGAAAACTTTAAACCACTTTCAATTTCATTTGGTTTTAATTTCTTCGTTAAATTATTCGGTAAATCATCAAATCTTGATTGAGCTTCATCTTTCTCACATCCTGTTTTAATCTCTTTTACAAACTTTGTAAATAAATTTCTAAATAATTGTGCCATCAATTCTCCACTAGTCTCAACTCTACGATTCATAAATGAATCCTTATCATCATACTCTTGAATTCCTAAATGACATTTAAATAATTTATTAATCATATATCCCAAATAATATGCCTTCTTTATCGGTGAAGGACCTAGTTGAGGAAATAATTCTTCACAAATGGCTTGAAATACAAATGCTAATTTGCAATTCATGTCTTCTGCTTTATTAAATTTGTTCCATTGAACTCCTGTTAAATTTCTTGAAATATATTCTAATGCTAACTTTTGTGTTGTTATTCCAAAATTATGTGCTTCTTCAATCGATGCACCCATCAATTCGATCATTCTCTGATTCGATGGATCATCAATATCATAAACAATCTTCTCAATAATCTGTTTATCACTTACAACATTTAATGCTCTAAATAATACTACTACTGGAATCTCTTGTTTCAATCTCTTAAATCTAATCTTTAAAGCATTTCCTCCTGTTGGTTCTTCTTTTGCTTTCATCTGTAAATATACTGGTGAAATGTTAGCTGGAGCATTTGGATGAACACAATAAACTTCTACTTTTTCACTGTATTTTTGTTGAGTTCCTCCAATCTTAAATGATAATACTTTATTTTCAATTCTCTTCTCTTGTCCTACTATTACTTTCTCAACTCCTTTAATAATAAAATATCCTCCTTGGTCAAAACTTCCTTCTCCCATCTCGGTTTTTGTTAAATTTGTCTGATTTGATAATACACAAAACTTTGAACCTACCATAATAGGAATCTTACCACACGCACATTTCTCAATTGGTGGGAGTTTCTCTGTTTCTTCCATTGTTGAACCATCTTCATTTCTTTTAACTGTTACCATCTTGTGATGAATATCAATATTTAAACTTCCTGAATATGTCAAATTTCTTAATCTTGCATCATTTGGATACATCGGTTTATGAGGTGCCTCATTTAAAACCGGTTTATCAATATATACTTTTCCAAATTCTACTTGATAATATTTTGTAATCATCTGATTCTCTTGGTCAATTGTCTGTTTCTGAGGTATCTTAATAATAAAATCTTTCTCTTTTACAATTTGTCCTATCTGATTTGTCATAAAATAATTAAATGAAGTTAAATGATGTTGAACTAATACATCAGGTTGTTTGAAAAACGTGTCAATAACAGTCCAAGTATCATCTCCCCAATTAAAATTACTTTTATAGGTTTCAACTTTTTCAACTTCTTTTGTTTCTTGATTCTGAGACATTTTTTAATACTCTACTATATATATTTCTAATTTTTTAAGTACTTTTTATATTTATCATTTTTTATATTTTCACTTTTTTTTTTATTTCACTAATTTATTTTTAATTAATTTTTATTATTCATTTATTTAATTATAATTTAAAAAAAATAATATTTATCATTATTCCGCTCGCGGAATAATAATAGGTTTCCCAAAATTGATGAATCAAATCGCGGAAAAACGTATTCAATTATTTTTTTATCATCTCAAATCTATATATTTTTGACCATTCGAATATACCATATCCGTATAATTTAATTTATATTTTAAATCTCTGGCTTTTGTATAAAAATTATAGTTCGGGTATTTTTTTGATAATTTTTCATAATATCTAAATGGTACTGAATATTTTGTACAAAAATTATATATTATTCCATGTTCCATTTTAAATACCTTCGAATCTATACTATTCGAAAAACATCCAAAATTTTTCATTTTATTTAACATTTTTCCATCATCCATTAATACTTTATTAAAATCTAATATAATATCACCTCCATGATTCTCCCAATAAAAATCTTTTCTTAATTCCATATTATCTGAATTAAATGATATATATAATATATTTTCTATTATTCTATCAGTATTTTCATTACAATCTTCTGGTGTTGGTAAAGATTTTCTTTTATTTTTATTATTATTTTCATTATTTTCATTATTTTCAACTAGTCTTTTGATTTCTAGTTCATCATCAATTTCTGATGACTTTTGTTCTACAAAAGCAGCTGGTTCACTATGTGAACCACTTGTACCTAATATTCTTTTTGCATAAAAACTATTCGAATCTATTATTCTATCATCATTTTTATTTACGATTTCTTCCTTTTTAGGAGGTTCTACAAAAGTATATGCTGTTCTTTTCCATTTACCATTTTCATCTAATTCTTCTTTACGTTCTTCCTTTTTATTATCTTTTTTATGAAAACGGAATTCTCCTCTTCTTGTGTTTATATTAGAAGTATTTATATTAGAAGTATTTATATTAGAAGTATTATACGTCTCATAGACACATCTTTTAGGAAGTTCTTTTGAACTTCCATAATAAGATGTCGTAAAACTCATTTTAAATATTTCAATTTCCTTTTTTTTAACAAATTTTATATATGATTTAAATTAAATATTTATTTTTTTCATTTTTTATTTTACCATAAAAAAATGATTATTATTTTTTTAATTTTATTATTAATTAATCATTATTAAGAATTTAGACATAATAACGTAAATATGGAACCTTTAATTAAAAAAGAAGAGAATAAAAACATTAATTCTGTTTTAATAAAAAAAAAGAAAATAAAACAATCAAATTCAAATAAAATTATTAAAAAAGAATTAAATTTATATTTTCATCAAAAATATGCTGTTCTTAAAAATCTTGAGATTATTTCCCGTGCATCTCCTTTTACAGAAGCTGTTATGGGTCAATTACCTCGAATGGGTAAATCTCATATTATTTTAGGAACAATTTTAGAATTTTTTAAAGATTTAGAATTTGGAAATGCTATGATTTTATCAACAGCACCAAATGATAGTTTACCTCCTTTAATGGAAGATTTAAATAAATACGAAGATTTTGAAGATTTTTATATTCAAAGAGTTGAAGAAGATATTAATGAAAAAGAATTAAATAAAAATTTAAAAAAGAAAAATATATTTTTAGCTTCTAAACAATTTTTACAATTTAGAATCGATGGTAAAAATATTTTACCTTTACCTAAAATTGATATATTATTTACTGATGAAATTCATAATGGTGGTTGTACTACTCTTTCTAATGATATTTTTAAAGTTTATGGTGCTCAAGCTCATAAATTTTATGTATCCGGAACTTATGGTACTGCAATGGACTATTTTAGAATTCCTAGTGAAAATTTAAATTTATTTGATTTAGAAAGTATTGCATTATGTAAAAGAATAACTGAGCCTAAATATCAACAAAAGATTATTGATAAACATGGACCTTTAATGAAAAAATGTATTGATGAAGAATCTAATTTAAAAAGTGTTGAAGATTTTTTTAATCGTCTTCCTTCTTTAGTTATTCATTCAGTTAATTTAACAGAAGATATTCTTAATACTATTGATGAATATAATCGATTAAATGAGACTTATTATGGTTTATCTTTAAAAGCTTTATTTGAATTAAACTCAGATAAAAATGCTTTTGAAAAACCAGAACCTCTTGTTAAATTATGTAAAGGTATTTTTACTTTAGAAAATCAAAATCATTCTATTTTAGATAATGTTATTGAGAAAAATAGAAAATTTAATGATAGAGGTTTTCAATTAGATTATCCTTCTATTATTATGTGTTTTTTACCTTTCGGTAGAGGACAAAGAATTAATGATGTTTCAAAATGTTTTAAAGAATTATTTATTAAAGAACATATTAATGACGATTTTGATATCTTAATTTTAAATGATTCAGACTCAACTAGTGATAAAACTTCTTTAGAAAAAATTAATAAAAAATATGAATCTATCATCGGAATTAAAAAAGGACTTATTGTTTTAAGTGGTAAAAAATGTGTAATGGGAATTTCTATTCCTCGTTGTGATGTTGTAATCCTCTTTAATCATTGGTCCGAATTAAATCCTATCTTTCAATCAATGTATCGTTGTATGACTGATGATTTTGATGAACCAATGAAAAATAATAAACCACAATATATTAAAAAATATGGACATGTTATTGATGTTAATTTTCATAGACAAATCCAATTAATTGTTGATTATTCTAGTAATATTTTTAGTGGAGTTAATACACAAGAAGCTGTTAAGAATGCGTTTGATTTAAATTTATTTGAAATTGAACAAAATTCTTGGCATAATACTGTATTTAATGAAGAAGAGATATCTATGGAAGAATTAAGTGAAAAGATTTATCAAACTTGGTTTCAATCAGTTGATGCCAAAAGAGTTAATAATATTATGGAAGATAAATTTTTAGAAAATATTCAATTAGATGATGAAATTATTAATTTTATGAATGGTACCAATGTATCTGTTAATAAATTTAATCAACCTTCATCTATCGATATTGATATACATAAAGATCATACATCCTTAAAGAAAGGATATAAATTAAAAAAGAAAGAAGAAGATGAAGCTTTTAAAGGTGGAGTTGGAAATCTTAAAGATGAAGAAACTGATTTTGAAAAAGAATGGAAAGAATTACAAAAATTTAAAGAATTCTTAAATCATTTAATATTTTTATGTATTCTTTTAACAATTTATGAAGATTCTTTAAAAACATTAAATAGTATGATTGAATTTATTAATAATAATCAAACTTTAAAAGCCGTTTTTTACAGAAAAATTAGAGATTGGTATCAATATGAAAATATTCATCTTGAATCTAATCAAATTAAATTTAGACAAAGTTTAAATAATTTATTTACTAACTTTTTCCCCGAAGGACATCAGTTACATAAAAATATTAAACTTATGAAAGAAACCTTCAATTTAAATATTAAAAATCCTTCTATTTTACATAGAATGATTCAACAATACATCAGTGCTACTGAAATTGAAGTCAAAAACTTCGGTAATGTATCCACACCTTGCGAAATTATTAATGAACTATTCAATAATATTCCTGATAAATATTGGGAAGTTGAAAGAAAAGTTTATGACCCTTGTTGTGGTAAAGGTACATTTTTATTAAAAGTTATTGATAAAATGATGATTCATTTAAAAAAGAATTTTAATTCTGATGAAGATAAATATAAATATATCATTGAAAATTGCATTTATTATGCTGATTTAGATTATTTAAATATTTTTATCACAAATATATTATTGAGAAAAAATGCAAAAAATATTAAACTCAATTTTTATTGTGGAAACAGTATTCAATTAAATCATCTTCAAAATCCTAATTGGAATATTCAATCCAAATTTGATTTTGTTTGTATGAATCCTCCTTTTACTGATGGTTCTGGAGCTCGTGGTGCTAATCATAAACTCTGGGACCATTTTGTTAAGAAAGCTTTACATGAATTATTAGTTCCTTGTGGAATTCTAATGGTTATTCATCCTTCTGGATGGAGACATGTTAATGGTATATGTGGAGATTATATTAAAGAACATCAAATGGTATACTTAAAGATATTTAATGATAGACATGGTAAAAAGTTATTTAATTGTAATGTTCGTTTTGATACTCATATTACTTTAAATACACCTAATGAAAGACCAACTAAAATTATTGATGAAGATGGACGAATCGTTCACATGAATATTAAAGATAAAGTTTTTATTCCTAATAAAAATATTGAATATATTTATTCTTTAGTAGCTGATACTTCTAAAGGTGATAAATGTCTTGAAGTTTTATATGAAAGATCCTTGTATGGAACAGATAAAAAACATATGAATAAAACAAAAACAGATGTATTTAAATATCCATGCGTTTATTCAGTTAAAACAAATGAAGAAATGAAGTTCTTTTATTCAAATGAAATGAAAGGGCACTTTGGTATTCCTAAATTAATATTTGGAAGTGGTGCAACTGGATTTTATATTGATAGAAAAGGAGAATATGGATTAACTAATTATGCTAAAGCTATTGTTGTTAAACCTGAAGATTTAGATAAATTATATCA
>JACCED010404554.1_pt1 | contig 36654 bp, 38 predicted proteins | sample 7455021 | NCBI WGS metagenome assembly JACCED01 (sample SAMN15323456, study PRJNA562643) | freshwater metagenome | isolation source: river surface water | place: USA:Blue River Watershed | collected 2017-08-19
CAAATTGTAACTTAACTTCCGCCAACTTAACAAACGCAAACTTAACCAACTCCACTTTTTCTAATTCGACAATCTTAACTTCCGCCAACCTTTTCGGCGCTACCGTCAACGCTTCCACTAACCTCACTACCGCTACGCTTACAACCCTACGGTCAGGCCGCATAATAGGGAAAACATCCCTTTTACCTGCCGGGTTCACAATGATTTGAAAAACAGTGTGTGTTTGTGTGTGTGTGTGGTTATTTATAAACAAACGATGGATCACCTGTAATTTGTCTAAGAATATAATTTGTATACGCGATAACAGTAGCATCTGCTTCATAATAATTCCAATATGTATCTTGAAGTTCAAGGTCGGATATTTTTTTATTCAACGTACCTACCACGTCTGTAAAACGTGTCATGGTGCATTCATACGTTTTGCTCGGGTATTTGTTTTTTACAAACACTCCTTTAAATTTAAGATGCTTATATTCAAGACGTTTTTCTGCAATAAGATATGTTTTTCCAGGTACAAGGTTTACTGGTGCAACGAGCTGAAGAGGTCGCATTTGTATTTTGAAATTGACATGTGAATCTATAAATATAAAAAGTAAGTCCAATTAACAATTTTTGTTTTATTTATTTATAAACAAAACAAGATAAATAAAACCATATATTTATAAGGAAACAATACTACCCTATATTGAATATATATTGACCCGCTAAAATGGACCAAGACATGTGGGTTATAAAACGCGATGAAACGCTTCAAGCGGTGTCATTTGATAAAATTTTAAATCGTATCAAAAATATCGGTGTACTCGATCCTAAAAAAACAAAACTCAATGGAGTCAATTATACATTACTTGGAATGAAAGTTATTGATCAACTACACGATCGTATAAAAACAACAAAAATAGACGAACTTACCGCCGAACAATGCGCGACTATGGCAGCCACCCACCCCGACTATTTAACGCTCGCTGGAAGGGTTATTGTATCAAACCATCAAAAACTTACTAGTTCTAACTTTAAACATGTTATTGAACTGTTGTACAAGTATACTGACAGTAACGGAATATCTACGCCGCTAATATCCAATGAAGTTTATAATTTTGTATGCGAATATGGAGACGAATTGAATGCGATGATTCAATATGAGCGCGACTTTGAAATAGATTACTTTGGTTTCAAAACACTAGAACGCGCATACTTGATGAAGGGTGCAAATGGACTTATTTTAGAACGACCTCAACACATGTGGATGCGAGTTGCACTCGGAATACATGTTCCCAAATCAACACTGGATTACGACGGGGAGCCCATCCGGCAGTGGTTGGACCGAATTCACGATACATACTATTTAATGTCGCTGAAATATTTCACCCATGCTACACCTACATTATTTAATGCCGGAACACCTAGGTCGCAACTGAGTTCATGTTATCTTGTTGCCATGGAACAAGATAGTATCGAGGGAATATTCGATACATTAAAAGAGTGTGCGATTATATCAAAATATGCAGGAGGCGTTGGACTTCATGTTCACAATATTAGATCCACTGGAAGTTTCATTCGTGGTACAGCAGGAGTATCGAATGGGCTAGTTCCAATGTTACGTGTGTTCAACAATACCGCTAGGTATATAGACCAAGGCGGGAAACGTAACGGTAGTTTTGCTATTTACGTTGAACCGTGGCATCCAGATATTGAAGGATTTTTAGAAATGAAAAAAAATCACGGAGACGAGGAAAGTAAGGCAAGAGACTTATTTTATGCACTATGGATACCTGATTTGTTTATGCAACGTGTTATGGCTAATGAATCATGGTGCTTGTTTTGCCCAGATGAATGTCCTGGACTTTATGAAACATATGGAGACGAGTTTACAAAATTATACACCATGTATGAATCACTCGGCAAAGAACGTAAACGACTTCAGGCTAGAGACATTTGGTTAAAAGTTCTTGATAGTCAAATGGAAACAGGTACTCCATATTTGTTGTACAAGGATGCTGCAAATACAAAATCGAATCAAAAAAATTTAGGAACGATATGTAGTAGCAATTTATGCGCAGAGATCATAGAGTATTCGGATAAAAATGAAACAGCAGTATGTAATTTAGCCAGTATCGCGTTAAATCGATTTGTAACTGCTGACTTTGAAACAGGAGTTCCATTTTTTGACTATGACTATTTGAGTAAAGTTGTATCCACAGTTACTCGAAACCTTAATCGAGTAATTGACATTAATTTTTATCCTACACCAAAAACGAAAACAAGTAATTTAAAACATCGACCTATTGGAATTGGAGTGCAAGGTTTGGCCGATACATTTTTAATGCTAGACGTTGCATTCAATAGTGAAAAAGCAATTGAAATTAATAAGTTAATATTTGAAACAATATATTTTTCGGCACTTGAAACTTCTATGAACCTTGCAAAAGAACGTTATGAGGAAATGGTTCATTCTGAAGGATTTTTAACAGACTTGCGCGAAACGTGTGGGGCATATGAAAGTTTTGAAGGTTCTCCTGCGTCAAATGGTATTTTACAATTTGATATGTGGAATATTGTTCCTACAGGCAGGTACGACTGGAACACTTTGAAGGATACTATTTGTAAATATGGGCTGCGTAATTCTTTACTAGTGGCGTTAATGCCTACTGCCAGTACCTCGCAAATATTGGGAAACAATGAGTGTTTTGAGCCTATTACTAGCAACATTTATACTCGCCGTACTCTTGCAGGAGAATTCATTGTAGTAAACAAATATTTAATGAATGAACTTGTAAACCTTGGATGCTGGAATGAATCTGTAAAACAGTCAATTATAAAAAACAAAGGAAGTATTCAACATTTAACGATACAAGGTATTGATGATCACTTCAAAAACAAATACCGAACGGTATGGGAAATTCCTATGAAACAGTTGATTGACATGTCAGTAGACCGCGCGCCATTTGTATGTCAGAGTCAAAGTTTAAACTTATGGGTAGAAGATCCAAATTACAACTTACTAACTTCAATGCATTTTTATGCGTGGAAAAGGGGACTAAAAACTGGTATATATTACTTGAGGCGAAAAGCCAAACATCAAGCACAACAATTTACAGTAGCAGTTACATCAAAACCAGAATCAGCCGATGGCGTTGAAAAGGATCAAGACGTAATAGAGTGCGAACTGTGTTCAGCTTAATCATTTTTTTACAACATTATTTATTATTTATTATTTACTCAAAGTTAAATTTAAAATATTCGATAGATTATATAACAATAGTAAAATAATAAAAATAAATCGTCAAGAAAATGTTTTTTGGATTTTCAAGAAAATTACGTAATCGCAACCGAAAACGCAATAATAACCGTAATCGTAAAAAAAATCGTAATAGTACAAAATATAAAAAAAAATACAACACCAGTAACAACAGCAACATCAAATTTAAAGTTGAAGAAATAGATACACCGACTGATGATAGCATTTCTAACTCTAACTCTAACTCTAACTCTCGTACAGTTAAAACTGTCAGAACAGATTCTTTTACGCCAGTAATATTTAGTAACAGAAGTGACCGTAATACAATTACATCACCATCACCATCATCATCATCCAATAAAAAAACTCGAAAAATTCAAATGCGTACTCCTACTCCATATAGGTATACGTATGTCAGTGCATCTCGAGACAGTAAATCTAACCTCAACTCTTTTTCAATGGGACGCGTTAATACTAACGGTGACATTATTTTGTTTTTTATAGATATGTTAACTACTGTAAAATTATATCATTGGAAAACACTTAGCTACGCAACACATAAAGCAACTGATGAATTATACGAAGATCTCAATAAATATGTAGACGAGTTTGTAGAAGTTCTTATTGGACACAAGGACGGTATAAGAATAAATCTTCCAAGAACAAATGTAAAATTACACGACTGTTCGTCGCCTCAAGAATTTAAACGTAAAATCGATGGATACAAAAATACGTTAATGGGATTCACTTCAAAATTCAATAATAAAACAGATAGCTCATTATTGAACATACGAGATGAGATAGTAGCAGCATTAAATAAAAGTTTATATGTAATGTCTTTTAAATAATAAATAGTATGTGATTGGGTCTACCCGCATGTGAAACATGGATTTTTCATGCGAATTAATTCATTTGTATGTTTTATCCCATCAAAAATTTTTATTGTATTATTACGAAATTTTATTTTCGGTTGATTATTACTGTTATTTATAACAGGATATGTATCTTGAACATTTTCTACACGGTTGCCCTGAATTTGATTTGGATACGAATAGTTTATTTTCAATTGAATATTTGTACTGTTAATATTGGTGTGGGTTCGTATTACTTTAGTTGGTTTATACGAAAATAACATTTTGAATAAGAATTATATTGTATTTTCATATATTATAATTAAGACAAATAAAAATTGTATCATCTCCTTCTGTTTAAATGGTTCGTCGCATGCGTAGTAAAAAATATAAAGGTCATAAATTTGGTCTAAATCGTACACATAAAAAAGGTGGTGTAAAATTTCTCAGAAAATGTTTTCCAAGATGTTTTCCTAGAAGTAGAAGTAACTCGCCGACTAACGTACCAGGTGTCCCAGTCCCTGTAGTTGGAGGTCCTGTCCAACCTCAACCTCATCCCTTACCCTTACCTCTACCTCCACTTCCAATCCATCGTCCAACCCTTGCCGATGTAAAAAAAATGTCACCTGCAGAAATAAATACCCTACCGCCAGAAATTAGAAGCAGCCTATTAACTGAGTCAACTGATATACAAAAACAATTAATTCAAGCCAAGATTAATTTTAATGATTCACTTATTTCAACTAGAACCACTACTCTAGCTAAAAAACAACAAGACCGTGCCGATGCACTAGCACGATTAAACCAAAAGCCATTTTGGGTCAATCATATGACAAATAAAACTCCGATTCCTCCAAAAAACAAAACTGATTTTGATTTAAAAACTTGGACTCGTTTGGGAAATGACATTAAAAGTTTAGAAAAAGAAATTGAAAAATATAACAAAAATGTTACTGCTCTACGAGTACAACTAGATAACGTTGGCAAACCAAAATTAAGAAAACCTGCAACAGTAAGACGTGTAAAGCCATCTAGTCCACCACCAGTTTCTTTACCGGAGCCAGAACAACCTGATTTTGATGACATGCGAATGAGTAACAGCAGTAGTAGTGATGAAGATTACGGATTTGGCAACGGTGCTGCTGCAGTAGATAATAGTTTAGACCTAGATCTCGATGCAATCAGAAGAGACTATGGCATATCATCGTCTGACAGTGAACCAGGAAGTGCAGAAGAAGATGATCCCGAACTCGAAAAGTATCGAGCTACGTTACAAACATTGCAATCCGAAAATGACAGACAAGCTGCAGAAACTAATAAAGAGTTGCAAAAAATTCAAGAAGGGATGACTAAAGTGAATGGTATACTTTCTCGACCGATTAAAAGTAGAAAAAGTTCTGGCCTTAATGGTGGAAAAAGAAAACGCACTAGAAATTATAAACGTAAACACTGAGTTGGAAATATTTATATATTTAATATTATTTATTCTATTTTAAAATAAAATAAGTATAAAATAAATAATACACGTATACTAGTAATAGTATTATAAACATTGTAATATCTCAAAGATACACTTATTATGGCGTCATCAGTAAAACACGGTCATCGTGTAATAGAAAACTTCAATATAAAGGTAACCGAGTATTATGAAACAAAACATCAATTCGAACAAGATATATTGAATAAATTAGAAAACCGGAGGCTGAGAGGGAATGAAATAACGTCTGAAGAACGTAAAGCAATAAAAATGGGACGCTGCACGAAATGCGGTTCCCCGGGAATGACATTTACAACTTCAAAAACGGAACTTCGTATTGAATGCAACTCAGATTCTAAATGTGTAGCAAATCAAATTATTATTAAACCGGTATTTGAAAACATTGAAACTCTTATGACAGAAGCAAGGAAAAATGTGGATACTGTAAAAGAAGAAATCATTCATTTAAAACTCAACTTACTATTTGGATATGCATCCAGTGATGAAACCCGAGACGCTTTTACAAAATTACAGTTACATATGGAAAAGGTCTTTAAGCAATATGACAATCTTCGAATGAGGTATTATGACATCATTTATAATAATGATCGTATATCACAGTTACGAGATATTGAGTCAGCTATATCTGAAACAGTAACACAAATTAAAACAAATCTTTCTCCTGCCGGATCTAGTGGAGTAACTGACGAAGTTGTCAGAGATGTAGTAAAAATATATCATAAACAACTGATGGGATTTCTTCTTCAATCACAAGAAAAATTGAAATATGCAAGCAGTGAAGTTACTCACGACGAAGATTATGGTGATAAGATATGGCGAAAAAGAGTTAATCGATCGCATACAACACTGAATGATTTGATAATATCACTCTAATTGCACATGAAAGTATTATATGTCTATAACTTGTATAAATTATAGATATACAACTTCGGTTCATTAATTTAATATTTTTTAAAATCGAATGGTGCCTCCGACCATTCCGCCAAAGCTTGGTCGTCCAGACCATCCGCCGCCAATTTGACCTTCGGCAAATACGCTTCTATTGGGACCGCCTACAGTTACGCGACCGCTTCCACTGTAGCCATGGTTGTTAGCGTCAAACGATCCTGAAAACCCCGCCGGAGATTGTCGGGGATTGGGATTGGGAATACGAATTGTTTGCATTGAGAGAGAGAGAGAGAGTGGGTTGGGTGGGGGGTCAAAGTTTTTATAATATATATTATAAATTATTTTTATATCCATTCTAAATATAATAGTAATTAATTATTAGTAAACAATAACTATAATCAATATTATGTTCGAATACATATCATTTCCTGTTTTTTTAATAAGTCTTGCAATAGGCTTGTTTTACGTATACGTAGTATCGCCTTCACCGCATGTAGTTGTTGTGTATCCAACTCCTGACAATAGTAAAGAATTTCAGTTTAAGGACGGTACCCATAATTGTTTCGAATATGATCCAGTTGAAGTCAAGTGTCCGTCGGATAACTCATTTATAAAAGAAATACCAATACAGCGAACAAATGAGTGAAATCTGTCTACGTGGTATGGTATAATGTGTAAATTAAATAAGTATAACATATAAATAAAAACAAATAAAGTAAAATTAAACATATTATTGTTAGCGAGGGTTTGATTGATTGATTGATTGATTTAATATGGTAAATATATTAAGTATTGATGTCGGGATAAAAAATCTCTCATTTTGTTTATTACGAGTGATTGAGTCTTTACATGATCATACAATTGAAATCGTAAAGTGGGACGTCATTAATGTCAGTAATCCTATATCAAATGAAGCTAGTACTATACCCTCAAATGATGAAAAAACACACATGTGTACATTAAAGCATGGATGCAAATTGAAGGCTGCGTATGCGTACGTATCCGATATAAATTCTAATCAAACGGGAAATATAAAATATACGTGTAAGCGCCATTTCAAATTAACTTCTTCCATGAAAGACCGACGCATATTTGAACAAAAACCGAAAGATATTTTAAAGGTGTTGAATAAATCGACGATAGAAAAAATGAGAGATTTTTGCAAACAACATTCATCAGATAAGAAAGATGAAATTGAAATTGACAAACTCAAACATAAAAGTGAATTAAAAAAACAAATAGTTGAAATACTGAATAATAAATACATTTACCCTATAACAGTAGCTAGTGAATGTATTCATGCATTTCTACCTGGAATTTCAGAAAAGGAGGTTGATGGCAGTAATAATAATGATAACAATAATAAACCTGTAAATAAGAGATTGCCAGCATCTGCATCCGTATCCGAAACTGCATCCACAGTATCTCTAGTGTTGGTCGGATTTAATATAATGAACCATTTTGATAAAATATTTTATCACACGGATGCATGTTCGATTGACTGCGTTGTAATTGAAAATCAAATTAGTCCAATAGCAAACAGAATGAAAACCATTCAAGGTATGATTACGCAATATTTTTTAATGAAAGGAGTTGATAAAAATAAAATCATATATTTCTCTGCCGTACAAAAATTAAAAATTGCTCCGTACCATTTTATTTGTTACAAAAAAGAAGATGCCGATGAAATAGACGATATTCAAACATATGATGAACGAAAAAAAGCAGGAGTTGCATGCGTTCGTAAGATTTTATCAAGAACAAAACGATTTTCCAGCAATCCGATGTCGCCACACACGCCAACAAGTCCGTCCACTCCCAAATTATTTACAATATACAATCCATATAATCCAAACATTGGAGACGCGGTTGTAAGCAAACACAACTGGTTAGATTCGTTTGAAAATCATTCTAAAAAAGACGATCTTGCTGATTCTTTTTTACAAGGACTTTCATATATTGTTAAAAATCATAGTGTCTAGTCTAGATCTAGTATATTTATGTTTAAAATGCATTAAACTATTTAAACATATAAATTTAATTTACTGAAGTATTTACATATTATACGAAAAAACAAAACCAGTTATCAAGAAATCCGGCTACAATGAACTCCGATGAAAGTAGCCATGTAACAAACGGAAATGCTGAAGTACCAAACGAATTTTCAGTATGGGAAGACCTGGATGAAATGAATACTCAATTACTTAGAGGAATCTATGCATACAATTTTGAAAAACCAAGCTATATTCAACAAAAATCGATTATTTCTATTCTCAGAGGCAGAGACGTGATCGCTCAAGCACAGTCAGGTACCGGAAAAACCGGAGCCTTCGGGGTTGCAACCTTACAGCGAATTGAAGTTGATGTAAAAAAAGATGTACAAGCTCTTATTTTGGCACCAACGAGAGAACTTGCAAAACAAATCATGGAAGTTGTAACTGGACTTGGAAGCCAAATGCCTTCTTTGAAAGTTCAACTGCTAATTGGGGGAACTTCCACTGATGAAGATGCAAAAATGCTGAAAAATGATATGCCTCAAATTGTTGTTGGATGTCCAGGTAGAGTTTATGATATGATTCGACGAAAACATATTAACGCAAAACAAATCAAAATGTTAGTCCTTGATGAGGCAGATGAAATGTTATCGGAAGGATTTAAGGATCAGATATACAATATATTTCAATATTTGCATAATGACGTGCAGGTATGTTTATTCAGCGCAACAATGCCAGTAGAATTACATAAACTTACAGAAAAATTTATGAGAAATCCTATAAAAATACTCGTGCAAGCAGAACAACTCACGTTGGAGGGCATTTGTCAGCATTATGTTGCATTAGATGACGATGATGGTAAATTTGCCACGCTTCAGGACTTGTATAAAACGATATCAATGTCACAATCGATCATTTATTGTAACAGTGTAAAACGTGTTTCTGATCTGACAGAAGCAATGGTTCTTAAAGGTTATCCAGCATGTTGCATTCATAGCGGTATGGACAAATCATCTAGAGACGATGCGTATGCTAATTTTAAATGCGGAAAATATAGAGTTCTTATATCATCCGATGTAACTGCACGAGGAATTGATATTCAACAAGTTAGTATTGTCATTAACTTTGACTTGCCAAGAAGTGTTCACACCTATTTACATCGTATCGGTAGATCAGGTAGATGGGGTAGAAAAGGAATGGGTATCAGTTTTGTAACTCCTAGAGATACAAAACAGCTTAAGGAAATTGAAACATTTTATTCTACGGTTATCACCGAGCTTCCGTCAACATTCAAGACGGAGTGAATTGTAAGATACGATGGATGCGATGATAACATATGTTACACTTTATATATAGGATCGCACTGTTTTCCGTCACATGTAATATTGTTACTGTATAGCTGAACAAACCCACAACTATTACACGTAAAAACCTTGAAACGGTTATCTAAAATTTGAAAACCTAAAAGAGTTTTCAACTTTGTACCCATTGTAAGTGTTTTTATAGTAAATGTGTCTTTGTTACATTTCATACATGAAAGTTTGTGTTCAAGGGAGTTATTCGCATACTTTATTTTAGGTCCAGTAATTGTGTTTTTTCCGCCGCGTAACGTTTTATTTTTTTTATGTTTACGATAGTTTTTATTTTTTAAACGCTTTGACTTTGACGTTGACATATTGAAAAAGATATATATGTATGTATAATTAATACATATATATTTTAATTATTTAACTGTGTAGTTTAAAGCTAAATAAAAATAAAATAACATATATATAATAAATTTAATAACATTAAAGTTTTATTACTACTTATTCACTATTGTTTTGATGACACAAGAACGAGGACTTGAAATGGTCGCCCATTCGGCAATCATTGGAATTGTTCTTTATTTTATTATGACGGAAATATTGAAACAGCCTCAACGTGTCGCAGAAGACCGATCGGTTGCAATTGCAGGAGTAGTTTTAGTTTATATGGTAGTATTTGGACATGGATTGCCTACAAGCGTATCACAATCTTTCAAATAAAACTAAAAATAAATAAAATAAAAATTGAATATTGTATAAATAGTTTGTACAGTTGCAGTTACAGTAAATACTACCAAGTATTATAACTTCGTCAATACTCAATACTCAATACAATGTCATCATTCGTATACAACGCGTTCCCGCGTACTGAAGCCGATGTAGATGGATTGGACATGTCGTTTATTAAAGATGCTTGGAATGCTGAGATGTTACGCGACGCCATTCGTGCAGTCGTACGCGTCGAACGTTCACCTGACATGTTAGAAAAGGAATATGACGTTTGGAAATTTATATCAACCTATGATCCGCCTGAAGGTCGCGGGTTCATGTTTTCAGATCATCCTATTACAAATCGTATCATGGGATCAATGAACGTCTCGCACTCCGGTTCTAGTTACGGATTTACAATGAGACATCTTCAATTGTTCGCATCTGTTGGCGGCATACACGGATATAGACGAGAATATGTGAGACACAATCCGTGAACAACTATAACCATATTGTAAAAGTAATAAAATTTATATTCTATTTTTTATTCAACTTAAACATGTTAATTATCCTTACAAATTATCCTTACATGTTAAATTAAGTTAAATAAATGAAATTTAATCATCATTGAAAATGAAAATAAAAAATGAATAATAATAAAATTGATTTAAAGAGTTGACACGTAATACGTGTAGAAAAGTAGTACTACAACAACAACCACTCAAAGCATATCAATCAACAATGTCATCTAGCCAGAGTCAGAATATTTTGTCTCCAGCCGTATTCAATCCTGCAACCTGCGTAAAATATGCTAAGCCCAAGGTTAATCCATCTGGAGGGAAGAGTATTGGAATTTTGAACGCGGCCACGAGCACGGTGCTTCAAATATCATCCCCTATGATGCTTACTTGGGGAGTGAACCAATTCGTGGATGAAAAGACTGGAAAGATTTCATACGATATGTCGTTACAGTTTCCAGACGAAGACAGGTATGATGATGGGATTCGACGATTCTTCAATAACATTCGGGATTTTGAACAAAAAATCAAAGACGATGCCATTTCGAATTCAAAGGAATGGTTTGGAAAGCCCAAGATGTCTGCAGAGACAACTGATGCTCTCTTCACTCCCATGTTAAAGTATCCCAAGGACAAAGTCTCACTAGAGACAGACTATGGTCGTGCTCCAACATTCAAGATCAAACTTCCATGCTGGGAAGGCGTTTGGAAAAATATCGATCTGTACGACATGGAGCGCCGATTGGTGTTTCCAGTGCCTACAAATCCGTCACTCGCACCAGGCGACTTTATTCAGAAAGGATCTCACATTGCAGTAGGAATTCAATGCGGCGGTATCTGGTTTGCAGGCGGTAAATTTGGAGTTACCTGGAATCTTATCCAAGGTATTATCAAACCTAAGCTTTCATATCGAGGTATGTGCGGAATTGAATTACCGAACGACCCAGTGTCATTGACTACAAGTGCTGCGCCTGCTTCTTCAGTCGCAACAAATGCGACACATTCAGATGAGTCTGACGAAGAAGATGCTACACCACTTCAGCGGACTGCATCCATTCAACAGTCCGCTCCAGTCGTATCAGATGAACCTGCGTCTAAGAAGAAGATTGTTCGTAAGGTTTCGTCCTCCAGCGCGAGCAGTTAACTGATTTCAACGGTAATCCCCACTTAAAACATAAAATATAACGAAAAGAAACTAAACAAAAATATATACTTTTAATATGACGTCTCATATACTCGCGACGTAATATTCATTTTTTTATTATTAACTGGACTACTAAAACATAATGTCAGATATAAACGAGGATACTTTGATGAAAGCACTTGAAAATGAAACAAATGCTAGTGTTATGAAAACATCACATTCTGAAATTAAAAAAAAAAAGAATGACATTCTCCAAACCCTGCAACTAAAGGGATCCTCTTTGAAAAAAATGCATGCAACTTTAATTGGGTATAAATACATAGACAATATACGCGACATTTGTGTTGGCAGATACGTTCGTTGGATCTCACTCAAACGCCCTGATTTAAGTATAATCTTGACAAACGGTGCTCATGTTTGTAATATCAACATTGACTACATTTCAGTTGTCGATCATGATGACGATGTCGGTGAACACGAAGAGTCTAGTGAAGAAGAGCTTGAATGTAAAACGTGTCTTCGTTGCAAGGTTGTACGAAACGGAAAGGTTATCTTTTTTAACTTAAATTTTGAAGAAAATATTTTTTTTCAAAAAATAACAGAACAAGAGTGGGTCATACTGGACGCACTAGAATATTTAAAATGACTGCCATTTAATAATGTTAAAATACAAATTATACATACAGTTGTTTAAATAAAAATATACTGTCATAATAATAAACTAAATTTTTATACAAATGAACTCAATAGTTTCGATAATTCCTAATAAACAACTTTTTGGCAAATTATTTATTACTATTTTTGCAATATTAACCTTAATTCAAGTTAAGATAACATTTTTTGAAAGCCCGTCAAAACGATTTTCAAAATCAGCAGTTATAAGAAACATAATTATTGGATTATTGTGTAGCTATTCAATCACAAAATATGGATTTAATATTTTAATGTTATTAGTATTTTTTATTGTTTCTATACTAATTCATATAATTCTTACTATTATTGAGGCAAAAGTACTTACTAACCCTATAGACGACCATGTAACTGCTACATATATGTACGACTTTCATTTTCCAAAAATAATAAAAGAATGTAAAAATGAAAAAAAAAGTCTAACACTTAAATCTTTAACTGAAGGGTTGTATAATCCTCAAGATATTGGACTTAATCTAGACGATACATCACCTGAAAATGTAAACCGAGTGTATGATTACATTGAAGATACATTCAAAAGTCATGTTTCTGAATTTATGAAAGCGGAAAACTCAAATCAATTAAATGCAAATAATCTCTATACAAGTAATGTAAATATAAAACTACCTGATGGAAAAATGAAGGACGTAGTAGACATTGAACACCAGTCGCAAATACAAAAATTTGACTGGGTTTTGTCGCACGTACCATCTAAAAATAAAGAAACTGTTAGAATTTTAGAACTTGGCTTCGGAGAAGGTGGGTTTTTACAACATGCTAGAAATAGGGGGTTTAAAAATATAATTGGAGTAAATGTCTCGCAGGAACAAGTCGACCATGCTTTAAAAAATGGATTTGAAGTATACTGTAAGTCGTATTGGGAACTAAACGATTTAAAGTTACAACCCTTTGATTTAATTTTTGCGAATGGAACATTTGAATATGCTCTACCTAAAACAGCTAATACACTTTTTTCATCTGATAATGCCGAGACGGAAAAATATGCTGAATTATACAAAATAATAAATCAAAATTTAAATGAGAATGGTATATTTTGCACAACATTTATTCATCTGCATGACAAATTCCAAATTCCAATAACTGACTTTAATTTTTGGAGTCTTTTTCTTGGAAACACTGGAAACTATCCATATGATACAGTTACGAAAGATGCCTTAGAACATTCCGGTTTTAAAATGGTAGTATGTAAAGACGCAACAATGCATTACGCGTACTGGTCTTTTTTATGGATGTTATGTTACTACAGTTCTCCTGAAGCGTCACTTATGCGTGCTTTATGGTTGTCATTCGCGTGTCCTTTTTATTTGTTTATTCACATATGTTATTCGTCAGTTCCGAGGATATTTGGTGTAGATGCTGCATATGATTTTAATGGATGGTTGCAACATTTCATTCCAAAAAAAGAAAACGGAACTCGTACATATGGGAGTCAAATAGCGAATCATAGATGGATTATTGCAAAAAAAATACACAAAGAATAAAATAAATTTAATGATTAACAAATGTACATTAGAAATGGAGTTGACGTGAAAATATTATTGAATAAATAATTAATAACTATACCTAAAAATTATTAATTACATGGCTTATTACTTTCTAGATCTAAGAGAGTAATTACTTTTTACGGGCGAACTACGCCGTCGTGTTTTTGTCTTATGACACGATTGGTCTGCACATTTTTTACTTCCTTTTGCGCACTTTTTTATTTTTCTATACTGTTCTTTTTTTACGCACATTGAACCGCATTTTCTGTGGCCACGAGTACACCTTGATTTTTTTGGCATTATTGTTTGTTGTTTGTTGTTTATTGTTTGTTGTATATACTATGTTACAATAAAAATTAATAATCAATAAAATATATTTATTATTTGATTATTGCCTAAAGTTATAAAATGAGTGAATATGTAAGAATATAACTAATGAACACATGCAAAAATCAATTCCATATAAAACATTACTAATTGTCGAATCACCATCTAAATGTAAAACAATTGAAGATATTCTGGGAATCAACTACATGTGTGTTGCAACATGTGGACACATTCGAGAACTCTCAATCGAGGACGATTTATCAAATATTCCACAAATTTTGAAATCCCAGGACATACCATACATTAAATCCCCTAAAAAAATGGGACAAATACGAATGATTCAAGCAGCATTCGAAAAATGTAATGGCGAGGTTATTTTGGCAACAGATGCTGACCGAGAGGGAGAATCAATCGCATGGCACGTGTGCGAAGTATTACAACTGCCAGTTCAAACTACTCCTAGAATCATTTTCAAAGAAATAACTGCAACTGCTATTCAAAATGCTATAAAAAATCCTACTAAGATTAATATGAATTTAGTACGGGCCCAACAAGCGCGTCAAGTTATTGACTTTATTATTGGATATGGCGTTACACCAATCCTTTGGAACACACTGAAACAGTCACCACAAGTCAAAACAAATGCATCCAAAAAAATTGTTCAGTCGGCTGGAAGATGTCAAACTCCTGCACTTCGTATCATGTACGACGTCTACTGTAAAATGCAAAATACAATGATACATCCAAATTTCAAATACAAATGTATTGGAGAATTCACAAAATACAATATACCATTCACACTTACAAAAAAATTGGCTACAGACGATGTCGATGCATTTTTACACATTTATACTGATTCTGATACTAGACACGAAGTTGCATCGTCGCATATTTTTGAAATATGCCCTATACAAACGGTTTCTTATAAAGCACCACTTCCATTGAAAACAACAACTTTGCAGCAAATTGGTAACTCATATATAAAACTTACACCGATCGAAACAATGGCGATGGCTCAGAATTTATACGAAAAAGGATATATTACATATCATCGAACAAATTCAACTGTCCTTAGTTCCGAATTTAAAACACAAGCAGTTGGATTTATTCGAACAAATTGGAATGACTCTTACGTTTCCACCCACTCAACCACGCCTCTACATAATAACATATCATACGACTATGCACATGAGGCAATACGTCCAGTAAATATACTTCTTACAAAACTCCCAGAAACTCATTTTAGTAAAAATGAACAATTGTTGTATACATTTATATGGGTAAGAGCCGTATGCAGCTGTATGCGAGACTCTATCTATGAAATGATACGATCTACCATAACATTTAAAGGTGAATTAGACGAATATATATATCAATATTGCGCATATCGACAAAAAATATCAGGATGGAGAGCATGTGTTGCACGTTATGGGATGAAAACAATACAAGCTCAACAGTCATACGCAGATAAGAATGATCACGGTGAAAATCATGACCCCCACAACACCTATGAAAATTCGGATTCGGTTTCGGCGATCAACTTCCAGTCACCGCAATATTCATCCGACCATTTTACATACTTGCAGTCAATTGTACCCGGAACTAAACTTCCATATAATACACTTCATTGCATTCCAGTAGTAACAAATAAATTTACATCTTATACTTACACAACACTCATAAACCAGTTAGAAAAAATTGGAATTGGCAGACCTTCAACATTTGCATCTATTGTTCATACATTAAAAAAGAGAGAATATATTCAAACTGAGTCGCCGCATGTTGAGGTTGATGCGAGATTAAAGGATACGCCGTATAAAGAGTATACTATAACATATGGCGGACCATCTCGGTTTTTGACAGAAGTTACAACAACTGTATCAAATAGCTCATCTTTATCAAGCAGTCATAACAATAAAAACAATATTCATATCAGTCCAACTGGTCAAGCTGTAATATCTGCACTGTTTCCTTCGTGTGAATCCTTATTTTCATATGAATATACAAAACAAATGGAAGATTGTCTTGACAGTATAGCAAATGGAACAAGTTTATGGACCGACGTTTGCAAAAATACGTTTACTGAATTGAACATGTTAAAAAAAAATCCTATATTTTCAGTATCAACCGCAGTTTCAAATGATACATCGGGATCAGGATCAGGATCAGGATCAGGATCGGGAGGTATAATACGTACTCTTGACAAAAATACAACTATACGCGAAGGACAATATGGATCATATGTGTATTACAAGACCTCTAGTATGAAAAAACCAAAATTTATAACACTAAAAGGTTTTCCATATGCTTATACTGAATGTGATGCCGACTTATTAATACAATGGGTAGATAAACACTTGTAAAAATAGTATAAATATTGAACTATAATACATGGAGATACATTCAATAATAGTGTTAAATTTACAGCTATGCGAATCGTTGTAGATAGTCGCGAACGGCATTTGTTTGACGAACTAAAATATAACCCACCGAAAACTGTAAGAGAGTATACTGAAAATGCAGCATCTAGAATGTGCGGGATTCATCTCGACGATGAATATGATAATAATAACAATAATAACAATAATAATACTCCTGTTACAGGTTCCGATCTAATTACACAACAAACAGTTGTTACCGCTACATGCAAACACGAAAAACACACTCTTGAAAAAAAAAGGCTTGTTATCGGAGACATTGCGCTTCGAACCTCGAACATCGAAACAGATATCATTCTTTTTGAGAGAAAAACACTCAACGACTTAGCATCAAGCATTCAAGATGGTCGATATAAAGAACAATCATTTAGAATAAATCAACATTGTAGTTTATCAAACCATAATGTTATTTATATTATTGAAGGTGATATGACGAAGTATGCTGCGGATAGATTGAAACCAAAGTCACATAACCCAATTACAAAAAAGACGCTTTACAGCGCCATGTTTAGTATGTGGTACATGAAAGGGTTTTCGATTTTTAGAACAACGTGTATAAGAGAAACTGCCGACCTTATTCTATACTTTGCTGACAAATACGACGCTACTTCCGTTCAAGATCGCGTACCTCATTATTCTGACAAGCATGTATTAAACAATGTCGAACAAACAAATGAATCTATCGTTTCTGATGCGAATGATTCATATAGCAGCGTTTTTAAACATAAAGAGCGGTCATCTCAAATTACACCTGATAATATTGGCGAAATCATGATTAGTGCTATTCCATTCGTAAGTTCTAAAACCGCATCCGCTATTATGCATGAATATAAAACAATGGACAACTTGATGTCTGCTATGAAAAAAGATCGGCTATGTTTGAATCATATAACATTGACAACCCCATCTGGAACTCGGAAAATAAGCAAACTATGCGTTGATAATTTATTCAAATATTTAATTGGGTAGTATATACAAATAAATAATAATTTACTATAATATATAACACATTTAGTATGTTGTCTGATCTATTTATAATAACCGTAATTTTGATTGTGGTTTTGATCGGGTTCAATGCTACAAAACATTCATTTAATGTATTAGAAGGAATGGTAAACAAAGAAAAAAGTAAAAATGAAGACAACAGTATTGTCGACATTGTTACTATAGCAAAAAATCAGGCCGAAATAACAAAGACGGCAGTTGATAGTTTAAACAGAAAAGAACATGGTAAGCACTATAATGAAATTATTGCCAATTTGACATTATGGACAACTGCAAAAATGCTTGATCAGACCAAAATTTTATCACACAAACTCAGTACTAAAACGGATATGAGCGAAATTACAAAAATGATGAGCGATATCAATGAGATGTACAAATTTCGAACAAGCGTTGAGGCGTTGGCTAACTTTTTGTAAGTGCAACAGTATAAAAATAAAATTATATAAACATAGTTTATATGTTTGTCTAATTTAAGGTCGGTCGATATGAGAACTGCTACAAAAAAGGACTCTTTATATAACAGTCCATGTTTATCATTTTCATATAAAATGTACAACTGTAGCTCATGCGGGTTTCATACAAACAATAAAAAAGACTTTGAAAAACATTGTCAAACAAATAAACATTTAAAACGCGAAAAGTGCCCAAATAATATGTTACTCTCAAATAATTCAACTCACTCAAACTATATTGCATCTGCATCTAAATACTTTGACAGTCGCGATAATATATATAATGTTGTCAAAGATGTTGACCGCAATAATGATAATGATAATGATAATGGTAATGATAATGATAATGATTCGCCTCCTACGTTCACATATGTCAAACCACAAGAATCATTTTTATGTTTATGCGGTAAACGATACAAAAATTCACATGGACTAAAATATCATAAAAAGAAGTGTAATATTATAACACCTGAACTGGTAATGAATATTGTAAATGACAATCAGGAATTACGAAATGTAATCATTGCTCAAAACAAAATCATCATGGAGCACACACAAGCATTTACAGATTTGATTCCAAAACTAAGCAGCGTAAACCATCATCAGCTTGTTGTGCCGACTACCACGCATAACACAACTACAATTCATCATACACACAATAATACACAAAATACATTCAACTTAAATATATTTTTAAACGAAAAATGCAAAGATGCGTGGAATATGAGCGACTTTATTGACTCTCTTAAAGTGACAATAGATGACTTGATGGTAACCCGTGAACGCGGAATAGGAGAAAGCATTGGGCGTATTCTAGTGCAGGGGCTAAGTACGCTAGATGTTTACAAACGACCAATTCATTGTACAGATTTGAAGCGCGACACCATGTATGTAAAAGACAAAGAAGTATGGGAACGTGACGAACAAAATAACAAGATTAAAAGCGCAATTGACCAGTTAACGTATAAACAAATTATAACAGTTGACGACTGGAGACAAAGTCATCCAAATATACTTACTGATGAAAACTTACAAACAGAGTATAATACAGTTTTATTGAAAGTACTTGCAGATCCTAGAGAAAAAGACGCTAGAAAAATAATAAAAAGTATTTCAAAAGAAACTGCATTAGATAAAGATTGCCAATCATAGTTTGTAAAATAAATTGATTTTTATTTTACATATTATTATAATTATATACAGGTCAAATCATTCAATTTATATTCAATATGACAACCGAAACGCTTGTTGGAAAAACAGTATCATTTTGGGCTCACATGACTGACGAAATGTTCACCGGAGTTGTTCAGCAGTCAGTGTTACTGAATGGCGAGGAAACAATACTTGTTTTCAGCAATGGAACATACAATCTATTTCGACTGGCTAATATTTACGGTCTTGAAATTTTAGACAACGAAGGCGGCAACGAAGACGACATCGACCCCGAACACGATGAATGCATCGAAGGCACTGAACACAATGAAGGCAATCATGACACAAATCAAGAAAATGAAAATTTTCCAACTCTGAGACAGGCCGTTTCCATTATACGAAACTCTATTCTTTCACAATCTGAACTAGATGTTTCTAGGTGCGTTCCTTGTACCACATGTCAGGATCCAGGAGTTATTGTTTGCGAAGAACAAGAACAAGAACCAGAACCAGAACCAGAACTATGTACTATTTGTTTAGACGCAATTGACATGTCTCAAAACGCTGTAGCACTCTCATGTTGTCACAAGTTTCATTTCAATTGTATCATGAAAAACATGTCATCGACTTCTTCAATGCAGAATAACTGTCCTCTCTGCAGAACGCCTGTCATGGAAGGGTACAGCGTTTGCAGTGACGATGTTAGCATAGAGCGAATGAATGACCGATTGGTTCGAGAAACCGAGCACTTGACTGCACAACTTGAAAGACGTCGTATGTTGGAAGGGCTAATTTTACTAGAGTTACGGTCAATTCAACAAAGTCAACGTCAAGTACTCGAAGCTCGGCGAGTTCTTGACCATACCGCGTTTCAGCTTCTTACGCAAAGTGCTAATCAAACAGACCTTTATGAAAAAATCTCACATTTGGTCTGCTCGGCTGCAAACAACAACATCAGAGAAAACTATGAGGAACTGCATGACTTCTACGAGGAAGAAATACGAAACCTATGTTTCAGTCTTGGAATGCATGTTCTTTGCAGAGCCCGTGAAGAAGGCGAAGAAGGCGAAGATGAAAACGACAACGAAGAAGTCGACTATGGCCAAAACGAAGAGATCGAAGAGGTTGTTCAGCAGGGGAACCTCGCAGTTAATCCAGTTATTATTGAGTGAGCGAATTTGGCTACTATATAAATAATATGTGTAATAAAGTATACGTAAAATAAATTTATTTTTATATCTATTATCAAGGCGTTGTTTTGGGGTTTTTTAAAAAAAACATCTTACCATATAATAAATATGATTTTAATAACAATATCGTTATTAAAATTATTTACTAGGTTATCCAAGACACGGATTTGGGGTTTTTTTTATTTTTTTGTTACGATAGATTTTGTTGAATGAAAAATGCGTCAGGCGAGCTTTTGGGGTATTGTCATCATAAATGATCTAAAATTATGATTGTTTTATTTTCCAAAATAGCCCGTAGGGGTTTTTTTGTGTCAAGGGAAAAAAAAGGTGTTCAATTATATACATTGTTACGACATCTCATGTTATACTGTTTTCATGATTTTGTCAAAATATTTTTTTTTGTATTTTTTTGTTTCAGTCTCGTTTTTATAAAAAACTGAAGTTATTATGAGACCAAAAATGATATTACATTATTACTTCAGTTTTTAACAAATTTCAAAATACAAAAAAAAAACGCATTTTGGGTTTTTTTTTCAGACGCGCATCACTTTTTTCGAGAATTTTCGAATTTTTTCAAAAAATGCAAAAAAAGTGATTTTCCTAGAAAACGCTCTAATTTTCATAAAAAAGTTTTTCAGTTTGTTACGATAAAAAAAAATTTTTTTTTTGCAAAACTTTTTTTGGGTTTTCGATTTTGGACATTTTTTTTCCAAGAAAAATGTCCATTTTCAACTTTCGCAAAAACTTTTCCAAAAAAATGATTTTTTGTATTTTGTATTTTGTGGGTTATATTGGTTATTTGTTGGTTGATGGATTAAGTAGATTATCTAGAATATGTGACAGATTATCTAGTTAGTATAATTCAATTTGTATGCTAATTCCTGCAGTTGCAGAACTATCAAGAAGATTACGAGTATTTATTTTTGGAAGACCGACTGAGTCACGGCAATTATAGAGTTGAGGCGTTTTTGTTACTCGCAGTTCGTGTGCCGGAACCGTTAAGTTTATTGTTTCAGTTTCAGAGACCGGAACCGAAACACTTATGGAAGCTGCGTCTAGTATTTTTTGTATTGATGTTCGTATACTTAGTATGATGTGGTTATTTTCATCAATATACATGTAATCTGGTATATCGCATATATTACACCTAACTATTAACTCACTGCTGTCACTTAGGGTATAATAGGTTTCATTATGCCATAACGGAACTGTAAAGCGTTTTCCATTATATTCCAATTCATATATTTTTTTATTTAATGCATCGCTGAGAGTTGGATTTAAAATTATTACATTATCACTTTTCATTTTATCGGAAACTATACCTAACATACGTTCGAGTGTTTCTGGTGGTAAATGAAGAATATCCGCGTACTCGTGCATAAATTCGTAGACTGTAATTGCAGTTTGTTTATCAAGCGTTTTTAATAGCTTATCATAATTTGAAGTTATGATGTCTATAAGCGCGGTTTCTATGCAGTCTGAATTTACAGTAGATATTCCATTTTTTACAAATATGGATCTGATAAAAAAAATAAATATGTCCTGGTATGATGTCATTTTTGTATAGTCTGTGTTATAACTTGATTCGTCAGGTAATGTGTTGATAAGATAATGGTATGCTTCGTTTATTTCTTGGAACTTACATGTAGATTCATTTGAGTTTTCATTTTTATCAGGATGATGTTTAAGCGATGCGATTCTGTAAGCCTTTGTTATTTGCGGTATATCATATTCAGAGTCGGGGTTTATACCAAGAATAGTCAATGCTTCTAATTTACGCATACACCTTTTTCTACACTTTTATGATGCGCGATAACACTTTGTATATTGTTAATTAACATAAATGCAAAACGCTCTAAATGATATATTGGTCTATAGTTGTTATTGAACATGTGTAAAAATGAGTGAGTGTTTATAAGAATGTCACTCATAACATTTGTAGGAATTGTAATACCTTCTTCGTTGAAGTAATGAATTATGTGGTTTAATATGAACCATATACAGCTGTGAATGTCCAAATCACATATTAAAATGTCATATAAAGTGTCTCTAAAGTCGAGAAGTTGAATCGTTTCAGGATGTATTATAAATTTAAATATTTTGATACACGTCATTGTATGCGGCAACTTGAATGCATCACATTTTTCTATGCGCTTAATATATGATTCATATATGCTGACGATGGTTCCACTTTCGTCCCCACCAATCACTTCATCTACATAAGTAGGTTCATTTGTACCATTACCATCACCATTAGTAGTTTTAATACTTTTTATATTTGTTATTTTGTTTACGTTATTTGGTGTCAAAACTATTCGTTTATTATTTGACTGAGACTCTGATACCGACATTGACAGTAGTCGATTATATTGTTGCAATGTTGGACGTTTCAAGTGTATTTTTTCACATGCACTTAGTATACTTGAGTTTATAAAACTCAAGTTATCAGTTATAATTACAAATGATATATGAATTTTAGGGTTTGTACATCTGAAGTAGCTATAAAACACATCTAGTAGCTCACTGTGTATTGAATGGAAGTTTTTACACATTATAATGCCGTTTCCACTTGGTCGCGTTGACACAACGTCGATAATTTGACTATATATTTCATTCCATAAAACCTTTGAATTGCAGCCAAGCATTGCCATATTTATTTCAAAATGTATATCACTTACTTTTATATAGAGAGGCACATTCTCATACGTAATAAGCATTCGTTTCTCATATTTTAAATGGCTTGGACTATACCTTTGTATAAGAACCAAAGACTGAGTATACTTTCCAGTTCCGGGAGGTCCATAAAAAATTGTATTCGGCATTACGTTTTCTGGATATCGGTCGTATAACCGTGTTAAACTTGGATGTAAATTATAAAGTTTGTTTGACCGTAAATAGTCATCAAAGTGTGTTTCTAAAAACTTCATGTAATAATATTGTAATAATATATGTATTTGTATGTTGATTTTATTTAGATTTAAACGTTAATTACAAACTAATGAATAATAATGGAACAAGAGATTTTTTTTACAGAAATGAACTCCAATGCTAGTACTTTAATAATACCAAGTACTAGAAATAGTAGAAATTTTGCTTGCGATTATAGTATATCTAACATATTTTTCAAGGATAGTATTTATTGTAAACATGATCCAAGTAAAAATGTTGACCATACATACAACGCGTATAAAAAAGTCGTGAACGACTATACATTTACTCCAGTGATATATATTACAGACACGCTTATTATGGCTGGTCTTACAATTTATATAGACAAGCGCGATAAAGAAATACTATCCGAAACGAAAAAACAAGCAATTGAAATCGAACGCATGGTACTGAAGTTGTATCATACTGTAAACACAAGTTGTCGTGATAAACGATGTAATGACAGTATAAAACAAGATATTATCAATAATGCATGTACGCCGCATGATGTTTTATATATTATTGGCGTATGGGAGAATGATGATGCGTTTGGACTTGATTATAACTGGATAAAAAATGGAAATGTTTTACCCATCCGTTGTGAAACTTGTTAACAAAACTTCAGTCCACGTTATCATTCCGCCAGTAATTATGCAACACGTTATTGCAATCCAGGCAATCATTATCAATATTTTTATGTCTTCATTTTTACAAGCTAATAATTTAGTCGCTAATACATATAAAAGTCCAATAGTAATACCTAAGAAAAAGGTTGACCCAATTGAAAACCCTGCATATGTAGAAGGCACTTGGTTTGTGTTAATTTTTTTACTGAAAGTATGCGTCTGAATAATGTTCCATATGACAAGAACAATTACGAAAATGAATGGTGTAGAAAAAAACAGTACACTCAGTTGATCTTTTGAAGCTTCTAGTCTATTTGTAACAAATCGTCTTGTCAAAACGGACACGACCGTAACCCAAAAACAGATAATCCAGAATAATGACCAACCATATGTTGCGAGTGCTGCGTCGGCTTGTCCATTTATTTTACTTGTATTCGTACCGGTTGGATTATCGACAGTTGGAATACTTGGATCCAATGGTTTGTTTGACTGTACAAGTTGAACTATAACCTTTATGATCAATGCGACTCCGATCAACATTGCAAAAATTTTTATACTCCCGTCAAATTCCGACTTCGCGGTAATTTTGCCTTCTTCACTTGCCATTAATTTGTGTAATACTCCTAATATATGAATGTAGAATTAATTATGTTATATTAATAATTCAATTTATTTTATAATAACGAGTTTGAATAATTCCTAAAACGTTTTAGATACAGTTAGTATAACCGTATATAAAGTTTCAACGAACGTACTATATATTGTATTTTTCGGTTCATCTTTTTTGTTTTTTTGTTTTACAGATACGGATCCGATAACGATGACTATTAGACCGATAAGAAATTCTTTTTTTTAGAAGACGTCTACCGCCGGTACCTTTGTGTCTTGATGTAATTTCATTCTTTTTATAAAACTTATTTAGATCGAGTTTACTTTTATGCTTAGTAGTAACATCTGGCGGTACGCGCGGATCTATCGACGGAATAGGAAATATTTTTTCTTCTGGTGGACCAGGTATAGCTTCCCATTCTGATATGGATTCAAGTTTAGATGTTGTATTGCGAGAAACCGTTTCATATTCATTGTGCAACGAGTTAATATGTATAAAACTCCAATGACAAGTTAATGAATTTGGATAGATTTGTTGGAAATAGTCATAAATAAATGGACTATCTACTTCTTGATACACTCTTATTATATCGTCGTCTAAAAATTTAAATGAGATATCAGCCAATTCATGGGATATACCATATTTATCTACAACTACTATTTTGGTAGTTGTTTTGTCTCCACTTGCTGGATTACATGTTATTATATGTGGTCCAGGTCTTCGAATCGAAAAAAGTAGAATTTTCATGAGTGTTGTTTTAAACAGTTCTATTTTTTCACTCAAACATGTAGTACCTGCAACTTGTATATCATTAAGAGCGTTGCGATCTATAAGAATCATGCAGTCTATATCGGCCATAGGCGCACCTTCAATTAAACCTGAACTATCTCCCGTACGGTCCATATGATGGGTGTGAATTATCTGCATTCGGAGTGCCATTCCTCCGCGTATTACGATCTTGAAAATATTAGGATTTATAAAGTATGGCAATATGCCAAGGGTACAAAGAAGACGAAAACGAATTAGCGACTCAAATGAGCCGTTTAAAAACATAAAAATATCTGGAAGCGTTTCGTGAAATAGTGTGGTTTTTATAGTATCCTCATTATAATGAAAAACCCCTGATATTTCATTAAGAATGGTATGCTGCTTTAAATTTGCAGGGTTTGAAATAAAACGCATAAACTGTTTATACTTTGGGGTTTCCTTTATTTTTGAGGAGTGATTCAACTGCGGATGCATACTATGCACTCTACTAGCGCCTTTTTCGCGCACGGCCTCACCGTATGCGAGAAGTGGATCAAAAGGTACCAAACTGTTCATAGAGCTAACTATGTATCCGTTTATTTTGTAAAATGATATACCATCAAAAACAAAATGTTGATGAGTTGAAAAGAATTGTGGTGTTAAATCAGACGGACTGATCGGCGCATCATATATACACTTTCTTATTGTCCTCGCCATCGGTATACTGGTGTATAATGAAATATTTTTATATTTTATTGTATTTAGTATAAAAATATATTTTTATTTTTATTCCGGCAAGTTAGAATCCAGAGTTTCGTCATAATTGAACATATTGGTTTTAATAAACTGTACTTCAAGAGCAACTGAAGATACGCTAATTTGAAGTTCTCGAATTGTATTCATGATTGTCTCTAATTTGTTGTTAATATCAGTGAATTGACCTTGTTCATATGATTTTAATACTTTTGATACATTTGTAATTGTATCTAATTCAACGTTTTCTGGAGGTTTTGCTAGTGCAGGCTTTTTGAGTTTACTGAATATGTTGCCAATTTCAAGTTCAGCATCACTTGGTTCTTCAAATGATACCGTTTTTTTGGTAGCAATGCTTATGTTTGTGTCAGTTGTTTGTATACGAGTCTGTTGTTGTTGTTGTTGTTGTTGTTGCTGCGGAGGTGTCGGCGGTATATCAAATTGAATAACTTCAAGTTCACGTTCTCTAGCAGCAAGCGCGTCTTTTATTAACTGGTCCATATTGTCTCCGATAGGAAGATCGTCTTTTACGTTTTTGTCAGAAAAGTCTATTTCGGGCGGTTTTTTAAGTACTAAAAAGGAGTTCATATCATTTTCAAGAACTTTTACTTTTGATGTAATGTCTTTTATCCTAGCTTCTTGAATATCAGCCGATTTGTATAATGGAGTACTGGTATTTGAAGTTGTCACTTGGGCAGAGTGAACAGATTGAAGTGACGACTGAGACTTATATACTGCGACATCATGTATAATACGTTTTATAACATATTTATTCATTTCTGACAAAACGGTATCGTTTGATTCACCTCGTATTGAGGCAGAGTCTTGTGCGTATGAGTTCATTGTTGTATGTATTGCAGTTTCAAATAGAGTTATCATTGGCTGGAGTGAGTTTTCACTCAGTCCTGCAAAAATATTTTCTTCAGCTAATATGGACCACAACAGCGCCTTGTTGTCGGTGCTATTAAGTTGACCAACAATTGAATTCCGTAAGATCGCGGGAGTAGTTGTCATTTATATTTTTAGATCTACATTATACGACACTCTATATTAACTTTAAATTATTTAAATTCAAAACAGTTTAAAGATTAACCAAGTCTTTTAATAAAGTAGACGTTTACAATCAGACGGGTATACTAACGCGCAATCAAATATATACAATAAAATGACCAGCCAACCTTCTAATACAGCTGCATCATCGAATGGATCACCTCACGAGTACAGCGGTCGTGTAAAATGGTTCAATAACAAGTATGGGTATGGATTTATTACTGTTGTTAAAGGGCCCGAAACATCGAGTGTTTCAAATGGAACTGATGTATTTGCTCATCATAGTGAGATTCGAGTTGCGAACGATCAGTATCGTTATTTGGTGCAAGGAGAGTATGTCACATTTGATGTGATTAAAACAACAAGTGGGGACCACGAATATCAATGTGCCAATGTAAAGGGTATGTATGGAGGACAACTCATTTGTGAAACTCGAAATGAAACTAGGTTAAAATACAAGGCATCTCTAGGCTCGGGGTCAGACCAGGATGTTCAAGCTTCACATTATGATAGCGGTAGCGGTAGTGGTAGCGGTAGCGGCGTTAAACCAGAAAGCACCCGTCGATTTGCAGGAGTTAGTGGACAAGATCGAGAATCTCGCGGGCGAACTAGAGGCGGATCTCGTGGAGGACGCGGAGGCGGCGGAGTCGGTAAAGACTAATTTAATTTAGTTAAGCGGTAATAATTAGATAAAAATAACATAAAATATATCTATAGTAAAACAAAGCTACAGATATATTAAGATACAGTCAGCATGGAAAATAAAACATCCACGAGCTATGCAACCAAATTTTCAACCAGTCAGTTAAATGTTAACTTAAATAATTCGCATCAACTTATTCCGCGAGAACAAACGTTTGTTCTTGATAGAAAACTCATAACAATTCATTCGGAGGACAGAGATACTCGACAATGGCCAAATCCAAACATGTTTGAAGTTCAACTACCAACCACATATACCAGTGTTTCTACAATACAACTGGTGGAATGCAATATCACAACAACAACTTTCACATTTAGCCGCGAGTATCAAAATACGAAATTTTCATTCAAAGTTTTCCCTAACGTAGTTACAAATCCAAGCGAAATAGAAACGCTTGCATACTACTATATGAACAATGGGGACCCCCCATCTACTGGCAGAGGAAACACATATTACGGCGAGATTTCCGAAGGGTTTTATCGACCTGAGCAGCTCGTAAATGAGCTTGAATTTCAAATGAATCGGGCAGTCGCTAACTACTTGATTGCTAGAGATGAATATGTTGATCCGAATGATACATCTCCGCCGGCGCCGTTATCTAGCATATTTCGAACTGTACCTAAAGACCAAATATACTCGTATTTCAAAGTTAAGTACGATTCGGTAACACAACAGATATGGTTTGCAAATACGCATGATCGATTTGAGTTACGATTTTCTGAAAAACAGGATTATGTGGATAACACTCCTATTGATGGATCGATTCGAAATACAAGATGTGACCAACCATTGGTATGGAATTATGGTATGAACTGGGGTCTCCCGTTTTATTTAGGGTTTAGTAAAGACAACTATCATTCAACTCAGGTAGATGAAAATGAAATACATTTTGGAACAATGCGTCCAACGCTATGGATAACTGCGGCGACTGCAAAAGGAGGAAAGCTTCATTATGTGAAGTCTCCGAATATTTTGGATATTTACGGAAACACCGCTATTTATATGGAACTTGAAAAAATGAACACATGTGATGAAATTTCTCCTTATCGTACGGGAACGAATAGGTTAATAAATGACTATAATGGAACTGTGAATTCATATTTTGCAAAAATACCGTTAACTCTGAATGCGGAAGGTACCGGATTTTCTGCTTCAAACAGTTATATGTATTTGTACAACATTGCACAGTTTAACCCTGTTATTGACAAGTTACGTCGTTTAAAAATAACTATGCGATACCACGACGGTCGTCTTGTTGACTTTAAAGATACGAATTTTAATTTTACGATTTCACTTGGACAGATTCATGACGAAATTGCGAGAAATTATGTACTTCGCATTCCTCCGAAATTTTGAAAAAAAATAAATTAAAAGGGAATAGTAATAAAATATACTCAAACTCCAAACTCAATTACAATTACAATGCCGTTAATATTAGAAGTTATATTTGGAATTTTCGGAGTTGCAATAGGCGGCACATGTTATGCAAATCGAAAAAAATAAAGTATTAGATATATAAAGAAAAATATTTCAAATCTTATCTGATGAATTGTTATTTAGCAGGAACAATAGGAATTGGGCTTATTGGCGCCACGGTTTATACTATGACTGCCCAACCCACCGCAAATGAATATCGCTCTAAACTTAAACAAAATTCTCTCGATGCATATGATCGAATTGTAAAGGAAAGAAGTACAATTTATTTTCAAGGACTGATTCTTGGGTTAGTTGTTTCATATCTTCTTCTTTTCCGCGTTTCTCCTCTGAAACAGATTACAAACATGTTTCATCGTGTAACATTGTCAATCGCAATTGTAGTACTGACTTCGTCGGCATATTATTGCATATCTCCTAAAAGCGACTACATGTTGAACCACGTTACAAACGGAGAAGAATCTAGAGCATGGCTTGAGATGTATAAGAGTATGAAACACCGCTACATGGCGGGATTTATTTTAGGGTCTTGCGTCGCAATCCCCCTCGTGTACAGTTTTTGTTAGATGAAGAAGGTATAGGATCTAGGATCTCGGAATCTTTACTCCTAGAATAGTTTGAAGTTTATTTACATGGGTTGCATTATACACGCATGTTCCACGTTCGATTTCTGAAACGATTGATACATCCATGTTACACTTTTGAGCAAGTTCTTTTTGAGTTAATTTTTTTTCACACCGTGCTACCCTAACTGCATCTGACGTAACTTTTGCAATATATTTTGTTTTTTTTGTATCATCTTCAACTGGTTTTGAAATTGCTGCAACTACTGCTGAAGCCGATGCTGATGCTGATGCTGATGTAGCTGAAGATGATGACTGTGAACTAGCACGCGATTGTGTTTGCGGTTTACGCGTACTATTCATAATTACCGGAGTCCAATCTTGGCAGTCCGGGGTCTGAGGTTCTGGAGTACTATATCTGTTTTTTGACATATGATACTATATAATATTAACACTACTATTTTTAATATTATAATATTATTTGTCTATATTATTATCGTATATAGTTATTTGGTCTATAGTATAAACATAATCATAATACACCATGCATCACCGTCCTCGGTCGCGTAGTCCAACCGCCCCTATTATAAAAAATTTGGTTATTGTTGAAGGTCATGGAGTTACGACAACTACGAGGTCTAGTCCTCATGCTATTGCCAATAAGGTAGATGTTGTGTATCCAACAATCCTCACTGCAAATCTTGGACGTTTAACAAATATTTGTGGGCATATGGACGGACTGTCAGATCAAATTTGTTCTATAGTAACAAATCATATCTATGATACGGGCGGCTCTGGAATATCACTCACCAATTTAAAGTCAGTCTTAGAAAGTCAAGCGGTTCGTAAAACCCGTACTGGAATATCAACCCCGTATGCAATATTTGATGTAGGCACGCCAATTAAAATAAAATTCCCGGGTAACAAAGTTCAAAACATAGAATTATTTTGTCCAGGAGTGCGTAATCAAACGAACATGGATTCTAGTCCAAGAGGAAATCCTGATGGAGTATATGTATGTAACTTAACTGATTTTAAAAACACCAACACCACCCATGAATTGTTTCAAGAAGTACTTCAATATGATAAACGAGATTCAGATGATATGCCGCCAAAAGTATCACGATATATGGTTTATCCCAGACTAGATCGACATGGACAACGTCGTCGAGCTATTACATATTATTCCTGGAAAAATTTTGACGGAAGTACAGTCACGTATGACGATCTTGCTAATAAGTTAAAAGATAAATATGATCCTAGTGATACAGCGATTATGTTATTAACGTGTCGCGGATTTGAAAATGATGAAGGCTCTGATGATAAAGAGACTGTTCTTAGTGAGTCGGACGACGACTGGTTAAAAGGCGGACACACAACATATAAACATAAAAAATGTAGCATTAAACCAAAACATCGGAATCAAAGAACTCAAAGAAAGTACAGAAAGTATAGAAAATATAAAAAAACTAGAAAAACTAGAAAAAATGTATCAAATAGTTGTACTATCGCAACCGTGTGATACAAATAAAATAAAATAAAATAAAAATAAAATATGTCCACTAAGTAATTAGACAATTATAAACTATGTCTTCTTCATCGAAACGAAAACGTACACCTTCGCCAACAGAGATACAGCCGCTTTTTTTACCAAAAACCATTTTTCCATTACCAGATGGACCAAGACTATTTGTTTTTAACTCACACGGATTATGTCCAAGTAAAGATGGTACCGCACACACAATACCCAAGATACATAAAATTCCGGTTAATATAATAACTACTGCTACATTAGGATGTCCTCATCTTCGAACGCTATTGAGTCAGTCAACTGGTGAATTGGCTCCACATATTTGTATAAGTTTCCGAGATACATTGCAAGAACTGCTGAACAAACAAGGTACTGTAAGTGACTTGGCTCTAGCAACAGTAACTGAAATGGCGAAACAAAACATAACACAAAGTAAACCTGAACTACATGAAACAGGTTCTTCGGTAGAGGAGATGGAATTATTTTGCAACGGCCCGACAATGGCTGAAGGTGTTCATTGTATCTACCCTAAAGAGGATGGTTCGGGGTCGTACTCTATGATAGATGCCAGTTCATATTTTGGATTGACAGTTGTTGGCGAAAATGAACGGCAATTCTATCCCTCATCAAATCCAAAGTTTCCAGTTACATTACCCAGTAGTACGGTTCATGAAATAAATTTATTGGGTCAAAAAGTCAAACAATTAAAGACGACTAACGCTTTTGACATGTCTCCTCGAAGTAAGCACACGCTTAATCTTGGTATTAATGCGTATAATGCCTCACTGAACTTAGTGCGAAATTCATCGTCAACGTCCAGGGTACAACCTTCGTATTCATTACTATCCACGTTATTAGATACTGGATTTCGTAATGGAACTATTAGCGGGGATGATTGTATAGTTATTTTTGCATGTAGAAAAATAAAAAAACGACCAGGTGGAAGCCGTAAACGTATGCCGATAAAAAAAACGGGTCAGTCTATTAAAAATAAATATAAATATAAATGTAGCAACAAGGTAAAAATAAAAAAATATACTATTATAAATAAAAAAATAAAAACAAAATAAAAAATGACATCAGATGATGGAAAAAAAACAACTCCACCTCAAATAAACTCAGGTGTGTTACGCGATGTTAAAACATTATTAGAGGTGATGACATCTAGACAAAAAAAAACACCTAGCCCAGATAGACCCAGGTATGTATTTGTTGTTCAATCACACGGTAGTTCTATTCAAAAACAATTTGAAGTTGAGGTTCCTATAGTGGCCACTGTCAAAGATGGAGAAAGGCATACTCGCTCCGTGCTAAATGAAGACGATACCAGGGTTAATCCTCCTATAGTTGATAGTCTGGCAATGTCTATGAAAAAGGTACAACAAGACGGTCGCCTTGAAGATCTTGGGGATGGTCATGGTGGTCTACTCGAAAATGTATTTCAGGCAACATTGCAGCTAGCGATTGACCAAGTTACAAAAAGTAACCCTGAGAAATATGAGATAACGAAACATATGGAGGATATACAATTATTTTGCGGTGGAAAATCTTTGTATGACAGTATTTTTAAAATAAATATAGATAAACTTTCTAAGATCGATGTTAGTGCTGGTGGTGATGTTAATGCTATTCGTGCTAGTCTCGCTCAAGCTATACAACCAGCTTCCGCTTCATTTGGGTTGAATGCACGATATGAAGAGAGAAGGAATTGGATAGGAACCAAGAAGCCAACTCCGATGAACCAAAAGTTAAAAGGTCCATTTTGGACTGAACATGATAATCTTCAGAAAAACATATCTGATCTTACGTTAGAAGTATATAACTTTAAAAAGGTTTATAACGGTAAAGAGTTACCGGTTGACAAACTACGTGAACTCCGCCACAAATTTACACTGTATGAGCGAGCCGTCCACTGGTATAATAATAGTCGATCTTCTAGAAAAGGTATAAGTAAAGAACCTAGATTACATTATCATGATACGTGTATTTCATTATCCAGATTAATTAAAATCGGTATCAAAAACGGCATAATAGTCCCAGAAAAAGACTGCGTTTTTGTTTCTACATGTAGATCTCATCATGATGATCGCCCTTCTTCTTCTCATCGTCCTCATCCTCCTCTGCCTCCTCCTCTTCCTCCTCCTCGTACCCTTTCTTCTTCTGACCGGCCCTCAAAACGAGATCCTTCTCCTCTTCCTCCTCATCAACTCTCAAAACGACCTCGACCTGAGGATGGAGGTACTAGAAAAAGAAGCCGTAAACTGAATAAAAAAACGCGTCGTGTTAAAATGCGACGGAATAAAACAAAAAGTAGAACACGTAAATACTAAATATCATTTATATTTAAAAAACAAATAAAGTAAACTTACATTTACAATAACGCTTATCACACCTGCTGCTATTAATGAAGTATCTTGAATAAAATATCCATGTAATAGCCAAAGTATGCTTGTGAGCAACACTAGTCCAATTGAATAAAATGATAAATCCTTCACATGTTTTGTACGATACGTTTTGTATACTTGTGGAAACATTTGAATACAATTTACGATCGGCGCCAATACTGAAACACACTGTGCGAGTGCGGTAGACATTTTTTTAATTTATATTTTAGGTTTGGTTTCCTAGTTTATTTATTTATTTATTTATTTTTGATTCCCAGTTAATTATGTTATTTATGTATTGCATTAAACAACAAAATAAATAAATAAATAAATAAATAAATAAATAAATAAATAAATATACTAATAGCTGAAATCTGTGAAATATGACTATAGCTACGACTCTACCTTCAGTTCCTCATTGGGTCAAAATCATAAACTATCGTACGATGACAAATAGTAAAAAAGACAAGGCTGTTGCTGGAAATAAAGTTCTACAATATGAGTGGATGGTTGAAGAAGTAAATGAATTTTATGAAGCAATTCATTTAAACGATATAGAAGAAATACGTGATGAAGCAATGGGTCTTATTCGTACGGTCCAACAATTTCGAGATTCTAAACGCGTTGTGGCATTATGGAAAAAGGTTAGACGCGACGTTGCCCAGGTTTTCCCAAACCGTAAGATATTTTTAGATACATTCGCTAAGTGGCATGCGAAGAAATTAGCGAAAAATCAGGCAATCGGAGTCATTGCAGACGATTTATTACGAATATTATAAGTCTTTTTAGTTTTATTTTATTCATTTTATTTTATTTTATTTTTATTTTTATTCATTTTATTTTTATTGGTATTTAGTATTATTTAGTATTTAGTAATCTAAAAAGCAAAATTAAAATCAAAATCAATAATAAACCAAAAATGTTAAAACGAAAACGAAACGCTCTTATGGCAGATGTAAACCGAGGATTGAAAAACAATCCGTTTGTATTGGGTAGCGGTATTGGCGCCGTAAACCGTTTTTCGTACCAGTCTTATCTAAAACACGTTGCTTGTACACCTAAATCAGCACCAGAACCAGCACCAGCACCAGCACCATGAGTACCAACCGCATTATCAAGCGTGGGAGGAAACATAGAAGCATACATTTTGTTGCAAATTTCAATTTCTGCCCACGTGCACAAACTATGGTTTATGTTTTTTTGCATGTGAATCGGGGAGGTCTCAATCCTTTTCTACCGTATACACTGCGTTTACATATTGCAATTGAGTCTTTATATTTATGCAAATACTCAGGATTTGTTGTGGCGCCTCCTTTATAAAGCGCATTTACACATTTGCACATTTTATCGTGAAGAATAGCATTTGTTTTTCTTCTCAATGTAACTAGTTTTGTTCCAGGATTAACTCGTTTTTTATAAAATCGAAGAATTTTTTCACATCTTCGACGCGTTAATTGTTGTGGCATGATTAAAACTATAACAATTATAAAAGTGTAACTAGAATTTAGAATTATATTTCGCTTTTGGGTTTCCTAAACTAAATTAATATAAAAATTAAAAATAAAAAACATAAGAACTGTGGTATTTTAATGTTGCAATATTATAATGATCAAATATAACGGGGTAAACTAAAATTAAGTGAATCGAACACAAACAAAATATGAAACTCAAAAAGTACAAACATGACCCTGGTAATAATGTAGCTCGGATTGCAGTATTTGACATGGATGAAACCCTTGGTTCGTTCGCTGATTTAAGCAACTTTGTTTATACGCTGGCTAGAGTAGCAAAACATATTCACTCAGATCCGGATAAACTTATTCAAGATAATTTCAACTCAATTATGGATCTTTATCCGGAAGTTCTTCGGCCCAAAATAATGGATATAATGGCGTTACTTGTAGAAATGAAAAAACAACACAAATGTAAACATGTCATGATATATACGAACAATACCGGACCAAGAGAATGGATTGATGGAATTAAAAATTATTTTAACTACAAAAGCGGGTATCCATTATTTGATAGAGTAATTGGAGCATTTAAACGTCCAAACGGAGAAATAGTAGAATTCAAACGTACAAGTCATGACAAAACATATAATGATTTGGTTCGATGCAGCAGCCTTGAAGGAAACTTCGAAATTTTTTTTGTAGATGATCGCGTTCATCCGGGAATGCATACTGAAAATGTTTACGTCATTGAAGTAAAACCTTATGAAAGAAATATACCGAAATATGTTTTTGTAGATCGATTTATGAAAAGCCCTCTTTTTACGTCACTCGGATTTTCTAGTTCAGCTCACGCCGTTTCTAAATTAAAAAATATAGTTTCAAAACATGAAACTGATTTTTCAGTCGATCCGAATGGAGATGCATCCTTGAAATACGATGATGACGAAATGGAGGTTGACCTTTTAG
>JACCED011073436.1_pt1 | contig 36647 bp, 41 predicted proteins | sample 7455021 | NCBI WGS metagenome assembly JACCED01 (sample SAMN15323456, study PRJNA562643) | freshwater metagenome | isolation source: river surface water | place: USA:Blue River Watershed | collected 2017-08-19
CCGTATATGTAACACCTTGATTAATTAAATGAGTAGCGATTTCATTCAATGTCAATACAAGTATTTTCTGATTGTCGGCTTTATCAGAATTATATTTATTAAAATATTTTTTAACAAATTGTATTATGGTTGATTTGCCAGCAGATGGACCACCTGTTAAAACAATTGAATAGATTTTTTTATCAGAACTTTTAATGTTCTGAATTATTTGGTCATTTTCAACAAGTATACCTTTATTTTGATTTATAGAACTCATATATAATATATAGAAACATTTTATTTTATTCTTTTAATAATAAACTAAAAAAAATAAATAACTGATTAATATCTATATTTAATACTTCAATTTTGGGAAAATTTATTATATAATTTTTAAATTTTTGTATATTTATTATATCTATTTCATTTAAATCAATACTTTGCTCTTTTTCTACATATTCATATATATGTTTTGATATATATCTAAATCTAATTTTAGTCTCAAAAATATTTATTTCTAAATATTTAACTAATCTGTCTGTTTGTACAAAAAATATCTTATGTTCCCACGTAATATTCATATTCATATTTATTCTTATTAATTAAGATTCATTTATGATATATTTTTTCAATTTTTATTTTTTTGCGGCATATAATTATATAAATATAAATTAATATTATACATTATAAAAGAAATGCCAAAAAGACCAAATGAAAATAATAATAATGATAATCCAAATTCACCAAAAAGACCACTTTTAATTCATTTAATAAATCTAGTTGATAACATTCCTCCTAAAACAAATTCAGATGATGATTCAGATGATGATTGTTCATGTGGTTCAAATAATAATGAATCCTATAATGTAGATGAACCTATTTTTGTTAGTTCATCTGAATGTAAAAATCCAAAATGTGATCACCTTAATACAGTCGAATTAGATGAAATAGAATTAAATAAAGATATTGATTCAATTGATGATCTTATTGAGTTGGGATATTATTATCATTGTAAAAAGAGACAGTTTTATAAGGATGTTGATTTAGAAAAATTATTTAATCTAATAGAGCCACTTACAGAAATGAAAAATCTTATTGGAATGAAATCTGTTAAAGAAAGTATGGTTGACCAGATATTATTTTTTTTACAAAAATTAAATAGAAAAGAAAAATGTAACGATTGTATTAATTGTTTTAATCAAATAGAATGTACAAATATAAAAGAAAATGACGATATGTTACATACAGTTATAACAGGACCTCCAGGTGTAGGTAAAACAGAACTTGGAAAAATATTAGGAAAAGTTTATAAAGCTATGGGTATTCTTTCAAAGGGTCATGTTAATATTGCAAGAAGACCAGATTTAATTGCAAAATATTTAGGTCAAACAGCTCCAAAAACACAAGCATTTATTGATAAATGTACGGGTGGTGTCATGTTTATAGATGAAGCATATTCCTTGGGTAATCCAGAAGGAAGAGATTCGTTTTCCAAGGAATGTATCGATACACTTAATCAGAATCTTACAGAGAGAAGAGATTTTCTTTGTATTATTGCAGGATATGAAGACTCCTTAGAATCTAGTTTCTTTTCATATAACGAAGGTTTAAAAAGACGGTTTTCATTTAAATATAATATTGAGAAATATTCAGGAGAAGAATTATATGAAATATTTAAATTAAAGGTTTATAAAGAAAATTGGGAATATAATGATGATGAAGATAAATTAATAGATTTTTTTAAAGAAAATATAGAATCATTTCCAAGATTTGGTGGAGATGTAGAAACATTATTTTTAAAAACAAAGATAATGCATTCAAGAAGAATTATGTTTAAAAATCCAAATTTGCGAAAGAAATTAAATTTTCAAGACGTATCAAAGGGCTTTGATAAATTTACATCACATAGAAAAACTAAAGAAGATAAATTACCAAGTAATATTTCACATATCTATATCTAATAGAATTTAATTTAATTAAGGCAGAAAAAACATTGCCTTTACTCCGATCCAATTTTCTGTCTCTGAGCAAAGTACATCAGTATTCTTAAAGTCAGATGTGGATTCTGTCTTGTAAAAACAATACTCAAATACATTAAGATTATCTGCTCTTCTTGGTTCATTTGGACCAACTGGTTGAATATTAATAATTTTTACAAATTGAAGATCTGTAAAAATCTCATTCAGAAACGAAGTGAGTTCTTGTCTTGTAAAGATCTTTGCAAACTTTTCAGGAATGTCGTAATCAACAAGAAATTTTCCATTTTCCGGATGTTGACTCTGTTGATTTACAAAGTCTTCAAAATCCTTGAGGAAAATACCCTTCTTAGAGAAACGAGAGATTGACATTATTATTTATAATGTTTATTAAATATTTTTAAATATAATATATTTATTTTTTCAATTTTTTTATTATTATAATGTATATATAGAATGGCATCTAATCAACCACAAGTACCACAAGTACAAGTACCACAAGTACCACAAGTACAAGTACCACAAGTACCACAAGTACCACAAGTACAAGTACCACAAGTACCACAAGTACAAGTACAACAAGGTTTACATCAATTAGAACCTGTACATAGTTCTGAAGCAGGGTATGAAACACATAATATATGGGATTTAATTGGTTCAAGTGATTTACCGGATTATTTAGATCAAACACCTGGATTAAAACAAAATATAATTGATCAATTTTTAGCAAAAACTGGTAATACATTACAATTTACAGGAGGGATTACTGCACACGATGATGAAATAAACCCGCATGGTAAAAATGCCGGAGCATTTATACATTTTAATATTATTTTCGGTGATATTTCGAATGAACCAACAGAATTAGCTTTTCATTTTAGTTTTCATTTTCCATTACCTGGTGCACAACACTCAAATCTTGGACAAACACATATAAAATTTGAACATTATATAACAACAACTAATAGCAAAAAAAATCTATCTAAATATATAAATTTAAAATTTGTAAAAAGAAAAACTAAAGGAAAAAAAGGTGATAGATATAGCTTATATAATACAGATGTAGAACAAAATATTAAAACCGGAGTTGCTCATGTGTTTTACCATCATAAAGATGTTAAGGCTGATGGACGAAAAAAAATTGTTTTAGCTTTACAAGAATTAATATATATATTTCAAGAAGAAGTTTTGGAAGGTATATTTAATAAATTGGGTGTATTGTCGGATTCTGCACAAAGAATTGGTCCAGGTGCAAAAAAAAAAACACGTTTCCCAACATCTACAATTTCACAACGATTAGATTGGCAAAAAAAATACCTCAAATACAAACAAAAATATTTACAATTAAAAAAACAATTAGAATTAGAAGGTAAATTAAAAAATCTTAAGATCTAATTTATATTATGTGATAAAGGACCAACATAATAATCCAAAAAATTAATTATTATATTAAAAATTTTATTATTTTTTTTTCATTTCAATATATTTATAATTCTTTATAAGATATACAATATAATGCAAAATGATTTCATTTTAAGCAGTAGTTTTTGATTCCATAATATATATTTATAAATTATATTCATTTTATAAGAAAAAAATTGAACTCATTTTGATTCGTATTCTTTTTTTCTTTTAAATTAAAAAAAATTGATTTAAATTTATATTGTATATTCTTTTCATTATAAAGATTATAAAATAAATATGACAATAGTCTACAAGTTAGGTGGAACATCCCAATGTAAAATTGGTTATGATAAGATTGTCAATCTGCTAAGAAAATCAGAATCGAAGACTTATATTGTATTATCTGCTGTTTCTGGAGTCACGAATAATCTTGTAAAATTCACTGAAACAAAAGATTTTCAATTTATAGAAAAAGCTATTCAATTGAATCAGAAGCTGATTTCAGATCTTGAATTTGATTTCAATATTACAGAATTATACTCTGAATTGAATACCATTGCAAAAAAATATTCAGAATCATTTGATATGTCAGACATATATATTAAGTCTGAAATTATTGGATTTGGTGAAAGAATGTCGACAAATATATTTCATGAATATTTAAAATCAAAAGGTATAAACAGTGGATTATTAGATTCATATGATTATATATATTCTAAAAAAGAAATATATCAATGTAATACTCAGACCGAATTTTATTGTAAAGAAGATATAGATTTAAAAATGAGAAATCCATTAGGAGAGGTAAGAATTTTTATCTTACAAGGTTTTATTGCTTCTACTCCATCTGGAAAAACAATAATTCTTGGACGGGGAGGTTCTGACACAACAGGAGCACTTGTATCAAAGGCCCTTCATGCTAAAACTTATGAAGTTTGGACTGATGTTGATGGGATTTATACAGGAGATCCTAGAATTTTTACAGATTCCTTTCTAATAAAACAGATTGATTACAATTTATGTCAAGAATTATCAGCTATGGGGGCAAAAGTTATGCATCCTTTGTCAATCAAACCTTGTGCAGATGTAAACATTCCTATTATTGTAAAAAATACATTCACAGATTCAACAGGAACAACAATTTCAAATGAAAAATCAAATGAAACATTTTATGCTCTTCAAAAATCACAAACAGTATTTAAAATAAAATCACTCGATATGTGGAATTCATATGGATTTATAACTGATATTTTCAGAAGATTTAGTGAAAATAGAATTGATATTAATATCGTAACAACTTCTCAATTCTCAATCTCAGCTACTACATCCGAATCAAATCTATATAAATTAAAAGAAATTAATGATATTTTGAATGAAAGATATGAAGTAGAAATGATCACTGATTGTACTGTACTTTCAATTGTTAAAAGAGATATTAAAAATATTCTTCATAAATTTAATTTTAAACTTATTGAAACTGAAATTATTCATATTAGTGATAATGATATGACATTAAATCTTGTTATAAGAAATTTTGATATAGATAAAGTAATAAAATTTTTAAAAAACGAATCTTAATATATGAAAGATATAAATTATTATTTGGATGTAATTGATATTATATATTGGATAAATTTAGATAGATCTGATAGAAGAAGAAAAAATATGGAAAATAATTTAAAAGACATTGATATTCCTAACAAACGTATTATTGCAACAGATGCAAAATTATATGAATATTCGGATCTAAATAATTTATTTATAAATTATGGTACTTACGATAGAACAAAAATAGATTATGCTTGTTTACATTCACATTTAAAAACCATTGATGAATTTTCTCGATCTCCTTACGAAACGGCTTTGATATTCGAAGATGATCTTAGTTTAGAATATGTACCTTTTTGGGATAAAAAAATATCAGAAATTATAAAAACTGCCCCAAATGATTGGGATATTATTATGTTAAATTATAATTCAAAATCACAATTACATAATGAATTTACTTTAAATAACAATGGAAAAATATTTAGTTGTCTTGCTTATATGATAAATAAAAAGGCAGCATTGAAATTGATGAATCAAATTAAGAATAATAATAAATATATTTTATATTCAGATATAATACATATACCGGATGTTTATATTTATTCACTTTTAAAAACTTACGTATATAAATATCCATACTTTACTTATCCAATTTCAAATGATAGCACAATTCATCCATCACATTTATTTGGTCATGCTTATAAAAAAATATTAGCTGAAAAAAATTGGAATAAAAAATATAATAAATTTATTTTAAGTGATTTAGTTATAATTGACATAAAAAATTTTTTTATGACAATAATAATTTTCATTGTAATATCCATAATATTATTTATAAAAACTAAACTTAATATATGAAAGATATAAATCACTATCTTGATGTAATTGATATAATATATTGGATAAATTTAGATAGATCTAAAGATAGAAGAAATAATATGGAAAAAATTTTAAAAGATATTGACATTCTTAACAAACGTATTAATGCGACTGATGCAAATTTATACGAATATTCAGATCTAACTAATTTATTTATAAATTATGACATTTACAATAGAACAAAAATAGAATATGCTGTATTACATTCACATTTAAAAACTATTGATGAATTTTCTCAATCTCCTTATAAAATGGCATTAATATTTGAAGATGATCTTAGCATTGAATATCAAAAATATTGGGATAAAAAAATATCAGAAATTATAAAAAATGCTCCAAAGGATTGGGATATTATTATGTTAGGAAGAACAACAAAATATGAACTATATGATGATTATACATTTAATAAAGATGGAAAAATATCAAGTTGCATTGCATATGTTATAAATAAAAATGCAGCATTGAAACTTATGAATCAAATTAAGAATAATAATAAATATATTTTGTATTCTAATAAAAATCATACAGCAGATGATTATATTTATTCACTTTTAAAAACATATGTATATAAATATCCATATTTTACTTATCCAGATAATAATGATAGTACAATTCATCAAAATCATTTATTATTACATAAATATTCAAAATTACTTACAAATAAAATATGGAAAAATAAAGCAAATAGATTTAATTTATTCAATATATTTTTACCAGATATATTTGCTTTTAAAAATATATTAATATTGATTGTGATTTTTATTATAATGTATTTAATAATATTAAAATAAATAAAATCCATTATTTAGTGTTTTTATTTTTTCGATTATTCTAATCGCTCCCTTTGCAAAAATATTTCTATTTGATGCATTATGAATTAATTTAACAGTCTCATCTGGATTTGTTAATATAATTTCATGATATCCAACTACTTCACCTTCTCTCTTTGATACGATTTCAATTGAAATATCCTTATAAACCTTTTGAAGTTCATTCTTTAATAATTTGGCTGTTCCACTTGGTGCATCTTTTTTATTAATATGATGAATATCAGTTATATTAATTTCATTGGGTACAAAATCGAGTACTTTAATCATTTTTATTATATTTTGAACCCCATCACTAAAATTAGCGCAATATATTACGGGTGCATATTCAGAATACAATTTGATTGATTCCATCTGACTTTCAGAATGACCCGTTGTACCGATTATCAGTTTAGAATACTGCTTAAGTTGACATAATTTGTCAATCAAATTGATTGTGCCTTCTGGACTTGTAACATCAATAATAATATCTGAAATATTTGTCTCATCAATATTTCTATCTAAAACTGAAAAATTGTAATTTGAATTTTTTAGCTCAGATTGAATAAGCTTTCCTAGTCTTCCATTTCCATATAGAGATATATCTGCTTTATTTATTATAAATTGTATCAATTTTTCTAGTCTTGTTGGAAAATATTTTTTAAAATCATCAAGTGAATAATACGAGGTAGAAAGTCTAAATTCATTTGGATGTGTTTTATCAATTGAAAACTTATTTGCTTGATGAAAACTAAAATCACATCGATTTGCCAACTTCAAAAGTTCATCCGAATTAACTTTCTTTGATTTTATCAATAGGAAATATCCACCATCGGGCTCAACAAATTCAAAGTATTCCTTATATTTGGTGAATTCATTTTGTAAGAATTCATTTTTCTCTCTTAGGTCTGATATAATATTATTTAAAAAACTTCTATAAGCTTCAAAATCTTTATTAATACCATTTGTAACATAATACGCCATTAATGGGTTTACAGAGCCACCACTATCCATAAAACCAGTATCATCTAAATATGTATTGAGTGGTTTTTTATCAATTTCTATCCCAGAATATATCCATCCAAGACGAACACCTGGTGCAAGAATTTTTGAGAATGTTCCAAATGAAATCACATTTTGATAATGATGTGACCACGGAACAGTATAAGTTTTATTAAAGTTTAAAAAGTGATATGTTTCGTCAGAAAATATTACAACATTTTGTGTTGATAAATTATAATCATTCATATATTCAATCATTCTTTGCATACGTCTATATGATACATTTTTTCCAGTCGGATTATTACAAAATGGAATCACATATATAATTGATTTGTTTCCATTTGAAAAGTCATCATTAATATCTGATTTTAATTTATTTAAGCTGTCAAAATTGAAAGACTTTATGTTAAATCCAAGATCTTTAAAAACATTAATCATTATAAAATATGTTAAATCTTCCACATACACCGTATTGAAGCCTTTAGTTTTTAAAAGAGAAGCCATCATAAATATTCCTTGTGAAATTCCATTAGTCATATAAATTTCTTCTATTGGTACATCTGTATCTGTGAATTCCTTATACATTTTTGAAATTAATTTTCTATATGATTCAAAACCTTGTTTAAAACCGTATTGTAATACTTCACAATCTTTTAAATCTGAATCAATAAATTTCATTGAATCTAAGAGGATTTGTGAAGAAGGCTGACCAACCCCAAGCATCATAAATTCAGATGCAGACTTAACATTATATTGACCGTACATAATTTTTAATATATATAATCTATTATGAAATATAGATAATATGAAAATCAATTTTTTTATAAATTTTTTATCTTATAAAATATATGGAAAATATATGTAAATATTGTTATAATAATCCAAAATCACATTCATTCTCTTTAATTTCGGACTACATTATAAAGGAAAATATTGGAAATGGGGAAAATATTGGAAAATTATTTTATACAAAAATAGCAGATGCTAAATTATATGATGACTCTGAAGGTATAATATCACATTATGAAAATTATTTAAACTTTATAAAACCAGATAATTGGATATGGATAATTGATTTTGAAGATATAGAATTAAAACATACATTACAAATAAATACAACTATTAAACTGGCACAACTGATAAAAAAATATAAAGTAAATAATGTTATTGTTATTAATGAAAATATTTTTCTTTATGGTTTATTAAAAATTGCAAAACCATTTATAAAAGATATTCCTCTTAAAATATATTCAAAAAATGATAAAAACAAATTTATAGAATTTTTAAAGAATATTAATGTTGATTTAAATATTATCAGTTTTTTTAAGTGATTTTATTATTTTTATTCGTTGTTTTCCAGCATTTGTCGAGATATAAAATGCAATTAAAATTAAAATCAAACTAATAATTTCCCTTATAAGATTTATTTCATTCTTTAATACAAAATAATTTAATAACCATGTATTTATAAAATAAAAACACATAGTAATTAACATTATACTAACTGGATTTATTTTAAAATCTTCATTTAAAGAATGATTACCTCTCAAACTAAAAATATATTCTATTAATACAAGAGGTACTGCTATTATAAGTGCTTTTTTTAAAGTCCAATCTTTTAATGATAAATGATAATATGAAGCAAGTGTATAGAAAACTGTTCCAATATAAACATATAATAAAGATTTATTTTTTGATATCATTATATAATATATAATGAAAAAATATAATGATGAAATAGTTAAAAACTCTTTTTATGTTTCATATGCATTATTAATAACAACAGGTACTATAACATTTATAGAAGCATTGAGAACAGATGATGCAAAGATAAGACATATTATGAATATTGAAACATGTATATCAATTGTAGCAAGTATATTTTATGGTAAATTTATTGAAATGATAAAAGAAAAAAATCAAGAAATAGATTATAATAGAATTAATATAATTAGATATACAGATTGGTTTATATCAACCCCACTTATGTTATTAGGTTTGGGTCTTGTATTAACATACAATTTGAACACATCATTCAAATTTAAACAATATTTAATAATGTTACTTTTAAATTTTGGTATGTTATTAGTTGGATATTTGGGAGAGATTAATAAAATTGATAAACAATATGCATTAGTTGGGGGGTTTATATTCTTTGCATTTTTATATTATTATATATATGCTCAATTTGTAAAAAATAAAAAGAATACTCAAAATTTTGTCATATATATGGTATTCTTAATTATTTGGTCAATATATGGTATTATTTATAAATTAGATAATAAAATTAAAAATATAATATTTAATATATTAGATACACTTGCAAAATGTATTGTTGGAATTGGATTCTGGGCCTATTTCTCGGGTATATTTAAATAAAAAAATGAATTTTTAACCTTTTATTTCATATATACTATATATGAAATAAAAATGACATACAATAAGAAATTACCATTCTCGCTTATAGAGTTAGAAGAATTACGTGAGAAGTTTGAGACTCCATATTATATTTATGATGATATTCCTCTCAAAACGAATGCTATAAAATATATGAATACTTTTCGAAAATATTTTCCAGATTTTAAACAATTTTATGCAGTAAAAGCATGTCCAAATCCATCTATTTTAAAAGCTTTATTTGAATGTGGAATGGATTTTGATTGTTCTTCACCAGAAGAAATCAGTGTTGTAAAAATGGCTTGTCCTTCTGGAAAAATTATATACTCGAGTAATTATACTTCTCAAAAGGATCTAAAAATTGCTGTTCAAAATGACTGTATTATAAATTTAGATGATATCGATTGTTTTGATAATCTTATAAAATGTGGAAAAATTCCACAACTGTTATCATTTCGTTATAATCCTATTTTAAAAGCTGATGTTGATGTTAAATCAAATTCATTTTCTGGAACAGATACAAAATTTGGTATGACAAAAGATTACATTATTCGGGCTTATGCCTTGGCTAAGGAATATGGAATAAATCGATTTGGTCTACATACAATGTGTGCTTCTAATCAACTTGATGAAACATATTGGGATAAGATTATTGATTCTGTTTTTGAATTATATAATGAATTAAATAAGATTGGAATTGAATTAGAATTTATTAATATCGGTGGTGGACTTGGAATTCCATATAAACCTTGTGATAGGGAAATAGATTTAGAAAAGTTTTGTTTTCAGCTAAGATTGAAGTTTGATGAAAATCTACAAAAATATAAATTAAAGGAACCGGTATTATATACTGAATGTGGTAGATATATTACTGGGCCATATGGTTATCTTGTTAGTACATGTGAATCAATAAAGAATAATGAAGAAATATTTTATGGATTAGATGCAAATATGTCTAATTTGATGAGACCAGGTATGTATAATTCATATCATCATATATCAATACCAAGGCTACATTATGAAACGGAAAAAACAAAGGGTAATGTTGTTGGAACATTATGTGAAAATAATGATTGGTTTTGTAAACAAAGAGAGTTGCCGAAAGGTATTCTAAAAAATGATATATTTGTAATTCATGATTGTGGTGCTCATGGTTTTTCAATGGGATTTAATTATAATTCAAAATTAAGATCGTGTGAACTTCTAAAGACATCTAAAGGAATAGAGTTGATTAGAGATAGAGAAACATTCTTTAATCTATTTGGGAATACAAAAATATATAAAGAAAATTTTAATTTTAATGTTTATGATTATATTTTCATTTGTTGTTGTATTATTGGAATGCTTTTATATTTTTTTGAATATAATATAAAATTAAATAAAATATAGTTTATTTATTCCATTAATTGTTTAAGAATTTGAACTGAATTATATCCAGCACCTTTCAAAAGTTGATCACCTGATATGAAAAAGTTCCAACATTTTTTATTATTTAAATCTGGACGTATTCTTCCAACATATATATCAGTTTTTCCGGATGTAAGAATTGGTTCTGGGAATTCATTCCGATCAGAATTGTCTAAAACAGTTACACCTTTAAATTCATTTAATACATTTAAAATATCTTCCTTATTTAATTGATCGTCAAATTCCACATTCATCGAAACACAATGTGAGCGAAGTGTGGGAACACGAATACATGTTGGCACGATATCACAATCTAAGTCGAGAATTTTGTTAGTTTCATTTACAAGTTTCATTTCTTCTTCATTATATCCATTTGGAGTCATTTGTGAATTATGAGAGAAAACATTATAAACATATTGCTTTTTCCAAAAGTCTTTTGTCAAAAAATTAACACTATTAGTGTCTGATATTTGTTTTGTTTGTAATTGAAGCTCTTCGAGTCCTTTATATCCAGCTCCACTTGCTGCTTGATATGTTGAACATACAATACGATTAATTTGTGAAAGTTTCAGTAGTGGCTTGAGAACCATACACATAATAGTCGTGACACAATTAGGATTTGATATAAATTTATTTCCTTTTAAAGTATATGAATTAATTTCCGGAATACAAAGAGGTACATTTTTATATAGTCTAAATTCTGAAGAATTATCAATCACATTTACTTTCAAATTATTTGTATGAACATATTCATAAATCTCTCTAGCAATACTATTATCAACTGCTAAGATTGCATAATCAAGATCATTTAAAGCCATTAAGGAAAATTTATGTACTTTTTGAATCCCATTAAAAAAGATTTCTCCATCTGAAGATCCATAAAATACGTAAGAATGATTTTGTAGATTTAATAGTCTGATTGAATCAAGAATTGCCTTTCCAACGAGTCCATTGACTCCAATAATACCAATCTTATTCATATATAAAGTAATTAAATATTAGCCTTATAGAATGTAATAAATTTAAAATCAATTTTTTTAGAAGATAATAAAAATTGAAATCTATAAATCTAAATGAATTTAATAATATTAAATGGTCACTTTCTTTATATTAAATATCTATAATTATTTTGTCATCAGTTAATTTTATTGAATTATCTTCTTTATTTATATTATATTCTTTATTTTTATGAGGCTTATTTTTTTTATAATAATCATCTAACTTTAATTTAGATTTTTGATGACCTTTATCACTTGCTAACTTATAATATTTTATCATATTATCATAATCTTTAATTCTTTTATAGTACAATCCAAAATTAAACATCGAATTAATATGGCCTTTATCGGTTGCCATCTTATAATATTTTATCATGCTGTTATAATCTTTATTTTTTTGATAATATAATCCTAAATTATACATAGAAATAATATGACCTTTATCAATTGCCAACTCATAATAATGAATCATATTTTTATAATCTCCAATATCACTACATTCTAAACCTTTTTTAAAATTTATTTTTCCTTCTTTTTTATTTGCATGATCTTTCAAGATTTCTGAATTATTTAATTCAATAAATTCATCGATTTTGACGGTTTTATTAATTCCGATAAAATTATATAATTCGTTAATAATTCCATCCACCTCGTTATTTATTTCATTAATTTCCATTTTTTATTATTACCTTATTAAATATACATTTATCAGTATAATTGATAATCAATTTTTTCCCATTGCAATAAAAAAATTGATTTTATAATATACTGTTACTTATATTTGAATTATATGTTAAAAAATGAACCGTGTACTTACAGCAATTGTCACACCATTCCTTGAAAATGGAACTGTCGATAAGTCGAGCCTATTGGAGCTTATTAGATTTCAACTTGGACATAATTGTGGTGTTGTTTTATTTGGAACAACTGGAGAATGCCCAACACTTACTCAATCTGAGCGAGATATGATTATGGATGAAGTAGTAAAGGTATTTCATTCTAATATGAATAATTTTGTAATCGGAGTTGGTGGAAATAATACGAATGAATGTATTGAAAATGTAAGAATCGCAAGAGCGAAGGGATTTACAAATTTTATGGTTACTACTCCATATTATAACAAGCCATCACAACTAGGAATGCAAAGACATTTTGTTGCAATATGTGAATCTGCAAAAGATTCTAAATTTATAATTTATAATGTTCCTGGTAGAACAAATCTAAATCTACTTCCAAATACAGTATTTAATATTTGTAAAGAATGTCCAAATGTATTCGCTATAAAAGAAGCATCAGGTGATTTAGGTCAAATGACACTTGTAAGAAGACTTTGTCCACAATTAATAATGTATTGTGGAGATGATGGTCTTGTAATTCCAGCAATGTCAATTGGTGCATATGGTGTGATTAGTGTTTTATCAAATTATACACCAAAGGCTGTTAATCTTATTGTAAATTATTGTGCTAATAACAAATTTGAAGAAGCATTTAAAATTTATAATGAACTAGATGATCTAATCAGATTACTTTTTAGTGAAACAAACCCAGTTCCTATAAAATATCTTCTTTATAAAACCAAACTTATTGACACCGACAATGTGAGACTTCCTCTTGTAAAAATGCAAAGTGATGAATTTAAACAAAAGATTGATACTTGTAGAGAAAAACTATGTGCGTACTTTCTAAATAATCCTGGGAAATATTAAACCCTTTTATATATGTGTGTGAATTATCTCTTAATAATTTACAAAAATATATTTAAGATTTTATTTATATTACTAATATAATGTCACGTGAATTTGTATCTGTAGTTACACCTACTTATAATAGACGTAAATTTTTACCAATGTTGATACACCTATACAAATCTCAAACCTATCCCAAAGAACTTAGAGAACTTATTATATTAGATGATAGTCTAGAGTCAAATGAAGATTTAATTCCAAAAGATTATCCAAACATTAGATATTATCATCAAACTGAAAAGATGACTTTGGGAGAAAAAAGAAATAAATTAAATGAGCTTGCAAAAGGAGATATTATTGTTTGTTTTGATGACGATGATTATCAATATCCAGAAAGAATAACTCATTCGGTTTTTAGATTAAATCAAGAGAAAAAAAATATAGCAGGATGTACAATTTTAGACATATATTATACAGATACTAATAAAATATATAGATTTGGACCATTCTTTAAAAATCATGGAACAAATGGTACATTTGCCTACAGAAAATCTTATGCATTAAATCATAAACACGATGATACAAAAAATGCACAAGAAGAACCATCGTTTACTAATAATTTTACAGAAGATTTAGTACAGTTATCAGTTGATAAAACTATTTTATGTATATCACATGACTCAAATACATTTGACAAGAAAAAAATGATAACTCCTTCAAGTGAAGAAAATAGTTTCGATCTCAAAAAAAGATTTAAAAATGATAAAGTTTATTTAAAGTTTTTAAAAGAACTCACAAAAGAAATGAACACTGCTTAATTTCTTTTTCCTCTTCCTAATACATCTATTTTTTTTCCTTCAATTGTTCTATTGACTCTTGGTATTTTTGTATCTAATACATATGAATTAGATTTATATTTATTATGATTATGATTACGACGGCTATAATTACTTCTATAATATGGGTAATCATAATAATAATTATAATAATATGGATAATAATATGGATAATAATTATAATATAATCCCGAGTTTATATTTGAATTATAGATCCATTTATCACATTTCTTAGATTCTGGACCATCGATATCGCCAGATTCACATGTTGAAATATTATCTTTTATACATATACCACAATTAAAACATTCGCCACAATTTAATATAGATTTTAAATTACAATTTGAACAATATCTATTATAATATAATGATGCAAATTTTTCATCAGAATCCTTTAATAAAATTATTACTATTATAAATAAAATGAATATAATAATATATTTATTCATATATTATTATTTTATAAATAAAATTTAATATTTGTTAGTAAATTAAAATTTATTATTTTAATCAACTTCTTCTACAGTTGGACCATTACCACCTTTATTACCTTTACCCATCATTTCTGCAAACTTGGACATATCTACATTTGACATATCAGGCATTCCTCCCATTCCGCCCTTCCCCATCATTTCTGCAAACTTGGACATATCTACATTTGACATATCAGGCATTCCACCAGGCATATCCGGCATACCACCTGGCATTCCACCTGGCATTCCACCTGGCATTCCAGCTGAACCATACATCTTTTGTGCAAGTCCATTAAAGTATCCTTCAAGTTCTTTTTGTTTATGTTCAAATTCTTCAGCTTCTGCTGTTGTATTTGAATCGAGCCATGATTGAGCGTTCTTTACAGTTTCTTTTGCTTTTTCTGTTTCTTCTTCTCCAAGTTTATCTGTTAGTTCTTTATTATCAAGTTGGTTACGCCAGTTATATACATAACTTTCAAGTGAATTCTTTGCTTCAACTCTCTTAAAGTTCTTTTCATCTTCTTCCTTAAGTTGTTCAGCTTTCTTAACCATCTCCTCGATTTGTTCTTTTGAAAGTCTTCCTTTATCATTTGTAATTGTGATATTTTGTGATTTTCCAGATGATTTTTCACAAGCATTTACAGTGAGAATACCATTTGCATCAAGTTCATATGTGACTTCAATTTGTGGTACACCGCGAGGCATAGGAGGAAAATCTGTAAGTTCAAATTGTCCTAGAAGATTACAATCTTTTGTAAATTTACGTTCACCTTCAAATACTCTAATAGTAGCTCCTGGTTGATTATCAGAATAAGTTGAAAATGTTTGTGTCTTCTTTGTTGGAACTGGTGAGTTTCTTGGAATCATAGCAGTCATGATATTACCAGCTGTTTCAATACCAATTGTAAGTGGAGTTACATCCACAAGCAGAATCTCATTAAGTTTTTCAGACTTATCTCCAACAAGCACAGCTGCTTGTACTGCTGCACCATATGCTACAGCTTCATCTGGATTAATTGATCTACATAGTTCTTTTCCATTGAAAAAGTCAGAAAGAAGTTTCTGAACCTTTGGAATACGTGTTGAACCTCCAACAAGTACTACATCGTCAACTTTTGATTTATCCATCTTTGCATCACGAAGAACCTTTTCAACAGGCTCTAAACAATTTCTAAATAGATCTCCACAAAGTTCTTCAAATCTTGCTCTAGTCATTGTCATATCAAAATCAAGACCTTCAAAAAGTGCTTCTACTTCAATTTTAGCAGAAGTAGCATTTGAAAGAGTTCTCTTTGCACGTTCACATGCTGTTCGAAGACGACGAAGAGCACGATCATTTCCAGAAACATCTTTCTTAGTTTTCATTTTGAAATGTTCGATGCAAAGATTAACCATTCTGCTATCAAAATCTTCACCTCCGAGGTGAGTATCACCAGCAGTAGCTTTTACTTCAAACATACCATTGTCAATAGTGAGAAGCGATACATCAAATGTACCACCACCAAGATCGAAAATAAGTACATTCTTTTCACCATCATTTTTATCAAGACCATATGCAAGAGCAGCAGCTGTTGGTTCATTTACAATACGAAGAACTTCAAGTCCTGCAATTACACCAGCATCTTTGGTTGATTGACGTTGAGCATCATTAAAATAAGCAGGAACAGTAATTACTGCCTTCTTAACTTCATGACCAAGAAAACTTTCAGCAGTCTTCTTCATATTTTCTAGAACCATTGCTGAAATTTGTTCAGGTCTATAAACTGTTCCATCCTCAAGTTTAATTTGAGGGCGATCTGATTCATCTGGAGTTACATTAAATGAATAGTGTTTCATATCTGCTTGAACAACTTGATCCGTAAATTTACGTCCAATAAGACGTTTTGCATCATAAACAGTATTCTTTGGGTTAAGTGCTGCTTGACTTTTAGCTGGCTGACCTACAAGACGTTCAGTATCACTAAAAGCTACATAAGATGGAGTAGTACGTTCACCTTGATCATTTGCAATAATCTCGACTTTTCCGTTCATCCATACACCTACACAAGAATAAGTAGTACCGAGATCGATACCGATAGCAACATTATTGACATTGGTGGGCATTTTAAATATGTTTTAATATATAATGGTTATTTCCTTAAAATATTTAAAATTCAATTTTTTTTAGGTTATAAATAAAAAATTAATGGAATTTAATATGGAATCAATTTTTTTTACCCCCTTATAAAATGAAATAAAAAAATTAATGGAATTTAATATTGAATCAATTTTTTTTAGGTTATAAATAAAAAATTAATGGAATTTAAAGAAAAATTTCTTTTACAGCCTCAATAGATTTTTCAGGATTTCCAATAGAGGGATTAAATTCCATCAGATCTAAATGTACAAGTTTATTTTTATCCATTGCATATTTTATAATAGTTTTAACATCTGATGGTTTAAGTCCATTATCTGCCATTACTCCAGTAGAATCCATATATTTAGGATCTAAAGCATCAACGTCAAAGCTTATTAAAAGATATTTTGAATTATTAATAAAATTATATAAGTTTTCTTCTAATTGTAATGAATAACCTATATTTTCATTTTGAATTAATTCCAATTCAGCAGGATCTAAATCTCTAATTCCAAAATAATATAATTGAGATGATTTTAATTTATACGGATTTGTTCTCCATACGGGTTTATCAGCTCTTGCAGTATGATGATAACCTAAACTCATTCCATGAATGTTTCCGGTGAGTGAAGTTAGATGATCATTTATATCAGCATGTGCATCAATCCACAAAACAGAAAGTTCGTCTTTATACAAATTAATAAATGCATCAACACTTGAAATACCAAGACTATGATCTCCGCCAATTAACATCATTTTTTTATTTGAAGATAATATTTTACTGAGAATTTCATATCCATTATTTTCAATACTATCAATATTATTAAATTTTGCATGTTCTATAATTAAACTTGGAGTAATATTTAATCTATTTGATATAAATTTTCCTCCAAGTTGAACTCCGTCTTTCTTCTGCCCCTGATTGCATTCTGCAATTATAAAGTTGTTAAAATAGTTTAGTGACATTCTTATTTTCTTATAAAATTGAATAAAACAAAATAGAGGATATATTTATCAATTTTTTTCTTTTACAAAGTATAAAAAAATTACAATACTTTTGGCAATTTAATTGAATGTGGAATTATGTCTTTCAGATAAATATTTTGACTAGATTTTTTGTAGATATTTATCTCATCAATCAAAACATTATTGTAATACTCTATATCATTTTGATTATCAACTTTAACTTCTTTTTTACCTTCCTTATAAACAAGATTAACAAAATCTATTTTTATTTTAATTTCATCAATTATTTCTTTCTTAATAAAGTCTAGATCGGTAGGATATTGTGTCCATACCACCATTATATCTACGTCACTTTCTGGGGTATTATTTCCTCTGGCCCTTGAACCATATAAGTAAACTGCATAAGGATTATATTTTACAATAACTTTTAAAATCCCATCTTTTAATTCTTGAAATGTAGGATTATATATTTCTTTTGGTTTTTTTTGAATTGTTTTCCTTTTTGACTTTATTGTTATCCATTCTGAAAGTTCCATTTATTAATGTATATTATATACATTATAAATATATATATAATATATTTTTTATTTCATTTTTTTTATTTCTATGATAATATATATGGAATTTACTTTTCAACAAACCTATATTGACCCTATTAATAAAAAAACTGTTTATGGAACTAAAAAAATAAAAGTCGATGAAAACTTTACTTATGTGTCATATAATGACTTTAAATCACCATTGATGTATATTCAAGAAATAAATTTTGGTAATGAAAACTTTTATAATATAACTGCTGGAAGAGATATTGAAAAACATACTATGTTTAGAGCAGATGGTTTTGATGACTTGATTGTGATAAGAAAATTTAACGGAAATAAATATGTATTTGATCGAATAGATTTTATGAACGTCGAATATCGTTAATAAATAAATTTTTTTTTGCATTTTCTATTTTCTATCTCTCTCTACTTTTTAGTTGGAGTTCTTCTTGCGCCAGGCCTCTGCACGTGAACGGCTGTGGGAAAGGGTGGAGGGGGACTTCTCGTTCTGCTCGTTCTGCTTCTCCTTCCAAGCCTGAGAGCGTGCAGCCTGCTTCTGATTGCGAGAACGAACCTGTGTGAAGGTATTCGTGTTCACAACAGGGGCGGGCTGAACAGGCTGGGCGGGGTAGACGGGCTCGAAAGGAACGGCTGCGACACGGGGAACAAAAGTCTGGGCGGTGACAGGGTTGAAGCCACCCCACGAGATGGTGGGGCCAATGGGTGCACGGATGATGTTCTCCTGTGGCTTGGGCTTCTGCTGTGGCTGGGACTTGGGCTTCCTAGTGCGAACCTCGTTGTACGTCTGCGAGCGGTTGGTGGGGCCACGACGAGTGCGGTTCTGGAGAGTCTTGTTGAACTCCCTCATAGCACGATCCTGCTTCCTCTTCTCGCGCTCAAGACGATCGGCGTTCACTGCCTCCTTTGCCTCAACGAACATGTCGCTGATGAAAGAAAGATTCTCAGGGAGCTTGTCGATGGCCTCGTAGATGGGAGCAACCTTCTGAATGAAATCAAAGAACTCCTCAGACTGGAACTCGTCAAAACCACCAACATCCTTGTTGTAGATGTAGTACGCCCAGTCATCCCAAGGATTCTCGCTCTGGGGGACCTTGTAAGAACCAGTGCACTTGTTGATGATGCGAGAGGCGAGGGTGGTACGGAAAGCCTTGAACAGAACAACAAACTTCCTCGAACAGTCTCCAATAGTCAAATCACTCTCTGCAAACGAAAGATGGTAGTTGAAGTTGAAGCGCTCCTTTGCAGGCCTCGAGATGTGTGCTCCGAATGTGGGGGCCTTGAAGTGCGAATTGTTGTGCTCCAGGCAAATCTCCACAAAGCTGAAGAGCATCTCGATGATGTTGACCTCATCCTTCTCGTTTCCGTCCTTGTCGTAGATGGTGACGGAGTAGAGACCCTTGATGAGAGTGCGTGCGAAAAGGGCCTTGTGCCTGCCGGTTGTGTCAGCAATCGAGGTCTTGATCTCGTCGAGAATGCTGATGAGGTAGGAGATCATGGCAATGGCGAGGTAGAAGAGCGGGGTCTTGCCGACCTTGAGCTTGGTGATCGACTCGGTGTAGAGAGGGACGTAAGTCTTGAGTGCGTCGTAGAGCCCCTCGAAGATCTCATTGTCCTGCTTCTCCTCCTCAGTGAGCTCACGGGGCTTTGCGGGGACGTAGGGGGTAGAAGTGATGGGTGCCTCATCGACCTTGTGGTTGGTCTTCTTCTTGCGGGCACTAGTAGCAACAGTCTGCCACTCATCTCCCATAAGGGAGGAAACACCAGTGACGGCGTCATCTCCCTTGAGGGAGGCATCGCTAAGAGCGGGAAATGCAAGAGCATCAAGAAACGACATTTTCGGAAAGTAATCTATGTAAAAATTTAATGGAGATGTCAGTATAATTAAAATTTCAATTTTTTTTAGTTATAAAATGAAATGTTCCGAATATAAATGAGGTCAATTTTTATTTATCTAATAAAGCCTTTAATATATCATTTTGTATATTATTACTTGTTTTCATATATTTTGATAGTTTATGCTTTAACATATAGTTTTCTATTAACAACTTCATTTTTTCATTTTGATACTTTAATTTTTCAAGTTTATTACCCCCATATTGAGTATTTAATTGAGTATTTAATTGAGTATTTAATTGAGTATTCTTATTTATATCTAATTTGCTTATTTTATCTATTTTATCCATCTTATCCATCTTTTCTATTTTATCATTATGAATTATATTTATATTATTATCATTCGGTAAATTGCCTCCATTTTGTTTAGTTTCTCTTTCTAGATGTTCTTTATAAGAATAATAATATTGCATGACTTTATCCGATTTCATATTTAAAAGTTCAGATATTTTTGATGGTGTTTTACCAGCTGTTATATTTTCATAAACTATTTTTTTAACTCTCATTTCTAATGCATTTTCACTACGATTAAACCCACCAGATAATTCAGCATATGTCTTTCCAGCTTGTATATTTTTTAATAAATTAGATTCTTCTTCTTTTGTCCATCTATTATTCATTTATATATATAATAAAAATTGATAAAAAAATATTTAAATTTATAAACTTCTATATAAATTATAATGAAAGTATCCGGATTTTTAAAATTATATGTTGGGTGTATGTTTGCAGGTAAAAGTTCAGAAATCATAGCAGAATGTCGTAGAAGACTTATAATTAATCAAAAAGTTCTTGGTATTAATTTTGCAGGTGATTCTAGATATTCTGATGAGGATTTTATAGTAAATCATAATAAAGAAAAGGTACGTTGTATTAAAGTAAATAAATTAAGTGAAATTTCAATAAATGAAATTGAACAAAATGATTTTATTTTTATTGACGAGGGTCAATTTTTTCCAGATCTAGTTGAAAATGTATTAAAATGGGTAAACGAATATAATAAATCTGTTTATGTCTTTGGCTTAGACGGTGATTTTAAACGTCAACCATTCGGTCACATTTTAGATCTAGTTCCACAATGTGATGAAATAGTCAAACTTAAAGCATTATGTGTGATGTGTAAAGATGGTACAGAAGGATTATTTACACATAGAATTACAAAAGAATGTGATCAGATTTTAATAGGTAATGATAATTATATTTCATTATGTAGATATCATTATAATAAATCAAATTCATAATTAATTTATTTAGTATGTGGATATATTTTTTCTAATGGATATGCCACAATTCCAATAATATCAGATTCTTTATTTGGTCTCATTTCTATTTTTTTTAATGCTTCTGTTATTTCTGTAATTGTTCCATAAAATACAACTTCGACTCTGCGGTTAAAATTATCTTTTCCAATTGGTTTATCTTGAATTTTTTCTAGTTTTTGAATTTTAGATACATGTGATATAAATGTTGATGTATTCCAATAATGTGTTTTTGTAATATATGATTGAGCTGGATCAAAAATACCACCAATTTCTTCACTAACTTCACGCAATGCACCTTCTACATCTGTTTCATTTCCCTTAGTTTTTCCAGTGATTGATGGTTGAGAATCTCCACATTCGTATTTAAGACCAATAACATAAATATCTTCAGTATCATTGTGTTTTTCCTTTAGATATTGTCTAACACAATTATAATTTTTAATTCCACATTTTGATGGAATTATCTTTTCCATAATTGGCTCATCATACACTCCTTCTAATGTTGAATTTGTTTTGGTATGAATATTAAATCGAAATAAATATCCCATAATGTCTGGAATGGACTCAGACAGAGATACGTGATTTGTTTTTTTGTAAACAGGTGACGACATTTTTATATATTCTGTTAAAACTGTATACATTTCTAATGTATTTTATTTTTCAATTTTTTATTACATTTATTAAATTCTTCTAATAGAATTGAACAATCATCATTAATACCTTTAATACAATTTATATATTTTTTATATTCTTTATAACATTTATCATCATTTTTATTTATATTTAACTGTCTATTTGTACGTCTATGTGCTCTCCCCATTTATATTATAAATAAAGTTTTTTATTCTATTTTTATTTTTTCTATTTTGAATTCCCATCCCTCTCCATAATATGAGTCACCATATGAATCGCATAATTTTTCTAAATCTTTCATTGAATTTACTTTTGTTTTTAAATATAATTTGAATTCGTTTATATGTTTATTATATAAATCTTTATATTTTTCTTTATTCTCTTTATGCTCTGCATAACTCTTATAAGGTTTTGAATCAAAAATTTCTTTTAATTCCCCAAGCATTGTTTTATATTTTCTATATTCCTCTAAAATATATTTTTCATTTTTATCTAATTTATTTTGCAATTCTGATTCAGAATCTGAATCTGAAAAATTTTTATATTCTTTTTTCAAAAAATTTTGACGATCTAATTTTTCTTCTGACTCAGATTCAGATTCATTTTCGGATTCAGATTCGGAATCCAAAATATTTTCTTTTATAGTATCTTTAAAATAATTTTTGAGATATTCATCATAATGTAATTCAAAATCTATATATCTATTATCAATCAAATAATTTAATGTTGATATTAAGGCATTATATTCATCATTATATAAACCTATTACATTAGAAAAATATTCATATTTCTCTCTACCACCATAACAAAACGATACATATGCTGATTTTATCATTATTTATATGATTTTGTATATATTATTTTATTTTCTTATAAAATGAAATATCAATTTTTTATTTCACGGTATCAATATAATCTATTTTTAAATTTAAACTATGAATATATTTTTGAAAATAATATTTTGCTGTTTTATGATCATTTAATTCAAACAAATATTTTCTTGATATTAAAAATGTATATTGTCTATATAAATCATTATTAATATTTTTAAATATTTCCATTCTTTCTATTTTTTCTAATATTTCTCTGATAGATAATTTAATAAAATTTTTATAACTAAATATAGTTTCTCCTTCCTTTGTTGTGTTCACAATAATATCTTCAAAATGTGTCATTTTTATTTACATTATAGAATTTATTCCTTATAAAAAGTAAATTCAATTTTTTATTTAATCCAAAAATATATCTTATGAATTCCATCTATTTTTCCATCTATTATATTATATTCCTTTGAAAGGACACCATTATAACGATATTCTCTATGAAAACCATTCATAATACCATTAATAAAATTATATTCCTCTTCTATATTTCCATTTTCATAATATTTAATATAAATTCCATTCAGTTTATCTTGAATATAATTACATTTCGTTAAAATAAAACCTTTTTTATCATATTTTGTATAACGACCTTCTTTTTTTCCATTGATATAATTTATTTCATTTTCAATATTTCCATTTTCATAATATGATTTAAAAGTTCCATTTCTTTTATTATTAATATAATTTACTTCAAATTCAAGATTTCCATTATTCCAATATGATTTATAAATTCCTTCTTTAATACCATTATTTTGAAAATATTCTGTTTCAAGTTTGCCATTATCATAATATGTCTTTATAATACTACAAGTTTCCATTTATCTTATATAATGAATAAATCTTATATTCCTTATAAAAAGAAGAATCAATTTTTAAATTCTATAAGTGAAAATAAAAATTGAATCTCCTTTCTATAAGGAAATAATATATACATTATAAAACATTATAATTTAATATGAGCAGAATAAAAGTCAAAACATTTAATAATACAGAATTTGATTTTGGGTCAAAAAAAATAAAACTTGATAAATTTCAATATGAGGTTATTCAATCACCTATAAAAGGAAATATACGTATCATTGCATGTGCCGGTTCTGGAAAGACAACAACTATTCTTTGCAGAGTTAAGCATCTTATTGATAATGGTGTTGATTCTTCTAGAATTATGTTAACAACATTTAATATTGATGCAGCTAACACATTAAAAGAAAGATTAAAAAACCTTGTGAAAAATAATAAAGTAAGAATTGGAACATTTGACTCGATATGTGCACATTTTTATTTTAAATATTTTAAAATAGATGGTTATGTTGGAGTAAATGAATATAATAATCTTTTGATAAAATATTTAAATTCAGAAGATGGGAAAATTTTGCTTGGAATGTATGATTATATATTTTTCGACGAATTTCAAGATATAAATAATGAACAATTTCAGGTAATTAAAAAATTTTATGAAAATGGTACATATATAATAGGTATTGGAGATGATGCACAAAATATTTATCAATGGAGAGGTTCAAATATTGATTATATATTAAATTTTGATAAATATTTTATTGGGACGGTTACATATAAATTAGAAAATAATTATAGATCTACTCCAGAAATAATAAATCTTGCAAATGCAATTATAAAAAATAATACCGATCAAATAGAAAAAAATATGTTTCCAAATAAACCAAATGGGAAATTACCATTAATAAATAAATATCGTAATCAAACAGAACAAGCACAAGAAATTATAAAGGAAATAGTTTCAGTTAGGAAGGATTCTAATGTAAATCCTAGTGATATAATAGTAATATCAAGAAATAATTTTGGATTGAAAGCATTTGAAGAACAACTCGAAATATATAATAAAAACAATTCTGATAAAATAGATTATATTGCTCTTATAACTGATAATGATAAGGAAGTTAAAGATAAAAATATAGATAACCGCTTAGTCTTGGCTACTATTCATAAAATAAAAGGTTGTGAATATGAATATGTATTTTTAATAGATTTGGATGATAAGATATTTCCATCTGATTGTGATGATATTGGTATACAAGAAGAAAGAAGACTTTTATATGTGGCAATTACAAGAGCTAAAACATTTTTAAACATGTCATTTTGCTCTGGAAAAATATGTAGATTCTTTTCTGAAATACCTCCAAACTTGTTTAATTTTCCAAATTTTAAAAAATCATATTTTGAAATTGATAATAAAAGAAATTATCAAATAAAAACATCAGTTACAGAGCTTATAACTCAGTTAAAAAATTCTGATTATGATTATATGCGCTCTAATAAGATTATTCCTGATTTTATTCCAGAAGAAGACAAAATACATGATTCAAATCAAATTAATGACGATATAAGCAAAAATAATTTAAATTCAGATTACGGAATTTATATTGATACATATATCTCGAGAAGATTTGGAGTTTTGAATAAGGAGTCAAATGGTCTAGAAAATAATTTAGCAAAATGTATGATATATTCTGTTGAATTAAATCATTTTGAATATGCATTATATTTAGAAATGAGGTTAAAGGAGTATTTCGTAATGTATAATTTTGATTTACCTCCTATTATAGAGACATTACAAATTACAGAAAAAAAGAAAGAACAAATATTATATATTGTTTATAAGATTATCAACAAAGCAAAAAAATTAAATGTAAAAACCTTTGAAATATATGTTACTAAAAAGGGATTTTTACCAGAGGAATTTACTACAAAAATGGAAGAATCTTATAAACTATATAAATCTGATAAAGATATTGATTTAATCAATATCTATAATGTGTCATTATGTCCAAACATTTATCAAAATAGAAAAAGATTATTATATAAGGATTGTTTTGAACCTTTCGATCTGAATAAAAAAATTTATTCTGATATTGATATATTTTGTAAAAAGTATTACAAAAATGAAATTATTGTTAAAAAAAATTTTAGTTGCGATCAAAGGATGATATCAGGAGAGATCGATATGTATGATTCAACTCTTAAAAAACTTATAGATTTTAAAACATCTATTTCAAAAGGAATACAAATGGATTGGATTATGCAGTTATTAACTTATTGTGCATTAATGAGAAAAGAAAAATATATTGTTGATTATATTTCTATTTATAATCCTATAAGTGGATTTGAATATATAATTGATGTTAAAAATTGGAATAAAGAAAATGAGTTATTAGATTTACTAATTAAACATAGAGAACCAACAACTATTAAAATTATTCAAAAAAATACAGATCAAGTACCTATAAAAAAATATAAAGATAAATATTCAACAAAAAAAATAGACACCAATATAAAAAAGGATATAACTCTTGATTTTCTTGAGGATGAATATGTTGAACAATATTATAATATGAAAAATAATAATATTAAAATGAATAAAAAAAAATGAAAAAAAAATGAAATTTTAATTTATAAAGTATAATGTATAAGTTTACCTTATAAAGTTATGTCTTTTCCACTTAGATGTGAAATTATTAAAAACAACAGAATATTTTCTGTTACTGGTTCTCCATCAAATGATAATATTGATGAATATATTAAATATTTGAAATCAAAATCAATTGGAATTGTTATTAAGTTAAATGAAAAAGATCTTTATGACACAAGCAAATTCAAACAAAATAATATTGAGTTTATTCATATAGAAATACAAGATGGAAATATTCCAAGTAAAGACGACATAATTAAAATAAATAAGATTTCAAATGAATATAATTCTATATGTATGCATTGTACAGCTGGTCTTGGAAGAGCTCCACTTGTTTTAGCACTTATAATGATTTTACAATTCGATCAGGATCCACATGATACAGCAATTGAAATAAGAAAAAAAATCCCAGATTGTTTAAATAAATTTCAAATAGAATTTTTAACAGAATTTAAAAGAAAACATTATGTTAAGAAGAAAGGATGTGAATTGATGTAATTTAAATGTGAATTTCATGTTAATTAAAAAGCTTAAGAATTTGTTTATTATAATACATATTATGAAACGTGTTCTTTTAGATGAATATGAAAAAATTATAAATAATATTAGAAATAAAAAGGTTGAGAAAATTAAATTTGAGTTTTATAAAAATTATTATTTTATAAATTTACAAATAGAATCATACAAATTATGCTTAGTAAATTCAATAAATGAAGATAACGATTCAGTTTATCCCTTTGAATATGATTCAGATGAAATATACACATTAAATGATTTTACTTACACAAGTATAAATAGTATTTATATAATATAAATTTATTTCCATTCTGTTCTATTTTTATATAATTTTAATGTTTTTTTAAATTCTTCTTGAATATCATCAACTATTGGTTTAGGATAATCTATTTTTTTATATTTTTCATAAGATTCGTCCCATTTTAATATATCTTTATTAGATACATCCTTCAATTCAGGTATCCATTTTTTAATATATTCGCAATCTGGATCATATTTTTCTGCTTGTCTCCATGGATTAAATACTCTAAAACTTGGCATAGAATCAACACCTGTTGAACTTGACCATTGCCAACCGCCATTGTTCGAAGAGATTTCGTAGTCTACTAAACTTTGTGCAAAATATTTTTCTCCTATCATCCAATCACATCGTAAAATCTTTATTAAAAAATTTGATACTATCATTCTACATCTATTATGCATCCATCCTGTTGTATTCATTTCTCGCATTGCGGCATCAATTATAGGAATTCCAGTTGTACCAGTTTTCCATTTTTTAATATAAGTAGCATTATTTTCCCATTCAATATTATATCCTTTATTCATTGGCTGTTTAATAACTTCAAAATTATTCATAATTTGCATATAAAAATCTCTCCAATATAATTGAGTTAATAATTTATTAGATCTTGAAAGATTTTCTTTAAAAGCTTCATAAACTTCTCTTATGGAAACAACGTTAAATTTCATATATGCTGATAATTTTGTTGTTCCATTATGTGATGGAATTTCTCTTTCAACATTATATTCTTTAAAATTCGATATTTTTTTTAATATCTTGAGTGCATTTAATCTGCCACCTCTTACCAAGATATTTGGATTTTTTTTATAAAATTTATGTATATTTCCATCAAATTCTCCATCTATTTCATATGATTTTTTAACATAATTTTTATAATTATTTTTTTTTGGTTCTTTCACCTTATAATGCAATGCTGCTCTGTAATATGGAGTAAACTTCACATAATAATTTCCATCATCTTTTTTAACTTCATCATATCCAGTCAACATATGGTCTTCTATTACAAATAATTCTAATTCTAAATCTTTACATATTTTTTCTAAAATTTTCTGTCTTTTTTTAGCAAAAGGAGTATAATCTCTGGAAATATAAATAGATTTGATTTCGTATTTATCTGATTTTTTTATAATATTTCTAATAGTTTTTTCATAATCAGATGTACTAAAATAGAATAATCTTGAGCCCTTCTCCTCTAAAGAATAATTCAATTCATCAAGACATTCGATCATAAATTGAACACAATTATTTGATTTATATGTATTTGAATCAGATATCTGATTTGAATCGAATATAAAAACAGGAATAACATTAGTACTATTTTTTAAAGCCAATATTAATCCAGTATTATCTTCTAATCTCAAGTCACGTGTAAATATAAATAAAGATGACATTTAATAAGATAAGATAAGATAATATTTAAATAAAATAAAATTCAATTTTTAATTATTATTATTATATCTTCTTTGTCCATAATTATTTCTTAATGCTGGAGGAACATATATATCTTCTTTTGGTTCAACATTTCTCATAAAATATGGTTTAAATTCTTCTCTATTTTGAAATACATCATATCCAAACTGCTCTTTTGAATTTATTGTTATATTTAAATGTTTGCATATATTAATATATAATTTTGCTGATGTTGTATCTGCTCTTAAAAGAACACCATATGCCTTCTTCGATAATTCCAATATATTTTTTTTAATTTCTGGCTTATCGGTATGTTTATTTGCTATTTCATTTAATTGATTTTCTAGAAGAGAAATTTCTTCTTTTGTTTTATCAATTTCAGTTTTAATACTTTCAGTTTGTTCAGACTCATACTTTCTATTTAAAACATTTAATATATTTTTTCTTCTTTCACATACTTCTCTTATTTTTTTAAATTCTACTTCATTTGTAGTAGTTTTCTCAGACAAAATTGCAAATTTAGCTGAATTTCTAAGAACAGTTTGTAATGATTTTTGACCGGTAATATTTGAATATATACTGCTGATATCTCTATCTAAAATCACCGCTATATTCCCACTTAAAGTGCGCCCATTATTTTTATATTCCAAAATATCTTTATTAGAATATAATTCTGATACTACTTTTTTTGCAATATCGTCAAGATCTTTATCTGTTAAAAAATAACTATTAGGTTTCGACATTATTATATATATGATATAATATGAATATAATCTTAAATAAATAAATAAAATTTCATTTTTTTTCTTTCAATTCTATCTTATATTATTCTACTTCTTCCATAGCTGATTCATTATTTTGAGAATTTTGTCGAAGAAATTCATCACGGGTTACCCACGACATACCAGAACCTCTTCTCGCTACAGTTACCACTTGTTGATTTGAATCAATTCGAGTAATATCAAAAGGTCTTATTCTTATTTGTTCTCTATTTTCTTGAACTTCAAAATTTGCTCTTCTGTAATCCTCTCTATTCAATCTACCAATTAAACTTTGTCGAAATTCTTCATTTCTCTCTGAAAATTCATCAGGTAAATTTAAGGGAACAGAATCTTTATTCATTATGTGTGAAATATAATTCATGTTTTCTTCTGATATTATTTCATCTGCATATTCATATTCATCAAATTTAATTATTTCTTTTGATGGGATTAACGGTATTTCGATCTGATTTAATTTTGTCTTTCCAAGATATAAATTTAAATCAGATCTACAACAAGGACATTTTATTGATTCTGACCAATCAGAACTTCTGATATTTGAAAGCCCTATAATTCCCATCAAAGAAATATAATGATTACAATTTAATTTTATTTTTATATATGGTGGTTCATTTCCAGTCAATTCACATATTTCGTCTCTTTCTATTTTTAAATCAAAAAATGATAATTCTGATTTTATATCTTTATAACCAAGTGATAATATTTTGGTTCTATATGTTAAAAACCATATAATTTGATTTAATATTGATATTTTTTTACTTCTAATTTGATTAAGAAATCCACTTAAAATTGAATCAAAATTTATATTACAAACAACTTCTCTGTTTAATATTGAATTTAAAATATTATGAAAATCATACGATTTCCAATGATCTTTATTTTCTACTTGAATACCATTTTTTGTTAATGTTAATGTATTTACATTAAATTCATTTAACCAAGTGTCATTTTGAGTTCTATGTATTAATTTATATCCAAGTAAATCATACTTTATAACATTTGTATCTTTTTTTAATGAAATTACAAAATGAGGAATATTAATCATTAAACTTTTTCCAAATCCATCAGTTTGTTTTATGTCAGTTTCTCTTAATGTTTTATCAGTCACATCAATTAATTTATATCCATTAAAATCAAATTTTATTTCTTTATTACTTGACACAACTTTAAATAATGATATTAATTCATAAAAACTATCTTTATCAGATGAATATGTAAAAAAGTCATCATACATTACTATATCAATATCATGATTTATAGGATCACCAAATCCAGTTTCTGATGTTGACATAAAAATTTTTTCAATTAAATTTCTTGTAAATGAACCAAAAACAATTGGATTTGATTTTTTACAAATTGATTCAATAAATTTTATAAAACTTAATGTAACAGTAATTTTTTCTTTGTAATGAATTGTTTGTTTCTTAAACTTTAATTGTGATTCAAAATATTTAATCATATTTATTGTTTCATTGTTGATAGGTTGAGATTTAAGATAATCAATAAATATCTGTTCAGATTCCATTATATTAATATTGTATTATTTTACTTTATGAATTAATAAATTAAAAATTCATTTTTTTTAGTTAAAGATATAACTATAATAAGTTATATGGATACTATAATAGAGAATAAAATAATAGAAGAAAATAAAATAAATACATCATATCCAGATGTAGTAATATTAAGTGAAAAAACAAGACCAAATATAGTTTTTGATTTAAATGGCATATTAATATATTTTTCACATTTATTAGATCATAGAGAAGTTATAAAATATACTACATATAATAATTTTATGTTTATTTATAAAGATTTTGATATGAATTTGTACATATTATTTTATAGAACTCATCTAAGAGAATTTTTATTGGAGATTAATAATTATTACGATATTTATATATATTCATCTCTATCAAAAGTAATAACTGATTTATTTATAACATGTATAAATAATTTAATTGGGGTTAATATTTTTAAAAAAGTTTTTATAAAAAATGGTTTAGTACAAAAAAATCTTACAGATTTAAATCTTGAAGAAAAAAATACATTAATTGTTGATATATATAAAGTATGGAAAGATTATGAAAAAAATCTAATTTTAATAAGTATATTTAGAGGACCACATGATATTAATTATGATACAAATTCAGATTTGATTGTGCTAAAAAAATATTTATTAAGAATTCATCGTCTATATATTGATAATGGGTATGATAATATTTCCAAATATATTTATGATGTTGTACAAAATCCCTCCTTTTAGATTTCTTTTATATGCGTTTTTACTGTTATTTTTTCATTTATTAAATATTATTGGTTTATTGATTGAAATATATTTTATATATAATTTATATATTTTGTTTAATTACTTATGGATGAAAATAATTCCAAAAAAACTATTAAAATGCAGTTAAAAATAGAAATAGAAAAAACAAAACAATTAGAACTTTTAAAAGATATTAAACGTATTGAAAAAAGTATTAAAGAGAAAGAACTTTATTTAAAGAGAAATAATTCTGTATGTTTAACTGATTTATTAAAGAAAAATAAAAAACATACTTCCAATTCAGAATCTGAATCTGAAATTGATTCTGAATTAGAGAATGAATCCATTTCGGATTCAGATTCTGACTGTGAAAATTATAATAAAAATTTTATTAGAGAATGTATTAATATTAGATGTAAAAAAAATGTTGATTATGATTCATTATCATTATCATCTGTTGATTCTAATTATAATTATGAAGATGAAATAAATATAAAATAATATTTTTGTATTATTTTATTTTATATTATATTATATTATAATGAATAATATAATTGATGCATTTATATTTACAGAAATTAGAAATAATTTAAATAAAGGTAATTTTGGTAATTACAATAATTTATTAGAAAAATTAAATATTTCAGAAGGAGAAGAAACTAAACTCGATGAGATATTAAGTGAAACTACTATAAAAAAAGCATGTTGTAATGCAAAATTAGAAGATAATGACGAAGATAGTAATAATTATGAAATAGAAGTTCCATTTACAGATGAAAAGGGAATTCCAAAATTAAAAAAAGTATTAGTTGATAAAAAAATATGTGATCAAAAAAAAATATATGGAGGATTGATGTGTGAAAATTTTAAGACAGTTTATTGCGAAAATTCTAATTTTTTATATAAACAATATGAAAATGAAATTGATCCGTGGGAAAATTTTTCTCCTTATTGTAGTTCATATGAATTATTAGAAACTCAATATGGCAGTGGTACTATAGAAACACCACCAGAAGAAAATAATGCTGATTCTAATGCTGATTCTAAATCTGATTCTAAATCTGATTCTAATGCTGATTCTAAATCTGATGACGCCAATGAAGATAAAAACAATTCTAATAAAAACAATTCTAACAAAGACAAGTCTAATAATAATAAAAATTTAAATAATAATAAAAATAATAATAAAAAATCCAGAGAAGAAGAAATAGCAGCGGCGGCAGAAGCGGCAGCAGAAGCGGCAGCAGCGGCAGCAGAAGAAAAAGCAGCAGAAGAAAAAAAAGCAGCAGAAGAAAAAGCAGCGGAAGAAAAAAAGGCAGCTGAAGAAAAAGCAGCAGAAGAAAAGAAAAATAAGATTTTTGGTATGAATAAAAATATAGTTTATGGTGGTGCAGTAATTTGCTGTATTTTAATAGTTATATTAGTCATCGGTTTTGCATTTATGATGACTAAATCTAAATCTAACCGACGAGATATACAACAAGGATTAATCCCAGGAATGAATGTAGGAATGCAGCCAGGAATGCAACAAGGCTATCCACAAGGCTATCCACAAGGCTATCAACAAGGCTATCAACAAAGCTATTAATAAATATATTTTTTAAGATTATATCTAATCCTAAAAAACTCTCTTTAAAATAAGTCCCCAAAATACGTCCTAATCTATAAAAAAACTTATAACACTGACAAATATATACGACTTAAACACATTATAAAAACACATTGATTTATTATTGAATCTGTGTGTGATTTCCACACAATATAAATTTATATGTTATATAGTTAAATAGTTTTATATTTAAAATATATTTAAAGAATTTTTACATTTTCATTTTTCAGTCAATAAAGAAAAATATTTACAAAGACTTATGAACAAGTTCACTAATCTTCGGAAGCATATGAAAATACTTCGAATTATCGCGATCACTGCGAAGCCCACATGGTCTGTCAAACACGTACTCGATGAGTGAGAAGTCTTCGTGCTTAAACTCCGAAGCAACAGCCTTTGCATCATCGTGACCGATGTAGAGAAGACCAAGCTTGAGGTGTGTAAACGAAGAAGTGGGGATTGCAAACTTTTGAAAACGTGCGCGACCGGACTCAACAAGGCTACTGATCTTTTTTGTCGAAAGATTATACATTTTCATGCATTCGTCCAGAACATCATTCGAATCCCTTGAAAAAGCAACAGGATTCGCGCAAAAAGACATCGAGGTTCTTGAATGAGGGAGGAGGAGAGTCTTACGACCATCCTTGTTCCTGGTCACAACAAGAAAAGCCGAGTGGCTGTAGATAGTCTTCGACATGTTCGAATAGAGCTTGAGAGCAGAGAAACTGAGAGTCAGAGGTTGAAAGGGTGATTGGAAATAAAATCTAATGGAACATTCAGAATATTTAAAAATTTCAATTTTTTTCTATATAAATATTATGATTGAAATATTTGCAATAAATAGTAATAAAATAAAAATAATATTTGTTATAATATTAATACTTGTAATATTATATTTATCTAATAAAAAAGAAAACTATGGTGGTGCATTAGTACAATTATATTCAAAGGGACCACAAGACTATTATTTAACAGGTGATTATCCTTATTATTCTTATTCTTATCCATATTATTATCCATATTATTATTCGACTTATCCATATTATTACCCTTATTACTCATATTGGAATATGCCTACTAGAATAAGAAGAAATAGTGCACCATATTTATTATTAACAGATGATCGATATATATTGTCTTAATTAAATTAAAATCTAGCTGAATTTAATAATTCAGGATTAACAAATTTAGTAAACTTTTCTGATTCGTTTTGTATTTTTTTTGGAAAACAAAAAGCATCTCCGGTTATTCCATATTCTACACACATACCATCACATCCTTTTATACATTTTTCTAATCCTAATTCTCCTTCAAGAGTACGCTCACCCATATACATTTTAACATCATTAAAAACAGAATCAGTAAATTTATCACTATCGCCTTGTTTTATATTATTGGGTATTAAAGAACTATATTCTGTTTTTTTATCATTGTCTTTAATATCTGTGTTTTCTGTATTATCTGTAATATTTTTCTTTTTTCTTTCTTCAACATCAGCCTTTAAATTTTCCTTATGTCCAATTATTAAAATAAATAATATAATAATTAGTATAATTATCAATAATATTTTCATTATATATAATATCTATTTATATAAAAATGTTACAAACTAAAATTAATTCGAGTCAAAAAAATATTATATCATTATTTAATGAATTTTATTCATTATTTTTAAATAAAGTAAATTTTTCATATTTAATCAATTTATATATTAAAAAAAATATAATACTAATTTTCAATAAAAGTTATGACTACATTTTAAATGAACTTCATAATGATAATGAAAATAAAAAGGGATATAAAATTACTTTTAATGATATATTTTTTAGTTATATTTATATTGATTTTAAAGAAGAAATAAATAATGAACAAAAAGAACAAATTAATTTATTTTTATCATATTTAGGGTTATTTTATTATAATAATTTAAATGAACGAATAAATTTATTTAATAATATTTTTGATATTATTGATACAAATGTATTATTACTAAATGATCAGTTAAATATTATATATTATAATAAATCTGCTTATTTATTACTTGAAAAAATAAATACAAAATTATCAATAAATTTAAATATTTATGATGTATTTTCCCAATTAGAAGATCATATAAAATTGAATGAGATATATAAAAATAAGAAAATATTTTACACTATAAATAAGAATAATACAGATATTCGAATAAAAATGGATATTAGTACAATTAAATATGATGAATTATATAATATAATTATATTAACTCCTATTATTAATCAAAATAAAACTTGTGATAATATAGGTTTTTTAAGTCATGAATTAAGAAATCCATTACAAACGATTACATTTGCAACTGAATTATTAAAAATTAAAAAAGAAAATAAATATATCGATATAATTGATAAATCTACAAATGATATGATAAAAATAATTAATGATATATTAGATATAGATAGAATTGAATCAAATCAAATATATTTAAATATTATCGACGTTTCACTGGATGATATATTAAATGATATTGAATTTTCAATACCAAAAAATAAAAATATTAATTTTACAATAAAAAAATATTCTAATATAAAATTTAATACAGATCCAACTAGATTAAAACAAATATTATTAA
>JACCED011450629.1_pt1 | contig 36572 bp, 60 predicted proteins | sample 7455021 | NCBI WGS metagenome assembly JACCED01 (sample SAMN15323456, study PRJNA562643) | freshwater metagenome | isolation source: river surface water | place: USA:Blue River Watershed | collected 2017-08-19
AAGAACTTTAGAGCCACACCTCGCATGGTCTCTGGTCTATCTGCACCCTTAAGGCTGATAGTACTGCCATTAACCAGCTTTACCTGCATGTTGTTCACGTGACTACCAGCAATAACAGGGTGAGCAAGCTCTAGCAGTTGAGACCACATAATGTCCCTGGCTTGCTGCTGAGTAGGGGCTACATACCAGACGTGACCCTTGTCAGCCTGCAGAGCCTCTACAATCAGTGCCCATGCTGCCATCCTACTCTTACCTGTCCTACGCCCTGCAGCAATGACCTTAAACCGTACAGGGTCTTGCCATACTTCCTGCTGCCACGGAAGAAGCTTGATATCAAGTTCCATTATGCCAACCCTCTTCCTGATATTCTACATCTTCTGCAGAGTCTACGGTGTTGTTCTCCGTAATCTCTGTAGTCCCGCCTATGCCACTGATGGTAATATTAATACCACCTCTACTGGCAGTCTTCTCTTTATCAAAGTAAGACATTGGCAATAGACGATCTACACACATCTTAAGACAAGCAACCTGATCCTTGTCCTCATTATCTAAAGCTTTTCTGATGATGGTCTCAATGACCTTATCACCACTAGTAGCTAGTAGACGAGCATGAAATTCTTTTATACGTCCTGTCTCACCTGGAGGTCTGCCTCTTACGCCTCTTTTCTTCTTGGCTTCAATAGCAGACTTCTTGGGTCTTCCTGGCTTCCTCTTTACAGAAGGAGACAAGACAACATCAGACAATAACACATCATTCTTATCATTGGACACTTAAGTGTTCTCCAATCTATCTGTGCAGTGTTTAGAGTTTTATAACGAAGATTTATTATTATAGGGACTAAAGTCCTGCACAGTATCTCTTAACATGCATTTATTATAGCATACTTTTTAAGAAAAGTCAAGAGATATCTAAGAAAACACATTAAGATCAAGAGCTTAGGTTACTCTTATGAGGCTACTACGTAGTGCACAGTCTCTGCACTATTTCTGTGCAGTAGCTGCTTAGCAGTGCTCATAAGACTAAGTCATTGATTCTATTGATCTTTTTAGTCTTTTTAGACCTCTTCTTTTTTATTACATTTAAGGCAATTATATAGTGTCTATTTTGCTCTCTTTTGTGTCTGTAAGGGTTCTTATAAATTCTTACGCGTCTGCATAGCCCCTCCCCCCGTGTCTTTCTGGGCAGAACATGCAAGAACCATGCCAAGTTTTCAGAGACTGCAGAGAAACCATGCAGAGTGTAGGGGTAGTATGGTACACTCTACAGAACCAGTGCAGAACCCTATTGACCAGACTGCAGAGACGTGATAGTTCAGACCAGACACTTACAGTTTTCATATATTGTTCTGTATGCTTACATATAGTAGGCAGACCAGAGAAGGGCTAGATAGGTATCTAAAACGATTCTAAACTACTGATTTTAAAGAAGAATCTAAAATAGTTGTTGACATTCTAAAAGTCTTCTGGCAATGTTCAGTCATCGCAACGACACAACAGGAGCACGACATGAAAGCAGCAGACAAAGCAGCAGTAGCACAGGCAGTTAAAGCATTGGCAGTGCACTACAGTTTAATGAGTGAATCACTTGATGGACATTCGAATACGAACTATAAAGTATGGAAAGAAGCGGCAATGGATAACATCAACGAATTAAAAAAGTATGGTATCGATGTCGACCTGCTAGCATACTAGGCCTACTGAAGAGCCCTTAATGGGCGAAACCCTAGGGATAGGGTCTAGGTCAATAACTTACTCAGGAGAGTATCATGTCATACGATTTTGCACTGAAGGCTGATAACCTGGCAAAACTAGAAGTACAGAAGGGCAAGAAAGCCGTTGATCTGGTGAAGGATTGTCTAAGGTCTTTGACCAGTGATAACCAGATGGAAGAGTTTCTAGATAGTTATCTACTGGCCTTGATGTCTTATGGTGAGCAGGAGAAAGAAGCAAAGAATTACCGATCAAGGGTAAAGGCTATCCTTCGAGAGTGGAAAGACGATGAGAAAAGGTCTGCCATACTTGAGCACGATACTCGGTCTATTCAGTTATTGTCTAAATTCGCTCGTGGTCTAGGCAAAGATCATCAAGAGACTACGCCAGAGACTGGTGAGACTGGTGAAGATACTGGGGTTATTACCAAGACCGAGAGACTGCTAAGTCTTGGGGATATCTCGGCAGAATTGGATAGACTGGCGCAACATCTCGCGCAGTATAAACCCGAATTGGCAGAGAGACTACTGGTCCTGTCTAATGAAGTAGTCGAGGAGACTGTAGAGACTTGCACCATGTAGGTGCAGACTGGTCTGTCAAGTAATAGCCCTAGAATCTGTAGGGTTATTCTTGACAAACCCAGAAAGTGTGGTAGAGTGTGTTCACGTTAGCTAGTTATCTAAACTTACTCAGGAGAGTTAATCATGTTTAATCTTATCAAGATCAGTATCAAGTTTAATAAAGTCTTGTCTAATCGTGGTGGTCGATTCTTGTCTATCTACTCTAAAGGCGTAAAGTATAATGGTAAAGTCTTGACAAGTAACCCATTCTATGCTAGGGTTCAGTTGTCACGTACAGGCCCTAACCGAATTGTCTATGTCAAGAATTGGAATATCTCATTCGTGATTGCAGACTATAAGGCACACTTTGCCAAGTAAGACCGAATAGATAGTTATCTAAGGCATATTAAGAGGAGGCGTTCATGCTGTCCAAGACTTCAAAGCTAGGCTGTTATTCGTGGTCTCTACAGGCTTGGGACACTTGTCCTGGGGCTGTAGGGGCAGACGGAGAGGCTGTCGATGCCTGTAAATTCTGCTACGCTAGGTCTGGCATGTACCATATGCCTAATGTCAAGGCAGTACGGGCAGAGAATAAGGAGGAGTGGCGTGAGTCTGGCTGGGTGGATCGCATGGTAGATAGTCTATCTAAAGAGACACACTTCAGGTGGTTTGATAGTGGAGACATGTATGCTCTGGGTCTGGCTCAGAAGATATATGAGATCATGGTCAAGACTCCACATGTCAAGCATTGGCTGCCTACTCGAATGCATAAGTTTGATAAGTTTAAGTCTCTGATCTGGGACATGCAACAATTGCCCAATGTAGTGGTTCGTCTGTCCTCTGATAGTGTGACTGGGGAAGTCTTGACAACTCACATGCAGTCTAGTACTATCGTGCCCTATGCAGGCTATCTCAGACCAGATCAGGCACACGAGTGCCCTGCATATAAGCAAGAGGGTAAGTGTTTGTCTTGTCGTGCATGTTGGGACAAGTCTGTTAGGACGGTGGCTTATCCGTATCATGGTAAGTCTAAGTCTAAGGTTATTAAGATTATGCAGGTCAAGAATAGTTAATTATCTAAAGGTAAACCATGAAAACCATAGTCCACGTTAATCAGCATGTGATCAAGTCTAATCGTAAAGAGGGTAAGACTGATCCAGTGCTAACTGTTAAGACCTACAAGGATAACCGATATGCAATGAATGTGGTAATACATGGCCCATCGCGTGTGGTCTACTCGCCTGACAAACCCTTGTCGTGTGGTGCACATGTCTGGATCGAGACTGAATCAGAAGTTACTTTAATTGGAGAAAAGCATGAGCAAGTTGCAGTCGCTGCCTGAGTTGTTTGTTAAGTGTAAGATCGAGGACCTGGTAGAGGACCATACATACATGGATGACTTTGGTCACGTAGTGTTCCGTAGTTGGGATAATGTGGAAGAGTTTGTCTATGTTCTTATGAAAGAATTGGGGTTATCCAAATGAGACTATCTAACTTTATTGATGTGCTGGTGTTCTTTGCTGTCTTGTTCTTTGTGTCTGTTATTGGTAAAGGATTGGTATCTTGAAGACTAATGATCTAAAGCGTGGCTCTCGTGTGCTATTGACAAATGGTTGGGAGGCTGATATTATGGACAACATGAAGGGTCAGACCAGGCTTGCCAAGGTGTATGGACTATGCACTGACATTGGTTCTGTCTACTCTCATGACATCGAGGCTGTAAAGATTGCAGACCAGTGGTTCCCTATCGAGCACACTGAGACGCAGGTTAAACTTAAAGATCAACTCAAGAAGATTGGATTCTAACATGACCAAGTATTTATTCAAGGTTCAGCGTGTCACTCAGGTCTGGACTTATGTAGAGGCTACAGCAGAGACAGAGGATCAGGCATACGAGAGAGTATTAGAGCGTCTGAATGATGGCAAGATTACCTTTGATGTGCGTAACTCTAGCACTGTCTCATTTGATATTAACTGTCACGATGTATTGGAAAATAATGTTTGACTTCAGCCTGGGTACGTGGATCCTTATTCTATCTACAATTCTATACGTGGCTGCTGGTGTAGCCTTTGCATTCGAGGGTAAGGTAGGTTTGTCTGTTGCTTACGTGGCGTATGCTATCGCTAACGTAGGTCTTATGATTGTTGCTATTCAGGGTTCATAGATAACTATCTAAGGAGTTAACATGGTTGATCGATTCAAACTAGAAGAAGTAATCTACCAGTCAGACATGACACCTGATCTTGAGATTGCATTCGAGCGTTACTGCGATGGTCCCTTCATGTCAGAAGACGAGGGTGCTAACATGCTCATGGCATTGTGGCAAATCAGTAAGCTACGCCAATGGAAATTGTTTGACACATTCTGTCGAGAGTTCAAGCTTGATCACTACTGTGATGACCCTGAGGTGCTTGCCTTGCGTGATAAGATAGAGAAGGCTAAGCTCAAGGAGGATGTAGAATGACGCTAAGTATTGATGTTAAGCCAACAACCTCAACAGTAAGCGAGGAGAAGGAGGACTGGTATGGTCAGCATCAATGGCAGTGTGGCTACGAGCGTGGATGGGATGCAGCTATGGAAAAGAAAGAGAATTCACTGCCGCTAATGCAAGAAGGCAAAGACTTCACAGTCAGTAAGCCTTGGGTTGGGCTGACGGATGAGGAGATCATGGAAGTCGTTGATCAAATCACTACATATCGAGGCGAATACATGGTTTGCATTGGGAATGCCATCGAAGCCAAACTAAAGGAGAAGAACAATGGGTAGCGGTGAAAAATTTAGGGTCAGATGGGAGTCATTTCCGATCTATAGCATTGGTGCAACGCTGGCTTTTCGTAGTGAACACGAAGTATCCATCCGTTTCAATTTCATCAAACTGTCTGTCTATATTGGCATCGGAAAAGGTTACGAGGAATTTGAACCGGAGAAGAAAGCATGAGCATCTCGGCAATGAAGCAAGCATTGGAGGCTTTGGAGGGACTTTGGGATGACGGGTTTGGAGGAGTCCCTGAGTCAATGCACAAGGATGCCATCACCGCACTACGCCAAGCCATCGCAGAGGCAGAGAAGCAAGAGCCTGTGGCGATTGGTGAAGAATGGAAGCCATGCGTGAAGTTGCCAATTATTGTTCATGTCCGTGAGCAGCGCAAAGGCGAAACCCATGTAAGTACACGGGAAGGCATCACGCCAGTCAAAGAAGATGACCTAATCATGCGTGGTGTGGCTGGTGAGGAATACCCAATTGGTCGTGAATTATTTAATCGCACCTACACCTTTGACACGGCACCTGTACACGCCAGCGACATATCGCAAGAACGTGTCGATGAAACGGCAAAACGTGAACATGAGTTTGAGGAGATGGTCAAGAAAGGTACGAAGGCTTGGGCCGATACGCCTGATGACTGGGTGGATGATTTGCGGGGTGGGGTAGAGAAGCGTGAATGGGTTGGGCTGACAAAGACGGAACTTATTAAATTGGGGGTGTTTCCGTTTGGGATGTCTTATGAGTTATACGAAGCAATCGAGCAAGCATTGAGGGAGAAGAACACATGAGTGACCTTATTTTGTTGGGCTTTATGTATTTGCTTGTCTTGTTCGTGTCGTTTGTTTCTATTTCAGTTCGCAGGACAGGAGAAGATGAATGAGCGATGACTTAAAAGACGGATTGCATGAGTACAAAACAAAGAGCGCATACAACTTTGTTGCTTTTGTTATCAACTTAATTATCTTGGCTAGTGTTTTTGGGCCTATGCCTGTTAAGCACTTTGCTTCTTACTGGTTTGTTTACTTTCCTGCCGTGTTTATTTTTTCTGGTCTTGTATTCCATTTGTTTTACAAAGCAGCAGAAAGAGAACTTGCGAAGGAGAAGAACACATGAATCCTAATGACTGGGTGTGGAAGAACTATGACAGGTGGAAGACTACACCACCAGAGTATCAGTTCGAGGACGAGGACTACGATGACGATGGACCCTATGAACCAGCAGAGGATGACGAAGATGATCAGTGACGAGGAGTTAATCTACATTGCCAAGGATCAGAAGGCGTACCTGAACACCTTTGCTGATGGTCCAGTGCTTAGGTTTGGCAGAGCACTAGAGGCTGTTATATCATTGCGATATGATGAGATGATCGCTGAGCTAGAGCGTGAGGTACGTATGGTTCGTGAGCGTGTCAAGAGACTAGAACAGGAGAACTCATGGCTGGAAGAGGCGAATGTCCGACTCATGCAGACCCAATCGAGTACGAGCAACCACTGACTCCATGCTCTAAGAATTGTAAGTACAACCAACTGAAAGGTATATGTGACTCATGCAAAAGAACAACAAGCGAACTAAGCAGATGGCCGAGGATGACGCAGGAAGAACGAAGATTAGTGATGTTGTCCCTGAAAAACCGCTAGAGATTATTAGCCTAGCACTTGACAACAAGGGTACAATGTATGGACTGGGTAACAATGGAAAGGTTTATCGTTATGTCAATGACAATCGTGAGTGGGTACTGATCTGATGCGCTGCCTATCTTGTAATGAAATCCTGTCTGACTTTGAGGCAACACGTAAGTCAGTAAACACCAATCAATTCATTGACTTATGCAATCGTTGTTACCATACAGTTGATGATGACATCCTATCTCTAGAACGAGGAGACCTTGAACACGAAGAAACAGTTGACGTTGACTATGACCTTATTGATAGCATGGATATCGATCTTGACAATCGTGATCCTCTATGATATACTCTCTTAAAAGACAGTAAAGACTTTATACTTTAGATAATTATCTTTATAAGGAACTTAATATGTATTACTCTGAAGACTATGAACAGCAGGCTAACGAGGAAGCAAGCTACTGGTTCTGTGTCCAAGAAGTATCAGACTACATCCAGATGTTTGGACTAGAGCAGGTAATGCGTGATGTGTTGAAACAGATTGACAAGGACAAGCAGGTGGTGTACAATAGACTCTCTCAACCAGAGGATCTTCATGTCTAATCAACTAGCAACACACCAACCATGCCCAGACTGTGGCTCGTCAGATGCACTGGCTGTCTATGACTGGGGTACTAAATGCTACTCATGTAACAAGGTTAGGGTTAACCCTGAAGAACAGAACACCCTAGGCAAAGGCGATAAACGGCTCTCTACGGGCCTGAAAGAGAAGATGACTATGCACACCCTTACCCTGGTCCAACCAGCCTCTCTAGAGTACCATTCCGTGGCTTCTAGGGGCATCACCAGGGATACCTGTCTGGCGTATGGAGTAGGAACACACAAGAACCACTACTATTTCCCTTACTTTGAGGCTGATAGTCTGGTGGCGTACAAGAAAAGAGGGACAGAACAGAAGCAGTTCAGCATCGAGGGTAGCTGGAAGCAGGCTGGTCTGTTTGGACAGCAGTTGTTCAGCAAGGGAGGGAAGTATGTCACTATTGTCGAAGGGGAGTTCGATGCTCTCGCAGCGTATCAGATGCTTGGTAGTAGATATCCTGTGGTTTCTATTAGGAATGGTGCAGGCTCTGCTCTCGCTGATTGCAAGGCGAATTATGAGTGGCTCGACTCATTTGAGAATGTGGTCATTTGCTTTGACTCTGACGAACAAGGTAGATCTGCTGCTGCTCAGGTGGCTGAGTTGTTTGGAACCAAGGCACGAGTATTTAAGCACAGTCAAGCCTTCAAAGATGCGTGTGACTATCTCTCCACACAAGAAGGAAAACAATTCGTAGACCAGTGGTGGAAGTCTGAGCAGTACGTACCTGATGGGATCGTTCCAGGCTCTGGCCTGTGGGATCTAGTCAACCAGCCTATCGAGAAGGCAGAGGTAATGTATCCCTTCTCTGGCTTGAATGACCTGACCTATGGTATCCGAGCAGGTGAGTTGATCACTGTCACTGCAGGCTCAGGCTTGGGTAAGTCACAGTTCTTGCGAGAGATTGTGTACCATGTACTGAAGAACAGCAACGACAACATTGGACTGATGTTCCTTGAGGAGTCAGTTAAGAAGACAGCACGTAGCTTGATGGCCCTGTCAGCTAGCAAGCCACTGCACCTACCAGATGTGGAGGTATCAAGTGACGATCTTCGACTGGCCTTTGATGATACTCTTGGGACTGATAGGCTTTATTTGTTTGACCACTTTGGCAGCACTGGCGTTGATAATATTATCAGTCGGGTTCGGTTCATGGCTAAGGCGTTGTCTTGTAAGTACATCTTCTTGGATCACGTGTCGATTGTGGTGTCCAGCCAAGAGAATGGTGACGAGCGTAAGGCACTGGATGAGATCATGACCAAGCTTCGCATGATCGTAGCAGAGACTGGTGTCTGTCTGTTTGCTGTGTCTCACCTCAAGCGTCCTGATACCAAGGGTCACGAGGATGGAGCAGCGACTAGCCTGTCTCAGTTGCGGGGCTCAGGATCTATTGGTCAGTTGAGTGACATCGTGCTAGGACTGGAGCGTAATGGACAGGCAGAGGATCTACAGGACAGGCACACCACCAAGGTACGTGTATTGAAGAATAGATTCTCAGGCTTGACAGGACCAGCGTGTTCGTTGTATTATAGTAGGGACACTGGACGAATGACGGAACGATTTGATGACCCACTCTAGGACACTAGTACTTGACATTGAAACAAACCTCAATCATGACACCATCTGGTGCTGCGTAACCAAAGACATAGGAACAGGTGACGTAAACGTATGGACGGAAGCAAGAAAGTTGATCGACTATCTAAAGCAGGACGATCAGTTCGTTGGACACAACATCATTGGATTCGATGCACCGATCTTGAATCGGCTATGGAATACGAAGATTCGTTTGAACCAGATCAAAGATACGTTAGTGATGTCGAGGCTAGCAAACCCACAGATCGAAGGGGGACACAGTCTGGACGCTTGGGGAAAGAGGCTAGGCAAACACAAAGGGAACTTCACAGACTTCGACAGCGGCCTGTCACAGGAGATGATTGACTACTGTATTCAGGACGTACACGTAACCAACCAACTATACGAGCACCTAAACAATGAACTACTTAAAGGCTTTGATCCATACAGTATATCCTTGGAGCATAAGGTTGCAGCTATTGTATCTCGTCAAGAGCGTACAGGATTTACTCTCGACAGGACGAAGGCAGTATGTCTGGTCTCTTCTTGGAAGGAAAGGCTTTCACAGATCGAGGAAGATTTACAAGTAGTCTTTCCTCCTATTGTGACAGAGCGTTACAGCGAGAAGACAGGCAAGCGTTTGAAGGATGATGTCGAGGTGTTCAACCCAGGCTCACGTCAGCAGATAGCTAAGAGACTGATCAGCCTGGGATGGAAACCAGAGAAGCACACAGACAAGGGACAGGTGATAGTAGATGAATCAGTCTTGGCAGGAGTTGATCTTCCAGAAGCTAAAGCTATTGCCGAGTACCTGCTCATTCAGAAACGGGTGGCTCAGGTTGAATCGTGGCTTGAAGCTGTACATGAAGACGGACGGGTTCACGGTAAGGTCATCACCAACGGAGCAGTCACGGGACGAATGACACACCACAGTCCTAACATGGCACAGGTTCCATCTAGTAGCAGCCCCTATGGTCACGAGTGTAGGGATTGCTGGACAGTACCAGATGGGTATAGCTTGGTAGGTATAGACGCTAGTGGTCTGGAACTCAGGATGTTGGCTCACTACATGAAGGATCAGGACTATGTCAACACAGTTATTAATGGAAGGCAAGAAGACGGTACTGACATTCACACCACGAATCAGAAAGCTGCTGGCCTCCAGACAAGGGCACAAGCTAAAACATTTATCTACGCTTTCCTATACGGGGCAGGACCAGCGAAGATCGGTCTCATCTCTGGTGGTGATAAAAGAAAGGGGCAGGATCTTATCGACAGGTTTCTTGATAACACACCCTCGCTCAAACAGTTGCGTAAAAAGGTTGAGCGTTTATCTGAAAAGGGTTGGTTGCCTGGACTTGATGGTAGGAAACTGTACATTCGTTCCGCACACGCAGCACTTAACACGTTACTGCAGGGCGCAGGTGCGATAGTCATGAAGCAGGCTCTAGTTATTTTAGATAGTTATCTAAAGAAGGGAAAGATAGATGCCAAGTTTGTAGCTAACGTGCATGACGAGTGGCAGATAGAAGTCAGGCAGGATCAGGCAGAACAGGTAGGCAAGCTAGGTGTCAAGGCTATCGAAGAAGCAGGCAAGCACTTTGATCTGCGCTGCCCACTGACTGGTGAGTACAATGTTGGCAAGACTTGGGGAGACACGCATTGAGTGAATCAAAGAGTTGGTTTGAGAAACAGGATGAAGTAATTGTCATTGGCATTAGCGATGGAGTTGTAGATATCAAGACACCCTTGACTATCGATGACACCATTGGTATTGTTGCTATAGCTTATGACATGTTGGTGGCTGCGATTTATGAAGAATCTTCTGGTCAAAGCTTGCAGTAGTTGTACAAGTGTGGTATAATATTATCTTAATTAAACTTGTTCAGGAGAACATATGCTAAATGTAAAACCTCTTAAGATTGAAGCTGACTTGATGTGGGCTTTCCTTGATAAACCAAACGATCAGTCTGGCAAGTATCAAGTAGATCTCTGTAACCTGTCTGAGAAAGCTATTAAAGCTCTCGAAGCTGTGGGTGCTCAAGTCCGCAACAAGGAAGGCAAAGGTTTCTTTGTAACTGGTAAGTCTATTCGTCCTATCATTGCTAAAGATCCTGAAGGTAACACGATCACTGGCAAGGTTGGTAATGGCTCACGTGGTGTGGCACTGCTAACCTTCTATGACCACCAGAACTCTAAGAAGTATGGTCTTGGTGTAGGCATTAACCAGCTTGTCGTAACAGACATGATCGAGTACAACCCTGGTGCTGTTATCAGTGCCGATGATGATGACGTTCTTTAAGGAGAAAGCAATGACAACCAAGACAACTAAGAAGCCTGTAGTATCTGCATCAGTTAAACCTAATCGTGCTGTCTACGAGGTGGAAGTTCCAGGTGCTGTCAATAACCTGTGGCCTGAGACGTTTGAGTTCTCAGTCTTTCCTGATGGTGAGGTAGTCATCAACGATGATCGCTTTGCTACCACGAAGGTTGCAGCTACTGCTCTGCGCCAGATGGCAGACTTCTTGGATAAGTTCAAAGCCAAGTGAAAGCCCTGATTGATGGTGATATCTTGGTGTACCGAATCGGATTCGCTTCCGAGGATGAGAACCAAAGTATTGCTATCTCTCGAATGGCTGAGTTTGTAGAAGAGTTAGTGATGATGCCTGGTATAGGAGACTACACTGGGTATCTCACTGGCTCTAACAACTACCGCAAAGAGATAGCTAAGGAAGCACCCTACAAGGGCAACAGGACAGCACCCAAGCCTCAGCACTATGACCTGCTACGTGAGTACCTTGTCAAGTCTTGGGCGTTTGAGATGATTGATGGTCAAGAAGCAGACGATGCTATTGGTATTGCTGCCTACTCTATGGACGAAGAAGACTACATGATCTTCACTGTCGATAAAGACCTTGACATGATTCGCGGATGGCACTACAACTTTATCAAGAATGATAAGTACTTTGTTGACGAAGAGGACACACTAAGAACCTTTTATAAACAAGTACTTACAGGTGACAGAGTAGATAACATCCCAGGTCTGAAGGGCATAGGACCCAAGAAAGCTGACAAGATTCTTGGTACTGCTGTGTCTGAAGAGGAGTTGTTCAGCGCAGTACTTGCTGCCTACAACGATGACATTCAACGCATGACGGAGATGGCACAATTGCTATGGATAAGACGAAAGGAAAACGAGATGTGGCAACCCCCAAGCTTGTCTACCTAGAGTGGGTTGACGCAGTAGCTGATCTAGGCTGGGAAGCAAACTGTAAGGCTGAGCTACATCATTGTCATACAGTGGGTTACATCATAGACGAGACCAAGGATGCTATCTGTGTAGCTGCTACGTGGTCCTTGACTATGAGTAATGCTAGGATGCACATACCCAAGGCTTGGATCACTAAACGAAAGGTACTTAAACTTGAAGACAAGCAGCGCAAAGCAAAAGGGAAGGCTGCTCCAGCAGTGGACGAGGGATCTAATACTCAAGGAGTTCAACCTCAGTGAAGAAGATGTCAGGTCAACAAGCATGGGAGCGCAAGGCGAAGATATCCAGTTCTCGAAAGCTGCAGCCGAGCGACTACGTATTTCTATCGAATGCAAGAGCAGGGATCGAGTTGCCGTTTACGGCTTCTATGACCAAGCGAGAGAGAACACGCCAGCAGCGCGAGAGCCTGTCGTTGTTATTAAACAGAATCGAAGATGCCCCTTGGTAGTTTGTGATGCCGAGTACTTCTTCAAACTTTTAAAAGGAGTGGTGACATGCGAGTCTCTGGAGTCCCCTACGAAGTAGATGAACCAAGTGAGTACACCATGGAGTTTGAGTTTATTTATAAAGGCCCGAACTACAAAGACACTAACATCTTGACTAACAGTAACCAGAAGAAGATTGTTGTCAGTGACTGTGCTAGTTGGGATGAGGTGCTAGAACAGTTCGTTAGTTTTCTAGGCAACTGCTATGGCTATGATCTTAAAGATGAAGTTGAGTACACCACTATTGATGACCGTGTTCAACGTGCTCGTGATCAACTGAAGGAAACCTATGAGTAAGACCCACCTAATTCTACCAGACATGCAGGTCAAAGATGGCGTTGATCTGTCCTACTTAGACTGGGTTGGTCAATACATTGCAGACAAGCAGCCTGATGTGATCGTTAACATTGGTGACTTTGCTGACATGCCTAGTCTGTCTTCTTACGATATCGGTAAGAAAAGCTTTGAAGGGCGTAGGTACAAGACTGATATTGAAGTAACACGCAAGGCAATGGACCGCCTACTGCAACCAATGAAGGATCTTAATGAGTACAAACGAAAGCGAAAAGAGAAACAATATAGACCCCGAATGGTTCTCACGCTTGGCAACCACGAGGAGAGAATTACCAGAGCAGTCGAAGGAGATCCTAAACTCCACGGCACTATTGGTCTCGATGATCTCGGATATACAGAGGCTGGTTGGGAGGTGTTTGATTACCTTACTCCTGTTGTTATTGACGGTGTGGTATATTGTCATTTCTTTACATCAGGGGTGATGGGCAGGCCAGTTTCCTCTGCTGCTGCACTGCTGACTAAGCGACACATGAGTGCTGTCATGGGTCACGTGCAGGGTAGACAGATTGCCTACGCTAACCGAGCAGATGGCAGGCAGATCACTGGTCTGTTCTGTGGCTGCTGCTACCTGCATGACGAGGACTATCTTGGTGCACAGGGTAACAACTACTGGCGTGGTGTCTGGATGCTGCATGAGGTAGAGGATGGTCAGTTCGATGAGATGCCAGTCAGTCTTAAGTACCTAAAGAAGAAGTATGGAACCCATTAACCTCTGGAATGTGTATAGGATATTTGACATGGCAACACAAATTGACGTTAAAGAAATACTGAAGCAACGAGGTGATAGATACGGTAGCTATTCTCGTGTTTCCTCTGTGGCACAATACTTAAAGAACGTGTGCCGAGAGTCAGATAACTGGACGAATCATAAGTTTAGTCTGGTGCAGCAGGAAAGTTTAGATATGATCTGTAATAAGTTAAGCAGGATCTTAAACGGTGATCCTAACTATCAAGACTCATGGGCTGACATTGCTGGATATGCTCAGCTTGTTGTCAATGATCTTGACAAAGAACCTAAGTTGTGATATAATTATAGGTTCCCCTGATGCATTTGACGGACAAGGAAATAGCCGAGAGGCTCAAAGCCCTACCAGAACTAGACCTCCTTGATCTCTTGGGTCTGACATCTGAAGACATAGTTGACAGGTGTTTAGACATCATAGAGAGCAAGGCTGACTTCCTACAACAACAAGTAGATTGGGATTAATACATGGATCTTTACCAGCAATTCATTGCTAAGTCACGTTACTCACGCTTCCTGCCTAACGAGGGTCGAAGGGAGCACTGGGAAGAATCAGTGAATCGTTACTTCACCTTCCTGTTCAACCACCTTGAGACCAAGTATAACCACATCGTTGATAACAAGCAGCGCACTGAACTGATCAATGCTGTTACCAACCTAGAAGTTATGCCATCCATGCGGGCTATCATGACTGCAGGCAAGGCACTTGAGCGTGACAACACAGCAGGTTATAACTGTAGCTATCTACCTATCGATGACCCTAAAGCCTTTGACGAGGCTATGTACATCCTACTCTGTGGCACTGGAGTGGGCTTCTCTGTGGAGCAGAAGTATGTCAATCAATTACCTGAAGTACCGGACGAGTTGTTTGCTAGTGAGACTACTATCGTTGTTGCCGACAGCAAGGAAGGGTGGGCCAAAGCTTTACGACAACTCATTGCTCTACTCTATTCTGGAGAGATTGCTAAGTGGGACCTTTCCAAGATCCGTCCAGCAGGTACGAGACTCAAGACATTTGGGGGACGAGCAAGTGGCCCTGGTCCATTGGAAGAACTATTTAAGTTTACAGTTGCAAAGTTCAAGGGATCCGCAGGTAGGCGTTTGTCGTCCTTGGAGTGTCATGATCTTCTCTGCAAAATCGGGGAGGTTGTTGTGGTGGGAGGAGTACGGCGTAGTGCGATGATCAGTCTGTCTGATCTTGAAGATGATAAGATGCGCCATGCTAAGGCAGGTGCTTGGTGGGAGCAAAATGGACAAAGAGCACTGGCAAATAACTCTGCTACTTATCTACGTAAGCCTGATATTGGGCAGTATCTGGACGAGTGGACCAGCCTTTATCATAGTCACTCTGGCGAACGTGGTATCTTCAGTCGTGATGCTGCCGTACATACTGTCAAGAAACTAGGTAGGCGTGATCCTAACCATGACTTTGGTACTAACCCATGCTCAGAGATTATCCTGCGTCCGTACCAGTTCTGTAACCTGACCGAGGTTGTAGTTCGTGCTGACGATACGCCTGATACTCTGAAGCGTAAGGTTCAACTAGCTACTATCTTGGGTACGTACCAGTCTACGCTGACTCACTTCCCTTACCTGCGTAAGGTGTGGAATAAGAACACTGAGGAAGAGCGTCTGCTTGGTGTGTCCTTGACTGGTATTCTTGATAACGAATGGATGGGTAAAGTCTGTGACGAAACTGCGAAGCATCTTGAATCAATGCGTAATGAGGCCGTTCGAGTCAATGCTGAGCTTGCAGCTACTCTGGGAATCCCTCAGTCGGCTGCGATCACTTGTGTCAAACCTAGTGGTACTGTGTCTCAGCTTGTTGATTCTGCCTCTGGTATTCACACTCGACATAGCCCTTATTATATTCGCCGTGTTCGGGGTGACAAGAAAGATCCTCTCACGCAATTTCTAATCAATGCGGGCATCCCTGCTGAGGACTGTGTCATGCGTCCTGATAGCACTACTGTGTTCAGCTTCCCTAAGAAGTCACCACATGGTGCAAGGATTCGTGAGGACCTAACAGCTATCGAGCACCTTGATGTGTGGCTGCAGTATCAGCGTCACTGGTGTGAGCATAAGCCTTCTGTTACCATCTCGGTTAAGGAAGAAGAGTGGATGGATGTTGGGGCCTGGGTATGGCGTAACTTCGATGAGGTATCTGGCGTGTCTTTCCTACCATATGATGGAGGTACTTATCGTCAAGCACCATACGAGGAGTGTACAGAGGAGCAGTACAAGGAACTTCTAGCTAAGATGCCAGCGTCTATTAACTGGACTGATCTTAAAGAAGTTGATGACAACGTAGAAGGAGCACAGACTCTTGCCTGTGTTGCAGGACACTGCGAAATCTAAGGAGGCAGTATGGAAATAGAGATTAGTTTAATTGCAGGACTATCACTAGGTATCGAGTATCAAGAACTAGAGAAAGGATACCTGTGTATTGACATGTTTATCCTACGTGTTCTGTTATCTAGAGCATAGATAATTAGCTAAGGTAAAGTGCTCTCTCGTCTTCTCTGCGTTTGAGTAGACCTTTGAGTACTTTACCTCCTGCCTTGCTCCACTTTAAGAACTCTTCAGCAGCACCTTCATAATCACCACGGTTGTGCTTCATACGTAGACCAGACTTCTGTAGACTACCTAGTCCTACGTTAAAGCTGAAGCTAACCAGCGCATCAAACTGACCTTGAGTCAACTCTCCAGGGCACATCCTGTGCACACCAGCCTCAAACCTAAGCAAGTCTTTCCTTAGTATGTCATCAATCTCGTCTTGAGATAAGGTTCTGTTCCAGCCAGTAGGTAGTTCCAGACTAAGGCGGTCTGCAAAAGGGACTCGTGCATGATTAGGATCAATAACATGTCCGACACCTATGGTCCACAGACGGGCGGGACAGCGGTAAGCAGTGGCTTTGACGCCTTCGTGGTGTTTGATCATCTTGATGCATTCGTCAGACACCCTCACTACTTCTTACCCCACTGTCTACTTCCAAACCAGAAGGAAATGATTCCGCTTAGCAGGGCCATCTCATCTTCGGAGAAAATCACGTCACTAGCTTTGATCATGTCATCGACAGACTGGATCTCACCAGAGAACATGAACCATCCTGCTAGAGCAATGTTAATCAAGAACAGTTCAACAACAAAGATGAACGTAACAGCAGGACGAACGATACCATTAGCGTTAACCACCCACTCAGACGCACGAGCCATGATAGCCTTGTCATGCTCTAACGCATTACCTTGACGCTCCGCGTCTGTCTGCATAGCTATCTGGTCAGTACGGATCTCTTCGATCTTAGCCTGGGCAATGAAGCCTTCCTTGGCTAGCTGAAGCTCACGTTCAGTCTGCATCTGTGCAAGCTTAAGCTCGTGTGCTTTGTCTGCCTTGTCTTGAAAATACTCTAGTACCTTAGGCAAGCCAGAGGCAAAGAAACCAATTGCTGATGAGATGAGTGATAACATTACTGTCCTTTCTTCTTTGCTTTACGTTCTCTTGCTGCTGCCTCGATACGATCCAGTTCACCTAGCATCTTGTCTAGAGCTTGGACTGCATTCTCTACATCACGAGTGCTCTCCTTACGTGCTGCTCTTGTGATGTAACCTTTGATGGTATTGATGTCTGCCTTAAGCTTGTTCATGGTACGAGCCTCTGCATCACCTAGGACCAGATCATAGACACGAACACCAGTCAATGCCTGTGCTTGTCTCTGCTCTTCTGGCATGTCTACACGAGTGCCTCGCTCCTCTCCAAACACACTAGGAGTCTTGGTTACTGCACCAGTCACTGGGTCTACAGTCTGTGTACCGAACAGACCACCAGGGTTTAGACGATCAATCTCAGAGATAACCACAATGTTAGATAGGGTCTTAGCCAGTCTGGTAGGCATAGTGATACCAAGCATGTCAGACTCTTGACCACCATACTCTTGAATAGCTCTGTTCCTGAAGGTATCGTAGTTAGCTAGCTGCTCGATAGGCTCCTTGATAAAGGGAGACACACCACTCAGCACAGACCCAATAGCAGGATCAAGACCCTTTACTGGTCCTTCAGGCTGAGTCTTGGTGTTCAAGAACTTAGTGAAGATACCCAGATCCATGAATGGAATAAGGTTATTCAGCGTCACAGCCTGTACAGTCTGAGGACCCTTACCAATATAAACAGGACCAGAGTCTGTAATGTACTGTGGTACCTCTGTAGGATCAGGGGGCTGTACACCAGCAGCTTGCTCGATGTTAGAGATACCTAGACCAAGCTTGTTAACTCTCTCAGGGTGAGCAACGATAGCCTCTAGCTGCAGAGGAATGTTCTTACGTGACCAAGTATAGAAGGGTAGTACACGCTTGATCGTTGACTGCTCAAAGGGACTGACATCACCATAGTCAAACAGATACTTCTGTACGTGCTTACCAGCCTGATCGTAGCTGGCTCCCTTCTTAACCTGATCCAAGAACAAAGCAATACGAGCGTTGTCTTCTACAGTCTGCCCAACTTTAAAGCCAGCACGTAGTGCAAGGTTACGAGTACCTGGGTTCAGGATATCAACAGCCCTTGCAGGTGCTAGTTCCTGTTCTAGCCTACGAGTAAACTCACCACCATACTGACCTTCACCAAAGACACCACGGGTAGCCATAGCCTCATACAACTCAGACATAGGTTTACCCATGACAGTGCCGGTCATGTCATTCTTAGCCAGTTTGTACTGGAATATACCAGCATCTCCATATCTCTTGGGATTCTGCAGGCCACCAAGGTATGCGTTGAAGACGTTACCTACAGCGTTCTTGGTATGATAGGCAGGACGCACACCAAGAGACCACATCTTCCACCAGTTCAGAGCACCGTCATATACCTTGAGGACTTTGCTCATCTCGTTCTGGTCAGTAAGAATCTGATAGTATCTCTTAGCCTGCTTAGCTACAGCAGGATCAAACCTGACACCAGGAACTTCAGGGATAGTGGTGAAGCTAGTAGGAGCATCCTTCTCAGGAACACCTAGCTCTTTGATATCGTTAAGAAACTTCTTACCAGCAATAGCATTAGCAGCCCTGAACTCAGCCACGCCTACCAGCAGAGCAGGATCATCAGAGAAGAACTTGTTAGTACCATACAGATTCTTAGCATTGATCTCCTGCACAGTGCCTTCGATCTCACGAGCCACAGCACTAGGAGACTTAGCAGAGGGGCGAGTACCGTAGAAGTTCTTCTTGTCTAGGTCCTTGAGGATATCGTCAGCTTCTTTGGTCAGGACGTGAGGCATATAAGTCTCACCTAGATCACCGATGTCTATACCTGCAGCCTTTTGTTCTGCCAGTAAAGCCTGGTTACGTGCTACAATATTAGCCTCAATCTGTCCAATCTGTGCATCAGATAACTGACCAGTCTCAATATCCTGAATGATCTTTACTCGTAGCTCATCCTCAGGAATCTTAGTCTGCTTAGACAGTGCCTTGATCTGCTTATTAATATCTTTAGCTGCACGAACACCTTCGTTCTTAGCCTTGTCTCGAACATAACGAAACTGATTGTACAACTCACGAGCCTTGTCAGTATCACCAGTAGTAATGTTAATAGCCCTGAATACCTCGTTGTCTGCTAGACGAGTAGCTGTTGAGGTTGCACCAGGAAATGCATTGATGGTTTCTTTGACTGCTTTAAATGGCAGAGCACCAACAGCATTAAGAGGATCTGTCAGTGCATCACCAAGGAAACCAATGGTAGCAGACTTAACAGGGTTAGCTCTACGATACTCAGGACTCAGTAGCTCTTGAGTAGAAGCCTTCTCATCTAGTTTAAAACCACGCTTAGCAGCAGCCTTGATACGAGCAGTACCTTCTTTCGTGAAAGACGAAGGCATCATCTGCTCTTCGAGAGACTTAGTAGCATCGAATGGTTGAGGCTGTGTCTCTTTCTGAATCTGTCGCGTCTCCTTCAGAGCTACAGCTACAGACTGGAAGGGCCTCTGAAGCTGCTCAAGGGCATCAAGAAGGAAGTTACCTGTAGACCTAGCAGCAGACTGAACAGGCTGTGGCAGAGCTTTAAAACCTGCTTGTGCTACATCAGCTACCTTGCCTGCGGCTTCTTTAACAGGCTCAGGAATAGCTGCACCAATAGCCTGCATTGCTGCCTTGTTAGTCTCTGCAGTTAGTTGATCTTGTACAGGGCCTAGTTTAACTCCAAGCCTTGCCTCGATATCTTCACGAGTAGTTCCCTCTGGGACATTGGTAAGTATAGTCCCATCTGGTAGACGTACATCCATTGTTACTCCTTACTTTTTAGCAGGAAGCTTAGAGAAGTCAATTACCTTAGAGCCAGCAGGAGCAGCAGCGGGAGCTACGCCAGGAACACCGCCTTCTGTGGTCTTCTTGCGTAGTGCTTTCTCAGAGGCACTCACAATAGACTGACCAGCAGGACCGTACAGAATAGAGCTAGGAATGTTCTGACTCTGTAGTGGCTTGGTAGGATCAATACCATAGCCCTGCAGCAGTGTACGAGCAGCGTCTGTCTCAGCATCCCATCTCTCTGCTGGTCCAAACTTCTCAGCATCCTTTAGATCTTTCTCGTACTTAGCAGTCAGTGCTTTTTCTTTCTTAAGATCAACAGCAGCTTTCTCTTCTGCACCAGCACGAGTGATAGCACCAGTAGTACCGGCAGTAGCAATCTTCTCATAACGAGCCAGTGCAGCTTGGTTGTTAGGATCTGCCTCGATGATCTTAGCAAGACGCTGCAACTCAAAGGTAGCTTGATCAGGATTCTCAGTAAAGAACTTAAGCTCTTTCTGCTCACCCTCAGTAGCTTCTCGTCCAGCCTTGCTTAGTTTAATCTGACGATCAAGAGAAGCAAGTTCTGCAGCCTGAGCTTTCTCAGAAGCAATGATCTTAGCATCAGCATACTCTGCAGGAATAGCATTAGCCAGGGCCTTGTAGAACTCAGGGCTAGTCTGATCAGGGAATTGCTGTGCTACTTTATTATAGATACTCTGGATAGCAGAGGCACGAGCCAGTGCAGGATCCTCACCACCAAAGATACCACCAAGCAAGTTACCAATAGCAAAGCCCATACGACTCTGAGGACTCTGCTGTGCAGCTAGAAGACGATCAAATTCAGCAGAACGTTCTTGTCTATACTTGATAGGATCAATACCAAAGAGACTAGTCTGAAAAGGAGTAGCCATTATTTCATACCTCCACCAAATGCACGAGAGCCGCCAGCAATTAGTGATGACAAGAAGTCAAGGTTAGCTTGGTTAGCTGCCTGAACACCTTGGTAACGAGTCTGTGCAGCTTGAGACAAGCCAGCACCAAGCAGTGAACCACCAGCCTGAGAGCCTTGAGTAACTGCACCACCAAGTTGCATGCCAAGATTGTAAGGCTGTAGTCCAAGATCCTCGATAGTACCGATAGTACCCAGGTAAGACTGTAACGGAGACAGGGCCTGACCAGGGATACCATACTGCTGACCGAGCAGGCTAGCACCAGTACCAAACAAGCTAGAACCAAAGCCAAGCTGTTGTTGTGCTGCTGCCTCAGCATCTGCTGCAAGCTGTAGATCCTGTTGTCTACGTGCCTGTGCTAGGCTGTATAGTTCAGGCTGTCCCTGACCAGAGATATTTAGACCAGCACGTCCACGTCCAAACGCACCAGCAGCTAGACGTTGTTCTTCTTGTTGACGAATAGGATCTAACAGTGCCTGTTGCTGGCTGATATAACGCTGTCTGAGGGCCTCAGGAGACTGGGCTAGGTACTGCTCACCAAGACTGAACAGACCTCCTGCAGCCGTTCCTAGTGGCTGTGCTGCCATCTGTGCTTGCTCGGCAGTCTCTACTGCTCCACCTGTTAGGCCCATCAGCCTATCTTGTATGGCCTTTAGTGCTGGGTCTACTGTGTAGCCTGCCCCAGTAACAACAGGTAGGCCAGTAACAGGATCAGTCTCAGTGGTAAACTGTGACGTACCAAACCTAGATGTCATCCCTACTGGTCTGAAAGCAGACGCATATGCAGCTAGACGAGCAGCCTCTGCCTGCTGTTGAGCAGCGGTGTCTGCAGCACGTCTGGTAGCTCTTGCTCCAGTAAATGGTTCTAAGATACTTCCTACGATGTTACCCATTATTTACTCCTGAAATAGATATCGACATCTCTGCCATCTTTAGCAGGCTTGGTCTCTAAGAACTCAAACCCTATCTTACTTCCAAACTTAGCTAGTTTAGGATCATTGTCTACAACAGCATAGAGATGATCGTCAAGAAGCCACTGCAATAAATCTAGATGATACACATACTCACGATACACATTAGGTGTCCAGCTATGTACATCAGTATGAAACCAGTTTAATCCTTCCCAACTTTCCAGATACATTGTGTATTCTGGTCTAACTATTACTGGTACTTTCATTAAGATTTCATAATATAAGCAAGAGCATAGTATGGAGGCAGGTTTGCATTAGTACCAGAAGAGCCAGTTGAACCGATAGTGGTTGATGTCGACACTGATATCCCTGTCTGAGCAGAAGCAGTTTGATCTGTCACTTCGCTTGTAGACCCGCCTTTTGCTGGCTGAGCTTGACCAGTAAGATCACTGAACACACTAAAATTATGTAAGTGGCCTGGATCTGAGACTGTTGAAGTAGAGGTTGCAGTATGGGTGTGGCTGACAACAATAGCGTCTTTAGAGCCACCTGTCGCAGCAACGGCATAAGAAGAACCAGCTCCTACAACAAATCTATCTGTTAAATTAGGAGTTCCGTTATTACCGTCACAAAGATACCAACCACTAGGAACGCTTGCGATACTTCCAGACCATAAAATTATACCACCGCTAGGAAAGACAGCAGTGGCTGCAGCAGTAGCAAAAGCAGTAGTAGCTATCTGAGTTGTGCTAGTGCCTGCAGAAGCAGTAGGGGCAGAAGGAGTACCTGTAAAAGTTGGGCTGTTAATATCAGCTTTAGAAGAGATAGCAGAAGCAACGGCATTCAACTCTATGTCAATCTCAGTACCTTTAACAAGTTTATTACTGTTACCACTAGGCAGAGAATCTTTAGCGGTAAAATTAGTAGCTTTTGTGTAATTACTCATGTCTGATCCTTAGATAACAGTCTTACCTAGTTTAACACCTATGTCAATTTTTTGAATAGATAAAGGATTACCATTAATATCCGATTCAATACCAATCTGCATCACAGCTCCTGAACCACCTAAATTAGCAGTAAATCTATCAAGAACAATACCGCCAGAATATTCAGCAATTCCGTATTCAGCAATGCCATACTCATATGCAGTTGATGAATCTAAATTTGTAGTTACAGATTGATAGTTATCAGTATAGTTAAACCCATACTTAACAGCAATGACTTGATTAGAGCCGCCTATAACAACAAACCCAGCTTTCTTCAATACTTTGATACCAGTAGGTTGATCAAAATCAAAGTAGTTGGTAAAGTAACGAAGACGATAGCTGGCTCCGTTATCATCATGACCAAAATATTTACCAACGTATCCTGCCTTACCAATCAGTAGCTCTTTGGCAGTGTTAACAGTAAAGGCATGAGGCTCAATGCTATCCCAAACAGTAACACGTGATGCCCCATCCTGAAGAGGAGCTCGAAGGTCAAAGCAGTAGACAAAACGAGTGGCAGGTAGAGCAAGTAGATAAAAAGCATCTCGGTCATAGTACACTGCCCTGATCTTGGTGGTGGTCTCTGATGCCACATTAGCAACCAACTCATCTCGAACATTCTTAGACAGATCACGGAACGGCAAAGACTTCTCTTGCACTACTCGTTGCAGACTACGAACACCAGAGTCAGACAAGAAGATAATATCTGTACCAGTATTAACAATAGAGTCTCTAGCTACACAGCCTACATTGGAGATAAAGTCTGCAAGAGTTAGCTGAGTTACATCAATAGGGTTAGCGTAGACTGCAATGTTGTTACGACCAAAGACAATCAAGAATCCGTTATGTGCAGCTAGTCCTACAATCTGATCGTTGTTAGGAAACACTGCATTCAATGACAAAGATCCAGAGTCTCCGCCATCAAACTCTGAACCATTAAGCAACTGACTAAAGTAAACTGTTTGTCTATCACCTACAATGTCTGCCATCCAGATACGACCATAAGCAGCCAGCACAGTATTAGGTTTAAAGTCTGTAGTGCTATACCCAGGAGGTAAAGAACCTACATCACCAAGACGCTGAAAGCCATAAGTGCCGCTATCGTGATCATGACCACCGCCACCAGAAGTAGGTAGCTCGTGATAGACCAGTGCTTCATGTCCAGTCTGTACAATATATGCATGAGGCACCGCATCAGCACCATCACCATACGGTAGAGAAGCTGCTTGCCAGTCGTTACCAGAGATAGTATAAGATACATTACCAGAGTTGTCTGTGTTACGTACTGTCTTAGCTACTAATGTAGTAGTTCCGACAAATAGCTTATTGTTACCTCCAGAGATAAGCTTATTGCCATCAGTAGGATCAACCATCTCAAACAGAAACTCGATGTTATTCGATCCAAGATCTGTATTAGTTTCATTGACAGCTTCCCATCCACGTCTTGCACCAATACGACCATACCTGTCAATCACACAGTTCTGTGCAGTTAAAGCAAAACCACTAGACAACTGAATGCTAGACTCTTGAGTATTTAAACCCAGGAACCCAGGCGCAGCAATCGTAGCAGTAGCTAGTCCTTTAGCCATTAGACAAGTTTCCAGATAAGTTCTGTTGGATATCTATTAGCTTCCATAGCAACATGGTCAGCAAGAGACTGTTGGTATAACTGATAAGCCTCAGCACTAGACATACCTGCATCTTCACCGCGCTCAATCAAAGCCTTAGCTACAGCTAAGAAGATAACAGGTTCTGCTGGTACTTTCAGCACATCACTGTTAGCAGATAGAGGTGCTTGTGGCTTAGTAATGTTAAAGAAGATATTATAGATAGCATCAGGCACAGGCCATAGATCAACCTGCGTGTCTCCATTAGAGTCTACACCGTTAAAGTTATAGTACTGAGGAGGACCTGTTTCTACAGAAGGATAGTTAAGAAACCAGTCATTCATCTTCTCAGTAGAAGCAAAGTCTAGTTTCCAGTTACTTTCTTGGTTAATGACATCATAAACACGGAACCGCTGACCAGAGTCTGTCATAACATAGTTAAACAGATCGGGAGCAGTGGTTACAGTCAGTGTCTCTGACAGAGCATTCCACTCATAAGCATCTTCTACTTGTCGCTTAGCATCATTAACAAACTTAGCGATAAGCTTAGAGTAAGGAGTGTCAGTAACAGCAGTGACCTCGTTCTCACGAAGACGAATCAAGACATCATTAACTAGTTCTAGATAGTTCATTACCATTTCACCTTATCAGCCCAGTATGCTGCAGACATTTTACCTTTAGCAATGTTCTTAGCATGACGAGCTTTAAATGATTCTCTACGATTCTTGTAAGACTCAGACTCTCCAGACTTCTTGGGAGAACCTGACACACCCTGCTGTCCAAACCTAATAGTCTTGACTTGATCTCCAGACTTAGCCACTACAACATGTGACTTAGTTGGATGGTTAGGAGTACGCTTAGGCTTGTTATAACCAGATACGCCAGCACGTTCAAGTCTAGAATCCTTTTTCATTTCTTAGCCGTTTTCTTTGCTTGTTTAAAAGCCTTAGCAGTAGGTGCTCCTTTACTGCCAACCTTTCTCATCTTCTCGCCAGAGCCTTCAGCAATACGTTTACGCTTAGCATGGATGTTAGCGTAGAGACCTTGCTTCATTTCTTTTTCTTCTTTGTCATAGCCAAGCCAATAGCAACTGCCTGCTTCTGAGGGTAGCCTTCTTTACGAAGTTTAGAGATCTTTTCAGAAGCTTTCTTAGCCTGGGCTTTACCAGCTTTAGTATAAGGATATTTCTTATCACCGACCATTGGCATAGTTAGCCTCCGTGGAATTGAGTAGCTTGGTTAGTAAATAATTCTATTGTAGCAATGTAAGTAATAGACGATGTACCAGACTGAGATACCTTAATTTGATCACCAGCCTCAATAGCTACTACAGCATCAGACAGTAGAACAAACTCACCAGTGCCTAGATTTTTACCACCGATGATATAATGAGTAGCATTCTCTGACGCATCATACCAAGTAACAGTAGGGCTATTAGTACCAGCAGTACTGACAATGTACATCAAAGACCAGAAGCCAGTGTTCTTGGTAGGCACAGTGAAGATAGTCTCTTCTGCTGTAGTAGTCTTAGTCTTAGCTACTGAAATTGTACGTGACATATCTATTTAGTCTTTTGAGATGGTATATTATACCATAATTATTCTTGTTTGTCAACAACTTTTTTACCTAACCAGCCCTGTACAGTGTCTGTTTCCCAGATACGAATAGCTGTCCAGACAATCGTAAACAGGGCTGCAACGGCTGGTAGCACGTCAGCTAGGGTACCTATTACCGTGACCACAGAAACCCCGTCTAGGACGTGTTTGGTGCCTTCTGATACGTGTTCTACAGCCATTATAGTGCCTCCGACATTTGCCTTATGATACCGTTGATATAAAGGATAGCTACTATAATAGCTGCCAATCCAAAACAATACACTTTGAGCATGAATAACTGCTTTCTGTCATGCCCATCCTCGTTATAAATCTTTTCCCAGTCCTGCTTCATGCGTGCTTCAATCTTGATAATGTCATCTACAGCCTTCTGACCGTACCTTCTCTTGACTTCATCAAGCATTTCTTGCCGCATATCGTGGATCTCTCTAAATCTTTTCCACTCTTCCACAGCTTCAAAGAAGTGAGTATCAGGTTTTCTTACCGCCTGTTTACGTCTATATGCTTGCCTTGCAGACAGGTCAGCCTTGCCTAACTGCCCTATCTCTTTAGTAAGTTCCTCGAGTTCCTTACCAACAGCTAAGCCTTCCTTAATACCAGAGATTGCTGCTCTGGCTGCTGTGGTTACTGGATCCATTATTTAACAAACTGCCAACTAAGCGACAATTCATTCCATATATAAATACTGTTTTCATCTGGGTACGGCACAGGAGGATCCCATAAACAAGTGTCTTCATTTAAGATCCAAGAAGGATATGGCTTGGGTGGAATAAAAGCATCCCTATCTTTATCGTAAGTATACCCAATACCAGCGTAGTTTTTTCTTAAAGGTCTTCCTTCTGGATGTTGTCCAGCACGTGTATTATAAGATGTCTGGACCCATTCTCCAGGAGTATCGTCAACAAAAGTTTCAAAAAAAGATTCTTCTGCTACGATTACCTGCTGAACAATTCCATCTACAACTTTAGCGTAATGAGACATTATTGATACCTGTATCTAACAATAACAATACCAGATCCACCAGCTCCTCCAGCACCGAAGCTAGCACCTCCGCCTCCGCCACCTGAACCAGAGTTTGCTGAAGCTGATCCACCAACTCCTACTGAAGCTCCATTACCAGCACCACCTCCGCCTCCAGTGCCTCCAGTTCCTTGGTCACAGCCTCCACCACCTCCGCCTGCTTTGGTTGCCCAAGAAAGCCATGTGTATGCTGATCCACCAGTACCACCGTTGTTTACCTGACCAGCGCCTCCTGCGCCAGATTTACCGCCTCCACCGCCACCACCTGAAACTTGGTCAGAATAACCAGCACCGCCGTTATTTCCTTGACCTGAAGTACCTGAAGCTGTGGATGTATTTCCAGAACCAGAGCCACCACCAGAGCCTCCACTATTTCCTATGGAAGCTGATGTATATCCAATACCACCACCCCCGCCGCCAGTGGGAGATTGCCCAAATCCTGAAGAGCTGCTTCCGTTACCACCTCTATTACTGCTCCATGTTCCTCCAGAGCCGCCGCCTCCAATTGTAATGGAATAGCTAGTAACACTTACTGTAGTATTAGATGCGATAGCTCCGCCTGCTCCTCCACCGCCTCCGTGAGTAGGACCGCCTCCGGCACCTCCAGAAACAACAAAGTACTCTACGGAGTTACTCTCACTACTACCAATACCTACAGAGTTAACTGTAAACGTACCAGAAGAAGTAAACTCATGGTATTTATAATTACCTGAAGTTGTAACACTACCGCCACTTGCTGTCAAATAAGTAATGATAGGAGTGACACTATTACTTGCGCTGCTAGGAGAGCTTGTGCCAATAGCGTTAGTGGCTGTTACTGTAAACGTATAAGACGTACCTGTTGTTAGGCCAGTAACAGTAATAGGCGAAGAGCCGCCACTTGCAGTAATACCACCTGGAGAAGAGGTAACAGTGTATGAAGTTATAGGAGATCCTCCATCATACCCAGGTGCTGTAAATGTAACAGAAACTGAAGTAGCATTAACTACAGTGGCTGTTCCAATTGTAGGTGGATTTGGAGCAGTAGGGGCCGTTTGAAACGTGCCAGCTTTAGTCTTTTGCAAAACTTCAGCATTCTCCCAAATTCCAGAAGAAACACCATAAGCAGTGCCAGTAGTAGTTGGTGCGGTGTCTCCTATAACACCTCCACTAAACTTTCTAGACATCAGGAAATTTCCTCATAAGAGCAAATAGCCTCTAAGTCTCCAGCAGCATTTGCAGTTAAACGAAGAGAATCATTTTCTTCTAAGTATATTGGTTTAGAAATTATATCAAGAGTAGCATCAGCAGGGACGTTTACAGTATATGCTAGCCTATAAGGAGTAGATCCTCTATAAATATCAACAGTAATACTAGCAGCCGCGCTTCCATCTACGTTAGCAATATAAAGAGAGTTTACTTTAAAAACTTTGTTACTTCCTGATGAGTTTGTAACAATTGCAGTGGCAGAAGTGCCGACTGCTTGTACTGCTGTTTTACCAGTAATAGTGGATACGTTAACAATATTAGGAGCAGCCATTTTATCCTCCGAAGACTATAGCCATCGCAATGGCTTTTCCAGTTGTAGAATAACCAGCAGTAGCATGGTTGCCCCAGCTATAAGCAGTATTCCAGTTAGATGAGTTATTTGTAGTACCATACCAGCTAGATGCTGTGTATACAGGGTCTGATTCTGTATAGCTGGTTAGATACCCAGCAGTGGCGTGGTTGCCCCACCCATAAGCGGTATTCCAATTAGACTGACTAGTAGTTGTTGGGATTGAATAACCAGCAGCGTAACTAACTGCTAAAGTACCACTAGAAGTGACTGGGTTGCCAGAGACAGCTAATCCAGTAGGGACAGTCATGTCAACGCTAGTAACTGTACCTGTATATGTTTCTGAGGTCAGATAACCAGCAGTGGCATGATTACCCCATCCATATGCTGTGTTCCAATTTGAAATATTAGTGCTAGTAATTCCAGATGCAGGAGCTGCAGAAAATACTGGATCAGTCTCAGTGTAACTAGTCAGATAGCCAGCATTATTTGTCAGCGTGGAAATGTTATCTCCTGGCTGTACTGCTGAGTCAGCTAATGCCCCTTGAGCTGCGGTAGCGAAGTACCCTACATTTTCAACAGCAGCAGTACCAAGACCTAGATTAGTACGCGCAGAAGGTACACTTGATAGGTCAGATAAGTTATTAGCAGCAAGTAGAGTACCAGCCCCAGACACATAAGCAGCAACCCAGGCACTACCAGTGTAGACCTTCATTGCATTGTCAGTTGAGCTGAAATACAAAGCACCTGCTACAAGAGCATTGCCATCATTGTCTAGCGTAGGATCAGAAGACTTAACACCTAAATAACGGTCATCAAAGTTATCATAAGCAGCTAATGCAGAATCCCTTGCAGCCTCAGCAGCAGTTTGTGCACTTGCTGCAGAACTTGCAGATGAAGAAGCAGAGCTTGCAGAACTAGCTGCAGCAGTTGCTGAGTTAGCAGCATTAGTAGCTGATGTTGAGGCGTTACTTGCAGAAGTCGAAGCTGCAGATGCGCTAGAAGCTGCGTTTGTCTCTGATGTAGCTGCAGCAGAAGCACTCGATGCAGCAGAAGTAGCACTAGACGATGCATTAGTTGCTGATGTGCTAGCATTAGATGCTGACGTAGAGGCAGCAGTTGCTGAGTTAGATGCTGAAGTGGCAGAGTTAGCTGCAGCAGTTGCGCTTGTAGAAGCTGATGATGCACTAGAAGCTGCATTTGAGGCTGATGTAGCAGCCGCAGATTCGCTTAAAGCTGCATTGTCTTCACTTGTAGCGGCAGCAGACTCACTAGCAGCAGCGGCAGTCGCTGAACTAGCCGCAGAGGTAGCAGAATTGCTTGCAGATGTTGCCGAACTAGCAGCAGAAGAAGCTGAAGAAGAAGCTGAAGAAGCCGATGACGAGGCACTACTAGCAGAAGAAGAGGCACTGCTTGCAGAAGACGCAGCAGCGGTTGAAGAATTAAAAGCAGAGGTTTCAGAAGAGGCAGCAGAAGAAGCTGAACTAGCCGCAGCAGCAGCACTAGCAGCCGCTTCAGTGGCCTTGTTAGAAGCTATCGAGGCTTCATTAGCTGCGTCTGTAGTAGCGTCACCTGGACCACCAGCACCACGATAGATTGCCATTATGTCTCCTTAGTTTTCTCAGTAGACTCTTTAGAATCTACTTAGAAAACTGCCCAGACCTTGTGAGCCTGGGCAGAGCTACCTAGTTTATATTAGGCAGGAACAGCGATAGCAACAGCAGACGTGTCACGCAGTTCGCCAACACCGTAGAGGGTATCAGCAGTCAACAGCGTGGCAAGGTACTCTTGCTTGTACTGAGTCTGAACACGTGCGCCCAGTTGCTCAACCAGAACACCGTACTCAGGATGGAACATAACAGCGATACGAGCACCGCCAGTAGCAGTGGGGCAGTTCGTGGACACGTAGACTTTAACGCCATAAATGTCACCGATCTGACCATTACGGATGCTGTTAGCACCACCAACTTCACCAGTGAAAGCCTGCTCAGTGAAACGAGCCAGACCCAGCAGGGTGTTACGAGCTACAGGAGGAATGACCAGAGCACGACCTTCCATTGGAACATCGTTGTCATCCAGCGTCTGGATAATACGGCGGATACCAGCGTCTTCCAGAGCAGCCTCGTTGGGCGAACCAGAAGTGTAGTTGGTAGAACCGTCATCACCCAGAACAGCTTTGTTCCAAGTAGCGTTGCCTGCACCACCTTGAGCGTTAGAGAACAGGCTCAGGATGTCCGTGTCAACACGAGTAGCCAGCGCATAGCCAGCGTCATCGGTGTAGAAACGGCGCAGCGAGGACTGGGCTTGAACTTCAGCCAGGTCTTCGATCAAAACGCTGTACTCGTAATGCTTGTCAATGTTAACAGACTTGGCAGTACCAGTAGCCTGCTGAAGGGTAACAGCCGTTTCAACAGCCTTGGCAGCAGCAGAGCCACGACCAGGAGCAGGGAAGTAAACGGTATCACCTTTCTTACCTTTGAAGTTCATCTTCTTGATGAGGTTAGCCACAACAAGGTTCTTCTTGTACGTAGCAATAATCTCGTCAGACCATACCTGAGGTACAAAACCAGCGGTATCGACTTCACTCTTAATAATAAAATCACCTGAAGGATAAGCAGCCATTTTAAAATGCCCTTTCTATAAAAAGTTAACGAACTCGATTCTCTCGATATGCAGCCATAATTTCGTCTTGCATAGCATCATAACGATCTGGATCGGTCTGCATCAGTTTAATAATATCAGCCCTACGATAGATCTTTTTCGACTCCACTCCAGTATTACCTGAGTCAACCGTAGCAGCCTTAAGAGTTTGTTTTTTAATCGCTTCAACTGCTTGCTTGTTATCAGCCTTTGCTGACTCCTTGCCCTTGATCGCTGTCCAAGTGTTTAGCAACTCAGCAGCAGAATCGTAGTCAAAGTCCGCATCAGCAGCGGCATACAAACGTAAACGAACAGGCGAAGCTTTAATCCACTCTGCAAAGTCAGGGTCTTGTACAGTGCTGGTAAAACCTGGGAAGTCTTTCTCTAAACGATTTAGAGTCTGAATCTTCTTTAGTTCTAGCGCACTCTTACGAGCTTCCTGAATAGCAGGATTACTCTCAATTGCTTTTGCTACAGCCTTCTTAGGGTCCTCGAAGAAATCTACTTCAGGTTCTTCTTCTACCTTTTCAGGCTTTTGCTGAGACCTGATGAAGTCATCTACAACCTTACGAAGCTCTCCAACCTCTGATCCTTGTCTACCAATTAGCTTCTCAGCCTCTTGGTGCATTCGGATAATCTCTTTAAGATCCTTGCCCTTATACTTTTCAGGGAGATCCTCTTCAACCTGTTGGACTTCTTGTGGTGCAGCCTGTTGAGTTTCTGCGACTACTTTCGGTTCGTCATCAGTATACTCTTGCTCTTCAACAAATTCAGCCATATATTCTCCTGAGCTAACGCTTTATAGGAAACACACTTCTTAAATTGTAACTATGTGAGGAGGTGTCCTTTGTCCTCTATGCCCACTCTTCCGAGCGACCACTCTTTCTTTCCCATGCCATGTGGGATTGCCTGTTACGTTCCCACTTACTAGTAGCATCAGGAAAATCACCAGAGATAGGATCTAACCCTATCCTTGGAGTACCGATAAGTCTGGTTGCATCGTTGCCACAATGTGGACATTCAACGACCAATACAGAATCATCAATATACTTTTCAATTACGTGCTGTTTAGCGCACTGAAAGTCAAACATTCTCTTCATTTAATTCCTCCCATGCTCGTTCAGACACATCTTTAAGAGAAACTAACCAAGTCAGAATGTCTACTTGTCCCTTCCTAAAGAACAGATCACTTTCATTATTGAGATTGTTAATGTTGCCATACTCATTTAACATCTCAGTAGCATCCTCAATTAGGTCTTTCCAACCTGTTGAGGACATCATCTCGAATCTGTTCTCGTAATAATCTTGTAGAGCTTTATCCATATAGGAACTCCATATTTAAGTTAACTATATTATATCATAAATTTAACTGTTTGTCAAGAGGTACGCATCTGTTTCTCAACAATTTTTTCCTTAGAAGCAATCTCTCGCTCCTTAAGCAGAAGGTTAGCTATCTTAACCCTGTTCTCAAATTCATTAGCTTGCTGATCTGGAAGGTTAGTAGCCAGTCCACGGACCATGTCAGCCTGTACTTTCTGCGGCATAAGCTGAGCCTCCATCATGGTCTTCTGAGCCTTGGCTTGGCTCTCCTGAGCGTTTGCCTGGGACTCAGCAGCCCTGGAGTTAAGGTCATTAACCTGAGCCTGTAGCAGGGCCATCTGAGCCTGTACCTGAGCCTGTTGCATCTGCTGCTGTTCTGGGTTAGGCTGCATCATTTCAGCCAGTGCAGTAACCAGTTCTTCACGGTTAGACAGGCTAGAAGACTCAACGATACCTTTAAGCACCAGAGGAACCACAGGACTATTAGGTCCTAGTGTCTGGAGCAAGCCAATAAACTGCTGCTGTTCGTACTCACGAGCCACCATACCTACCGAGGCAACAGGAATAAACTTAAAGTCCTGGGTAGGATAACGGTCAGGGTCAAACTGCATGTAACGATAAGCCACTCGCTTAACCAAAGGAATGATAAAGTCTTCTTGGAAGTTAGTAATTGCTTGCTTATTCTTCTTGACGATGGCAGACATAGCCAGTGACATGCCCATACCAGCCGTACCCTGTGCTCCTGCTGCTGCACGAGTCAGTTCAGCAGAGTCTAGGGTGCCAGTAGCCTTGAGCAGTTCAGCCTGGAAAGCCTGAGCAGTCTGGAAGTTAGCAGGATCAGTATTACCAAACTTAAACTCACTGATAATCTCACGAGGATTACCATTGACAAGGAAGCCTTTACCAGGACGAACCTCATACTTAGCACCACGAGGCAGACGTGTAGCGTCCATAGCAATCATAGGAGCCGTTGTCAGGGCTAGAGAGTCCATATGGCTACGGATCTGTGCGTCAATAGCCTTCTGCATGTTGTAGCCTTTTTGTACCGTACCCCATCCCCAGAAGATTCCAGGGACAATCTCAGGACGGTAGGCCACAACAGGACGGTCCTTCATCATGTATGGGCTTTCTTCAGCCTTAAGAAGCAGACTATCGTTAGCAATAACAATAACTGCCTCAACTAGGTCTGCAACATCGTCAGCAGCACTGTCTTCTGGGAAGAGATCAGCAACTTCCTTGTCTCCACTCTCTAGATTCTGCAGATACTCACGTGGAACTAGGCCATAGTAGCGCAGGATCTTGACCTTGTCATGCTGATAGGTGGTTTCTTGCTGGCTTGGCTCCAGATCAGTGTCGCTATACATGGGTTGGATGTTGACTTTACGGTACACACCATCCTCAATACCCTTAACAATCTTAAACAGACTGGCGTATTCCTCAATAGCTACACCCAAAGCGTCATCTAGGTTCTCAGCGTTAGGGTCAATAAGGAAGTTACGTGGGTGAATGGACTTAAGCTTGACACAGACACGCTCTTGCTCCATTACACCAATAGCAGCCACCTCTCCACCTGGCATGGGCTGGGTAGCTGGTGCGTATTCCATGCGATTCTTGACCAGAACCTCACCAATACCAGTACCAAAGACCTCACCATTGCGGATAACCTCGTGGATTTCCTTGGTGAAACGCTCAGCAGCCATGTCTTCATGCAACTGACGCTTCATTAGTTCTACATCCTGAGGGCCTGACTGGTCTTGGAAGTCATCACGGATGTCAAAGAACTTACCATTGCCTGATACGCCCTCGATAATCTCTGCAACCTTGTTATCTACAGCTTGCCGAATAGCAGGAGTAACGATACGAGAACGCTCAGAGTCACGAGTACGATCTTCATGAGACCAAATGCCATAGTAAAGACGCTCATACTCATCCCACTTCTTCAAAAAGTTAGTGTCTCGCCAGTCTCTCCACTGGTCACAATGTGACATAACAAAGTCTACAATCTCTTTGTCAGCCTCGGTGACTGGATCTTCTTTCATATCGTAATTGTTCTCTGCCATTTCAGTTCCTTATGGTCTGACGTAGTTAAGATTGACAAAATCTGGGGCATCTAGACTGCTGCCAAAGACATCAACGGTGTATGGATCCTTACCCATCGACTCAGTAAAGGTAGTTCCTGCTGTCTTATCGTTGTAAGGTACACCAGTTTTCTCACCTACCTTAGCAAACAACGGATCTTCAAACCTAAACTGTACGTTTCTAGCCTCAGCTTCGCCATAATCTTTCATATATTTCTTGATTGCCTCCGCTTTGTCAGCTTCCGTATAGTTTTTTGGGTCCTTAAGATAGGATCTCCAGTTACTTCCCTTAGCAAAATCTTCTACAGACTGTACAAAATGCTGTGTCTCATGCAATGCATTAGAGATTGCAGTGATAGGATTCTTAAAATGTTTAGATCCAATGTTTAAATCAATGGTTTGTGTGTCAAAGTTGTAAGCACCAGACCATGTTTGCTTAGGTTCTTTGACAATACGCACGTTAACATTGGCTAGTTCAGGGTAGAAATCGTACAGAAGTGGGTGAGAAAGCAACTCGTTAGCCTTTAGTTCCTGCCCAGGCTGTAGCTTTTCTACTGGAATCTTAAAGTTTGCACCAGTATCGGGCACTTCAAACCTAAGCTTACCGTCTGGACCAAAGCCAAAGCCAGTCTTCTTTACCTGCTCTTGAAAGCTAGCTCCCTGCTTTCTTAGATCTTTAACCTTCTTAAGCGAATCTTCAATAACACCAATCTGCTGATCTGAGGCTTTAGTGGTAATAAACTGCTTAAGACCCTTGATACCAGAGATCATACCCAGAGGAGCCATGTTAGTGACAGACTCAAAAGTCTGGTCAGCTAGCTTATTAAAGGCATCCTTGTTGGTAATCTTAAGAGGATTAGTAGGATCACCAAAGGCTTCAGTCTGTAGCTGCTCAGTCTTTTGTGCACCCTCCTGCAGCCTACCAAGAACCATGTCAAGATAGTCTGAAGGATTGCTCAGAGCATCTTTGACTTGCCTCTTAGTTGCATCAATCCTGCTAAACAAAGTACCTAGCATATTAGTATCCTGAGATCATGTCTAAAGGTTCGTAGTCATCTTCAAAGTCATCAAACGTAAACGGTGTGATAGCTAGCTGGTCAATGTAACTTAAGGCATCAATCAAGTCATCATGAACGCCTGTGGTTGGGAAGTTAAGTAGCTGGTCTTTAAACTCCTTGACCCACTCTCCTTCACACAATACTATCTGACCATGCTCCATCCTACCCTGTAGTGCCCAGACAATCCTGTCTGTCTTCTTCTTGTTACCGTGAGTCAACTCTATAATCTTAGGATATACCCCTGTGCTCATCATCAAGTCCTGCAGGTAAGGCAGCACAGCATTCTTTAGTGCTCCCTTTTCAATCCCTACAGTAGTGACCTCATACTTCTTGGCTAGCTTCAGGATCATGGCAGCGGTCTCTTTAATGTCCCATCTGCCGTACTCAATCCTGTCTACCCACCATCCATCTTCATGAACCTTGACTACTGCTATAGCTGTCTGGTCTAGGTGCTTCTTTTTATTACCAGAGTTCTTGGCTACATCCTCAAAGCCTGCCAAGTCAACAGCCATGTAGTACATACCACTGTCAGGTTCTTCATCTTTGTCTTCAATTTTTATCCACTCATCTTTAAAGATCTCTGACTGTGGTGCCTCAAAGCTGGCTAGAAACTCCTGCCTGAAAGAAAAGCTGGACATTGACGCTTTAGCAACCTCAATCTCCTCAGGGTCAAGAAGCGGGTTGTCAAGCGAGGTGAAGTGCCAAGCCTTCCAGTCCTTTTCTTTTCCCGACTGGCCCATCTTGAAAAGATCATAGAAGTGATTTCTCCCTTTAGGCGTACCAATAAATACGCACTTACCTTTCAAGTCAGCCAGTGCAGGTCTCAGGATCTGCTCAAATACCTGAGGCTTAATGTCTGCATACTCGT
>JACCED010118621.1_pt1 | contig 36546 bp, 37 predicted proteins | sample 7455021 | NCBI WGS metagenome assembly JACCED01 (sample SAMN15323456, study PRJNA562643) | freshwater metagenome | isolation source: river surface water | place: USA:Blue River Watershed | collected 2017-08-19
AAGAAGAAGAAGTGAAAAACGAAGCTTCTTTCGTCGAAGATCTGGGCGCTGATTCTTTGGATACCGTAGAGTTGGTAATGGCTCTCGAAGAAGAATTCGAAACTGAAATTCCAGATGAAGAAGCTGAGAAAATCACTACTGTTCAATTGGCTATCGATTACATCAATGCCAACCTGGCGTAATCTGCATAATCGCTGATTTCAGTTTAAGAAGGCCGTATTATTGCAAAATAGTACGGCTTTTTCTTTTTATCAGTTTTAGTGCTGTCAATAATCTGAGCAAAAAGCGCTTTTGAGTTAATTCTAATCATCATGACTAATCGGCTGTCCTTAACGGTTTGATTGTCCATCGCGGAGAGTCTCACAGGTGTCGCGTAAAAGAGTTGTTGTCACTGGTCTGGGTATGATCAGTTCACTGGGTAATACAGTTGCTGAAACCTGGCAGGGTATTGTGAATGGCAAGAGTGGCGTAGCTACTATTTCCCATTTTGATGCGTCGGCGTTCACCACGCAGTTCAGCGCCTCAGTAAAAAATTTAGTGGTGGATGACTATTTCCCTAGCAAAGAAGCGCGCAAGATGGATCCATTTATCCAATACGGAATGATTGCGGGCATTCAGGCAATTCGTGATTCAGGCCTGGAAGTTACCGATGCTAATGCAGGTCGTATTGGAGTTTCTATAGGATCTGGCATTGGTGGTATTGGGACAATCGAAGACGGTTCGTCAACGCTTGAGCATAAAGGTCCGCGCCGCATTTCCCCATTTTTCGTTCCCAGCGCCATTATCAATATGATCTCTGGCAATTTGTCGATCATGTACGGCTTGCGCGGTCCGAATGTTGCGATTACTACCGCTTGCACAACAGGAACGCACAGCATTGGATTTGCTGCCCGTATGATCCAATATGGTGATGCGGATGTCATGGTTGCAGGTGGTGCTGAAATGGCTACCACGCCCCTAGGGTTGGGTGGGTTTGCTGCCGCGCGCGCGCTTTCTACGCGCAATGATAACCCCCAGGCTGCCAGTCGTCCTTGGGATAAGGACCGTGATGGTTTTGTATTGGGCGATGGAGCCGGCGTTTTAGTACTGGAAGAATATGAGCATGCCAAAAAGCGTGGTGCAAAAATCTATGCCGAGCTGATTGGTTTTGGAATGAGTGGCGATGCTTATCACATGACGTCGCCGCCAGAGGATGGCTCAGGCGCAGCGGCTTCTATGCGTAACGCAATTTTGGATGCCGCCATTCCACTGGAATTAATTAATTATATTAATGCCCACGGAACATCCACGCAGGCAGGAGATAAAGCTGAGTGCCAAGCAGTAAAATCGGTGATGGGAAGTGCAGTTGGGCAAGTTGCTGTCAGCTCTACCAAATCGATGATTGGTCATTTGTTAGGTGCTGCCGGTGCCGTTGAGGCGATTTTCAGTGTGTTGGCAATTCGGGATCAGGTGGCTCCGCCGACGATCAACTTGGAGAACCCGGAAGAGGGTTGTGATATCAATCTGGTTCCGAACACTGCGCAAGAGCGCAAGATTGAAGCGGTGTTGTCGAACTCTTTTGGTTTTGGTGGTACAAACGGATCGTTGATTTTCCGCAAGGTTTAAGCTGTACTGCGTTTCTAGCTTAGCCAACGCCGGACTGGAGACAGTCCGGCGTTTTTGTATAAAAGGGGTTGTTATGTCCTTGCAGTTACCCATAGTCACTATTAACGGTGTGCACAATGCGTTTGTATCGCCATTGGATCGTGGGTTCGCCTATGGTGATGGGTTATTTGAAACCTGTCGGTATTTTGCAGGTCGAATTCCATTGTGGGATTTTCATCGCGAGAGATTATTGGCTTCAGCACAACGTTTGCGCATTGCTCTGGATGAAGTAAGGTTAAACGAATATCTCGACTCGCTATTGGCGTTGTTACAGATGAATCAAATACCCGACGCCGTTGTAAAGGTGCAGTTAACGAGGGGAGTGGGGGGGCGTGGATACCGCTTACCCGACATAATAAATCCCACCTACTGCATCGGTGTTTTTGCCGGAGAGCCGCTGCAATCTGATTTTTTTCGTGGTGGTGTTGATGTGCGTGTTTGTGATTTGCGTTTGGGTAAAAATTCCGCTCTGGCAGGCATTAAACACCTAAATCGGTTGGAGCATATTATGGCGCGTGCCGAGTGGCATGATGAGTTTGCAGAAGGTTTGTTGCTGGATACGGATGGAAATGTTACAGAGGCAACGGTCAGTAACTTTTTTTTGGTAAAAGGTGGCGAATTAATTACCCCCGACTTAGATGCAGCAGGTGTTGCGGGGGTTATGCGGCGCGCAATTATTGATATTTTTGCTGCACAGTTGAATTTGTCGGTAAAAGTTACTCGGCTGAAACTGAGTGATTTGCGTGCAGCGGATGAAATTTTTTTATCCAATAGCGTTTTTGGTATTTGGCCCGTCAACAGCATTGCTGGTATGGAGCTTTTATTGCGTCACACCGTGACTCGTCAATTGCAGGAAAAATTATTAGCCTGGCTACGAAACACCTAATCTATCGTATGTAGTTATTGAAGTTATGAAGAAAATTTCTCCTTCCCTGAAATTGCTGATTATTGCTGCCGCAATTTATTTGGCCGGGCTTATCAGTGCCGCTGCAGGTTGGTTGTATTTGCAGAATTGGTTAACAACCCCGTTAAATATTGATACCCAAGGGTATCGCTATGAATTGAAGCAAGGGCAATCGCTAAGCCATTTGGCGAATGATTTTGGCGCTCAGGGTATTTTGGATTACCCGCGCTTGTTACGCTTGTATGCGCGCGTTACCAACGTCAATAAGGTGCATGCTGGAGAGTATTTTTTTGCTCCTGGTTCTACGCCTCAATCTTTGTTGGAAAAATTAAAAAAAGGTGAGGTGGTTTTGTATCAGGTTACCTTTGTAGAGGGGTGGACGTTCAAGCAGGCGTTAGCAGCCTTGGATAAAAACCCTTCAATAAGGCATGAGTTGACTGGCAAAACAAACAAGGAGCAACTTGCGCTCCTGGGGTTAGCTATCACTCATCCTGAAGGTTGGTTTTTCCCGGATACTTATAGTTTTAGCCGCAATACCAGCGATGTTGAAATTCTACAAAAGTCCTTTCGTAAAATGAAAAGTCTGTTAAATGCGGAATGGGAAAAGCGTGCAGCAAATTTGCCCTATAAAAGCGCCTATGAGGCTCTGATTATGGCGTCGATTATTGAGCGCGAAACTGGGCATCACAGCGAGCGGGATCAAATTGCGGGTGTATTTGTTCGGCGTTTACAACAGGGGATGAAATTACAGACTGATCCTACCGTTATTTATGGTATGGGGGATCAGTATCGAGGGCGCATTAGTCGCAAAAACCTCGAAGAGGCAACCCCTTACAACACTTATACGATTGAGGGGTTGCCGCCCACGCCAATTGCATTGCCAAGCGCTGCCTCAGTCAAGGCAGCACTGAATCCTGCAGCAGGAAATGCATTGTATTTTGTGGCAAAGGGAGATGGTACGAGTGAGTTTTCTGCCACTTTGGATGCCCACAACCAAGCGGTTCGGCGTTATCAGTTGAACCGCCGCAGTGATTATCGTGCTGCGCCACCCCCATCAGTCAAGGATTGAGTGTTTTTTGATCTTTTCCATGTTTCATCCTTGATCGGTGTTATCGCCGAGGTATGAAAAAACCTGTCGAATCAGTAGAATAACCCCACGTTTCGCGACCTTTCCCTATTCTGGTGAGGCTGCTTCAAGTCACGAATTACCCTATGGATTTGTTATCCCATGAGCGACAATCATTCTCCGATTGCAAACAACGACACCACTGAAGTAAAAGCTAAACCCTTGCATTTTATCCAGCAAATTATTCGCAAGGATTTGGACCAGGGCTTGCACACCAACATTGTCACCCGGTTTCCACCAGAGCCAAACGGCTATTTACATATTGGCCACGCAAAATCTATCTGCTTGAATTTTGGTATGGCCGAAGAGTTTGGCGGTGCGTGCAATCTGCGTTTTGACGATACCAATCCAGAAAAAGAAAATGAGGAATTCGTCAATTCCATTATGGAGGACGTAAAGTGGCTTGGATTTGAATGGGCCGGAAACGTTAAATATACCTCGGATTATTTTGATCAGTTACACGCTTGGGCTATTCACCTGATCAAAAGCGGTTTGGCATTTGTCTGTGATTTAAGTGCGGAACAAATGCGCGAGTATCGAGGGACTTTGGTTGAGACCGGAAAAAACAGTCCCTATCGAGATCGTTCGGTTGAGGAAAACCTTGCGTTGTTTGAAAAAATGCGCGCAGGTGAATTTGAGGAAGGATCTTGCTCGTTGCGTGCAAAAATTGATATGTCATCGCCCAATATCAATTTGCGTGATCCGATTATCTATCGCATCAAAAAAGCCCATCATCATCAAACGGGCGACAAATGGTGTATTTATCCCTCTTACGACTTTGCCCACGGTCAAAGTGATGCGATTGAGGGGATTACGCATTCAATTTGTACGCTGGAATTTGAAGATCATAAGCCATTGTATGATTGGTTTATCCAACATTTGCCAGTACCTGCGGTGCCGCGGCAGTATGAATTTGCTCGCTTGAATATTAATTATGCCGTCACTAGCAAGCGTAAATTGAAACAGCTTGTTGACGAGGGTTTTGTAGATGGTTGGAATGACCCGCGAATGCCGACTATTTCCGGTATGCGTCGCCGCGGTTTTACTCCTGCATCGCTGCGCAACTTCTGTGAACGTATTGGTGTAACCCGGTCAGATGGCGTGGTTGATGTGGGTATGCTGGAATTTTGTGTGCGCGATGATTTAGACAAAAATGCGCCACGTGCAATGTGCGTATTGCGTCCGTTAAAAGTAACGCTCACAAATTATCCCGCAGACAAGGTGGAAACGCTTACTGTCCATAATCATCCAAATCGCGATGATCTTGGTAATCGTACTGTCCCATTTACGCAAACGGTTTTTATTGAGCAAGAGGATTTTCGTGAAGAAGCCAATAAAAAATACAAGCGTTTAGTGTTGGGCAAGCGTGTACGTTTGCGCGGCGCTTATGTCATTGAAGCGGACGAAGCCATTAAGGATTCGGCTGGAGATGTTATTGAAATTCGCGCGCGCATTATTGAGGGCACCTTGGGTAAGGATCCAGAAGATGGCGTAAAACCTAAAGGTGTTATCCATTGGGTTTCTGCAGTGCAAAATCTGGATTGCGAAGTGCGCTTGTATGATCGTTTGTTCAATGATGAGGCGCCTGATGCCGGTGGTAAAAACTTCCTTGATGCAATGAATCCTAACAATCTGGAAATTTTACAGGGTTGCAAGGCTGAGGTGAGCTTGAGCAAGGCAATGGTAGGAAATAGCTTCCAGTTTGAGCGCCAAGGCTATTTCTGTTTAGACAGTAAATACAGCACCGCAGATAAACCGGTATTCAATCGCACGATTAGTTTGAAAGACAGCTTCGGTAAAGAAGAGCAGGAATAATATGCTGCAGATATACAATACGCTCACGCGTCAGAAAGAAATTTTCAAACCGCTAAAGCCCAACAAAATCTCTATGTATGTTTGTGGTATCACGGTTTACGACTATTGCCATATTGGTCATGCGCGTGTGCTGGTAGCGTTTGATGTGATTACCAAATTCTTGCGCAGTCAGGGTTGGGATGTTACCTATGTACGCAATATCACCGATATTGACGATAAAATCATCAAGCGCGCCAATGAAAATGGTGAGGAGTACACGGCGTTAACAAAACGTTTTATTGATTATATGCACGAGGATGAAACCCGGTTGGGCATTGCCCGTCCGGATATTGAGCCGCGCGCAACGGCGTACATTGATCAGATTGTTGATATGAATAAAGCGCTGATCGATAAGGGGTATGCCTATGCGGCCAGCAATGGCGATGTTTACTATCGCGTAACGCGCTTTGCAGATTACGGAAAGCTTACCAATAAAAATGTCGATGAATTATTGGTTGGCGCTCGCATTGAAGTGGATGAAATCAAAGAGGATCCGCGCGATTTCGTTTTATGGAAGGGGGCGAAAGCAGGAGAGCCTGCATGGAAATCCCCTTGGGGTAATGGTCGTCCCGGTTGGCATATTGAATGCTCCGCCATGAGTAAGCATTGCTGCGGCGAAACTTTTGACATCCATGGTGGTGGCCCGGATTTACCATTCCCGCATCATGAGAATGAAATTGCCCAAAGTGAAGCGGCCAATAGTTGCAAGTACGTCAATTATTGGATGCATGCGGGGGCTGTACGTGTTGATGGTGAAAAAATGTCGAAATCGCTCGGCAATTTTTTCACTATTCGCGATGTGTTGGAAAAGTATCACCCTGAAGTGGTTCGTTTTTTATTAATCAGTAGCCATTATCGCAGTCCGATCAATTACGCTGAAGATAATTTGATTGAGGCGCGTACTGGTTTGGATCGTTTTTATGGTGCCTTGCGCGACTATGCTGCTGTGGCGCCAACCCCTCTAACTGAATTGGCTGAAAGCGCTTATTACAAAGCCTTTGTTGAGGCCATGAACGATGACTTCAATACCCGTGTTGCTTTGGCGGGAATGTACGATTTGGTTCGCGATTTAAATAACGCCAGCACAACCGACTCGGTTTTGGCAGTGCGTTTGGCGGGGGAATTAAAAGCGCTGGGAAATATTCTTGGTGTTCTGCAAGAGCAGCCGACTGTGTTTTTACAGGCGGGGAGTAGTGATCAGATTTCTGCCGAAGAGGTTGAGCAATTAATAGCTGAGCGTATCCAGGCTAAAAAAGATAAAAACTATGCGCGTGCAGATGAAATTCGAAAACACTTAACGGCAAATAAAATTCAGATTGAAGATGCAAAAGATGGCGGTACACAGTGGCGCCGCGAGTAATTTATGAAAGAACAATTATTTAGCGAGTACGCGCTACATTGGGCTGGTGGGTTTATGTTGATCTATGTGTTGACGCAGTTGTTGGTGTCAAAACACTCCCGTTTTCAGTTTCTATCGCCCATTCAAAAAAGTGTTACTGTCAAGGTGGTTGCCTTGACAGGGTTTGTGGTTGCGTACCTTGTTGTGAAGCTATTGGTTAGTTAATGATGCATATTCCGTCTCATCTTCGTGAAGCAGCGGCAAATATACGTCTGGCTTTTTTTGATATAGACGGTACCTTGCTGGATTCGCAGGGGCAGATAAAGCCCGATTTGTATACCGCAATGAGTTTGCTTAAGCAGCAAGGTATTAAAACCGCAATAGCATCCGGGCGCCCTTATTTTGCAGCAAAGTATTTAATTGATGAGTTAGGTATTCGTGATACCGGAATGTTTTATACCGGCGCTCATTTGTATGATCCACTCAATCAGCAAACCTTGAGTGAAACGGCATTAACTCGCGATTCTGCGTTGGCTGTCGTTAACGCCGCTCGTGAGTTGAATATGTATGTCGAGGTTTATACGGCTGATGCTTATTTTGTGGCGGATATTGTGCCCATCACTGAGGTTCATGCCGCGCACTTGCGTGTAGAGCCGACTTGTGCCGACTTAATATCAATCATTAAGGCGCAACCTGTATCAAAGCTATTGCTGGGTGTGAATCGTGGTGAGCAGGGTGATCTGTTATCTGCGTTGGAGGGGGCGTTTCCGCAGGAAATTTTTGCGCGTGCTTATCTCTCGGCACACCCGCAATGGCAGTTCGCCAGTGTGGTCTCAGGTAGGGCAACAAAAGAAAGTGCTTTCCAGGCTTTGCTGGAGCATCATCAGTTGGAGGCTCATCAAGTTATTGCATTTGGTGATGCAGAGTCAGATATGGATTTTCTGCGCATGGCCGGCATTGGTATTGCTATGGGTAATGCGAATGGCGATGTGCAGGCTTGCGCCAATTGGGTAACTAAAACTGCCGATGAGGCGGGTGTTGCTTTTGCAATCCATCAATTATTTGGCAATTAATTTATGATTCTGCGCAGACTATTACGGCACCGTGGCCTTGGTATTAATTTATTGGCGGGTTTTTGTTTTTTGATGTTGGCTGTATATGGTTGGGGGTTAAGCTGGAAGGAAATGGGTAGCTATCTTTTGGTGCTGCTGGTTTTCTTAACTGGTTTAATTGGCGCAGCGGCGTCCTTGGCGTGGTTGTTAAACAAGGCTAAGCGCCGCAACAAAAGCCCACAGCAAAATCTTGATCGGGACAAGCCTCTGGATTGAGCTATTAAACGCGATTTAACACAATTTCCAGTACTAGTTTGCTGCCAAAATACGCAAGCATTAAACACACGAATCCTGCGAGTGCCCAGCGGATTGCTTTTGTGCCTCGCCATCCCATATGACCTCTGCCCCATAATAAAAGTGCGTAAATAAACCAGGCAATGAGCGCGAAAACGGTTTTGTGTACTAAATGTTGCGCGAACATGTCTTCCAGAAAATAAAAGCCAGACACAATAGCCAGGCTCAGTAATCTCTCGCCCACCCACAAAAACTCAAATAGTAGAGACTCCATTGTTTGCAATGGCGGCAGCAATTTGCTGTTGGCGAGCAGACTTTTATTTTTCAGCGCGCGATTTTGGTAGGCGAGAAGCAATGCTTGTAAGCTGGCGATAGTCAGCAGGCTGTAAGCCAGCAGCGATAAAATAACGTGAACCGCGATGGTGTATTCCAGCGGGTGCTGCCATTCGGGGTTATTGCCAAGGATTGCTCCCAAAACAGATACGGCAGATAACGGGAACAATAAAAGAAACAGGTTATGTAGTTCTTTTTTTAGGCTGCTGACCAGAACCAACGCATTAACAACCCAAAAAATCAGCGACGAAATAGAGAATAGGCTAAAGAGTAATTGGCCATCCTTTAGGCTCAATCCGTAGATTCCCACACCATGGGCAACGAGTGCCAGCATAGCTACAGCGCGCAATTGGGGAGATTGCAATGATTTATGCCGCCCGAATTGCCGCCCAAAGTAAATGGCTGCAGCGGTGTAGAGAAGCAGGGCAATGAGGTTGGCGCTTAGTGTCATCATGCTGGTAAACAGAATCCTTGAGTGGTTTTTTAACGGCGAAACCAAGGTCACAAGTGTGTCATAAGGTCTTCCTAAAGAGAAGATTAAATGAGAAATGGCCTTATTAAGTCCCCCGTGGATAATGCCTTGTGGTACATCTTTTTTGACCGCTTTGGGGGTATAATCGCGACCACTTTATCTGGGATCACCAATGGGCGCAGGCGTTCAGGCGAGGTGATCGACTTTTTAACCGATGTTTGAGACAGATCATGTTTGAGAATCTAACAGACCGTTTATCCCATACCCTGCGTTCCATTACTGGTAAGGCGCGCCTGAGTGAAGACAACATCAAAGATGCGTTGCGTGATGTGCGTAAAGCATTGTTGGAAGCGGATGTGGCACTGCCGGTGGTTAAGGCGTTTATCGATCAGGTGCGTAGCCGTGCCTTGGGTCAACAAATTAGTAAGGCATTAAACCCTGGGCAACAATTCATCAAAATTGTTGAGGCGGAGTTGGTTGCAACCATGGGGCAGGCCAATGAGTCTTTAAACCTGGCGCAACAACCGCCCGCCATTGTCTTGATGGCGGGGTTACAAGGAGCGGGTAAAACAACCTCAGTGGCAAAACTTGCCCGGTTCCTGAAAGAGCGCGAAAAGAAAAAAGTATTGGTTGTCAGTGCGGATGTTTATCGTCCTGCAGCAATTCAACAATTGCAAACTCTGGCGGGTGAAGTAGGGGTAGAGTTTTTCCCTTCGTCGAGCGATCAAAAGCCCTTGAACATTGCACGAAGCGCCATTGACCATGCGAAAAAGCAATTTTTCGATGTGTTGATTGTCGATACTGCGGGCCGTTTGCATGTCGATGAAGAATTGATGACAGAGATCAAAGAATTGCATGCTGCCATCAATCCAATTGAAACCCTGTTTGTAATTGATGCGATGATTGGTCAGGATGCGGTTAATACTGCTAAGGCCTTTAACGATGCATTGCCATTAACGGGTGTGATTCTTACCAAAGCGGATGGCGATGCGCGCGGCGGTGCTGCCTTGTCTGTTCGTCACATTACCGGTAAACCTATTAAATTTTTGGGTATGGGCGAGAAGGTTGATGCTCTTGAGCCTTTCCATCCCGATCGTATTGCCTCGCGTATATTAGGTATGGGTGATGTGCTCTCTTTGATTGAGCAGGTAGAGCGCAACGTAGATAAAGAAAAAGCTGAAAAGTTAATCAAGAAAGTTACCAAGGGACAGAAGTTTGACCTTGAAGATTTGCGCGATCAATTGCAGCAAATGCAAAACATGGGCGGTTTAACCTCCATGTTGGATAAGTTGCCTGGCTTGGGTAATGTGGCGCAGATGGCGCAATCGGCTAATGTGAACAAGCAGTTCAAACAAATGGAAGCCATCATTAACTCAATGACGCCTGAAGAGCGCCGCAATCCGGATGATTTAAGTGGTTCGCGCAAACGTCGTATTACAATGGGTTCGGGTACGCAGATTCAGGATTTGAATCGCTTATTAAAACAGTACAAGCAAATGGCCAAAATGATGGGCAAAATGAAAGGCGGCGGCATGCAAAAAATGATGCGTGGATTGGGAGGGATGATGCCTGGTGGTATGCCTCCAGGGGGGGCTTTGCCACCCGGCTTTAAAAAGTGAGTTAAAAAACCCGCGAGCGCGGGTTTTTTTATGTCTCGGTATTATGGTGTTAGCTATGTGGTTATTAATGGCGCGCAGTTAGCGCGTGAAGGCCCCTAAGTGCGCAGAATTAAGGGGGGAGCGTTAGGCGTTAATTAGTTTGCCCTTGCAGGGTTAGGACTAAAGTACGGCTACCGCCATGGTTACGGTGTTCACACAAATAGACACCTTGCCATATCCCCAAATTTAATCGCCCCCGTGTAACAGGGATATTCAAGCTTGCGCCCAACAAGCTGCTTTTTAGATGAGCTGGTAAATCATCACTGCCTTCGTCATTGTGTAAATAGTAGGGTTGATCCTCTGGAGCTAGGCGATTAAAAAAGCTTTCGAAATCTTTACGGACTGTGGGATCCGCATTTTCATTAATGGTGAGCGAAGCGGATGTATGCTTGATCAAGATATTCAATAAACCTATATCCATTTTTTTTATTTCTGGAATTGCTCCAAGGATTTCATTGGTTATCAAATGAAATCCGCGACGATAAGGCGGTAACTGAATTTCTTTTTGTATCCACATGAGATGCTACCTAACTTATTTTGGCGATAGCGCCACGCCGGTAAAGCGAATACCCTGCCATCCGAATTTAATAAAATTACGAATATTTTGGTGGTCTGTGGCCGCGGGATGTTGCAAGACGTCTATTCGGTAGTAGTCACCAAAGCACTGTAAGGTTTGCTCGTTGTTAAAACCTTGAATTTGTGCAAACGAAAAGAGCTTGCAGGAGCCGGAATTTTGCCCAGCTTCATTTTTCAGCTCGCCATTCTCAAAATCAGTGGGGGTAAAGTTATAGTTCGCGTCAATAACAGCGATAGTTTCTTTAAAGTCGATATTGTTTGGTGATTTGTTTAATTTGGCAATAAATTCTTCGATGCTCATAGTGATCTCGTAAATTCTGGAAATGGCGGAAAAACTAAATTGTAAAGTGAAATGGCATTTTAGCCCGCTCTTAACAAAAAAAATAACTGCAGTGCAATATCTTATGGTTGTGTTAGCGTAATTGCGCTATGGTTATTACCACCCAGCCTTGATTGAGTGGTTGTTATGACGAAAAAACGCCCAATATATATTCCGTTTGCGGGACCGGCATTGTTGGAAGCCCCTTTGTTGAACAAAGGCAGTGCATTTACTCAGCGCGAGCGGCAACAGTTTAATCTCGAGGGTTTGTTGCCTTACAAGATTGAGACAATCGAAGAGCAGGAGGCACGTGTTTACCATCAATTGTGTTCCTTCCAAACGCCAATAGATAAACATATATACCTGCGTAACATTCAAGATACCAATGAAACTGCATATTTTAGGTTGGTGACAGATCACCTAACGGAAATTATGCCGTTGATTTATACCCCTACGGTTGGTTTGGCGTGCCAGCAATTTTCCAAGATTTATCGCCGTAAGCGCGGATTGTTCATTTCGTATCCGGACCGCGATCGCATTGAAGATATGCTGCAAAATGCGACCAAACAAAATGTAAAAGTGATCGTTGTTACGGATGGTGAACGTATTTTGGGGCTCGGAGATCAAGGTATCGGTGGAATGGGGATTCCCATCGGTAAGCTGGCTCTTTACACCGCGTGTGGTGGCATCAGCCCGGCATATACGTTGCCAGTGACTCTCGACGTAGGGACGAATAATGCGGCGTTGTTAGATGACCCGATGTATATGGGGTGGCGGCACCCACGTATTACCGGTGATGATTATTATGCATTTGTGGATGAGTTCATTCAGGCGGTAAAAGTTCGTTGGCCAAATGTATTGTTGCAATTTGAAGATTTTGCTCAGGACCATGCAACACCTTTATTAAAGCGTTACCGCGATCAACTGTGTTGTTTTAATGATGATATTCAGGGCACTGCCGCTGTAGCGGTAGGGACGCTCATGTCAGCATGTTTGGCAAAAGGGGAACGGTTAAGTGATCAGCGCATCGTCTTTGCTGGTGCGGGTTCCGCGGGCTGTGGTATTGCAGATCAGATTGTTAAACAAATGATTGCCGAAGGTACCAGTGAGCAAGAAGCACGTCGGCGGATTTTCCTATTGAGCAAAGATGGATTGTTGCAGGAGAGTTCTTCAGGTTTGTTTGAATTTCAAATTCCGTTTTGTACCCCTGATGAAATTGTAAGTAATTGGAGTCTAACCCACACAAAAGATGATGGTCCGATTAATTTATTGGATATTGTGATTAACGTTCAGCCGAGTGTGTTGATTGGTGTTTCCGGGCAGGCTGGGTTGTTTACCAAATCGGTGGTCGAGGCAATGCAAGCCGAATGCGAGTATCCATTGATTTTGCCCTTGTCGAACCCCACCTCTCAAGCTGAAGCACAGCCGGTAGATTTATTGCGTTGGACATCGGGCAAGGCGATGGTTGCTACAGGCAGCCCGTTTCCACCAGTAGATATGGGGGATCATGAAGTTGATATCGCTCAATGCAACAACAGTTATATTTTTCCTGGTGTTGGGTTAGGGGTTATTACTGCGAAGGCATCCAGAATTACTGACGCTATGATGATGGCGGCGAGTAAAGCCTTGGCTGATGCCTCTCCGGTAGCACAAACAGGGCAAGGGGCCTTGCTACCGCCCCTAGAGAAAATCCGCGATGTGAGCAAATTGATTGCAAGGGCGGTTGTACTTCAGGCAATAGCGGATGGGGTTGCGTTACCTATTCCGGTAGATTTAATCGATCAAAAAATCGAGAAAAATTTTTGGGAGCCGGAATACAGAGAGTATCGCCGTACATCTTTCTAACTAAACAAGTAAGTATTAATACCTGGGTGCAAAAAGTTTGTGCAATTTACCGTCTTGCAACCTATATGCTAGTCTTCAAAGCGAGAGTAACAGATTTGGGTTCCACGTCGGTTTTGGTGTGATGGCGTCGTTGCTATACCAAAGACTTTTGTGGAATAGAGTGACAACTGGTCGGTTTGACCATAAAATCAACACTGAATCAAAATTAGTTGAATTTGACGCCATTCTCTCTATCGTTTCTGTTGCAGGTGATGCAGAATAGGGGGTAATAGAGGGAGCGGGCCAGAGATCTAAAGCCGATTAGTGTGTAAGTGGTATTTCTTTAATAGCTTTAGGTCATAAGGCGTGGCGTTTAAATTAACGACCTATGCGGATACGTCAGGAGTGTAACCGGTGCCAGTACAAGGGCAGTTTCAAAGTGCAAGTCATGTGATATTGATGATTTTGCAACTTGGGCAATCCTTTAACCAGTGCTATTGCATTAACCCTAACCCTTTTTATAGCTTTTTAATCGACCTGAGTTGTTCGATAAAGGACTAAAACATGGATTTTCTTTCTGCACAGAAATACCTTTTAAACAAGCACCAAGCCAAAGAGATGTTTCCCTCTGGGCCAGATATGGCGGTTTACAAAGTTTGCCATAAAATGTTTGCGACTTTAACCGCAGAAGGCGGTGTGCCGCGCGTAAGTTTGAAGTGTGATCCCGATCTGGCGTTGCAGCTGCGTGAGCAGTATCCGGCTGTACGTCCTGGATTCCAGATGAATAAAAAGCACTGGAACACTATTATTCTTGATGGTTCCGTTCCGACAGAGCAGATCCAGCGAATGATCGATCATTCATATCAACTTATTGTTGATAACTTGCCAACTGCTGAGCGTGAGCAGTTACTTGCCTCTAAAAAGTAACTTCCGTCTGCGCCGGACTGATATGCCGGCGCGCTCAAGCATAGAAGCTCGAGTGAGGTGGTGGTAATGGCTGCTGACGGAGTCAACCAAGATCTACTAAAGGATATGAGAGATTCTTCCCTCGCTCAAACAACAAGCGTTGCAACACGCTTAAAACTTATTCGCGAGATGTTTGGTATATCTCAGCGAGAATTGGCTAAACGGGCCGGAGTTACCAATAGCAGTATTTCGATGATCGAGTTGGGGCAAGTGAGCCCCAGTATCCAGTCGCTCGAGAGAATTCTAGCTGTAGTTCCGATTGGCTTGTCCGATTTCTTTGGTTTTATCCCAACCTCCTCCGTTCGTGTCAATAAATCCTCATCCTTGTTATCGCCTACCGTAATGGAGTGCGCAGGAGACCAGTTGGTAAGCCATTTTGTTGTTGTCCTTCAGGGTGAAACAAATGGCCTGAAGTTGCTGACGCAGGATGCCTGTGGTTTGGTGGTTGAAGGGCGCGCTCAGTTAAAATCAATCGCTACTCAAGAGTTGCTGGATGAAGGGGATTCCTTTTATATCCCGGCTGGCCAGTTACATTGCTTTACCAATCAAGGTAAAGCGCCACTCCGGCTATTTATTTGCTCTCTTTTTGCTCATAGATAAGCCTCATTCTATTTTTTTGTGCATTATTGCCCATTGGCTTGCTCTACAGTAAGGCAAGTCAGCCTCAGCCTGCTAAACTCAAATCCAGATTTTCACTCCTTATACTAATGAGAGATTCGATTATGTTCCAAGGAAAAGCCCTCAAAGTTTCTCTGCTGCCTGACGGTATTGCAGAGCTGACTTTTGACCTGCAAGGCGAGTCAGTGAATAAATTTAATTTGCTTGCTGTATCGGAGCTGGAGCAAGTACTCGACTTGCTTGAGCGAGCAAAAGATATCAAAGGTTTATTGGTGAAGAGCGCCAAGGATGTATTTATTGTTGGGGCGGATATTATGGAGTTTGGCGCGGTGTTTTCGTCGGGCCCGGAAAATATTACCAGTCACCTAGCGACTAATAATCGAAATTTTTGTCGGCTAGAAGATCTGCCATTTCCAACAGTAGTTGCCATCAATGGTTTTGCATTGGGTGGTGGATTGGAGTTCTGTCTTGCTTGCGATTATCGAATTGCGAGCCCCGCCGCGAAGATTGGGCTGCCTGAAACCAAGCTAGGGATAATTCCTGGTTGGGGTGGAACTGTGCGTTTGCCTCGTGTTGCAGGCTTGGATACTGCGGTTGAGTGGATTGCTGCAGGTAAGGAAAACGACGCCGCTGCCGCATTAACGGCGCGGGTTGTTGATGCTGTAGTCGAACTGGAAAAGTTAAATGAGGCAGCGTTGCATTGTTTGAAACAATGCATTTCTGGCAAGTTTGATTATGTGGCTCGTCGCGCCCAGAAAAAAGGCCCGCTTAAATTGAACTTTATCGAGTCGATGATGGCCTTTGAGACCTCTAAAGCGTTTGTTGGCGCGCAAGCTGGTCGTAACTATCCTGCGCCCGTTAGTGCCATTAAAGCGATGCAAAAAGCTGCTGATAAAGGGCGCGATGACGCATTGCAAGCAGAGGCAGAAAATTTTGCCAAAATGGCTCAAACACCTGTGGCCCAAGCGCTCGTTGGAATTTTTGTTAACGAACAAATGCTTGGCAAAAAAGCAAAGGGCTGGGAGAAAAAAGCCGATAAAAAAATCGCTCGTGCGGCAGTGCTCGGTGCAGGAATTATGGGTGGTGGTATAGCCTATCAATCCGCGCTGAAAGGCGTGCCCATAAAAATGAAAGATATTGCCCAAAAAGGTATAGATCTGGGTTTGTCTGAAGCGAATAAATTATTGAGTAAACGTGTCGAACGTAAAAAATTATCGCCCGCCGAAATGGGTGATGTATTAAATCGAATCGAACCTGCGTTAAGTTATGAAGGGTTTGATCAGATTGATATTGTGGTTGAGGCTGTCGTCGAAAATCCGAAAGTAAAGAAATCGGTGCTCGCTGAAGCAGAGACCAAAGTGAGTGCTGATACTATTATAGCGTCCAACACATCGACCATCTCTATTTCATTATTGGCTGAGGCCTTGTCTCGTCCGGAAAATTTTTGCGGTATGCACTTTTTCAACCCCGTTCATATGATGCCATTGGTTGAAGTTATTCGCGGCGTAAAAACCTCTGATAATGCTGTTGCGCGCACAGTGGCCTATGCAAACGCCATGGGTAAGAAACCGATCGTTGTGAAAGATTGCCCGGGATTTCTGGTGAACCGTGTTCTTTTTCCCTATTTGGCAGGTTTTGCGATGTTGCTTCGCGATGGCGCTGATTTTCAACGAATCGACAAGTTAATGGAAACCTGGGGTTGGCCCATGGGGCCCGCTTATTTGCTGGATGTTGTAGGTATTGATACTGCGGTTCATGCTGAGAAAGTAATGGCCGATGGCTTCCCGGATCGAATGAAGCGCGATTTTACATCGTGTACAGATGTGCTCTTTGCAGCGGGTCGCTTGGGGCAGAAAAACGAAAAGGGCTTTTATAATTACGAATTGGATAAAAAAGGTAAACCTGCAAAAGTTCTTGCTCCTGAAGTAGTAGAACTACTTAAACCAACAATTACCGGAGCTGCGGAGTTAAGGGATGAGGATATTATTGCCCGTATGATGATCCCAATGGCTACTGAATTAACCCGTTGCCTTGATGAAGGTATAGTAGACACTGCGGCAGAAGCGGATATGGCGTTGGTTTATGGAACAGGCTTCCCTCCTTTCCGTGGTGGTGTATTCCGTTGGATTGACTCCATTGGCGCTAAGGAATTTTGTGATTTGGCAAATAAGTTCAGTGGCCTCGGGGCATTGTATTCTGCGCCCGATAGCTTGAAAGCCAAAGCGGCAAACAATCAGAAATTTTACGGTTAAGGAGTCAGAGTAATGAGCTTACAACCACGCGACGTTGTTATTGTCGATTACGCTCGTAGCGCGATGGGGCGCTCCAAAAATGGCTGCTTCCGTCACATGCGCGCGGATGATATTTCCGCTGCAATCATTAAAGGTTTGTTGGCACGTAATCCACAATTGGATCCAAATACTATCGATGATTTGCTTTGGGGTTGCGTCATGCAGCGTGAAGAGCAAGCATTTAATATCGCACGTAACATTCTTCTGTTAGCGGGATTGCCACATACTATTCCAGCACAAACTATTAACCGTTTGTGTGGATCATCAATGTCTGCATTGCATACGGCTACGGTAAATATTCGCGCGGGGCAGGGTGATGTTTATTTGATTGGTGGGGTAGAGCATATGGGCCACCTCCCAATGTATGAATCAGTGAGTATCAATCCGTTATTGGGCCTGTCAGTTGCTAAAGCGGCAGGCAATATGGGAATGACCGCGGAATATCTCGCACTTTTGCACGGCATTAATCGTCAACAGATGGATGAATTTGGTGCGCGTTCGCATCAGCTTGCTGCAAAAGCCCGAGAGACGGGAAAATTTAAACGCGAAATTATTCCAGTCGATGGACATAACGGCGACGGTTTTTTGATATCAGTTGATCAGGATGAAACTATTCGGCCGGAAACTACGGTTGAAGCGCTGGCAAAATTGCCGCCGGTGTTTGATCCGAAAAATGGACAGGTGACTGCGGGCACTTCTTCGCAGCTAAGTGATGGTGCTTCTGTAATGTTGGTTATGTCTGCGGAGCGAGCGAAATCACTCGGGCTTAAACCTATTGCTAAAGTGGTTTCATTGGGGTTGGCGGGCGTTGATCCGTCAATTATGGGGTACGGGCCGGTACCATCGACCGAAAAAGCACTCAAGGCGGCTAACCTGACGATAGATGATATTGATGCATTTGAGCTCAATGAGGCCTTTGCTGCCCAAGCTTTGCCGGTATTGAAAGACTTAAAATTGTTGGATGTGATGAATGATAAAGTGAATTTGCATGGTGGAGCAATTGCGCTTGGCCACCCTTTCGGCTGTTCTGGAACAAGAATTACCGGTTCGTTGTTAACAGTTATGCAGGATCGCGATTTGAATTTTGGTGTTTCTACCATGTGCATTGGTTTGGGGCAGGGTATTACCACAGTGCTTGAGCGAGTTAACTAAGCCTACTGCGCTAGAGTTACGCGAAGCAGCCGATCTTATGATCGGCTGTTTTCTTTGTGAGAGAGATTTCCGGTGATTGCATGCTTATTGATAATAGGTGTACGTAGGTTTTGGCTGGATTGGATGCTAGAATGCCGGCCCAATTAAATAGGGGTTGATATGTCATCGTTTTACGAAATCATAGAGTTAATAAACGGAGATGTGGCGCTGGCGCGAGCTGACGACGAAAACTCTGAGCCATTGGTAACTATTCGTTTTTCTTCCGAGTCATTAGCCTTCCTTGGGGAAGAGAAATTTAATGTCGCCAAAGCTATGATTGAGGCTGGAATGGATGCTGCGGGGGATATCGCTGACCAACAAGCTGAGGCCATGCTGGAAGATTTGACTGAGACTCAAAGTGAGGCTGAAAAATTAATGCTGCATTAAATTTGGTTCACATCCTAGGTTGTGAGCTTACCTTTTCTTCCTGACGTTGTTTAACGTACCCGCAGTAATAACCCTTGGCATTGTCCTTGTGCAGCTGCCTGTTCAAGCTGGTTCAATTCTTTGTCTGTTAATTTGCCCGGGCTTGAAATAACCGTATGGCTATTACCAGCAGCCAGTGCCTCCCAAGTAACCCATAGCAGACTTAATTGATCGTGACAGTGAATAACGCGAATATAGCGTGTATTCACGCCATAAGATTCCAAAAGCTCGCGGCTGATATTATGCGGTGCAATCCAGGTGATCCAACGATCTTGTGAACTGTTGCTAAGGAAAGCAATCATCGGCATTAACAGCGACAGTTGCTCGGGGGCGTCGCTAGTCAAAATTAATTCCGTAACACCACCAAGCGGTTGTTTGCGGTTGCTGCTGGTAGAGTTGCTGCGAGCGAGATTAGTCACGACGAATTACTCCTACACTTAGGCCTTCAATAGAAAACTCCTGATCACGCATATCAACATGAATTACTTCAAAGTCCGGATTTTCAGGCCAAAGCTCTACTTGAGCTTTGTTTCCGTTACGTTTGAAGCGCTTGACGGTAACTTCTTCACCGATACGGGCCACTACAATTTGGCCGTTTCTCACTTGATCTGTTCTATGTACGGCAAGTAAATCCCCATCGAGTATGCCAGCATCTTTCATACTCATGCCATGCACCCGTAACAAGTAATCAGCGCTGGGAGAAAAGAAGTCATAAGGAATATTGCAGTAGTCTTCTATGTGCTCTTGGGCGAGTATTGGGTTGCCCGCAGCAACTCGGCCGACGATGGGTATACCATTATGAGTCTCTGGTAGGCGTATACCGCGCGAAGCACCAGGGATAATTTCGATGGCCCCTTTTCGGGCCAGTGCTTTTATGTGTTCTTCAGCAGCATTCGCAGACTTAAACCCCAAAATACGAGCAATTTCAGCGCGCGTAGGTGGGTAGCCGGTTTCGTCGGCATATTTGCGGATAAGGTTTAATACTTCTTCCTGACGCGGTGTTAAGTCTGACATGAAACACTCCTGAATCTGTTTATTTGTACAGTTATTGTGATTATATACAGTAATTCAGGTTGTGCAATAGCTTTTCAAAGTGATGCTTATTTGACCCGCTTTCCATAGCGAATGTTTTGAAGTTGGCCTCGACTAAAATAGAGATGGGTCATGAATTTTCCGCTCCCAGGGTTGTAGGTCCATATATCTACATTCTCACAGCTGCTAATTGCAATATTGTTTTGAACGTTATTGTTGCCGTTTTGCACCCCTTGGGCCTGATTGACAGCAATTGGTTCGCAGTAGGAGTCGGTCATTGCCGGGTCTCCGCATTTTTCCAAAATGTCTGCTTTAGTTTCACCGATGTGAGCAAGTTGGCCACCACAGCGCAACGACTCAGCGTGACATGTAGTGGAGAGAAATGCGGCAACTAAAAAAACAAATAGCGAGGTTGATCTAGTCATAATGAAATCCTTGTTTGTTTCTCTATAACTTTAGTCGCGTATGCTGAATTGAGAGTGAACTAACCGCCTAGCTTACATAAAAGTTTGTCCATTAGTGTTGTGGGGAGGAGGCGCTTTAAATAGCCAACCAGGTAAGTGGGAAAGGTAACGTAATAACGTGCTTTGGGATGCGTGCTTTCCAGCGCATGAATAAGTCGTTTGTAGACTGCATCAGGTGCAAGTGTAAATGGGGTGTTGGAGGTCTCACTACCTAATCTGGTAATTGCCGTTTGATAGCTTTCTCGGTGTCGACTTGAATTGATATCAATATTTTTAACTAACATAGCGAGCGCGTTTTTTCGAAAGCTGCTATGGATTGGGCCTGGTTCAATCAGGCTTACGTAAACGCCGGTTTTGTTTAATTCAAGTCGCAAAGTATCACTCAAACCCTCAATCGCATATTTACTGGCATTGTAGGCGCCACGCAGGGGCATCGCCGCAAGGCCCAATACAGATGAGTTTTGTACGATTCGTCCAAAGCCTTGTTTGATCATAATAGGCAGCGCCAAATTGGTTAGTTCTAACCAGCCAAATACGTTGGTTTCAAATTGTTGGTGCAAGGCTGCGCGTGATAAGTCTTCAACGGCGCCGGGTTGGCCATAGGCTCCGTTATTAAAAAGTGCATAGAGTTTCCCGTTTGTTATCTGCATCGCCGCATGAAATCCCGACTCGATTGACGCCGAGTCAGCCAGATCAATCTGCACTGAATTTAGCCCCTCTGCTTGCAGGCGCAAAACGTCCTTAGCTTGGCGGCAAGATGCAATAACCAGATAGCCGTCTTGGTGAAGTTGATGAGCAACATAATAACCTATGCCGGAGGATGCCCCGGTAACAAGAATAGATTTCTGCATTTTCCAAACTAATCCGCATTAAAGGTTTTGGGGTTTGTGCCGCTAGTTTAAGGGTGCGCCGATTTTTATTGCACGCTGATCACGACAACGCCTTCCGTAAAACATAAATGGTGATTTATGAATTCCTATTCTGCCGTGCAAAACTATGCCAGTGTCAAAGTACATTCCGGTGTTGAGTCTGCGTCACCGCATCGCCTCATTCAAATGCTTTTTGAGGGGGCGCTTGAGCGAATTGCTCAGGCCAAAGGCGCGATGGCTCAAAATCAACTGGCCCGTAAAGGCGAGATGATTGGTAAGGCAGTAGCAATAGTCGGGGGATTACAGGGGAGCCTGAACGATAAAGAGGGCGGCGATTTGGCAAATAACCTCGATAACCTGTATGACTATATTATTCGCCGTTTGACGCAGGCTAATTATGAAAACAACCCAGATTATCTTGATGAATGCGGTCGTTTACTGGGGGAAATAAAATCCGCCTGGGACGCCATCGCCAATCAGGTGTAGTGAGGTCGGATATGAGCATTCATCTGGTCCCTCACCCGGATTACTGTGGCGAGTCAGGCATTTTAGCGATGCGGTCATTGCAGCAAGATTTGAATAAAGCGTTGCAGCAAGAGGATTGGGAAAAGGTTCGTCAATTGGATCGAATTTGTGTTCTGTTAATTGATCGTGTTATCAGCGCAAACCGAGAGGACAAAAGCACCCTGGTGCGCGCGTTAAGTGAATTAAAGGGGGTTTATGCTGGGTTAATTGCTCAATGTCACCAGGAGGTGACCCTGCTGCACGCGACCTGACGACCGTTAATTGTTAAAGAAGTGTTAAAGCTAGTTCGTTAATTCGGTTTTTAAAACCTGTTTCTTATAGCAAAACTCGCAAAAGTCCGTTGCCCCTGCTAGCCTTAAAGAACATTACTGCTAGCAGGGGTCAGTCCGTGTCTAATTACAATCCGCAAGAAGCGCTGAAGCAATATCGCCAACTGGGTATTGAATCAGAGGTTAGCAACGCATCTCCCCACCGCCTTATTCAATTATTGTTTGAAGGTGCATTGAGCCGTTTGGCGGCAGCACAGGGGGCGATTGAGCGCAATGATCTTGCTGTAAAAGGGGAGTTGATTGGCAAGGCGATTAGCATCGTCGGCGGTTTGCGCGCATCGCTGGATATGAACGCCGGAGAAATTTCCGAGCGTTTGGATCAGCTATACGAATATATAAACTTCAAATTGCTAGAAGCCTCCGCGCAAAATGATGTAGAAAAAGTGAATGAGGTGATTCAACTGTTAAAAACCGTTAAATCAGGTTGGGACGAAATAGCGCCTCAGGTTTCGGGTTCATCCGCATAAATTAAGGTTTCAGTTGTTAGAAATCGAATGAGCTATAAAAATAATTCGTATAATTTCCAATCGATTCTTAAAGTGTAGTTGTCTGGAAAAATCTAAGTTTTTGAAGGCATATTTTTGGCGAATAAATGGACTTACTGTTTGATTATTGTCAAAACGCCAAAAACTTTCCGCCATAAATTTGACTTGATTCTCGGCCTCGTCTATTACTTACTCCGATAACTCATCTCGCCGCACTGATTATGGTTTTCTGGCCTTTTTTCAGTGGTTTAGGCACGAAATGAAAAGGTCTTGGGGTATGTGGCGCAACAATAAAGTTCTCGTTATTGACGATAATCCGTCACGTAGGCACGATCTAAAAATCCTGTTGGATTTTCTTAGCGAAACCACGCTGGTCGCTCCCAGTAATGCCTGGCAAGCCGCCGTTGCTGAAGAAAATGGCGGTGAAGATTATGTGGCTGTTTTTATTGGTGACTATCGCGATAGCAATCAAACTCTGGCGCAGCTTTTGAAAGAAATTCGATCCTGGAATGATGAGCTTGCTGTAGTCTTGGTGGGCGAAGAAAACCAGAATACCGCCGATGGTTTGGAAGATATTTATCGTTTTATGGCGATAGCCACCATGTCGGTGCCCCCCACCTACAACAAACTGGTTGATACGTTACACAGAGCCCAGCTGTACTGTGAAGCGCAATCCAGCAGCAAACGTCAGCCCCAGCGTCGGCCCGTGCATTTATTTCGCAGCTTGGTGGGTACCAGCCGTGAAATTCAGAATGTGCGCGAGATGATGGCGCAAGTCGCTGATAAAGATGTTTCGGTATTGATTACCGGAGAATCCGGAACTGGTAAAGAAGTTGTAGCGCGCAATTTGCATTACAATTCTCCGCGGCGCGATAAGCCTTTCGTCCCCGTTAACTGTGGTGCTATCCCGGCAGAGTTGTTGGAAAGCGAATTATTTGGCCACGAAAAAGGGGCGTTTACCGGTGCGATTAATTCGCGCGCAGGCCGTTTTGAGTTGGCTGAAGGCGGTACATTATTCCTGGATGAAATCGGCGATATGCCATTAAACATGCAGGTAAAGATTTTGCGCGTACTGCAAGAGCGCTGTTTTGAGCGTGTTGGCAGCAACAGAACCCAGCCGGTTGATGTGCGTATTATTGCAGCGACTCATCGTAATCTGGAGCAAATGATTTCGGATAATACCTTCCGAGAAGATTTATTTTATCGCTTGAATGTTTTTCCAATTGAATTGCCTTCACTAAAAGAACGTGCGGAAGATATTCCGTTGCTTATGAATGAGTTGGTGTCGCGCATGGAAAGTGAGCAGCGTGGTTCTATTCGTTTTAATTCGGCAGCAATTATGTCGCTCTGCCAACACGAATGGAGCGGCAACGTACGCGAGCTGGCAAATCTTGTTGAGCGGATGGCGATTATGCATCCATTTGGTGTTATCGGCGTACAGGATTTGCCTGCGAAATACCGCCATGTGGACGTTACCGATGAAGACTTTGTCCATACGTCTGTAAAAGTTAACGGAACCGTGCCAGCGGGTGCTAGCACCAGCTATGTCAGTATGAATGACACTCCATTATTGCCTGAGCAAGGCATAGATTTACGTGAATACATTACCAACCTGGAGATGAGTTTAATCCAGCAAGCGTTAAATGATTGCGGTGGTGTGGTAGCACGAGCGGCGGATAAGTTGTGCGTGCGAAGAACAACATTGGTTGAAAAAATGCGTAAATACGATATGCAGCGATAAAACGTACGAAAATACGTGCGGTAATCCAAGAGTTGACTAGGTGTTGAACTGAAAAAATCCCCTGCAGTAAATCTGCAAGGGATTTTTTTATTTTGGTGGTTAGCTATTACCCTGCGCGCGCTGTTGCGCTGGTTTGGGCGGGCCTTTGCGATGTGTAGATGCGCTGGCTGGTTTGCTGGTGCGTTGTTGTTGGTTGTTGCCGGATGGCTTTTTTCCATTGCCATTCTTGGGCTTTTGTCCCAGCGCAAGTTTGGCAGCACCTGGTTTTCCTGCGCGGCTTTTTCCGGGTTTTGCTGTGCCCGCACCAATTGTCATACGGCGACCCAGTACAATAGGCTCTGCTTTCGCGTCAGGGTCTGGCTCAAAGCCAGGAACTACTTGCTTTTCGATATCGCGTTTAATTAATTTCTCAATATCGCGTAAAAATTTATCTTCATCGATACACACTAATGAAATGGCAATTCCTTCCGCATCAGCACGTCCGGTGCGACCAATCCGGTGGACGTAATCTTCCGGTACGTTGGGTAATTCATAGTTCACAACATGTGGCAACTGATCGATGTCGATACCGCGCGCGGCGATATCGGTAGCAACCAGCGCACGAATTTCACCTCGTTTAAAATCTTCGAGTGCTTTAGTGCGGGCGCCCTGACTTTTGTTGCCGTGAATTGCCGCTGCGCGGATACCGTCGTCCAGCAATTGTTCAGTTAATTTATTCGCGCCGTGTTTGGTACGAGTAAAAATTAATACTTGTTGCCAATCACCTTGCTTGATGAGATGTGAAAGCAACTCGCGTTTTCGATTGCGATCCACCGGGTGTACCCGTTGGGTGACCCGCTCAGACGCAGTGTTGCGACGCGCAACTTCGATCAGGCTGGGTTGGTTTAGTAATTTATCAGCCAGTGCTTTAATTTCATCGGAAAAGGTGGCCGAGAAAAGCAGGTTTTGCCGCTGCTTTGGTAAAAGTGCCAACACTTTTTTGATGTCGTGGATAAAGCCCATGTCCAGCATGCGGTCTGCCTCGTCCACGACTAATACTTCTACTTCACGTAGTGAGACTGCATTTTGATTGACGAGATCCAGCAAGCGACCAGGAGTGGCTACGAGAATGTCGGTGCCGCCGCGCAAGTTCATCATTTGTGGATTGATACTGACGCCACCAAAAACCACCGTCGAGCGCAATGAAAGGTATTTGCCATAAGTACGCACACTATCGTGTACCTGAGCCGCCAGTTCGCGCGTAGGGGTAAGGATCAAGGCGCGAACCGGGCGCCGGCCTTTAACCAGTTTGTCTGCGGTTACCCGGCTTAGTTTTTCGAGTAAGGGCAAAGTAAAGCCGGCAGTTTTACCGGTACCTGTTTGTGCGCCAGCCAGAATATCGCCACCTTTTAGAACGGCGGGAATAGCTTGCGCTTGGATAGGGGTTGGATTGCTATACCCGGCTTCGGCAATAGCACGCAAAATATCGGCCCGAAGACCGAGACTTTCAAAAGACATAAGTTTTTCCTGTGGCTCGGCCTCCCGCGTGGCGGGCAAGGTCTGGCGAGCGGAGATATGGCAAACCCTGGGTTTGCAAATGGAGGGTGACACTGACCTTAAGGGTGTCGGCGCGCATGGTACGCAGTTGCTGTGCAATAAGCCAGCAACTTTTCGGTTTATTAGGCGGTAAGGTGAATTGTGAGGGTCAACTGGTCGTTTCTATCTCGGCGAGTTTGCGTTGTTTCGCGAGGTTAAGGATAACCAGGCAAAGACTCGCAAGGATCAAGAAACCGCAAGTCATAGGAACCAGCGTGTTGTCATACATTTGGCCAATCGCGGTTCCTATTATCATGGAGATAATAGATGAGCTGGCTCCAATTACGGCGGAAGCTATGCCTGCAACGTGGCCCATAGGTTCCATCGCCATGGCATTCACATTACCGAAAACCAGACCAAAGCAGAAAAATAATACCGCGGCGTAAGCTAAAAACAGCCATAAATTGGGTGTAGTGATTAACTGCAGAGCCAGAAAAATAGCGGAGCTAAAAATAATTCCCAATGTTGCTTGTCTGCATAAATATTCCATTCCCCATTTTTGTACGAAGCGTGCATTCACCATGGATGCAACTCCAAACAGCAGCGCCAATACACCAAAATACACAGTGAATAGTTTTCCGGTGTTAAATAACTCCTGGAAAATTTGTTGCGATGAGTTCAGATAGCCCATAAAACTACCGAAAAATAATCCCATGCACAGGGTGTAACACATAGTAGAGTAATTGCTGATAACTTCTTTGAATCCATCGATAAACCCGGTGCGAGTAAACGGAATACGAAATTCTTTGGGTAGTGTTTCTTCCAATCGCCAGAATATCCATACTCCAATAATTAACGCGTAAACGATGTAGAGTACAAAAATATAGCGCCAGGAACTGATGAGTAACACCGCCTGACCAAGGCTTGGTGCTAAGGCGGGTACCATTATGAAAATCATCATGACCAACGACATAATGCGGGCCATTTCATTGCCAGCATATTTATCGCGCACAATTGAAATGGCAGAAACATAGGGTCCGGCAACCCCCAAGCCTTGTACAAAACGGCCAATTAGCAGTCCTTCAATGGAGGTGGCGAAAAAACAAATTGCACTGCCACAGAAAAATAATGCGATACCACCGTAAAGAACTTTTTTGCGACCGGTTGCATCCGATAAAGGCCCGCACACTAATTGCCCTAGTGCCATACCTAAAAATAATGCACTGATCACGTATTGGATTTGGTTGGGGTGACTTAGGTTGATTTCCTGGCCGATAAAACCCAATGCAGGCAACAAGGCATCAATCGAGATGGCGACAATCGACATCATCAGTGCAACCAGTAGGGTGAACTCGCCGGAAGAGATGCGCGAGGCAACTGGGTGGGTTGAATAATCAGTCATGCGTGATGTTCCGTTTGGTGAGTGCCGATAGATGAATGCCGGGTGCAAAGCTTATCGCCTTTCGCCGGCAGGGGCTGTCAGAAAATGTAAATAGCCAATAGGTAAAACGTTTGCGATTGCAGGGGCGAAGCATTACCTGGGAGTTAGTCGTAATCCTTCGCGGAAAATCGACAGGATTGGAGAAATTATGTAGCCAATATTTCGGTAAATGTTGGTTAGCGCGGTAGGCGATACATAATCCCGCCATCATAGGGCAGTTTAGGCAAGTGTTTTTCCATACGCAGAAGAGCGTCGTCATAAATTTTTCGCACGTTAGGCTTTGTACCAACTTCCATACGCCGCGAGAGCATGGTTACTGGAAACAAGCAGTCGTTAGTTTTTCGGGCACACAGGGCGCGGCTGCGGCCCAACTCGTCTTCATAAATTTTCCATTCAAGTGTATTGGGAAAATCTGCCAGCATAACATTGCCTAATACCACACCCATGGCTTGCTGAAGCTCGAAGTTATCCGTTGCTACCAGTTCTTTGTCGACAATACGCTGTAGCGTACTTAAATCACTCAAGTCGCGACGCAACGGTGTGCCGAGCTTGGTTTGGGTAAGCTCATTGATCTTGGTGGTTTCCTGGTCCATGCGGTTTTTGTCCATCCAGCCCAACTCCTTTATCTGGATTTCTTTTTTCGTTTCTATAGTGGGAGCTTGTTTGTTCACGACATTCATCGGCGTTTGCGCGAGAACGCCATTGGCATTAACAAACATGGTGAGAGCGAAAATCGCCCACTGGCTACATAATTTTTTCATCGGAAATATCTCTGCAACGGCTTAATGTTTATCCGCGAGCGCATCGCTTGCGATTAATGGTGTTTGTGTTGGCGCTTTGGGCATGTAGGGGCCAAGTTGGTCCAGTGGTATGGAAAAACCATCAGCACCAACGATGTTTATGTGTTCCGCGCGTAACTGACGCGGCTCAGCTAAGCCGCAAGAGTGGGCAATCATGGCTACGCTTTTGGTGATATTGCGTTGGTAGGCGGCGACACGTTCAGCCTTATCGGTTGGGTCAAGCCCTTTTTGCAATTTTGCATTGTGGGTGGTGATACCGGTAGGGCAGGTGTTCTTGTGGCATTGCAACGCTTGGATGCATCCCAGCGCAAACATAAATCCGCGTGCACTATTCACAAAATCAGCGCCTGATGCAAGTGCCCAGGCAACCATATGCGGTGTAATTAATTTGCCGGCAACGATAACTTTAATGCGCTCTTTGAGACCGGCTTCCTGCAATAAAGCGGCAAGCCAGGGCAGGCTTTCCTTGATGGGTAGGCCAACGTGATCCATCAGGGGTTGTGGCGCGGCGCCGCTGCCGCCATCACTGCTGTCCAATGTAATAAAATCCGGCGCAGCTTCAAGGCCACGCACGCGAATTTCCCTAATCAATTCGACAAGCCACTGCTTTTCTCCGAGAACCGCTTTGAAACCGACCGGTTTCCCGGTGGTGGTACGAATGTGGTTAATCATATCGAGCAAATCGGCTACGGAACTGATGTCCGTGTGTCCGTTCGGGCTAATGGACGCTTGCCCCTCGGGAATCCCGCGAATCATGGCAACTTCTGCCGAAACTTTTTCAGCGGGAAGTATGCCGCCTTTGCCTGGTTTGGCGCCCTGGCTCAGTTTAATTTCAAACATTTTAATTTGCGTTTTGCCGGCTAACTCGCGCAGGCGTTCATCGCTTAAGTTGCCGTGCAAATCGCGCACGCCATATTTTGCGGTTCCAATTTGAAATACCAGATCGCAACCGCCTTCAAGGTGATAAGGTGATAATCCACCTTCGCCAGTGTTGAGCCAGCAGCCCGCTTTAGCCGCTCCACGTGATAACGCGAGAATTGCCGGTTTGGATATGGCACCGTAGCTCATGCCGGAGACATTAAAAATCGAATGGGTGGTGTAGGGCGAAGCGCAAAATGGACCCAGTGTCACGGGTGATGGCATGAGTGCATCTTTTTCCTGGATGGGAAAGGCTGAGTTTAAAAACAGCAAGGTGCCGGGTTTGGAAATGTCCAGTGTTGAACCAAAGCCGACGTTGTTATCAATATCTTTTGCGGCACGATACACCCAAGAGCGGTCCGCTCTGTTAAATGGCATCTCCTCGCGATCTTGCGCAAAAAAATACTGCCGGAAAAACTCCCCCAAATGTTCAAAGAAATAGCGGAAACGCCCTAATACCGGGTAGTTTTTACGGATAGTGTGAGTACTTTGAGTAACGTCGACGATGTACATAAGGATTACGGCGAGCAGCAGTAAACCAATTACGGCAATAAAAATAACTTCCAGCCAGGTGAGCAGGGTGAGTGCCCAGTGGGAATCAGTCATGTGGAGTAATCCTATTCAATGTCACTGTAATGTTTAACGCAATTTTTACCGAGAGACTTTGCGGTGTACATGGCGGAGTCAGCGTGTTTAATCAGGCTTAGCTTGTCATCACCGTCTTGCGGGTATAGGGCGATGCCAATGCTGCAGGAAACATGGATTTGATTGTCGTTGATAAAAAATGCCTGATTCAATGAGTTGCGAATTTTATCAGCGACTTGCCGGCTGATGTGGCGTGTACTCATGCCACGCATTTGTAAATCGCGTGCAGAAATAATAATCATGAACTCGTCCCCACCATAACGGGCAACTGTGTCAGTTTCACGCACGCAACCGAGCATACGCGTGGCGCATTCTTGCAATAACAGATCACCAGTATCGTGACCAAACTTGTCGTTCACGGGCTTAAAGCCGTCCAAATCCATGAGCATAATAGCAACTTCCATTTTATCGCGCCGCGCACTGATCAGTGCTTGTTCAATTCGATCCTCCAACAAAATGCGATTGGGCAGGTTGGTGAGCGGGTCGTGGTGGGCAACTTTGTGAAGGTACTGACGCTGGCTATTTAATTCCATTAATTGCGCGTTAAGTTTTTTCGCCATCAGCGAAAAATTGCGGGCAAGTAACCCTAGCTCATCATTGCGTTGCAGGTGTATTTCAGGTACGGGGTCGCCTTGTTTAAAACGGGCAAATATTGTTGCCATCTGGCGTAGTGGAGTGGATATTTTCCAGGCTAGGAAGAGCGATAAAAGTACAAATAGCAAGCCAAATACCAGTGCGCTTTTAAGTGCGGTAATTCCTAGTTGGCGGCTCTCTTGCAGTACGGTATCCAGGTTGCTGACCAGCCCCAGCACAATATAATTTTCATCCGCTGCCCACTCAAAGGGTAATTTACTTAACGAGATTACCGCTTGTTTTTCCGGAGCGCGAAGGTCCTGCATTTCCGCTACTAACTGGGTGAGCTCACCGGCAAAAATGCGTTGAGCAACAGGTAAGTCCTGTTGGATTGTAAAGCGTGTCCCTTTGTCAAAGCCAAAAGTTTTCTCCGCGTTCGGGTGGAGCAGGTAATCGCCCTGTGAGTTGGTAGCGATTACATCAATGTTATCGGGCACATCGGTTTCAATCAGGCTGAACATGGTTTCCATATCAACGTTAATAACCATGGCTCCAACGATAGTGTTGGTATTCGTATATATCGGGGTGGCTAAAATAATGCTGGGTTTACCGTATCCATCCAACAACCCACGCTCTTTATTGAGTTTAGGGGCGGAAATAAAAATCTCGCCGGGCTTTAGTTTTAAGGTGTTGTAAATGTAAGAGAAGTGAGCCTTTTCTTGCAGTGCCAAGCCATCAACGACACTGATCGAGTTTTCCGTTTTATCGATACGCACCAGCTCCAATCCGTGGTTGGCTGCCCCGATAAAGCGTACCTGATTATATTCTTTGTGCGAGTTAAGTAATTCAGACAATGCCGACGAGAGCCGAGCGCGTTGAGTCAGTGCATCAGCGGGATTGGGGTGATTCGCAATTTCACTGACCGCGGGAAGATGTGCGATGAATAATAAATCCTTACCAATATCTTCAATAAAAAAAGCGTAGCGATTCGCCAGCACGCGTGTGGCAGTGGCTAATTTATCCTGAGAGGATTGCAGCAACAGTGCGCGGCCCTGGCTATAGGTGACGTATACGTTTATGCCGGCGCTTAACAGACTGAGCAATGCGATCCAGATCGTTAATTTGATTACTAGCCGTGAATTCATGGCGCAAACCTTTCCATTACATCGCCAGAAATAATTTGCTCCCATAACCGATTGCGAGCCTCGCCATTTTCAACCGGTTCCAGCCAGATAAGCTCGGTATTGTGGTGCAACAACGAGGCCCCTCGGGTGTTAGCCAAACCGTGGATATTCGTTAGCCGCTGGCTGGCCTTTTCTCCCAAGAAAAAATTAATCCACTGCTCCGCCAAGGGGCCAGCATTCTTGCTGATCGCCCAGCAATCCAGCCATGCGAGTGTGCCATTTTTGGGTAAGGTGTAACCAACGTCTGCTCCTATATCCGCTAATGCCTTTACTTGCTGGCTACCATAGTTGGCGTAAATCAAGGCTATTTCCTGGGTTTTAAATAATTTCACCGCCTCTTGTGGCGATGAGTAAACAGTCAACAGATTGCGCCGCAATTCTACGAGTCGCTGCGCAGAAACCATTAATTCTTCATCCGTTTGCTGGAACGGTTTGCTCATACCCAGGCTGAGTGCCGCCAGGGTGAAGTTGTGATTGCTGGTATTAAAAGCAAGCACTTTCCCTGCGTAGGCTTTATCCCAGAGTGCATTGATGGTTTCCGGTGGTTGGTGGACTAACTGGCGGTTATAAATCAACCCCATTTCGGAGTAGGTATAAGGAATCGCATAGGTATTGCCCTGAGTGACCAAGCCTGGAATCTGCGGGCGGTTTTGAAAGCGCGCATCTTGTTGGTGGATATTTGGGATAGACTCAATATCAATTGGGCGTAGGTACCCTTTTTCTTTATAGCGCTGGAGTTCAGCGGTGTTTACCGCAATCAGGTCGTAGTCGTTCTGAGGGGATTGGCTAAGGTGATTCCAGAGCTCATCGTCGGAATAAACCAGCGTAACCTCTACCTTACTCTTGGTTTGTTGCTCGAATTCTGCAACCAGATCAGTATCGGCATAACCTTCCCAGGTGAGAATCTTGAGTTGTTGTTTTGCCTGGCCGGGAAGGGCAAGAACCAACAATCCCAAAAAAATGTAATGCATGGTTAACTTCATTGCGGATTCCAACGTGCGCGATGGCTTAATTCTAGTTAAGTTATGCGCAGGCTTGTGTTAATTCTCATTAATCTGCGAGTGTTTCGGTAAACCTGGTTATCTCGCTGCGTGACATTAGCCTCGCGCGCCAATTTTCTGCGCTGGATTACCGGCAACTTTGGTGAATGCTGGAACCGATTTGGTCACCACACTGCCCATGCCCACCACGGCCCCATCGCTAATATGAACACCATCGACTATCCCCGCATGGGCGCCAACCCAAACATCTTCACCAATATGGATACCTTTGGACGTTACCGGTTGGTCTTTAATGGTGCGACCATTATCCATGCCGTGATTGAAGGCGTAGGCATAGGCGTAAGCCGCCAGACGCGAATTATCGCCAATCACTATGCCTTGACTGCCACCGTCCAGGGTCACGTGATGGTTAATGGAAACATTGCTACCCAACGCGATAGGACCATGGAGAACCGCATCTGCCGCAATCCAGGAATTATCGCCGATCACAATAGGACGACCTGGTTCGGCAAATAGCTTCGCTTCAGGCGCAATAAAGCAATTCCGGCCGATGGTTACGGTTTCCATCTCACACAAGTAAGCTTGCCAGTCGTCCTGCCAGGCTTGTGCCCAACTACGGTGAGCGGGTTTTAGGCGAGCATATAACCAAGGCATATAGCTCAGGCGCAATTTGTGTTGAGTGCGGTAAAAGTCGGTATTTTTTTCAGGTTCTTTTGTCATAGTCGCGTACTGAATGTGTGCACGCAAATTATAACGATGATTGAAAAACACTGGGGGAAGAAATTTCAGCGGGGTAGGAATAAAAAAGGTGACCGCCGGTTGCAGGTGATTGGTTTGTTCGCTTGGCCGCTAGCGCTTCCTGCATAACAGTCAGCTGGGCACAAATCGAAACATGGAGCGCCGAAATAAGTGCTCTTAGGGTGAACCCGTCATGACGGCAACCGAGGCGGACACCTGATTTGATTATAGCTATGGCGATTTTTGCCGCTAGGGGGTGGATTAGTCTTTTGCGTCACATCTATCGGCTTTTTATGGCCGAAAAAATCTATGACTGATATTCTTGTACGAGTTATTTTATGGCCCGCCGTTATGTACGACATTATTGAAAACCATCCGAATTTTGTCGTGATCTACAAAAAACCTGATACCAGTTTTCACAGTGAATCCGGCCAACCTGGTGTGTTCGAAACATTCAAGCAGCGCGAAGGTTTTGTTGAGTTGTATCCCGTTCATCGGCTGGACAAAGTCACCTCTGGGTTGTTAGTGATGGCGAAAGATGCGGCGACCAATCTCGCGTTAACCCAGGCTTTTGCTCGACGTGAAGTTGAAAAATATTACTTGGCGATCAGCGGCAAAAAACCCACCAAAAAGCAGGGGCTTATTAAAGGGGATATGGCTCAAGCCAGACGCGGGGCCTGGAAGCTTTTAACTGATACTAAAAATCCTGCAGTAACGCAGTTTTTCAGTAAAGGCGTAGGGGAGGGCAAACGTTTGTTCGTCCTTAAGCCGCATACGGGAAAAACCCATCAATTGCGAGTTGCGTTAAAAAGCCTGGGCGCACCCATATTCGGCGATGAACTTTATGGTGGTGAGTCTCCGGCTGATCGTACTTACCTGCATGCGTTTTGTCTTGCCTTTTCCCTCGATAATCAAGATTACCGTTTTACTGTGTTGCCGCGCGAAGGCGAATATTTTGTGGGTGATATTTTTACGGAAGCGCTTAGTGAATGGCGTGAACCCTGGGCTTTACACTGGCCGCAACTCAAGGGGCATTCGTTATGCGCGCGATGATTGGTTTGGGTATTGCCGCAACACTCATCGTCGCATCTACATTTGCGTATTTCCTTAATTCGGATACAGCGCAACACCAAGGACCCAGCGCAATCGGCAACGAAAATTATCGGTTTGTGAAAGTCAGTTGTTGGTTTGACGCCGATTGGCAAGCTTCTATTAGTTGCGGTGAATTACATACACCAAAAGCCCAAGGGCAATTCGTATTGCCGGTTGTTATTTTGCATGCTGAAGATTCAACAGCAAAACCTGATCCGATTGTTTATTTGCAAGGCGGACCGGGCGCTAGCGCTGGCTTACATAGCGAAGGAATAAAGCGTTGGTTAAGTTGGATGCGTCTGGCGAATACAAAGCGCGATTTGATTTTAGTGGATACGCGCGGTACGGGGCGTAGCAAGCCGGCGCTCGTTTGTGCGGATTACAATCGCGAAAATCAAAAATTGATGCGTGAAAATAAACCGCTCAGTGATGAGTTGGCGCAATCTTATGCGATTACTGCTCAGTGTTTTAATACTGCGGTAAAAAGTAACAGCAACCTGGATTATCGTTATTTCAGTACCGCGCTGTCTGCGCAGGATTTACGCGCATTAATGGCGCGATTGGAATATCGCGAGTGGAATATTGTCGGCGTCTCTTACGGAACGCGCCTTGCTCTGGAAGTGGCTCGTCAGGAGCAGCTCGCACCACAACGCGTGCGTTTAAGGGCAATGGTGCTGGATTCGATTTATCCTGCCGGCTTTGGCGGTGTTCAAACGTGGCCACAAGTACTGGACGACGCAATGCAGCGGTTTTTTAGCGGCTGTGCGGAGCAGCAATCCTGCGCAAAAAAAATTGGGCTCAGTAAGAATAATCTGCAGGACTTATTTGTATCTGCTCTGCAACGTCTGCGTGAAACCCCTGTTTCATTAACCGTCAGGCATTGGAATGGTGAAACACCTATGTATTGGCTGGTTAATGATCATCGTTTTTTGTCGATTGTATTTGCCGGAATTTATGACCCTGCGGACTGGTCCAAAATTTTGGATGCGATTGTCGGTGTTCATCAAGGGCGTAACGATTTGCTAAAACCCTTGGCAGAACCTTATTTAAACAATAGCGTTAGTGCTGATTTTAATAGCCTAACTTTTACTGCAGTCGATTGTGCGGATAACCCGGTATTATCTGAAATGGATTATGTGGCAGCGGTTGCGCGCTATCCATTGTTGCAAGATTACACCCGGGATCAATGGCGGTTTCAGTTATGCCACGAGTTGCGCAGTACTATACCGCTACAATTGGCTCAGCCGCAGATGCCGACCTTGATATTGGCAGGCGCAAAAGATCCCATTACACCGGTTAAATGGGCCAGGGAAATTCATCAGCGCTGGCCTGAAACTCAATTGCGGATTAATGAAAATCTGGCGCACTCGGTATTGGGTAGTGATGTGTGTTTATTGGAAAATTTGGGGCAATTTTTTGATCACCCCGAAAGCACTTTTACGGCATGTTCGTCATTGGCTCGTGCTATTGAGGAGTGACTTTTAAAATAGTGAATGCAATAAAAAAGCCGCACTTTTTTAATAAAAGTGCGGCTTTTTTTACTCGCAAAATCTACGAGTTTTTATTCTGGCTCCGCCTGCTGGACTCGAACCAGCGACCCAATGATTAACAGTCATTTGCTCTACCGACTGAGCTAAGGCGGAATGGCTATCTCATAAGAGAAGGCGCGCATAATAGCGATGCACTTTGTTTAGGTCAACGCTTTTGCCCGTCTTATACTAAAAAATGGAATAAGAAAAATAAAAAAGGCGCTTTCGCGCCCTTTTTGACTAACCCTTATCCAGCAGAAAATATTATTCGTATTTGCACAGATAAGAAGTTTCTACATCGGCAGTTACTTTGAAGCGTTGGTTGGCTTCAACAATAAATGTTTCGCCAGCGGCAAAGGTTTGTGCCTTGTCGGTGCCAGGTAATACTACGGTCAGGCTGCCAGTAACTACAGTCATGTATTCTTTTTGGCTGGTACCGAACTCGTAATCACCTTTAGCCATAACGCCAACGGTAGCAGGCAGGGTTTCGGTTTGGAAAGCGATGGATTTAACTGCACCACCGAAGTATTCATTCACTTTAAACATAGGAGGCTCCATTAAAAGGATGTTCGTTAAGTAACCGGTAGGGGACATCAATCTCGACGGTTGCAAATGTATCGCGCATAAAAAAGGCCGCATAGTATGCGGCCTTTCTCATTTAATTCTGGCTCCGCCTGCTGGACTCGAACCAGCGACCCAATGATTAACAGTCATTTGCTCTACCGACTGAGCTAAGGCGGAACGGTAACTTCCTCTGCGGAAGTGGTGCGCATAATAT